>Ga0210133_1000740_pt1 | contig 10479 bp, 5 predicted proteins | sample Joice_ThreeSqC_D_2_FD_184874 | JGI IMG/M metagenome (GOLD analysis project Ga0210133, IMG submission 184874) | Wetland microbial communities from San Francisco Bay, California, USA, that impact long-term carbon sequestration - Joice_ThreeSqC_D1... | ecosystem: Environmental > Aquatic > Marine >...
ATCTAAGTAGTGTACATCAGGGAATTCCGGGTGAAGGATATCGTACCTGTGTTAGTAAATATGTTTCATAGTATCGCCAACGTAAATATCGCTTTGAGCTATACCCGTTTCATTTACTAATTGTGATTTCAATTAAAAAATCTTCTCAAATAATCTGCGAAATCAGTAAACGATTAATCAAAAAAATGTATAAAGAACAATTGAAAAGATATTTCATTGAGTACTCTTGTTTTTGAATTCTGATTTCAATTCACGATCCGAAATACTTTTGTATTATATTTGGATATGCAATCAGATTTATTTAACCGTCCTGAAGAAATACCAAAATTAAAATTATTGCTGCCCTTCCTGGTTTATTTTCTCTTATTCTTCTTGTTTTTTCTTCCGTCATCTGCGCCGATAATTACATATTCGGTTGTATATATTTCTACATCTATCGCTTTTATTTTTCTATGTCGTTATTTATTTAAGCTGAATATCCCTAAAAATTATTTTTATTTTTTAGTAATTGCCGCATTGTTAATACGAATCGGAGTTTTATTTATTCAACCAACCGGTTCAGATGATTTTTACAGGTATGTTTGGGATGGCAAAGTACTGGCGAATGGAATAAATCCATATCAATATGCACCTGCCGATACAATGTTATCAAACCTTCATTCCGAAACTTTACCAGGGCTGGTCAGCTATCCAAAAATTAAAACAATTTACCCGCCGCTAAGTGTTGAGATCTTTTATTTAGGATATCTAATTGGCAATGAAAGTTTTTGGGGAATTAAAATTCTTTTGTTCTTATTTGAACTTATTACTTTTTACGGACTCTTTCTCATACTGAAAGAATTAAAATTACCGGAGAAGTATCTATTATTTTATATGCTTGCCCCATTACCGGTTTTCCAATTTTTGATTGATGCACATTTAGACGGATTTGGATTATCTTTTTTGATTTTTTCAATTTACTTCTATATCCGTAAACAGAATTTACTAAGCCTTATTTTTATTGGACTGTCTGTCTGCATAAAACCCTTAGGATTAATAATACTTCCTATTTTATTCCTGACTGAAAGGGGAGCTAAAAATAAAATTCAAATTATCATTGTACCTCTAATTGTCTGCTTGATAATGTATTTTCCGTTTGTTATCTCGATCCCACCATTGATGATTTTTGAAGCGCTTGGTAATTTTACCGTTAACTGGACTTTTAACGGATCTGTATTTGAAATGTTGAATTCCTTTTTTAATGATAATCAAAAAAGCAGGTTAATTTGCGCCATACTTTTTCTGTTAGCGTATATACCGGTTATATTCTCGAAGAAAGATTTTTTGAACAAAGTTTATCTTTCTGTTTTCGTTCTTTTAATTTTTTCACCTATTGTTCATCCGTGGTATGTTACGTGGCTGGCAGTTTTGATTCCGTTCATCCCCAGATGGAGCAGTATTTTATATGCAACTTTGATTAGCTTAACAGTAATTACAGTTTTGAATTATCAGTTGTTTAATGTTTGGGAAAATTATCTATTGGTGTTGATTGTAGAGTATGTACCTGTTCTAGTTTTACTTATGTATGAAATGTTTTCCAAAAAGATTACACAAAGGCATTACCAGCCCGGATAAAGCCGTTATGTCTCCATCAATATAATAAATGCCAAAGTATTATCTCCTGACTTCCGACTTCTGTCTCCAATATCCTAACTTCTAAGCGGAGTTATCTCAACTCAGTAAATCTCAATCCAGTCCTTCCTTAACTCTTTATCCGGCAACTTTGCATCGCCGGTTATTATAATTAATAAACTCCGGAATTTTTTACTATAGTTATGCTGAACTGTATGAGCAAGTTCGTGTAGAATCACGTAATGAAAAATCCCAATGTTCCTGGAAAGCCAGGGGAACAAAGTAATCAGCAAATCAGTAGGATTTTATTTCTAAATGGATGCTGGAATCAGTTGCGGCTTTAACTACTTCTAGAAGCTCCTTCTTTGCAAAAGGTTTTGAAATATAGTGCGTACACCCTGCAGCTAAAAACTCACTCTTATCATTTTCCATAGCGAAGGCAGTAAATGCAATAATAGAAACGTTGTCGTATCCCGGCAGTGCTTTTATTTGTTTAGTCGTTTCTAATCCGTTTATTCCATAACCCAAATTTATATCCATTAAAATTGCAGAATATTTTTTTGTTTTCGCCATTTGAATTGCTTTTAAACCATTGTTAGTTATATCCAGATCATAAATTTTGTTCAGAATCATGTCCGTTACCGAACTTGTTGTTGTGTCATCTTCCACAAGTAAAACTGAAGGTAAGCTGACTTCAATTCCATTTTCATTTTCATCTGACTTATTGGGCTTCAAATTTTCACGTACAGATTCCATTTCCCTTTGAACAATGTTTTCTTCAATCACTTTATTAACAGGAAGACTTACGATAAATGTGGTACCTGTTTCAGGATGGCTTTCCAACGTTATTGTACCGTTTAACTTCTCAACAAACTTTCTTGATATCGTAAGTCCAAGACCTGTACCTTCAAATCCCCTTCCGTATCCTTCACTTACCTGCCTGAATTCTTCAAAAATAATTGCTTGACTTTCTTCAGGAATCCCTATACCGGTATCTGTAACTTTTATTTTCACCCATGGATTTTCATCTTTTTCAATTACGGATATATTAACAGTTACACCGCCTTCATCTGTAAATTTTAGAGCATTATTGATGAGGTTTTCAATTATTGCTGTAAACATTCTTTCATCGGTTTCTATTTCCAGAAAATCTATTTCAGAATCAAATTCCAGATAGAGATTCTTTTTCTCTGCTACTTTGGAAAATAATTTTACTATCAGTTTTATTTTAGCAACACAGTCTATCAACTTATATTTCAGGTACGTTTTGTTGGATTCAATCCTGGATAGATCGAGTATTAAATTAAGAGTTTCCAGCAACCTGTAACCGCTGTTGAATATTGTTTCAGCCATCTCCCGGTATTCACTATTGATTGGCTGGCTTTTCAATATTTCGGCATACCCCATAATTCCAATTAAAGGTGTCCTGAGTTCATGACTCATGTTAGCAAGAAAACTGGTTTTTAATTTATTCAGTTCCTCAGCCTTTTCTTTGGCTGTTTTCAATTCGAATTCATAATTTTTTCTATCAGAAATATCACGGGAGATTGCTACAATTGATTCCACATCTCCGGTAGCATCGTTCAATATTCTTTTTGCGGTCATTTCTATCCACACATAACTGCCGTCTTTTTTTCTTGTTCTGGATATTACCGAGTGAGCTTTCCCTTCTTCGAAAACGGTATTACCAATTTGTGAAATTTCTTCCCAATCATCCTGATCAATAATTTCAAATATTTTCGTTCCGATAAGTTCACCCGGATTATAACCAAGCAATTGCCTGCATGCCGGCGATACATACAAGAACTTCCAATCGGCATCATGCGATGAAATCATATCAGAAGAATTTTCTGCAAGCAGCCTGTAACGTTTTTCACTATCTTTTAATTTTTCAGTTGCTAATTTAGTTTCGGTTATATCTATGTGAAGAATAACAAGTCTAACCGGACCGGCTTCTTCAAATTTTTCCACAATGCTTCTGAACCATTTTTTTTCGCCTGCAGAATAAAAAGAATAATCCTGTGAATAAGTTTTTGCCGATTCATTGAATACAGATAACAATCCCCTTGCAAATTTTGAAGCATCGGATTCTGCAACAGCCCCCTCTAAACATTTTTCAATATAATTTTCGCCTTCCTTTAGCCCTTGAGGTACGGATGCTTCGTTATATAAGTTCTTTTTCCATGCTTTATTGATTACAAGTATTACTCCTTTGTCGTCCAATACCGCAACCGGTACAGTCATTGCATCCAGTGTCGATTTGGCGAATCTTTCGGATGCCCTGACAGCTTTTTCCAGAATCCTTCTCTCTTCTTTTTCCTTGACTTCTTTTAATGCCCTGATTATAGCTGGAACAAGCTTGGATGGTTTATCTTTTAATACATAATCAGTTGCACCGTTTTTCAGCGCTTCTATTGCCCTGTCTTCACCGATATGTCCTGAAACATAAATATAAGGTACATTGGGAGCCAATTTTCTTGCGATTTTTAATGCTTCAATTCCATCAAACGTCGGAAGCGCAAAATCAGATATTATTAAATCACATTGATTATTATCAATTGCTTTTACAAATTCATCCTTATTAGTCACTCTTTTAATTACACAGCTACTAATCTCAGACTCGATAGCTTTCTTAACAAGGATTGCATCATTCCCGTCATCCTCGAGATGAACGATTTTGATAATCCTATTCAAGGGACCTCCATTTTTATTTCTTACTTTTCCTAACGCTTCCGGGCGGTGCTTCGTTAATTATTGCCCAAAATAGTCCTAATTGTTTTACTGCATGAATAAACTCATGGAAATCTACTGGTTTAACAACAAAAGCATTTACGCCAAGCCGGTAACCTTCAACCAGATCCTTTTCTTCCCGGGACGATGTTAGAATTACTGTGGGTATCATTTTAAGATTCTCATCAGTTTTAATTTGTTTGAGTACTTCGAGTCCATTTACTTTTGGCATTTTAATATCCAACAATATAACAGCCGGATTTCCTTTTACCCTCGATTCAAACCTGCCTCTGTAATACAGATAGTCAAGAATTTGTTCACCATCGTAAGTAACCACAACTTCATTGGCAAGATTAAATTCTTCCAATGCAGCCAGTGTTAATTCGATATCGTTTGAATCGTCTTCTGCGATCAGGATTCTTTTTAGGTCAGCCATTTTTTCTCTTATTGTTTAATGTAAAAAATATTGATGTTCCTTTATCGACTTTACCCTCAGCCCAGATATTTCCTTCATGCCTGTGAATAATTCTTTTAACATTTGCCAATCCTATTCCGGTTCCTTCAAATTCCGCATTGCTGTGCAACCGTTGAAAAACTCCGAATAATTTATCAACATATTTCATATTAAAACCTGCCCCGTTATCTTTGACATAAAATATATTTTTACCATCAACTTCATTTACTCCAATCCGGATAACGGCTTCTTCCTTTTTAGATGTAAATTTAACTGCATTCGATAATAAATTTAAGAATACTTGTTTAAGCATAGCAGAATCGCCTTCTATTATCGGCAAAGGTTCAATTTCCCAAGTAATCTTCCTGTTAAGTAAATCCTCTTTTAAATCTTTAATTGATTCTTTAACCAGATTGTCCAGATTTACTTTCGATCTATGCATCTCAACTCGCCCCATTCTTGAAAACGAAAGTAAATCATCTATAAGATTACCCATCCTTTTAACTGAAGTGATTATATTGTTAAAGTATCTTTGATGCTTCTCATTCAGAGTTCCGGAAATGTCATTTTGAAGAAGCTCGATAAAACCTGCGATATGTCTTAGTGGTGCTCGTAAATCATGAGACACAGAATATGAAAACGCTTCAAGTTCTTTGTTCACAGTCTCAAGCTCTTCAGTACGACTTACCACAATATCTTCAAGATGTTCTCGATGCATTTTTAATTCCTGTTCTGCTGCTTTCTCCTTAGTAATATCTGATGAAAGAATAATTACTCCATCGGGTACAGGTTCAAATTGAAGGTAAAACCAACTCTTCGATCCATCCGGAAAAGTAAATTCATTTTCCTGGTTACACGGAATTCGTTCTTCCATAGTTTTTCTGAGGTTACTAAACATCTTTGTATTTTCTATACCAGGATATTTCTCTATCATTGTATGACCCATCAGTTCTCCCATCGTACTTCTACCCTGCTTTGCGCCCGCATCATTTATATAAAGGTAACGGTAATCGTACCCGATCAATTGAAATCCTTCCAGCATATGATCGAGTGTATTCCTGTAACGCTGTTCCGTATCTTTTAATGCTTCTTCAACATGTTTCTTTTCCGTAACATCGTTGACAGATACAAATCTTGCTTTCCTGTCATTGAATATTATTTCATGCGATAAAATTTCAACATCTATAATGGATCCATCTTTTTTCCTGTGCCGCCAGCCGGTTGAAAACTGATATTTTTCGTTGTTATTTGAAACGTGATCCAAAAGTTGCTTAATATCTTCGGAAGGTCTGATATCTTTAATTGTTATATCATAAAATTCATCTCTACTATAACCGTATTTTTCAACCGCTGCATCGTTTACCGTTAAAATTCCTAACGTTTCCAGATCATACACCAGCATTGGTTGAGGGTTAGATTCAAAGAGAATCTTATATTGTTCTTCTTCTATGACATTATGATTTTCTAACATAATCCACCACCTCAGGTTAATAATATTTTTGTCGCCGGATTATTTCAGTTAAGAAATGTCTGCCAGTATTAATAACATAACAAACGGTATTCCACAAAAATGAGCCCGGAAAATACAAATACCGACCAATTTAGTCCGAAAATTAGGTTTTGTTCATTTTGTGAGAGTGTGATTTTTATATAAACTGAGGTTTTTACCGATTTTTTTGACGGGCTATTTTATAGTATAATTTTGAATATGATTTCTGATATTACAATAAAATTCTTGCACAATTGATGGAAGGGATACGTAACCAAAGCATCAAGTTATAACAAATTTTCAAATTTTAATTAACACATTTGATTTTGAATTTAATAATTTCTCCTAACAAACCTAACCATAAAATCATTGAACTATTTTTCAATATTCCGTACATTGTTCCAAGGTAATAATCAAATTACAGAATCCCTCATTTAAACTTCCGGTAATATAAGATGAGTTATAGTTGTGGGAGGATGTTATTAAAACGTGTTTTTATTCATTTAAAACTCTAAAAATCTGGAATTGATCTGGCGGGTTATAAATAACTCAGAGGGCTAATTCTTTTTTAAGGAATATTCTTTTGCTTTTACGTTGTTTATTGCAATCCAAAATTAGTAAAAACAAAATAACATGGTTTTTGCATGAGATTCTTATAGCTAAGAAGATTATCAAATACCATTCCTTCAAAAAAATAAAATATACATTGATTTTATTTCTCTCGATTATATTTTTGATTCAGCTTTACGGACAGTCCGAAAATTCAGAATTTAAAAATTTAAATGTTGATGATGGACTTTCACAGAGCACAGTCAACTGTATCTTCCAGGATAAGGATGGGTTTCTCTGGTTCGGCACTGATGACGGGCTTGATAAGTATGACGGCTATTCTTTTACTGTATATAATAATGATCCTGCCGATGAAAACTCCCTTTCAAATAATTCTGTTAACACAATATGCACCTTAGATAGTCTTGGAAATATATTATTGATTGGTACAATAAATGGCTTAAATGAATTCGATATTTATCAGAGAAAATTTACACGGCATATTCAAAATCTAAATCATAACATAAAATCGAGGATTGATGAGATATACTGTATTTATAGGGACCATGAACAAAATATTCTTATTGGAACAAGCCAAGGATTAAGATTATTTAACAAACAGAATGGAAAGTTTCATTTCCCCAAAAATGAAATGCCTGGTGTTGATTTAATTGAAGATAATATTATATATTCAATCTTCGAGGATTCTTTTGGCAATCTTTGGATTGGCGCTAATAACGGACTTCTTAAAATTAGCAAAAATAGAAAGCATTATGACTTTTACAAAAACAATTTAATAAATCAAAGAGGAATCGTAAGATTTATATTCGAAGATTCCAGACATCGTTTGTGGTTTTGTAAATCAGGTGATGGTATTTATAAATCCAATAGACTAGATACAATTAAATTTGAACCGCTTCAAAATGAGGTGCCTGAAGGTCAGAATATAGATGATAGTGACATATTTACTATTCTTGAGTCTAATGATGGCTCAATATGGCTGGGCGGTAAAGAATCCGGATTGTTTCATCTAAATTATTCAGGGAATAAATTATTAAAAATTTCAAGCTGTAATCTTATCGCAAAGAACAGAGAAGGTTTGGACAGCAAAACAATCCGAAACATTTTCATGGATAATTCTGGTATCATATGGATTGGAACAAAAGCAGGTATTTTTCAAAATGTAATGGAAAACAAATTAGATTTTAAGCTTTATCGCTCAAAAAAAAATAATATAAACAGTCTCCTGGATAATTCTGTCTGGTCATTCTTTGAATCTGCTTTCGACAATAAAAGTCTATGGATAGGTACAGCAAGTGGGTTATCTAAACTGAACAGGCAAACCGGAAAATTTACAAATTACCCTGAACCCGATAATGTTTATAAAAATGTATCATTCCAGGTAAGAGATATCTGTGAAAATGATCCTAAGAATCTTTGGCTGGCTACGCTCGGAGGTGGTATAATAAAGTTCAGTAAAGAAAATGCAGAATATGATCATCTGGAAGAAAAATTTGCTAAAAGTGATTATACAAAAAGTGATTTGGCCTATAGTGTATGTACTGTAGGAAAAGATAATATATGGTACGGAACTAATGCCGGAGGCTTGATTGTATATAATAAGAAAACAAAGTTATATAATTCTATAAAATTAATACCTATAAAGGAAAATGAACAGAGGTTATGGATTACTGTAATCTATAAAGCTGAGCCTGATATCTTATGGCTTGGCACGTGGAAAAGAGGACTGATAAAATACAATATTAAAGCCAACACTTATCAGCAGTATATGCATAACCCTGATAATCCAAATAGTATTAATTCCGATATAATCTTTTCAATTTATAAGAGTAATGACAGTACTTTGTGGGTTGGAACATACGGTAGCGGTCTGAATAAGTTCGATTTAAAGACAAGCAAGTTTTCATTTTATGCTGAAAAGGACGGACTTCCAAATAATGTTATCTATGGTATTTTAGAAGATGATTCAGGCAATTTATGGGTAAGTACCAACAAAGGAATATCAAAATTTAATCCTGAAACTGAAACTTTTACAAATTATGATGTTAATGATGGATTGCAGGGTAATGAATTTAACTTAGGTGCATATTATAAAACGGAAGATGGTGAATTATTTTTTGGGGGTGATAACGGATTCAATGCATTTTACCCTAACGTCTCTGTGAATAAGGTACCGCCACGAATTGTCTTAACAAGTTTTACTAAGAATGGAACTGAAATAAACTACAAGGAATCATTGAACAATATCAAACAAGTCGATCTTTCCTATGACGAGAACAATTTCTCAATTGAATTTGTTGCTCTCCATTATAAAGATCCATTAAAGAATCAGTATGCTTACCAGCTTACAGGAATTGATAAACACTGGGTTTACACAAATAATCAAAGGAAGGTTAGCTATACCGGTTTATTGCCCGGGGATTATGTATTCAAAATAAAAGCAGCTAATTGTGATGGTGTATGGACTGAGAATCCATTTGAACTTTCAATAATTATTTCCCCGCCATATTGGAAAAAGTTATGGTTTATTCTTGCAGTCAGTATACTTATACTTACTGCAGTATTTATTTATGGTAGAAACAAGGCATACAGAAAATTAACACTTGAGAAAATTAAAGGTGAAGAAAGAGAAAGTTTACGTAAAAAAATAGCTGCAGATTTTCATGATGAACTTGGTTCCAGGGTTACAAAAATAAGTATGATGTCCAAGCTCCTGGAAAAAGAACTGAGCAATAAAAGAGAAGACGCTTCCGGATATATCGATATGATAACAGAAAATGCAGATGGTCTGTTTGATGAAATGAGGGAGTTTATATGGGAATTAAATCCTGAACAGGATTCTTTAAGTGATCTTGCTTACCAGTTAAAAAGCTTCAGTGAACAGCTATTTGATAAAACAGAAATTGCATTCCAGTTAACCGGTTTAAAGGAGGATTACCAGGAAATAAAACTACCAATGGACTGGCGTCAGCACTTACTAAGAATATTTAAAGAAGGGATGCATAATGTACTAAAGCACGCAGCAGAATGTAAAAATGTTTGTCTTGATATTACATTTAATAACAACTATTTGATAATCACTCTTACAAACGATGGTAAAGGGTTTATTCCCGAAACCGGTAACCGGGGAAACGGATTAAAAAATATGCGTGAGAGAGCAGAAAAAATAAACGGACAACTCAATATTAAATCCGCAAATGGAAATGGCACTAAAATCACTTTTAGTGGAAAACTACCCTAAAGGATAGTAGAATAAAAGATTACATTCATATATCTTCATACTATGCCTGTAATACATGATTTTAAATAATGTAAGTTAAGGATGTAATCAATTGATTAAAGTTTCTATAATAGAAGATGATAAAGAATACCGGCAGGGACTTGTAAACATCATAGAAAGCTCGGATAAATTTTTATGTTTAAATCAAAGTGACAGCTGTGAATACTTCATAAAGAACTTTAAACAGGACAAACCAGATGTGATCTTATTAGATATCGAATTACCACCGGGAATTAGCGGGGCTGTTGGCGCAAAGTTGTTAAAAAAAACTTTCCCATCTACTGAAATTATAATGTTAACCGTTCACGAAGACTCAGAAAGTGTATTTAAGTCCCTTTCAAATGG
>Ga0210133_1000741_pt1 | contig 10474 bp, 7 predicted proteins | sample Joice_ThreeSqC_D_2_FD_184874 | JGI IMG/M metagenome (GOLD analysis project Ga0210133, IMG submission 184874) | Wetland microbial communities from San Francisco Bay, California, USA, that impact long-term carbon sequestration - Joice_ThreeSqC_D1... | ecosystem: Environmental > Aquatic > Marine >...
AGGAAGTGACGGCCCACGCGCAGGATGAGAAGGAGCCGGTACAGCGTCTTCTTCCTGGTCGAATAGAGGTTGGTCATGTAGCTGACGTTGGCCAGCCACTTGATCATGCGCCGCTCGAAGTGCTCGGGCTCGTACAGGCGCTGGAAGAGCCCCTTGTGACCGAGGTAGAGCTCCGGCAGCGTCATGCCCTTGGGCACAATGTTGGTGGTCAGGTGCCAGAAGCCGCGAAATTCCTCCTGCAGGCGGCCCTCTCTCTGCATGCGCCGGTACAGCTCGGTGTGTCTCGGGGCGTTGAGCACGCTGATCGAGGCGATGGGGCTGCCGGTTTCCTCCAGAAAACCTTCCATCTCGCCGAACACCGCCGGGGTGTCGTGATCGAAGCCGACGATCATCCCCAGGAAGGGCATGATGCCGTAGCTGGAAATGCGAGGGATGACGGTGCGTGGGTCGAAGCGCGCCATCTGCCCCTTGTTGACCTCGTCGAGGCATTCCTTGTGCAGGGTTTCGAGGCCCAGGAAGATGACGCTGAAGCGTGCGTCGGCGAGCATCTTGAGCAGCTCGTCATCCGCTCCGATCTGCACCGTGGCCTGCGTGGAAAACGAGAGCGGGCGGTCGAGTGTGGTGTTCCAGGCGATGAGCTCGCGCAGGAGCTCGAGCGTGAAGGCGCGATTGACCAGGAAGTTGTCGTCCGAAAAGAAGACGGTCTCCGCGCCACAGGCGTGCGCGGCTTTCACCTCGCCCATGATCTGGGCAATGCTCTTGGTTCGGAACTTCCGGCCAACCAGGCGGACGACGTCGCAGAAGTCGCAATTGTTCGGGCAACCGCGGCAGGTCTGCACCGAGAAATAAAGGTAGTCGGACGCCTTGACGTACGACAGATCCGGCGCCGGACTGGTCCGCAAATCGACGAATTCGTCCTGCTGGTACAAGGGGCCGGCCTTGCCGGCAAACCAGTCGGCAAGAAATCGGGGCCAGAGCTGCTCGGCCTCTCCCAGAAACAGGTGATCGGCCATGGGCCGCGCCCGTTCCGGTTCCAGCGTCGCGAAGACGCCGCCCAAGGCGACGGGCACCGAACGAGCGCGGAAGGCATCGCTGAGGAATTTCACGCGTTCCGCCTGCAGCGTGTACCCCGTGATGGCCACGAGGTCGCAGGCCAAGTCGAGCTTAGCTGGAGCCAGGTTCTCGTCGCAGAACACGTACTCGACGGGCAGGCCCGGCGGGGTCAGCGCCGCCAAGGTAAGCAGGGCGGCATTGGGCATCAGCGTCTTGTGCTTGCCCACGATGTCGAGCGTCCCCTGCATGGCCCAGAAGTTCTCGGGCGTCTTGGGGTTGATGAGGTAGATGCGCCGCTTCGGCTCGACCATGGATGGCTTCGTACGACTCTCCGACGCGGAGAGATCCCCCGCATAGCCGATGCGCTCGGCCTTGGCAAGGCGCACCCCGATACACGGCGCCACGACCGTCGACAGGAACCATCTTTGGCGGGCCCGCCTGCCGAGCCGTGCCTTGACTCACCGGGAGGGAGCATGCTAAAGCGCTGGCTGATTTCAGGTGGTTCAAATCAGATGCCGCAGACGGAGAATGGCTCTATGGAACGGCGCATTGCCGAAATCCTGATCCAGGAATTGAAGCTTGAGAACGTCACGCCCGATGCTTTCGACGTGAGCACCGACCTGGTCAAGGAGCTGGGCATCGATAGCATGGACCTCACCACGGTGGTGCTGGTGCTGCAGGGTGAATACAAGGTCAAGTTCGACGAGGACAGTTACCCGTCTCTGACGACGGTGCGTGCCATCGCGGATCAGATCCGGCAGCTTCAAGGCACTGTCAGCTAGCGACAGCGGGGGGCGCAGAGACGGTCATGGACCTCGACCTTCGCGCCGCGGCCCTCGCGAGGCAGGCGGGCCAAGCGGGGCCCGTCACCTTCGCTGAGATCCTCAAGCATCCGGATATCGCCGCGCGCTTTGCGCAAGTTCGCCGCTACTTCTACCTGCGCGAGTCGACCTACGACATGACCTGCCGCTGCAACGTGCGTTGCGACGGCTGCTACTACTACGAAGGCGACAAGCAGAACGCAAAGAACAACACCGATGCCGAGGCCTGGCGCGACCTCTTCCGCACCGAGAAGAAGCGCGGCATCACCTTCGTCGTTTTGGCGGGCGCGGAGCCGGCGCTGGTGCCCGACTTGCTCGAGGCCTGCTACGGTGAAATCCCGCTCGGCGCCATCGCCTCGAACGGGCTCATTCGTATTCCACCGTCGGTGGACTACCGAATCCACATCTCGGTGTGGGGTAACGACGAGACTTCGGAGCGCGTCCGGCGCGCCAAGCGCATGCTGGAGCGGCAGATCGAGAGCTACGCCGGCGATCCACGCGCGGTCTTCGTCTACACCTTCACGCGGGAGAACCTCGCCGAGACCCGTGGGGTGGTCGAGACCCTGGCCAACCATGGCTGCAAGGTCACCTTCAACATGTTCTCGGCCACCGTCGGCTACCAGGGCTCGCTCACGCACACGCCCGAATCGCTCGCCGAAACCCGGCAAGTCATGCTCTCCCTGCTCGCGGATTTTCCCGAGAATGTTATCTTCTCGCCCTACAGCGCCGCTGCACACACCGACAAACGGTCGCTGCACGACTTGTACTCCTGTTCCTATCCCCGGCAAAACCAGGGGCAGTTCGGCCTTGGCCGATCCTTCCGCCAATACCGATCCGACCTGACCTGGATCCGCGAAGCCTCCTGTTGCGTTCCCGACACGGACTGCGCCGACTGCCGCCACTACGCCGCCGGGAGCGCCATCGTCACAGCGCGCATGAACCGCCACATCGGCAGCGCCGACCAGTTTCGCGCCTGGCTCGACTACGTCGACACCTATCTCGCGGTATGGGTGCAGGGCTACGCCAAGAACCCCAATCTGGGCACTGTTCCCGTGGCGCCCGCGATGGCCCTGGACGTGGCCAGGGCGGTCAAATGATCACCGTCCGCTCGCTGCTCGACGACGTCTGGTACGACCGCTACCAGAAAATCTGCAACCTCAACATTCGCAGCTCGATCTACGACGTCACCAACGCGTGCAACCTGCGCTGCAAGGGTTGCTTCTTCTTCTCCTCGGACGAGCACCTGACTGGCGAAGCCAAGGACGTCTCTGCCTGGGAAGGCTTCGTCGACGCCGAGATGCAACGCGGGGTCAACCTGGCCATCCTCATCGGCGGCGAGCCCACTTTGCACCTCGACCGCGTCGAGGCCTTCTTCAGGCGCTTGCCGACCTTCTGCGCGACCAATGGTCTCATCAAGGTGCCGCGCGATCGCTTTCCCCAGATGATGGTGGGCATCTCCCTGTGGGGCGACGGCGCCACCGAGAAGGCGCTGCGCGGCAAGGATGCCTTCGCCATCTCGTCGAAGAACTACGCTGGCGATCCCTACACCTATTACCTCTACACGATTACGTCACAACAGTTGGGCCGGGTCGAGGCCATGGTCCAGCGCATCCGCGACATCGGAGTCAAGGTTCACTTCCAGCTGCTTTCCAACGACGAAGACGCCGACGGCTTCTCCTGGACACCGGAACAACTCGCCGACGTACGCAGCGAGATGGACGGCCTGCTCGATCGCTATCCCGACACGGTCATCTCCTCGCGCTACTACCACGAGGTACTAACCACCGGCACCATGCTCGGCCGCCGCTTCGGCTGGCAGGAATGCCCCTCGGTATCCGAGACCCATGACACGCGCAACCCGCAGCCGCGCCGGCTCATCCGCTTCCGCCGCTGGGCCGCGGATCTCTACACCACCCATCGCTGCTGTACCTCCGCGACGCGCGACTGCGCCACTTGCAAGGACGGCGCTGCCCACATGAGCTGGGTCATGGTGAACAAGCGGGCCCATATCCGCACCGCCAAGGACCTGCAGAACTGGATCGAGGTGTACGAGATGTTCGCCAAGCTCTACCGATTCATTCCGTGGTAGCGCGGGGAACGGCCATGGCCAAATCGCGACCAGTGTTGCTCGGTTGGGACGGCGTGACCTCGCTGGGCATCGACTGGGCCGGGACGTGGAAGAAGGCAGTCGCGGGCGAAAGCGGCATCGGACCGCTGACGCGATTCCCTTTACGCCCGGATTTTCCCGTGCGCATCGCGGGTCAGGTCGACCTGTCGCCCGAGGCCATCGAGCCACTGCCGGCTTGCTTGCGACCGCGCGAGATGGCGCACTGGAAGTCGCCGGTCTTTCGCTACAGCATGCTGGTCGTGCACCGCGCCCTGGCCAAGGCCGGCATCGAGATAACCCCTGCCCTCGCCCCGCGCGTTGCGGTGACGTTCAGCACCGCGATCGGGGGACTCGATGCCGTGGTCGACGCCGACCGTTCGTTGGTCTCTTCCGGCGCCCTGCCCCTGCCCTACATGAACCCAAACTCCTGCGTAAACATGATCGCGGGGAAGATCTCGATGCTGTCCGGAGCCACCGGGCCGTGCATCACCTCGGTCACCGCGTGCGCCACTGGCAGTACCTCCATGGCCATGGGCAACCTGCTCATCGACGCCGGCCGGGCCGACGTGGTCATCGCCGGCGCAGTGGATTTTCCCCTGGTCGAGCCCATCGTGGCAGGCTTCTCCACCATGAACGGGGCTTTCAAGCCGAAGACCGAAGAGGATGCAGCCCGACCGGGAAGGGCCAGCCGTCCCTTCTCGCTCGACCGGCGCGGATTCGTCATTTCCGAGGGTGCCGGTTGCGTGATCATGGCCAGCGCCGAGTTCGCGGCCAGCCATGGCTTGCACGCCGACTTCGAGCTCGCAGGCTGGTCCTTGACCTCGGATGCCCACCATCCCGTCGCGCCCCACCGTCCCACCATCGCGGCCTGCATCGCCGAAGCCATCGCATCGGCGGACATCCGACCCGAGGCCATCGCGGCGGTCAACGCCCACGCCTCGTCGACCAAGGTCGGCGACAAGATCGAAGACGAGGCGCTGCACGACGTCTTCGGCGACAAGGTGCCGCCGGTGAGCGCGAACAAATCGCAACTCGGGCATTCCATGGGCGCGGCCAGCGTCATCGAATCGATGCTCGCCCTCGAAGGTATGCGACACGGCGTGCTGCTTCCCACCCTCAATTTCACCCCCGATCCCGACATCCACCTCGACGTCGTGACCACCACTCGGCCGGTCGCCGATCAGGACTACGTGTTGAAGAGTGCCTTCGGCTTCGGCGGCACCAACACCTGCCTGGTCTTTCACCGGCTGTCGTGATGCGATGATGCCTCGTCAAGAACCTCAATCACCCACGCGGTAGGAGCCTCCGTGACTGCACAAACCGATCCCCTGGTGCCCGAACTCGCGCGCAAGCTCGTAGAAACGCTCAGCCTCGACATGGCGGCCGAGTCGGTCGACCCCGCGGCTCCGCTCATCGGCGCGGGGCTCGGAATCGATTCCATCGACACTCTCGAGCTCGTGGTCCTCATCGAGAAGGACTACGGAGTGAAGATCGACAACCGCGCCGCCGGCGTGGAGGCCTTCGCCTCGCTCAACGCACTCGCCGCGTTCATCCGGCAGCGCCGGCCGGCCTCTCCTGCATGAGCTCACGGCCAACCGTCTTCGTCACGGGAATGGGCGTTGTTTGCGCTGGCGCGAACAATGTGGACGAGCTTCGCGAGCTTCTCGCTCACCCGTCCGCGAGCTTCCGCCCGCCCACGGTCTTTCCCATCAAGCACGCAAGTGGCGAGCTTCCCGTGGCAGAGGTCTCCGGACTTCCCGGAGGTGACGAATTTCCGAGAACACACCAGGTCGCCCTACGGGCGGCCCGCGAGGCCATCGGCATCGGCCCCGGGGTCGACGCCATCGTGCTCGGAACCAGCACGGGCGGCATCGCGACGACCGAAAGCGCGCTCGAGGCCGACGTCAGCAATCCGGACGCCTATCGCTGCCACGGCCTCGACACGGTGGCGCTCCACCTCGCCGCTGCCTTCGAAGTTCATGGGCCTGTCGTCACCGTCTCGACTGCGTGTTCGAGCGCGGCGGTCGCACTCTCGGTTGCGTCGGCCATGATCCGCGCTGGCCTGGCCCGAAGAGTGCTATGCGGCGGCGCCGATTCGTTGTGCCGTCTGACCTTCCACGGCTTCCGCCTGCTCCAGCTCGTCGCCGCGAAAGGGTGTACCCCGCTCGACGTCAACCGCACCGGTATGACGGTCGGTGAGGGAGCGGGATTCCTCGTGCTGGAAGCCCGTCCGGACGATCGCCCCGTTCTTGCCCTTGTCTCCGGCACGGGTCTGAGCTGCGACGCCTACCACGCCACCAGCCCGCACCCGCAAGGAACCGGCGCCGTCCTGGCCATGCGCAGGGCTTTGCTCGATGCCGGTATCCAGCCGGCGACGATCGGGTACGTGAACCTCCACGGCACCGGCACCCCCGACAACGACGCCGCCGAAGCGCGCGCTCTCAAGCTCGTCTTCACCCATGAGCAACCAGCCCTTTCCTCCACCAAGGGATTGACCGGCCACGCCTTGGCCGCCGCTGGAGCCATCGAAGCGGTGATCTCGATCCTCGCCTTGCGCGATGGCCTGTTGCCAGCCAACAGCGGTCTTCAAACCCTCGACAGCAGTCTCGAGATCACGCCCTTGACCACGCCCACCCCCGCGCGAGTTTCCACCGTGCTCTCCAACTCTTTCGGTTTCGGCGGCAACAACGCCTGCGTGGTCTTCGCGGCCCCTTCCTCGCCCCGCGCAGCGGAAAGAGGGCGATTGCCGGATCCCCCTTCCCTCACCCAGCGGGGAGAGGACCGGGGTGAGGGGCTCCCCGCGCTCCGCATCGCCGCCTCGGCATGTTTTACCGGGCGTGGAGCCCTCGACGAAACCTGGGGCGCGCTTGCGGCCCGGGAATCAACCGCCGGGCTCGTGCCCGACGCCTTCTTTGCCAAGGCCGCGCCGGCTGCCTTCGTCCGCCGGCTCAAGCGGCTTCCCCGCATGATGATCGCGCTGGCGCACTCGGCGCACGTGGCCAGCGGCCGAAACGTGCCGCCCGAGGTGATCGCGGTCGGCACGGCCTGGGGACCGCTGGCGGAAACGCAGGACTTCCTGCGCAAGCTCTTCGAAAGCGGCGACCAGTTTTCGAGCCCCATGGACTTCACCGGCTCGGTCCACAACGCTCCCGCGGGCCAAATTGCGCTGCTGCTCGGTTGCCAGGCACCCAACCTCACCTTCTCGTCTGGCGAGCGCTCGTTCAGCCAGGCCCTGCTCTGCGCTTCGCTGCACGTGGCATCCGGCGCGGCCAGCGCGCTGGTCGTGGCGGCCGAGGCGTTCGAGCCCAGGCTGTCGCCGCTTTTCGAGCCGGAGACGGCGCGAAGTCCGTTCGCTTCCGACGGTGGCGCGGCCTTCGTCGGCGTTCCCGACGATGCTTGTCCAGGGCCCCGGCTGCGCTGGCTGGGGGAGGCGGAGAATGACGATGACGCTCGGCTCGTCTCCGGGCTCGCGGCCGGCCATGGATTCGGGCGCTACGACGCGCTGGTCATTGGCTCCCCGGCCGAGCACGAATTGAGGAAGAATCCCGCATACACCAGGCTTGCCCAACTGGCGCCGGCCGCAACCATGATCCGCTATCGCGACCGACTCGGCCAGCACGCCAGCATCAGCGCGACCGCGACGGCCATCGCGGTCCGCGCCGTGATGGAAGGCGCCCTGCCGATCGCCGGCGCGCCCGTCGAACTGCACAAGAAGCGCCTTCTGCTACTCGAGCTCGGTTCCCGCGTGACCGCCATCGAGGTGTTCGCATGAGCAACGACGTGGTGGTGATTGGCGGCGGGTTTGGCGGGCTTTCGACCGCGATTGTGCTCGCTCGCCTGGGACTGCAGGTCACCCTGGTCGAGGGCGAGTCGCGCCCCGGCGGCGTCTTGCGAAGCTACGTTCGGGAAGGCGTCGACTGTCCGGTCGGCGTGCACTACTTCGGCTCGGCAGCGCCCGGCGAGCTGCTGGGCGACTTTTTCGACCTGCTCGAGGTGCGATCGGCGCTCAAGCTTCGCCGCCTGGGCGCAAACGGCGTCATCGACCGCTTCGTGTTCGACGACGAGACCTTCGATCTCCCCGACACCGCCGAGAAGTTCGAGACCGCCCTGGCCAGGCGCTTCCCGGACGCGCCCCATGCCGTGGCCTTCGTCATGAAGGTGTGCCATGCGGCCATGGCCAGCTTGCGCACGAGCACCACCGGTGCCGCCCCGCCCGCCTTACCCATGACCAGGACCGCCGCCGAGGTGCTGGGCGAGATGAAACTTCCCAAGCGCCTGGTCGACATCCTCGCCTTGCAAGGCTTCCTGCTCGGCGTAAACCTGTCCGCCTGCCCGGCGTCGTTCTTGATGATGGCCACCGCTTCGCTGCTCATGTCGGCGTGGGAGCTCGGTTGCACCGGCGCCGAGATGGCCGATGCGCTCACCGACCGGGCCGTCGGCGCCGGCGTGAAGATCGTCGCCGGGGATATCGTCACGGGGGTACTGGTGAACGACCGGCGGGCGACCGGTGTGCGCCTGCAATCGGGCCGAATCATCGAATCGGGCACCGTGGCCGCCGCCATTCATCCCAAGACCCTGGTGGAGATGATCCCCGGTGAAGCCCTGCCGGCGGACTACCGCGAGGGCATCGGCCGGTTGGAGGAAACCGACGGCACGCTTTGCGTGGTGGCCCTGCTCGACGACAAGCACCACCCCGCGCAGGACTACAACCTCTTCCGAGTGCGCGGCGACCCGAGCCGATCTCTCGAGGGCGTATACGGCCAGCTGCGCCCATCGGGAGTGCCGGGCAAGACCCGCCTCACCGTCCTCGTCGAAAGCCTCTACCGCGACTGGGCGCCTTGGCACGACACGCATACCGGTCGGCGTGGGCCGGAGTACCGCGCGGAAAAGATGCGCCGGGCGGAACAGGCCTTGCGGGATCTGGAGGCGGCCACCGGGCCCCTGCACGAGCCGCGCATCATCGACGTTTGGACACCGCTCACCATGCGCGACTGGGTGGGCGCTCCCCAGGGCTGCACCTATGGGGTCAGGCACTCGGCCCGTGACGGCCTGGACTACCTCGTGTTGTCGCGCCCTCCCCTTGCCGGGCTGCTCCTCGTGGGACAGAACGCCATCGCGCCCGGCCTGCTCGGCGTGAGCATGGGCGTCCTGCGCGCGGCAGCCGTCATCGCCGGACGGAAGCCACTGGCCGACCTGATGGCGTCACGCCGCGCGGGTGCCAGGCCATGAGGGTCTTGCTCGTCGCCACCAACCGCATGATGACCCCTTTTCCGGTCTACCCCATCGGGGTGGACTACGTGGCCACCACTTTGCAGGATCGCCACGATCTCCGCGTCCTGGACCTGGCGACCGACGACGCGGAGTCGGTGCTCGTGGCTACTTGTCGCGAATGGAAGCCCGACGTCGTCGGATTGTCGATTCGCAACGTGGACAGCGCAGAGACCTCGAACCCCGAGGGGTTCATCCCCGAGATCGAGCGCATCGTTGCGCTGATTCGCGGAGCGAGCGATGCCCACCTGGTGCTCGGCGGTGCCGGCTTCAGTATCTTTCCCGGGGCGCTCATGACCCGATTGCGCGCCGATTTCGGCGTGGTGGGAGAAGGCGAGCGTCTCCCGGAGTTTCTCCATGCTCTCGAGCACGGCGGTGTGGCCGCGGCTGCGAGCGTTCCGGGCGTGATGGCCCGCGGCGGTGCCGAGCAATCGCCCGAACCGTGGCTCGGCCCCCGCCGGCGCACGCTCGCCTCGCCCACCACCGTTGGCCACTACCTGCGCTCAGGCGGCATGCTCAACGTGCAGACCAAGCGTGGCTGTCCCTTCCTGTGCAGCTACTGCACCTACCCGGCCATCGAAGGACGACGGTTGCGCCTCTTTCGTCCCGAGGATGTCGCGGCGGAATGGGAAATGCTGGCAAGGGCCGGCGCCAAGTTCCTGTTCGTCACTGACGCGGTCTTCAACAGCCACGTGCGCCACAACCTCGCGGTCGCGGACGCCCTGGTCGACAAAGGGCTGGTCATCCCCTGGGGCGCCTTCTTCGCACCTTTGCGGCCGCTGCGCGGCTACTACGGCAGGCTGCGCGAAGCCGGTTGCACCCACGTCGAGTTCGGCACCGAGAGCCTCTCGGCGGCCATGCTCCGCGGGTTCCGCAAACCCTTCACCATCGAGCACGCCCTGGCCGCCCACGCCGAGGCGCGCGCGGCGGGCCTGCATGTCGCGCACTACATCTTGCTGGGCGGACCGGGCGAAACGCGACAGACCGTGGCCGAAACGCTGGACCGCTGCGAGCGCATCGAGGACGCGGCCTTGTTCTTCTTCTGTGGCGTGCGTATCTACCCTCGCACGGCGATGCACCAGATCGCGCTGCGCGAAGGTCAGGTCGCACCCTCCGACGACCTGCTCGCCCCGCGCTTCTACGCTCCGGCGGCGCTGTCCCTCGACACCATCTCCGAGATGGTGGCCTCGCGCAGACGCGGCCGCCGGCACTGGGTCGTGGGCTC
>Ga0210133_1000743_pt1 | contig 10451 bp, 6 predicted proteins | sample Joice_ThreeSqC_D_2_FD_184874 | JGI IMG/M metagenome (GOLD analysis project Ga0210133, IMG submission 184874) | Wetland microbial communities from San Francisco Bay, California, USA, that impact long-term carbon sequestration - Joice_ThreeSqC_D1... | ecosystem: Environmental > Aquatic > Marine >...
CTAAAAGCCGTCGGTCGGCGGTACTCCAACACGCCCCTCGGTCTAGCCACAGTGGCTGCGCTGTTGCCGGAGCGCTTCGAGGTTCGCCTCATCGACTGCAACGTCGAGGAGCTCAAGGATGCCGACCTCGGCTGGGCCGACGTGGTGGGCACCGGCGGCATGCTTTCGCAGCAGCGCGGCGCACGGCAGATCATCGAGCGCGCCAAACAGCTCGGCTGCTTCGTGGTGGTGGGCGGCCCCGACGTCTCGACCAGCCCCGACATTTACGCCGAGGCAGACGCCCGCGTGGTCGGTGAGGCCGAGGCGGTACAAAAGGAGTTGATAGACCTCATCGATCAGAGAAAGAGCGGGGTGACTCTGCGCGCCGATGGGTTCCCGGACATCACCCGCTCGCCTATCCCACGCTTCGATCTGCTCCGGGTCGAGCGATACCTGCACGTCGGGGTGCAGGTCACTCGTGGATGCCCGCATCGTTGCGAGTTCTGCAGTGTCATCGAGCTCAATGGACGGCGCCCGCGCTCCAAGACGCCGGCTCAGGTCTTGGCCGAGCTCGAGGCGCTGTATCAGATGGGTTACCGCGGCCATGTCGACTTCGTGGACGACAATTTCATTGGTGACCGGCGCACCGCCAAGGCGCTATTGAGGGCACTTTTGCCCTGGCTCGAGGAGCGAGGCCAGCCCTTCGAGTTCTCTTCCGAGGTCAGCCTCGATTTGGGCGCGGACGACGAGCTCTTGGATCTCATGCGTCGCGCCAATTTCTTTGCGGTCTTCGTGGGGGTCGAAACCCCGGATCCCGAGGCGCTGCGCGCGTCCAACAAGCAGCAGAATCTGCGTCAGGACATCGTGCAGAGTTTGGTCAAGATTCAGCGTGCCGGCATCTTCATCAACGGCGGCTTCATCGTGGGCTTCGACGCCGAGCACGAGAACGTGGCCGATCGCATGGTCCGCTGCATCGAAGACTCGGCCGTCACGGTCTGCATGGTGGGGCTGCTGTACGCGCTGCCCGGCACCCAGCTCGCTCAGCGTCTGGCCGAGGAGGGGCGTTTGGAGGGCCTGTTCGACGACACCGACGCCGGCAGCGACGATGACGTGGATCAATGTACCTCCGGCCTCAACTTCCGGACCCTGCGGCCCAAGAACGACACTTTGATGGACTATCGTGACGTGATCCGGCGCATCTACGAGCCAGGGGCCTACTTTGGCCGCGTGCGCCGGCTGGTCCGGATGCTCGATCGCAAAGGGAGCCGCTTCCGCCCCAGGCCGCGCCAGATCCGTGCGGATCTCGCGAGCTTTCTCCGGATCTCCCTGGCCGCGGGTTGGCGCAACACCGCGACCCGCCGAGACTACTGGTACAGCCTCTTGGACGCCCTCGTACACAATCCGCGCGGTGCCAAGGCGACCGTGTCCATGGCCGCGCTGTACCTGCACCTCGGGCCCTTTGCCGAGCACGTCGAGTCGCTGGTCGAGCAACGCCTCTCGGCACTCGCATCAGAAGCGCCGCCGTCTGGGCACGTCCGAGAGCCAGCTCCCTCGCCACAGGTCGTCGGGGCTTAGGTCGGGCCCGCTCCTGGCTCGGGCAGGCGTCGGTCCACCCTCAGCGACCTATGGCGTCGGTGCCCATGAAATCGCGCAACGGTTCGGGCACGGTCACCGAGCCGTCGGCGTTCTGGCATTGCTCGAGGATTGCCACCAGGGTGCGCCCCACAGCCAGACCCGAGCCGTTGAGCGTGTGTACCAGCCGCGGCTTGGCCTTCGGATCCGGGCGATAGCGAATCTGGGCGCGCCGGGCCTGATAGTCCGTGAACCACGAACAGCTCGAGATCTCGCGATAGGTATTCTGCGACGGCAGCCACACCTCGAGGTCGTAGGTTTTGGCCGAGCTCGAACCGAGGTCCCCGGTCGAGAGCGCAACCACCCGATAGTGCAGCCCGAGACGCTGGAGCACGGCTTCCGCGTGACCGGTCAACAGCTCCAGCTGCTCTTCGGCCTGTTCCGGCGCCACCAAGCGCACCAGCTCCACCTTGTCGAACTGATGCTGCCGGATGAATCCCCGGGTGTCCTTGCCATACGACCCCGCCTCGCTCCGAAAGCAAGCGGTGTAGGCGGCATAGGCCATCGGCAGCTCGGTGCCTTCCAGGATTTCGTCGGCGTGAAGGTTGGTGACCGGGACCTCGGCGGTCGGGATCAGGTACAGCGCGCTCGGGTCGTCGGAATCCACGCGCTGGGTCTTGAATAGATCTGCCTCGAACTTCGGCAGCTGTCCGGTGCCTCGCAGCGCTTCGGCCTTGACCAGGTAGGGCGGCCATACCTCACGATAGCCGTGCTCGCGGGTGTGCAGCTCCAACATGAAATGGATGAGCGCGCGCTCCAATCGTGCGCCGAGGCCGAAAAGCACGGTGAAGCGAGCCCCCGAGAGCTTGGCCCCGCGCTCGAAATCCATCAGGCCCAGTGCGGGGCCGAGCTGGTCGTGAGACTTCGGCGTAAAATCGAAGCTCGGCCGCTCTCCCCAGCGCCGAAGCTCGATGTTGTCGTCGCTGCTCCTGCCATCGGGCACGGACGGGTGTGGCAGGTTGGGCACGCCAAGCAGGCGCTCCTGCATGGCTGCCAGCACCTGATCGAGTTCGGAATCCTTGCCCTTGATTTGCTCCGACAAGGTCCGAAGCTCCTCGCGACGGGCCAAAAAGGCGCTCTTGTCGCCGCCCTTGGCCAAAGCACTCATCTCCTGGTTGGCAGCGTTGCGTCGAGCCTTGAGCGTCTCGGTCTCGACGATGATGCGGCGCCGTTTGGCGTCCAGCTCGGAGAGGCCATCGAGCGAAGCGGCGGCCGCAGGCGAGCGCCGACCGAGGGCGACCTGCACGGCTGGTAGATTATCGGCTACATAACGAATATCGAGCATGACGACCGGCCCTTGCTAGAAATCGGTCGCTCGCCCTTAGCGCTTCTTTTCCGGGTAGTCGACCCCGCAGCCCCAGATACGCTCCCCTCATTACCCCGTCCAGTCGGGAACCGGGCACCGGTCGCACACTTTTGGTGCAATGATGCCGGTGCGGCGTGGTTCACCGCCGAGGGGCGCTGGTCGCTGGCTGGACGCGTTCGGGCCTTCGACACTGCGTTGCAAGTACGCCACGGTGTTCGCGGGTAGGACAGCAACGCTGATTGACTCTGGGGGCTCGCCGGCAACATTCGCCGAGGCGTGTCACCTATGCCATTACCGCGACGTGTCTCGTCGCCGTTATATCGATCGTGTTCTGGCGATGTATTCGTTGGGCCTGGCTGCTGTTGGTATGGCAGGGAGGCACGGCCGCAGAGGAGCCGTGCTGGCCAAGGGCCGCGCCAACTTTGCGATCGGAGCCGCCAAGTCGTCACCGAGAGCAAGACCCCTGGGCAAGTCTGGACGCAGCGGTGCGCCAAATTCCCGTGTGTGTGCTTTGGAGCCAACCTTGGGCAGGTGACCTGGGGGGCTCTATCTTGTACCGAATCCGAGCGGTGGATTCGGATCGGATTTCCGTCGGCTACTTTGCCTATTGGACCACCGAGCGTCCCTGGGGAGACAATGATCTGACTCGATGGTGGGTGCCGGCTCTGGCCATCGACGGGTTCTACAGCCATTTCCTGTTCCTGTTTCCGGGTCTGCAGAGGGTCCTGTACGGCGCGGGCGACGTCGAGGGCGCCAGCGTCACCTTTCAGCGCCTCGACGACGGGCACCTGGTTCCGATTGGCATCGTCGCTGAAGATCCGAGGCATCAGGAGGTGTCGCTCGACGTGGATCAGGCTGTGGACGAGCGCGGTCGGATCCTATTTTACGATGACGTGTGGAGCCACCAGCTCGGAGGAAGAAGGGCACTGGCTCGGCTCAAGGACGGGGCGCACCATCGCTGCTACCAAAAGGACTCGTTGTTGCCGTTGACCCCCTCTGTCATCCGGGCATTTCGCCTGGGCACCCCGACGTCACCGCGCCGCGCGCGACCGGCCTGGATTCTGTAACGCACTTTCGGTCAAGACCGGCTCGGTCAGGGTGTCGAGGTGTGAGCAGCCGCCCTTCTTATCGGCGCCATGTGGTACCGACGGCATAGCTCAGTAGACCGCCGCACAAAATCGCTGCATCTGCAGGCCGTCGCCGCCGCCCCATACCTCGAAGCCGCCGAAAATGATGCTGAGATACATCTCTGGCTGGATGCCATAACCGTTGGCGACCGCGTCCTTGATAAAATCGTTCAGATCGAATTTTAGCTGGTCCTGCGGGGTGGTGCTCACGTACGAGATGCAGAGCGGATCGGTATGGTCGATCCAGACGTCCCAGGTGCCGGGAACTCCGTCGACCGAGTGCTCGGTGACGTCTCCCCAGCAGCCCGCATCCGGACTGCACTGACCGCCGCGGGGCTGGCGATCGGCGGGATCGAAGAGCCAGACCATCAGGTACGCTCCGCCCTGCCTGGGGCTGAATTCGTCGCTTGCGAGCGGCGTGTCGTTGGCCGTGAACCACACGTCGTAAGCTGCATTGAAATTGCTGGTGTCTTTGGAAAGCGCGTTGGTCACCATCTCGGCGGGAATGGAGATCAAGTCCGAGACCCGCCGCGGCAGATTGCTGGCTCCAGTGACCTGTCCCTTGTAGGTGCCGATGTACAACGAGGGGTATCCGAGCGGATTTCCCTCGGTGGCCGGCTGAGCGGCGTTCGCGGAATCGCGAATGGTAAACGATAGACCTTGGTAGTCCTCGGTTTCGCCGTCGAACCGATCCCACCAGTTGGGCCCGAGATAATAGGTCTTGTCCGATCCGGTCACCGGAATCGTGACGCCGACATCCACGTCGCTCACCGTGCCTTCGAGCGTGGCCTGGTCGTCGCAGCTGGTCGGAATGGTTCCCCCGGCCGCAGGCGCACCGCCCTCGGTGTTTGCACCGCCAAGGCCCGGATTGCCCCCTTGGCCATTGGCGCCACCCTGCGCGTTGGCTCCGCCCGTTGCTAGGTCCCCACCCTGTCCGCCCCGCACGGTGACGATGGAGCCTCCGCTGGCCGTTGCGCCGCCTTGCCCAATGCCACCTCCGCCCGCGGACACGGCGCCGCCGCTCTGCGCCTGCGAGCCGCCAAAGCCCCCTTGTCCGAAGGTGCCAGCCGCACCCCCGGCCCCTGGGGCACCATCGGATGAACCTCCAGCGCAGCCCAGCATAAGCAGCATTGCCGTACACCACGCCGAGCCAAACCAAGAACGATTGAAGCGAACCATAAGCTGCAAGTCCTCGGACAATGTTGCCCGCCGGATCGGCTTCGAGCAACCGCGAAGGTCGAGATTGGCGGGCCATTGCGCATCAGCGCGGCAGCGAGCATGACACTGGAAAAGGCCACTTTGACCGAAATGCCAGGCGCGCCGGCCATGCTTTACGCCCGCCGGGCAGATGCGGTAGAGGATGGAACGTCTCGGTCTAGGAGGGTCTGATGAACCGTCTATCGTCGATTGCGCATCTCTCGATCATCGCGTCGTTCTGCATCTTCGGTTGTCACGGGTCACCTCCGCCCGAGTCCTCTGGCCAAGGCGAGCCCACGGCGGCCGACTCGAGCTCGACGAGCTCGCAAGCAGAGGGTGCGGAATCGACTGCGACCTCCTCCGAAGCGGCGGCGGGCACCGAGGACACCGGCGCTGCCGAGTCGAAGAGCTCGAAGCGCGACGACTGTCCGCAGGGCGCCTGCCGATATCACTGTGAAGACGGACAGACCTGCGACGAGGGCTGTAAGGGCGGCGCCTGTGACATGAAGTGTGAGAGCGGCAGCACCTGCTCGATGAGCTGCGCGTCGGGCAGCTGCAAGATGACCTGCCGATCGGGCGCCACCTGCAACATGAATTGCACCGGCGGCTGGTGTAAGACCGTCTGTCTCGACGGCTCCAAGTGCAATGTCGATTGCACCAGCAAGGGCGGCCAGTGCGAGACCGAGTGCGGCAAGGACGCGAGCTGCGATGTGACCTGTCCAAGCGACGACTGCAAAACCACCAAGAAGAAGAAGTGACGCTTCTGGGCGTTTCGCCATCGGATTTCCGGCTGGTTTCGCGTTGGGGTGCGGGGACCGGATTCGGTCGTGTTGTCTTGACAATCCTGTTGGATCGTCGTCTTAGACCGGGGTGAGCCGAGTTCATCTGGTCGGAGGCGAAAAAGGCGGGGTTGGCAAGAGCGTGATGGCACGGGTCCTGGCGCAGTGGTTCGTCGATCACCACGCGCCCTTTGCCGCCATCGACGCCGATCGCTCTCACGGCGTCTTGGTCCGTTCCTACGGCGAGTACACCCAAGCCGTCGATCTTAGCGCGAACGAAAGCGCGGATCAGATCCTGGACCGGGCGCTCGGCGCCGAGCGCCGGGTGCTGGTGGATCTACCGGGGCAGAGCGCGCACGCGCTTCGAACCTGGCTCAGTGACGCGGACATTTTGCATTTCGCCTCGGAGATGGGAGTCGCGTTCACCTACTGGCACGTGGTCGACGGCGGTTATGCCTCGGTCTCGGAGCTCGAACGGGCACTTGGGTATTTCGACCAACGAGTGCAGCACGTTTTGGTGAAGAACTTTGGGCGCGGCAATGATTTTGGCGCCTTGGATCAATCCGATCCCAAGCGGCGTCTAGATGAGCTGAACGGTCGCGTCATCGAAATACCAGCGCTTCAGACCTCGAGCATGTATGCCATCGATCACGGCGGACTCAGCTTCTGGGCCGCCATCCATGTCGGTGAAGGTCAGTACGCGCTCGGTCCGCTCGATCGCCAGCGCGTCCGGCTGTGGCTGGATCGCTGTTACGCTGCGATCGCGTCGGTCGAGGATATCGTTTAGGGGCTGTATGGCTCAGCCGCCGTAGCCTGCGGCCACGATGTTCTCCTGTACCGCGTCTTCGATGGCGTCCGAGGGATAGCCGGAGGTCATGCAGCCTTCGAAGAACGTGCCCTGCGATCCGTTGCTGTTGTCGCCGCCGACTCCCAGGGTGATCGCCCCCTCCTTGTGCATGGGGTCGTAACCACCCGCGGGACGCGATCCGTCGTACATGGTCGTCAGCACGCCTGCCTGCGCGTCCCCCACCCGGATCGCGAAACTTCCCTCCTTTCCCTTGAGCATGGCGGTGACATAATCGAAGGATAGGCTCTGGTTGTCCGCGTAAAGTCCCGCGCTTCCACCGGCAAAGAGGCCATTTTCGAGGTCCGCCATCACCCAGGGGCCGTCACCGTCACCGTAGCCCCACGTGGAGCAGTCCCCGAAGTAGATGGCCTCCATGTGGCCGTTGCCGGTATCGAGGCTGTTGGTCTCGGCGTTGCCGTAGTCGAAGCAGCACTCGCCGTTGTAGTGCGTTCCGCTCGCCACCATATACATGCCCTCCGGCTCGTCGTCGGTCGCGATGTCGGTGGCGAGGTTGTTTCGATACCCGGTGCCCGGAGACACGTACAGCGCGTAGACCGAGTGTCCGCCGACCGACACTGGTGCGGCTGCCGCGTCCGCCTCGACGTCCGCGCTTCCGTATCCGCCGCGGGGACCGACCGTGAGGTGGTTGGCGCTCGGGGATTGGTCGTACAGCACGGTAATCAGGCAGGTAGTGTCGGCACAGAACTCGTCCTGCTCCGCGGCGTCGGCGAAACCTCCCGCGGTCGAGACGCCGATGTCCCGGGTCATCCAATCGGAGGTGCGCGTGACTTGGTAGAGGCTGCCGTCATACGAGCCGTACAGGGCCCGCACCGTGCTGTGTGCCGCGACGCAGGGCGTATCCCCGGACGCGTAAATGTCGCAGGGTCCGGTCGCGGTCGAGCCGGCACCGCCCTCGGAGGTGGATCCGGCGGCGCCGCCGCTGCCGCCCTCCCCGCCGCTGCCGCCGGCCCCTTCGGTCATGAAGCTGACATCGGAAATCGTGAGATCGACGTCGTATTCGGTGACGTCGTCGGTGCCGGCGCCCACGACGTTGGGCAAAAGCCAGGTGATGCGCGTGAGCGCGGTCACCGCCGCATCCGCCGCGTCTGGTGAAGCAATGGGTCTGCCACCGGAGATCTCCGGCCAGGTCGCCCTAAAGTGTGTGGGCGTCTCCATCAACCTGAATCCCCTCTGGGGTGGCATGCAGTCGGTACCGTACTGGTAGGAAGATTCACACTGCGCGCAGCTAGGGTCAGCTTCGGGGTCGGGATCATGCCAATCGTTTCCGACCATGCCGAGGTCGAGAATGACGTTTCCATTGGGAGCGCCGGAGCCAATGGTACCGCTCAAGGTAAATTCGATGCCGTGGTACTCGGATGCGTCGGTCGGAAACGCGAACCCCACCGCGATCCCGGCCCAGCTGGTCACGGTGCCGCTGATGTGCCACTGGCCATTGGACAAGCTCCCGGCAGGACCGCCGTACACGTAGCTGAACCCGGAGTAGCCGGAGGTAAAATCGCCCCAACCTGGTCCCGTGGTCGTGGCGGTCTCGACCGAAGTGTCAAAACCTGGGATCAACGCAGCAGTGGGCTGCACCAGGTCGCAGGACGCGGTCGATTGGCTGCCTGCGGCGCCCGACGCACCCGCCGCGCCAGCAGAGCTACCCGCGGCCCCACCGCTTTCCCCCGAGGTATCGGTGCTCTTCTTGGAACAGGCCACCAACGAGGCGCCGAGCAACAACAAGAGCACGAGAACCGATGGTGGCTGCAGCCGCAGGTGCCTGTTCATGGTCGCACAATCCTTTCCGCGCTTCGGGCATCGGGACAATGGGGCCTGGTACTTCCTCTGACTTCACAGCCAGTCCACGTTGATTTCCGGCTGCCTCACGCGATACCCGGCGACCCCGAGGCCGTAAGAATGAATCCGCGAGCAGGTTAGCAGTGAGGGACATACCGGACAACGCGCGGTGCCGTCGGCCGCGGGCCCACGAGGCTCGCCTTGCGTCTCGGGAGCAGGTCGGAGCCTTTCGAGAGAAGGCCTTCGGGCCGAGGTGAGATGCCAGCTGCCGCCGTGCGTGCTCTGCTGCTTGGTGGCGAACCGCGCGAGCGCCCAGCACGGATCACACGCGCAATCACCGCTCAATGTGAAAAGTGTGGTCGCGATCCGCGCAGGTGCAAGTGCCGGAACCTACTCGGCTGCGCTCCTGTCGCGGAATCGTGACAACGAAGTCATCGACGTGACCATCCCGCGGAGCACCGGTTGACGACGACGCTCTGACGAATCGTGTGACAGCGGTGAGTCAACTCGGACTCGAAAGTCTCACATTCGCATCTGGTCCTTGCTGCTAGCTTGCCTTCTCGACCTGGATGCGGGGCGGTGCATCGCACCTTGCCATTCGACTCGGGAGAGGTTCAAAAATGCTCCGAACTACCTGGACGCTAATCGGGATATGCGCTTTGGCCTTGCCTCTGCACGCGTGCAAAGGCAGCGATGGAGATCAGGGACCGGCGGGGGCCGACGGCCCTAGCGGCGCCGACGGAAAGAACGGCTCTACCGGCAAGGATGGAACCGATGGAACCGATGGAACCGATGGAACCGATGGAACCGATGGCGCGGACGGGGCCGATGGTGCGGACGGAGCCGATGGCGTGAGCAGCCTCACGGTGCAAACCAGGCTCCTTGCGGGGGACGCGGACTGCTTCTACGGCGGGGTTCGTGTCGATAGCGGCGTGGACACCAACGGAAATGGGCAGCTGGAGGCTGGCGAAGTGGCCCAGACGTCATATCTGTGCACGCGCGCGGTCCCGTCCACGGGCAAGAACTTCAACCGAATTGCGTCATTTTTCCCTTGTACGCAGATCGATCCCGACTGCAACGACGACACGGCCACCTCCGCCGAGATCGTGGCAGCCAGCGACGATGGGATGACGCTCGTCTACTCCGACAGCCCTCGGGGAGTGGTCGGTTTCGTGGACATCAGCGATCCCTACCATCCAAAGCCTGCCGGCACGCAGGCCATGGACGGGGAACCCACCTCCGTGGCCGTGGCCGGCGGCTATGCCTTGGTGGCAGTCAACACCAGCTCGGACTTCGTCGATGTTTCGGGGGAGCTCGACGTCATCGATATCGAAACTCAATCGTCGGTCGCTACCATCGACCTCGGGGGCCAGCCGGATTCGGTAGCGGTGAGTCCAGACGGGGCCTACGCAGCGGTGGTCATCGAGAACGAGCGCGACGAGGACCTGGGCGACGGCGGGCTGCCGCAGCTGCCGGCGGGCAAGCTGGTGGTGATTTCCCTCGACGGGGATCCGGATACGTGGACGGCCGAGGACGTCGATTTGACCGGCCTCGACGGCATCGTCGAACCCACCGATCCCGAGCCCGAGTTCGTGGACATCAACCAGGACGACATCGCGGTGGTGACGCTGCAGGAGAACAACGGCATCGTGCTGGTCGATCTGACCGACCGGAGGGTGGTTACCCATTTTTCGGCGGGTACCGTCGATTTGACCCAGGTGGACGCCACCGAAGAAGGGGCGCTCATCTCCCAAACCGAATCTCTGATGGACGTGCCTCGCGAGCCC
>Ga0210133_1000744_pt1 | contig 10434 bp, 7 predicted proteins | sample Joice_ThreeSqC_D_2_FD_184874 | JGI IMG/M metagenome (GOLD analysis project Ga0210133, IMG submission 184874) | Wetland microbial communities from San Francisco Bay, California, USA, that impact long-term carbon sequestration - Joice_ThreeSqC_D1... | ecosystem: Environmental > Aquatic > Marine >...
GCGATGGCAATTGCCCGTGTCAGGCATGACGAGGAATTAATAAGGGCAAAAAATAAAGCTGAAGAAATGAATCGTTTAAAAACGAATTTTCTTGCCAATATGAGCCACGAGTTAAGAACACCTATGGTTGGTATAATGGGTTATACCGAAATTCTAAAGAGAGAGGTTACAAGTCCTGAGTTAAGGGATATGTCCGCGGAAATTTACGATAGTGCAAACAGGTTATTGGATACACTCAATCTGATACTGGATTTATCAAAGATTGAAGCTAATAAATCTGATATCAGGCTGGAAGTAATTGATGTAGGGGCTGTAACTCTAAGCCAGCTTAAAACTTTTGAGGAACTAACAAAAAAGAAAAATCTATACCTGAAAAATAATATAGAAGTTGAGAAAATCTACTCTTCACTGGATGAAAGAATATTCCGGCAAATAATTAATAACTTAATTAATAACGCCGTTAAGTTTACAAATAGAGGCGGTATAACAGTAGAAATAAATAAGAAAATAATAAATGATGAAAAAAGAGTAATTATAAAAGTTAGCGATACGGGAATCGGGATACCTGAAGAAAGCCTTGATATAATATTTGAAGAATTCAGACAGGTAAGTGAAGGCTACGACCGGGGATTTGAAGGCAGCGGTCTGGGACTAAGTATAACACAAAAATTTGTTGCACTTATGAAAGGAAACATTTCAGTAGAAAGTGAAATTGGTAACGGATCTACATTTATTGTCAGTTTTCCTTTGGATGAAAAATCAAAAATTGAAAATAGACCGAACGTATCTACTATGGATATTATTATGGAATTACCGGAGAAAGAATTAAAAAATCCCTCAAAGCTTCCCGATGTTTTATTAGTCGAAGACGATTATTCTAATGCTGGAGTTATTGAATATCTGTTAGCGGGAGTTTGTAATATTGACGCAGCCGTAACAGGTGAGGAAGCAATAGTTAAATGTGAAAAGAAACAATATGCAGCAATATTGATGGATATTGCTCTGGGAAGAGGTATTAGCGGTCTTGAAGCAACAAAGAGAATAAGAAAAATAAAAGGTTATGAAGATAGTCCTATTGTTGCAGTAACGGCTCTGGCAATGAAAGGACAAAGGGAGTTATTCCTTTCTGAAGGTTGTTCACACTATATTTCAAAACCATTTGATAAGAAATCATTTCTTACTTTAGTAAATGATATCTTATACAATAAGAATTCTAAAAATTAATTCGAGCTTAATAAAGCTATTGAGGCTTCCGAAACATTCAGATTGTTATTCCCTTGAAAAAGGGAATCCATAAAAATTACTTTAGATTCCCACTTTCGTATGAATGACGAATAGCAAGAGGAGTATTTTTCAGAAGTCTCCTATTGTCTATTTGATATAAACGGTTTTTACATTTACGAATTCTCTTATACCGAAAACCGATAATTCTCTTCCATAACCGGATTGTTTCACCCCGCCAAATGGCAATCTTGGATCTGATTTCACAAATGAATTCACAAAGCAAGAACCGGCATTTAATTTTTCTTTTGCTATCCATTCCGCTCTTCCAGGATCACCGCTGAAAATTGCAGCACCCAATCCAAATATTGTATCGTTTGCTTTTTCGATCGCTTCTGTTTCATCTTTTACTTTTATTAATGCAGCAACCGGACCAAATAATTCCTCATCATAAGCCGGCATACCTTTTTTAACATTAGCTAAAACTGTTGGTGGATAAAAAGCTCCCATGGTTTTGAGAATCTCACCGCCCAGTAATAACTTTGCACTGAGATCCATACTTCTTAAAACCTGTTCGTGAAGTTCATCTCTTAATTGTTTACTTGCCTGCGGACCCAACAAATTTTCTTTGTTGAAAGGATCACCCATTTTTACAGACTTCATTTTTTCAACAAATAACTTTTCAAACTCATCGTAAACAGATTCTACAATTATGAATCGTTTGGCGGCAATGCAGCTTTGTCCACCATTAATCAACCTCGATGTAACACACGTAACGGAGGCTTCTTCCAGATCGGCATCTTCAAGAATTATATACGGATCGCTTCCGCCTAATTCCAAAACCGTTTTCTTAAGTAACGATCCCGCTTTAGCTGCAACAGCTTTACCTGCAGGTACACTTCCTGTTAACGTAACAGCTTGTATTAAAGGATGTTCGATAACAAAATCCATCTGTGAAGAGCTTACTAAAATAGTTCTGAAAATATTTTCAGGAAATCGCGCTTCTTTAAAAACATCCTCAATTGCCAATGCACAACCGGAAACATTCGATGAGTGTTTTAAAATTCCTGCGTTACCAGCCATCAATCCCGGTGCTGCAAATCGGAAGACCTGCCAGAAAGGAAAGTTCCAGGGCATTACGGCTAACACAACGCCAAGCGGCAGATAAGAAACATAGCTTTTCGAAGCATCCGTTTCTATTATTTCATCTTTTAAAAATCCTTCTGCATTCTCACTATAGTATTCACAAACCCAGGCACATTTTTCTACTTCAGCAATCGATTGTTGAATTGGTTTTCCCATTTCCAGAGTCATCAATTCGCCAAATTCATCTTTTCTTCTCCTCAAAACATTCGCTGCTTGTTTCATCAAAACGGAACGTTCTTTAAATCCGGTATTATGCCAATCCAGGAATGATTTATCGGCACTTTTAATTATCTGTTCAATTTCAGTTCGGGAATGTTCCGGGTAAGTTTTTATTAATTTTTCGTTATAAGGGTTTATTGATTGCAGCATAAAATTAACCCTCCCTAGTTGTTTGTAAAATCAGATCGTAGATTTCTTTTTAATAGCTACAAGAGTCTTATCATCACTGTAGCTGCCATCCTTCGAATATTTTACAACATCTTCAAGAATAGTTAAAACAATTTCTTTTGAAGAAAGGTTTACTACTTCTTTTAATTTGTTGATTAATCTTTCATCGTCATAAGGTTCAAAATCAGAATTTGCGGATTCAGTAACACCGTCAGAAAATAATAAAAGTAGATCGCCAGCTGAAAAATTAATGCTGTTAATATAATAATTTGCATTCGGTGCCGGACCGAGTAATGGTCCTGTAGTTTCCAATATCGTAATACTTTTACTTGCAGCTTTATAAAAAAGAGGAGGATTGTGCCCGGCGTTTGCATACAAAAATAGTCCGCTTTTTTGCAAAGAAAGTTCACCGTAAAATAACGATGCAAATTTATCGTCCTCAAAAATTTTATGAACGAGCTCATTCATTCTTCGCATAAGCGGCACAATTTTTATCTCGAATGTACTCGCCATTCTCAAGGCGCCCGAGATGTACATTGCTTCCGCAGCGGCGCCAACACCTTTACTTGCAGCATCACCTATTGCAACCCCAAGCCTTTCATTCTCTTTACCGGCTTCTATGTAATCAAAAAAATCTCCGCCCACAATCTCAGCGGGATTAGTAATACCGTAAACTTCGTAATCGCCAAACTTGTGTTCATGTTCCGGTAATATGCTCTTCTGAAGTTCGCGCGCTTCATCAATATTGGCTTTTAGATGAGATGCACTTTTAGAATAGCGACGTTCTTTTATCTGTGAAGTTAGAGTTGTGGCAATGATGCTAAGTGACAGTTTTAATTTGTCATCTATACTATCGCTGTTTAAAGCGAGGAGAAATTCGTAATACCGTTCTCCATCTATTTTCTTTTTCGATCCTACCCCTGAAGCTGAATATTTGAATATACCTTTTTCTCTCAGTATCTCATTTGTTTCATTGCCCAGAATTGTTCTCTCTTGTGCAATGCGGATAAAAATTGGATCATCTGCTACTTTTAATTCGAAATCAGGATTTAACTTTTCAAAATTTCCGGTTTGATAAAGTATTTTGTACGACTTTTTTTCTTCAATTAATTGCCAGACTCTGCCGCCGGTGACTTTGACATCCTCATTTTCAATAATCTGATTTATTACTTTGATAAGTAGTTCCTTCTCGGTAGAGACTTCCCTTGAAGCGATAGTTTCAACAAGCTTATGTAACTTTTTCTGATCCAAATTTTTCCTGTTTTAAAATTATTTTGTGTAAAAATCTATCATTTGCTGTATTGCCCTTTTGCAAACCGGACAAAAATTATCGTAGCTGATGGATTTCATAGTACAATCCTGGCAGGGGCGATAGACATTTTTCTCCACATAACCGCCGCCTTCAAATACGCCGACTACATCTTTATACTCAGGTGTACCCGGTGTTGGAATCGGAGTGTCTGCTTCAACAAGATCTTTCCATTTCGATTCAAAATCGACGAGTGTCGTAATATTAGGATCAAGCGGTTCGATATCGGTAGGGTAAAAATCTTCGTAAGCAACATCAGACGTATAATATTCATCTGCAAGTGAAGAAAATCCATGACCGAATTCATGAACTACAACGTAATTTGCAAATCGATTGTCAACAGCACAAACCGAATAATGATTATAAATCGATCCACCGCCGTATTTATCTGTATTAACTAAAATGTAAATCTGATCATAAGGCGCATATGAGGCAATGTCACGCAAGTCTTTGTTATCGGCAGTCATCAGATATCTGTCAAGATTAAAAGTGTAAAAGTTTGTGTTAACGACTGTGTTCTTCCAGATATCCTGTGCCGGAATATCAGTTCCCGATTCTTCCGACGGGGCAACGATTCCCCAGATATTAAATTTATCCATGTTCTCTTTATACGGCGAACAACCGGCAAAGTAACCTGCAAACTTTTTACAATCTTCTTTGAACTTATCCATTTCATTTTCAGTATAACCTTCGGGAATTACTACAATATCAAGTTTAGTTGAAGGATCACCGGAATGAACTACTTCAAAATTAGTGTATTTACCGGTTCGTTCCGGTTTAATAAAATAGTTATCAGGATTTATTACATACTCAAACTTTTTTGCAGGTTCATTCCTTTTATCTCTGCCATAAAATTCAACTCTTACAGTTTTCTTTGGATATGGAAAAACTACTGTTTCACTGAAAGATTTTACGGTTTGTTTTGCCTCGTCAGTCGTCTGCCACTCACTGAACAATGTTGAGTAAGTCCTTGAATAAATTAATTCCTGGTTTGTAGTATCAATCACCTTGAATAAATATTTCCCATAGTTGAATCTGTCTATCAAATTTACTTTTGAGCCTCCCCAGTATGGTTCTTCTTTCAATTCATCAAACGAATATGAGTCGTTGTCTTTATCGCCGGTGTGGTAATAATCCAACCGCAGAGTTTTATCTAAAAAGAAATCATCAAAATTTATCTGGGCAAGAATAGAGGTTGTTACAAAAATCGATAAGAATAAAATTCGCACTGTAGACCTGCAAATATTGAAGATGAATTAATTATTAATTAAAAATTATTTTGCGATAACTTTCCGGGAACCTGGCTTAACCAGTTCTGCACCGCTTTTACACTGCGGGCAATCCTCCGGTAAATATGAAGTTGCATCGAGTCGCATTGTGCTTAACTGGGGAACACCAAAATTGACCGAGCCGTTGCTTCGGTCTACAATAAATCCGACACCGACAACCTCTGCACCAAGAGATTTTACTATTTCCATTACTTCGAAGACAGAGCCGCCGGTTGTAACGACATCTTCACAAACAAGTAATCTATCACCGGGATTTATCGTGAAGCCTCTACGCAAAGTAAGCTTGTTATCTTCGCGTTCAGCAAAAATAAATTTCTTGTTCAATTGTTTTGCAACTTCGTATCCGACTATTATTCCGCCCATTGCAGGTGCAATAACCGCACTGATTTCTTTATCACAAAATTCATCTGCAATAATCGAACATAGTTCTTCGGCATATTCAGGATATTGAAGCACTTTAGCACATTGAAAATATACTTCGCTGTGTCTTCCAGAGGTTAATAAGAAATGTCCGTTTAATAATGCATCGGTTTGGTGAAATATTCTTAATATATCTATATCATTCCAGCTCATTTAAAAATCCTTCCATTTCGTTTGCTGCATGTGTCTCTCCCTGATCACGTGCTGCTTTAATTCCCTTTTTATACAAATCAGCAGCTTCATCGAAGCAGCTTAATTTTTCCTTGATCTGCGCTAATTGCATGTAAGCCGGAACATAATCGGGATCGCTTTTAAGTAATGAAGACAGATATTTTTCAGCCTTTTGATAGTCTTCCCGAGAAATATATTCGAGTGCAATTCCATAAGAGACAAACGAATCATTCTGGTCTTTATCGTAAAGATCAAGAAGAGATTTTAACCGATCAGCCATTACTCAGCTTCTCAATTTTATGTGCGAGGATGAAATCTCTTTCAGTTACGCCGTGTTCGCTGTGTGTTGAAATCGAAATCATAACTTTATTCCAGGAATGTATAAATATATCGGGATGATGATTTAACATTTCGGCAGCTGTGCCAGCTCTGTTTACAAATTCCAGTGCATCTTTAAAATTATTAAGCTCATATTCCTTACAAATTTGTTCATCTTTATAATTCCATCCCTCGAGCTCGTCGAGTTTCGTATTTATTTTATCAGGCGATAAAACAGACATAATTACCTCAATTTTGGATATTTAAGGAAATGCAAATTTAAACAAAAAAAAACGTATTAATAAAATACGCTTTTTTAGTCTGTGAAAAACTTAAACCGATTAATTCGTATCTGTTTTTTCTGTTTCTAATGATTCATCATAGAATACTAATTCTTCCGAATTTCCTGCGTGCTTGGCAATTATTTTTGTGCCTTCTTTAAATGAACCTCTTAGTATTTCCTCGGCAAGCGGATCTTCAACATATTTCTGAATCGCACGCTTTAATGGTCTCGCACCATATTTTTCATCGAAACCTTTGTCAACAATAAATTCTTTCGCACTTGTATCCAGAATAAGATCGAGCTTATTTTCTTCAAGATTTTTGAAGAGTCCTTTAAGTTCTATTTCAATTATCTGCATTATATCTTCTTTAGTAAGCTTGCTAAAAACTATAGTATCGTCAATCCTATTTAAGAATTCCGGATTAAAAAGTTTTTTCATTGCATCTTCAACCGTATCTTTTAATTGAGTATGCTTATCCAGTTCTTTCCGTTCTTCATTAAATCCAAATGAGCCAATAGTTCTGATGTCTCTTGTTCCAACGTTAGAAGTCATAATTATTATGGTATTCCTGAAATCAACTTTTCTTCCAAGACTATCGGTAAGTAAGCCGTCATCAAGAACCTGAAGGAGAATACTGAAAATATCAGGATGTGCTTTTTCTATCTCATCAAAGAGTACAACTGAATATGGTTTTCTTCTAACTTTCTCCGTTAGCTGTCCGCCTTCTTCATAACCGACATATCCGGGAGGCGCCCCAACTAATCTTGAAAGCGAGAATTTTTCCATGTATTCGCTCATATCTATACGAACAAGAGAATCTTCCGAATCGAAAAGATATCTAGCAAGCGCTTTACATAACTCGGTTTTACCAACGCCGGTCGGACCCAAAAATATAAAGCTTCCAATCGGTCTGTTTGGATTTTTTAATCCCGCTCTCGTTCTTCTTATAGCTTTGGTAAGTTTCAATATTGCTTCGTCCTGTCCAACTATCTGCTCTCTAAGTGCCTGATCCATTTTTAATAATTTTTCGGATTCAGTCTGAGCAATGCGGTTAACAGGAATTCCCGTCATCATTGCTACAACAGTAGCGATATCTTCTTCAGTAACATCGTGAACGATATCCCTTGTTTTTGCATCCCATTCGCGTTTTGCAGTATCAAGATCGGATTGCAGGTTGCGTTCTCTATCCCGCAGCTTTGCAGCTTCTTCATAGTCCTGTCTCTTTACCACTGCAGCTTTTTCAAGTCTTACTTCTTCGATCTGTCCTTCGAGATCCAGGACTTCCTGCGGGACTTCAAAATTACCCATGTGAACCCTGGAACCGGCTTCATCAAGAACATCGATGGCTTTATCCGGCAAATGCCTATCGGTAACATACCGGTTGCTAAGCTTTACTGCTGCGCCAACGGCAACTTTTGAATATCTGACATGATGATGTTCTTCATATTTGAATTTTATCTGTTCAAGAATTTCTATGGTTTCATCATAACTTGGCGGATCAACCATGACTTTTTGAAATCGTCTGTCTAGTGCACCATCTGTTTCAACATATTTTCTGTATTCGTCTAAAGTTGTTGCACCGATGCATTGAATATCGCCGCGGGATAATGCGGGTTTAAACATATTGGAAGCATCCAGCGAGCCTGAAGCGCCGCCGGCACCAACAATAGTATGTAATTCATCAATGAAAAGAATTACATCTCTCGCTTTTTCAAGCTCGTTCATTAAAGCCTTCATGCGTTCTTCAAACTGACCACGGTATTTTGTACCTGCTACCAATCCGGCAAGATCAAGAGTAACAACCCGTTTTTCCTGCAAAATTCTCGGCACTTTCTTTTGAACAATTCTCAATGCCAAGCCTTCAGCAATTGCTGTTTTGCCGACTCCCGGTTCACCAATCAAAACAGGATTGTTCTTTTTTCTACGACTTAAAATCTGGGCAACTCTTTCAATTTCTTTTTCCCTTCCTACAACCGGGTCGAGCTTATCATCAATGGCAAGCTTCGTCAGATCCCTTCCAAAATTGTCTAAAACAGGGGTTTTTGTTTTTTCAGATTTCTTATCTTTAATCGCAGCTCTGCCTGAACTATCTTTCGAACCTTTACTGCTGAGCATATCATTTAGCTCAGAACGGGCTGTATCATAAGTAACGTTAAATTGATGCAGGATTTGTGTTGCTATATTGTCTTCATCTCTTAATAATGAAAGCAGAAGATGCTCAGTCCCGATAACATCTGCTTTATAAATTTTCGATTCAATCTGTGTGATTTTGAGGACTTTTTCAGCTTGCTTTGTTAATGGAATATTTCCAATCGTTAAAGTGCCGCCGGATGTTCTAACCGTATCTTCAATTGCTTTTTTTAATTTCATCAGGTCGCTATCAAGATTCCTTAATATACGAACCGCTACACCCTGCCCTTCACGAATAATTCCTAACAAAAGGTGCTCGGTACCTATATAATCGTGTCCTAACCTTAGAGCTTCTTCACGACTTAACCTTATCACATCTTGCAGTCTGTCAGAAAAGTTTCCGTCCATTGTAATTCCTTATTGCGTTTATAGTGAATTTTAATAAGGTAGTGTTTACCGATGTTGCTATATTATAGAAAATTGAAAGAATATCCTAATAGCAGACCGGCTAATAATCACCCTTATATGTGATAATCATCATTTTTTAGTACTCTAAAATAAACAAAATACATGCCAAGAGAAGTATAAAAAATCCCTCCAATAACTATAATCAAACTATCGTATTATTCACCAAATCCAAAAAAATATATGATCCTTTGAATATAACTCACAATGTTATTGTAATGAGAAATCAAATTATAACCGATTAAGAGTAATTTTTAATTTCTTCGAAATAGTCTTAAGAATAAAGTATATTTGAACGCTTACATAATATCAAATAATTATCGGAGTAAATAATGGAAGCCATTACAGGATTATCACTCATTATTATTATCGCAATTTTCTTATTTATCATTCTTTTCCTTTACTTTATACCGGTACGGCTGTACATAGCAGCCATTGCGTCCGGTGTGCATATCAAAATTTTTCAGGATTTAATCGGAATGCGACTACGCCGGGTTCCACCAACCGTTATTGTTAATAGTATGATAACGGCTACAAAAGCCGGGCTCGAAATCCAGCAGGGAAAACTTGAAGCACATTTTTTAGCTGGAGGAAATGTGATCAAAGTTGTTCAGGCTTTGATCTCGGCAGATAAAGCAAATCTCGGTTTAACTTTTGAAAGAGCCGCTGCAATAGATCTTGCCGGAAGAGATGTGCTCGATGCAGTAAAAATGTCCGTTTTACCAAAAGTGATTGAAACACCATTGGTGGCTGCGGTTGCAAAAGATGGAATTCAGCTGAAAGCAATTGCAAGAGTAACCGTTCGAACAAACATCGAAAGACTTGTTGGCGGTGCCGGTGAAGCAACAATACTTGCAAGAGTTGGTGAAGGTATCGTTTCAACAATAGGCTCAAGTGAATCTCATAAAGAAGTGCTTGAGAACCCGGATAAAATATCCAAAAGTGTTTTAGCAAAAGGATTGGATTCCGGTTCCGCATTTGAAATTCTATCCATCGATATTGCAGATGTAGATATAGGACAAAACATCGGTGCAATTCTTCAAACGGATCAGGCAGAAGCTGATCTTAAAGTTGCAAGAGCGAAAGCCGAAGAAAGACGCGCAGCAGCAGTTGCAAGCGAACAGGAAAACATTGCAGAAGTTGCTAAACAAAGAGCAAGAGTTGTTGAAGCCGAGGCTGAAATTCCAAAGGCGATTTCCGAAGCATTCAGATCAGGAAATCTTGGAATAATGGATTACTATAATTTAAAGAACATCCAGGCTGATACTAATATGCGTGACGCAATAGGTAAACC
>Ga0210133_1000745_pt1 | contig 10433 bp, 13 predicted proteins | sample Joice_ThreeSqC_D_2_FD_184874 | JGI IMG/M metagenome (GOLD analysis project Ga0210133, IMG submission 184874) | Wetland microbial communities from San Francisco Bay, California, USA, that impact long-term carbon sequestration - Joice_ThreeSqC_D1... | ecosystem: Environmental > Aquatic > Marine >...
CAATATTTGTAACATAACCGAAAGCTATTCCTGCTTTGTTGCCGTCCGATCCATCAAGCAGAGCCTGTATTTTTACCTGTTCATGTCTTTCTAACTTTTTTTCAAAATCATTTGGAATAACCAGAGCGAAAAGGTCTTTACCGTTATTAATCAGATCTGTTATCTGGTCATAGTTATCAGCATAATTATTAACAGAAAAATATCCTGAACTCTGAAATTTATCAATAAAGTTACGGCTCGTTACGGTTTTATCCTGGTCGTAAACAACTGTATTTATATTATTAATATCGAGGTTTGCAGCATATCCTAAAAGTATAAGCTGTAGTACGGGAGATATAAAAATTATCCCGAACAGCCGTGGATCTCTTTTCAACTGCAGAAATTCTTTTATGATTATGTTGAGTATTATTTTCATATTAGATTTCGGAAACCTTCAAGGGTAGTGGAGCATTTTCCACTTAGTTAACCCCGAAGGTTTCCTGCATTTTTCCTGTTAATTAATGTTGCTAATCCTAAAAAGAATACATTAAAAATTAATAAGTAAATCAATTGCTGCCAGAATGCTGCAATTCCAACACCCTTAAGCAATATATCTCTTAGTATGATTATGAAAAATTTGACCGGTGTAATGTTTGTTAATATTTGAATTACCGGCGGCATGCTTTCGATCGGGAAAACAAATCCTGATAAAAGAAATGAAGGCAGCAGCGATATTAATGCCGATAACTGAAAAGCTACCTGCTGCGAATCCGATATTGTGGAAATTAATATTCCTAAATTCAGGCAGGCAAAAAGAAATATAAGGGTAGAAAGAAGTAATAACAGAACGCTTCCTTTTATTGTGATACCAAAAAGAATATAGCCGGCAAATAAAATTATGGATGCAATAAAAAGTGCAACTACAGAATAAGGAATAATTTTTCCGAGCAGCAATTCAAATGGGGAAAGGGGGGAGACGTTTATCTGTTCTATTGTTCCTCTTTCTTTTTCCCGTACGATAGACATTGCAATTGAAATAACTGCAGTCATTATTAATATCATAGATATTAACCCGGGTATAAGGTAAAGAGTGGAATTAAGATCAGGGTTAAACCAGAATCTCGGTTCGAGGCTTATCGGGGAATATTCTTTCATTCCTTTAACAGCGAGCGTTTCCCGCATTATTTTATTTGTATAAGTTGAAGTCGCCGCATTCATGTAGTTCGAAATGATCGAAGCAGTATTTGCATCAATCCCTTCAACAAGTATCTGAATTTTTGTTTCTTTATCAGAATAAATATCGCGTGAAAAGTCTTTTGGAAAAACCAGCACTACCTGCGCGTCTCCGCCGTCAAGCACTTCCCGTATCTGGTTTTCTGAATCAATATAACCAATAAGATCAAAATAGTTAGAGCTTGTCAGACGGTTAATAAAATCCCTCGAGTTTTCAGATTTATCGAGATCATATACAACCATCTTTATATGATGAACATCAAAATTAATTGCATATCCGAAGAGGATTAATAGTACAAACGGAAATACGAAAAGAACATATAACATTCTTGTATCACGTTTTAACTGCCTCACTTCCTTTTTTGCAATTGCAATAATTCTTCTAAGCATTTTCAGCCTGTCCTTTTTTCAAGCAGGTGAATAAACACATCTTCGAGAGTCGGGGTTATTTCATCAATACGTGTTACTTCAACATTTAATTTTTCTTTAAGAATTTTTTCTATCATTTCTTTGCCGGTGTATTTATCATTTACGCTTGCATGAATATTATTGCCGAATATTGAAGTTTCCTCAACGAAATTTTCTTTGCTTAAAAGATCGAGTGCATCAACTACACGGTCGCTTTCAATCTCGAGCATTTTATTTTTGATGTAGCTTGTCTTTAGCTCTTTCGGGTTTCCTTCGGCAATTAATTTTCCTGCATTTATTAAAATGATGTTGTTGCAGAATTCAGCTTCTTCAAGGTAATGTGTCGTTACAAAAACTGTTGTTCCTTCACCGGAGAGATAATTTATCAGGTCCCAGAAATTTCTTCTTGAAATAGGATCAACGCCGCTTGTCGGTTCATCGAGGAAAACAATTTCAGGTCTGTGAATGACTGCAGTACCGAGAGCAAGTCTTTGTTTTATTCCGCCGGGAAGCGAGCCTGTCATCAGGTTTTCTTTACCTTTTAAATTTGCAATCGAAAGCACCCAGTCTTTTCTTTCATTCAATTCATGATTACTTAAACCGTAAACGCCGCCGAAGAAATTAATGTTCTCTTCAACTTTAAGATCATTGTATAAAGAAAATCTCTGCGACATATAACCAATGTTCCTTTTAACTTTGTCGGGCTGCTTCATAATGCTGTATCCGCCCACTGTAGCGTCACCTGAAGTTGGGGTAAGAATTCCGCAGAGCATTCTTATAGTAGTTGATTTTCCTGCACCGTTCGCACCCAGGAATCCGAAGACTTCACCTTTCTTTACATTAAACGTTACACTGTTTACCGATGTAAAGTCACCGAATTTCTTTGTTAAATTATTTACTTCAATCGAATAACCTTCAGGGTTAGAGGACTTTATTTGATCTGGTAACCTTGATGGTTGCCCGTTTTGGTCAGAATTATTTTGATAAGTATTCAATTTACATTCCTTTTAATAACACGCTAACCTTCGAGGTTATCAACTTAATATTGTTCTCTAACCTCGAAGGTGTTTGCTAATAAATCCTTCTTCCCATTGATTTTTCAAGCATAACTTTCGCCAGCTCGTAATCAACAATTGTTGTAGTAAGATTTGTTTTTGCCTGGAGCAATGCTGTTTCGGCATCGAGTAAATCTGAGCTTGTTGCAAGCTGAACATCATATTTCTCTTTTGTAATCCGGTAATTTTCTTCTGCCTGTTCAAGACTTTTTTTAATTACATCAACTCTGTCAATCGAACTTTGGTATTTCAGATATGCCTGGCGGACTTCTACTTCTATATTATCACAAACCTGTTCTAATGTTGTTACGGTCTGAGATTTTAATTCTTCGGCTTGTGCTGAAAGTGACGACGTATGACCCCAGTTCCAGATATCCCAGCTTAAAGAAACACCCACATCCCATGTATCATCAAACTGATCTCTTGCAGGAAGAATTCTCTGGTTAGGTCTGCTGTAATAGAAATTTCCGAAAAGATAAACAGACGGAAACCAATCTGAATTAGAAGCTGTAATGTTTTCGTCAGTAGCTAAAACTTTTAACTTAAGCGATTTCAGTTCTTCCCGGTTTTTATCTGCTTCTTCAACTGCTTCCTCCTGGTTATATGTATTCTTCAGAACAGAAATATATTCATATTTTATTTCTGTACTGATGTTAAGATCAATTCCTATGACCTTGTTAAAATTTATTCTTGCTATGTCGAGATTATTTTCTGCTTCAATTAATTTTAATTCCGTATTTGAGTATTGAACTTCGAGCTTCAAAAAATCATTCTTTGTAACTAATCCGTTGTCCAGAAAATTCTTAGTGTCATCAAGATGTTTCTGCAGGCTCGCAAGGTCATCTTTAACAATTTTCAAAATCTGCTGAGCTTTGTAAAAATTCCAGAATGCCTGCTGAATTTGGAAAGCATAATCATTAACATCTTTATTGTATTCTATTTCCGCAGCCTGGTAATTATACTCCGCTGCACTTTTTAATGATGAAAGTCTGAAACCTGTAAACAAAGGCTGCTGCAAAGAGAATTTAAAATTGTAGCTGTTTAGTATCGGTTCGGATATTGTAATAGGCATAGGTGAAAACGGTACATTAACAGTGAAAGCCGGAATGTTGCTAAGTCTTGTATAAGAAGCATTAAACTTTATCTGTGGCAGCATCTGCGATCCGACTTCGGTTATTTTTGCATCAGCGTAATTTAATTTCGATTGCGATATTTTTATCATCTTACTGTTTTCGAGTCCTGTCCTTATGCTTTCTTTAAGAGTGTATGTTTGAGCCGGGAGCAGAGAAGTTCCGAGCAGGAAAATAATCAGCAAAAAGAATTTTGTATTCATAACAATTTCCTTAACGTTTATCATTTTAACTTGCTTTTTTAACTAAATGAATAAATACGTTTTCAAGTGAAAGAGGAATCACCCTGTAACTATTAATAACAATTAAGTTTTCTTTTAATATTGATTCGATTTTCGGATATTCATTTTCAAAATCATCAACAATCACATCAATCCTGTCGCCGAAAACCTGAATTTCATATTCTGTTTTTTCTTTTAACAACCGGGAAGCTTTCCTGATTTCGCTGCAGACTATTTCTATATTTTGTTTGGAAATATTTGCTTTAATTTTTTTAGGAGTGTCAAGACTTATTATTTCTCCGGAATTCATTAAAGCAACCCTGTTACATCTTTCTGCTTCATCCAGGTACGGAGTAGTCATAAAAATTGTTATTCCTTCCTTCAGAAGGTCAGACAATATTTTCCAGAAGTCTCTCCGGGAGACAGGATCAACACCGGTTGTCGGTTCATCTAAAAAAAGAATTTCGGGTTTGTGTATCAGGCTGCATGCCAGTGCAAGCTTTTGTTTCATTCCACCTGAAAGATTATCGGCAAGACGATCACGGAATGGTTTTAATCTTGTGAACTCTAATAATTCATCTCGTCGTTTTTGATAATCTTTTACGCCGTGTATGTCAGCAAAAAACTCAATGTTCTCATCAACGGATAGATCTCCGTACAGGCTGAACTTTTGTGAAAGGTAACCGATTTTGTTTTGAATTTCTTTCCTGTTTTTAACAATGTCTTTTCCTAACAGCTTTACATTTCCTTCATCAGGGCTCAACAATCCGCAGAGAATTCTTATAGTTGTAGATTTGCCCGCACCATCAGGGCCAACCATGCAGAACATTTCTCCTTTTGTTACGGTTAAGTTTATTCCTTTTACAGCTTCAACTTCCCCGTAACTTTTCTTCAACCCGTTTATTTCAATTATGCTTTCCATCATTAAAATTATTTTTCATTTATGTGAACAAATGCATCCGCAGGCATACCCGGCTTAAGTTCGAAATCCGGATTTGGAATTTTCAGCTTTACAGCGAAAACCAATTTTGTCCTTTCTTCTTTTGTCTGGATATTTTTCGGAGTGAATTCAGCTTCCGGTGAAATGTAAACAACTTTACCTTTATAAGATTTGTCCGGATATGCGTCAGTTTTTATATCTGCGGTCTGTCCCGTTTTTATTTTTGCAAGCTCTGTTTCAGGAACGTAAATCATTAAATCAACTTTGCCAAGATCTGAAACTTTGAAAAGAGACGTAAGCATATTTACTGTTTCGCCTTTCTCAATAAACTTTTTAACGATTATTCCGTTTAGCGGAGAAGTAACATAACAGTCATTTAAATTCTTCTGAAGCAGATCAACATTTGCTCTTGTTCGGTTAAAATTTGCTTCAGCCTGTTTCAGCTCTTCCGGGCGAGCAAAGTTTTTAACCTTCTTAAAATTTTCTTTTGCTGCATTTAATTGAGCAAAAGTTATATCATAACGGGCAACGGCATCTTCATATTGTTTTTTTGTAATAGATTGTGAATCATACAAATTGGAATATCTCTCTTTATCTTTTTCAGCAAGATTAAAATTTGTCTGCGCCTGGTTTAAATTTGATTCTGCCTGCCGGATATCTTCTTCTCTCGCCCCGATTTTAAGCATCTGGTATTGTGCTTCGGCAGCGTTCATTACAGAAATGGCTTCCTGCAGCTTAAGCTTATAAGTTAAAGTATCAATAACCAGTATTGTATCCCCGGCTGATACTTTATCGCCTTCATCTTTTAACAAACTAATAATTTCACCGTTTACCTTCGAACTTACCACAACTTCAGTAGCTTCGATATTCCCGGATGCCTCTATAATATTTTTATCGTTGTCATTGCCGCAGCTTATCAAAACAAATGATAAAATTATTAATGATATAAGAATTTTTGTTTTCATTTAAACACCTTGTTTAATGTATTTAGTGAATTCCTTTTTTCCTTTAACGGTTAAAATTCCGTTGAAAAGAATTTCAAACGTATGATGAAATGCTTCCTGGAAATTAAATTTCTGATGATAGAGAAAATCAGGTGAAACAATTGAACGTACAGAAGAAATAAAGACAGCAATTACAAGCTCGCTGGGTTTGTCTATAAAATATCCTTCCTCTTTGCCCTGTTCAATTATTTCTGAAAGAATACCGTACATTTTTTTTGTTCTGAACTCATCAATCTTTTCCCAGAGTGAGGGCATGTGAATACGCAGATCCTGCAGCCAGTTATCACTGATTTGAAGTGAAAATGTGCCTAACTGTTTCATAAGATTCCCTGCTTTACCAAGTGCGTTAAAATCACTCTTTACTATTTCATCTACCTTATTACTTATTGTCTGCATAATTTTATCGGCAATACTTTCAACTAATGCTTCTTTAGTAGGGAAGTGTTTGTAAATAGTTTTTTTACTTATCCTTAGTTCTGAAGCAAGAGAATCCATGCTTGTTTTATAAAATCCTTCTTTTAGAAATTTATTCATAGTGAAATCGAGGATTTTTTTTTGTTCTGTTATAAAGTATTGATCCTGAACTTCAGTTTGTTTTGATTTCATTTTTATAATCGCAATAACAATGGAAACTATTTTCGTTTATCTGGTTTCCAAAATAATAGTTAAGCATCATTCCGTCAAGTCCGGGTTTAAGTAAAGTGATTATAAGCACAGATAAATTTTTCATCTTATTAATTACTAATGCTTGTAATTTTAAGGACGAATTATTATTCTTGCAGTATGAGAGGAGGGTAATCCCTATGAAAATTTTTTACTTTATTATTTTGTGTTTTCTTATATGTGTTTCTTTTGTAAGGGCGCAATCAAAAATTGAAGAAGATATAGATTTAGCTTACCAGAATGCCAAGAAGGGAGTTTACTGGGCGCTTTCAAATATTCCTGAAAGAAAATCCAAGCTGGAAAATGATCTTATTGCAGATGATAAGCTGTATGCCGAAGTTAAATTGTATGTAGAAGTTAATGGTGTAAAAATAATCTCGAATGGTTATTATCTGTCAAATGAAGTTCAGATTGTTATTTATAAATCAAATGACAGCCTGGAAAAGGAAGGATATATTGTAAAGAAAGAAAGTTCGGAATAGCAGCAATTAGTTTTTAATGTATTTTGTTTCCACTTTTTCTTTGAAGGTTGAAGCGAGTATTTCAACTTCATTTTCTTTACCGAGAAGATCCTGCAGTGAAATTTGATTCAGCACATCATCAAGCATAGTTTGTATTGTCTTCCATAATGACCTAATGCTGCAGTCAATAGAATTTGTGCAGATATTTTCTATTCCGGCGTGAAGATCGCAGAAACCGGATTCATAAAGCTTTCCTCCTAAAGCAGTAAGTACATCGTTAACGGGAATTTTTTCAGGCAGTTCTTTTAATTTGTATCCGCCGGCTTGACCCCGGGAGCTTTCAACAAACCCTGCAAGACGAAGCAGGCGGAGAATCTTTGCAACGTTTGCTTCGCTCAAACCTTCCAGTTCGCTCAGTTCGGGAATAGTCATTCCTTTTTCGGAATCACTCTTCCCGATTCTAAGCAGAAGTCTTAAACCGTATTCTTCCTGCGCACTGAATTTCATCTACTCGTTTTTATCCTTTGAACAGTGGGATTTTTGAACCGCATGCTTTTGCATGCATAACCTGTGAAAATTGTTCGGGAGTAATTGAAGGTCCTTTCTTTGAACATTTTCCATTAAAAATTTTCGTCCAGTAATCTGCAATCTGCTGCGGCATTCTACCTTCAATTTCATGCCTGTGCATAAAGTGAACCAGCACTCCGTTTTTAAACAAAGCAACACTTGGTGATGAAGGGGGATAGTTACCAATTAATTCTCTAATCTTGTCTACAGCATCTCTTTCCTGCCCGGCAAATCCTGTGTATAGTTTATCGGGAATAGTTTCATTCTGCAGTGCCAGTGAAATCCCGGGTCTTGCGCTGCCTGCAGCACAGCCGCAGACAGAATTTATCAAAACCAAAACTGTTTCATCATTATTTACCTTTATTGCTTCATCAACATCCTTCGGTGTAAGCAGTTCTGAGAAACCTACTGCAATTAATTCATCGCGCATCGGCTGTACTGCATTCTGATCATACATCGGGGGTCTTGATACTACATTGAACATTTTATAACTCCATTTTTTTTGATTTTTGACTCCTGCCTGCCGTCAGGCAGGTTTGAATTTTGATTTTGGTATCACATAAATCCTAATTCTACTTTTGCTTCTTCAGACATCATATCTTTATCCCACGGCGGACTCCAGACAATTTCAATTTTTGCATCGTTCACTTCCGGGATCGCTCTTACTTTCGCTTCAACTTCAGGTGGAAGAGAACCTGCAACAGGGCATGCCGGGGAAGTTAATGTCATTTTTATTTTTACGTTTGCCTTATCATCAATCGCAATTTCATAAATCAGTCCGAGTTCGAAAATATCAACTGGTATTTCCGGATCATAACAGGTTTTTAAAGTCTGGATTATCTTTTCTTCCAATTCCTGTTTATTTAATTCAGCCATTTCTAAGTCTTACTCTTTTTCTTACTATTAATATTTATTCCGTTGTAATTTTCTCTTCGTTACCGTGTAAAGCATTTATCATAGTATGCCATGCAAGCGATGCACATTTAACTCTTACAGGAAATTCCTGTACGCCTGCAAAAACAGCGAGCTTGCCAAGCTGTTCATCGTCAGGATTTCCTTCAAGCTTTCCCGTAACAAGATCATGAAATTTCCTGAAGATCTTTTCAGCTTCCTCTTTTGTTTTACCTTTTAAGATAGATGTCATTAATGAAGCAGATGCTTTGGAAATTGCACAACCTTCCCCTTTAAATGAAGCATCTTTAACTATACCATCTTCAATAATTAAGTAAATATCTATATGATCGCCGCACAGCGGATTGTAACCTTCAGCATGCTGTGTTGCGTTCTCAATTATCCTGAAGTTTCTCGGACTTTTATTATGATCGAGAATAACTTGCTGGTAAAGCTCTCTTAATTCCTCATTCATTTTCCAAACACCCCGATAGTTTTTTTCAATCCTTTAACAAGTACATCTATTTCTTCTTTTGTATTATACATACCAAATGATGCTCTGGATGTTGCAGGAATTTTAAAACGATCCATTAATGGCTGTGTGCAGTGATGTCCGGTTCTTATAGCAACGCCTTCAAAATCCAGGAAAGTGCCAATATCATGCGGGTGAATATTTTCGAGCACAAAAGAAAGTACACTGGTTTTATCTTTTGCATTTCCGATAATTCTTAAACCTGGAATTTCAGAAACTTTTTCAGTTGCATACTCAAGCAGTTCTGATTCGTGTTTCCTGATATTATTAATTCCAATATTTTTTACGTATTCAACTGCGGTGCCGAGTCCGATTGCACCTGCGATATCAGGAGTTCCGGCTTCAAATTTATGAGGGAGTTCGTTATATGTTGTCTTTTCAAATGTAACTTTTGAAATCATATCACCGCCTCCCATATACGGAGGCATCGCTTCCAGTAAATCAATCTTGCCGTAAAGAACACCGATGCCAGTCGGACCATAAAGCTTATGACCTGAGAATGCAAGAAAATCACAGTCAAGTTCCTGAACATCAACTTCAAGATGATTAACCGCCTGTGCTGCATCAATCATAACAGGAATTTTAAATTGATGTGCATAGTTGATAATCTTTTTAACCGGATTTATTGTCCCGAGTGAATTCGAAACATAAACAACGGAAATTATTTTTGTTTTTTCATTAACAAGCTTTTCAAATTCTTCATAAATAAGTTCACCGTTATCATTTATCGGAATAATTCTAAGCTTAGCTTTTTTTTCTGCACAGATCAGCTGCCACGGAACAATGTTGGAATGATGTTCCATATGAGAAATAATAACTTCATCGCCTTCATTAAAATTTGTACGACCGTAAGACTGAGCAACAAGATTTATTGCTTCAGTTGTTCCCCGTGTAAAAATAATTTCGTTTTTACCTAAAGCATTAATAAAATATTTGATTCCAATTCTTGCACTTTCATAAGCTTCTGTTGCAACACCACTAAGTGCATGTACTCCGCGGTGAATGTTTGAATTCATCGTGGTGTAATACTCACTTATCTTATCAATAACATAAATTGGTTTTTGAGTTGTCGCAGCATTATCAAGATAAACGAGATTTTTACCATGAACTTTTTTCTTCAGGATAGGGAAATCTTCTCTTATCCTTACAACATCAAATATTTTGTTATTTATTTCAGCCCGCGCTGCAGTTTGTATATCCATATTATATTATTTATTAAATCGCTGAGAAATTATTTTCTCAAAATGATCTCTTACAGATTTATTTTTAATAGAAGTGATAACATCGCTGGCAAATGCATGCATTAGTATAGCCTTTGCGGATTCTTCACCAATTCCCCTGGTTTTAAG
>Ga0210133_1000746_pt1 | contig 10424 bp, 8 predicted proteins | sample Joice_ThreeSqC_D_2_FD_184874 | JGI IMG/M metagenome (GOLD analysis project Ga0210133, IMG submission 184874) | Wetland microbial communities from San Francisco Bay, California, USA, that impact long-term carbon sequestration - Joice_ThreeSqC_D1... | ecosystem: Environmental > Aquatic > Marine >...
AGCCCGCCGATCTGGATGGGGGCGCCATATTGAGCTGACAGATACACGGCGATGCCATAGGGGCGGAACGCCGTCGCCAAGGCGGCCACCTTGTCGAGGTTGGCACTGGTGAGAATCTGAGAGTTGGCGTTGACGTTGTTGAGCACGACCCCGTTGATCCCGATGGACGCGTTCGCGCGCGCGTAGTCCTTGTAGCGCTGGGAGATGGTCGACGGCAGCGAGCCCCAATTCCACAGCGACTTCCCCGCGTATCCACGCTCGATGGTGCCGTCGAGGTTGTCCCAATGGTCGAGAATGCGGCGCTTGATCTTCGGGGTTCCGCTCAACGCGAGCCCGTCGACCGAGCGGTGGCATTGCAAGTGGCGGAGCAGTGCGAAGGTTCCGCGCAGCACGCCGACGTCGGTGTTCGCGGCAACTACGATTGCCTTGCTCCCCCCCACGTCTGCCGCCTCTACGAGGTATCCTTCGGAGCCCACTGCGGCCAGGCGAGCGACCAGCGGCAACGCCTTCACGAGGGTCGAAGAATCCGGCGTTCCGAGGATGACCGCCCCGTCGCCCGTGGGTTGGTTGCTGACAGGCACGGTCTTACCCGTCAGACCGCCGAGGCCTTTGACCAATTCCGTCTGGGCGGCTTGCAGCGTGTCGGAGCTTGCCGCCTGGACGACGTGGTTGAGGGCGGCCTGGTACTCCGCCAACCGGCCGGGAAGCGGCACGACGACATAGCGCAACCAAAGCTGCGAGCCGTCCTCGTCCGTCGGGGGTTGAGCCGGCTTGGCATACTGCTCGGTTCCTCCGCCCGTTCCCGCGCCGCCGGATCCCGAAGCGCCGCCGGATCCCGGAGCGCCGCCGGTTGCGCCGCCCATGCCACTTGTGCCTCCCGTCGCGCCGCCCGTCGCGTTGCCCGTCGCGCCGCCGGTGACAGCACTATTCGTTCCGCCTGTCCCCGTCGCGCCACCCGATGATCCCCCCGCCGCGCCACCCGCCGCGCCGCCGGCCGCGCCGCCGGTCACGCCGCCGGTCGCGCCGCCGGTCGCGCTGCCAGCCGAGCCACCGGTCGCGCTGCCCGACGAGCCACCAACCGCGGATCCGCCTGTCGCATTGCCCGCCGAGCCTCCGGCTGGAGCACCGCCAGTCGAATTGCTTGTCGCACCGCCAGAGCCACCTTGCGGCTGCGTTGCCTTGGTTTGTCCCGATCCGCAAGCCGCGAGGCAGAACACCATCCAATGCCCTGCAGTCAATGCTTGTACCCTGCTCATTACGTCAACTTCTCCGTAGCGTCCAAGGATCCCATATTGTCCGTGATGCGATCGGCGCCTTGTTCGGCAGCGAATGATCGAGACAAACCAAGCGCGGCCCCAACCTCCACAGCGTAGCACTTCCCGGCCGCAAACCGGTGGTTGTTGCTCGGAGCTCGGGATGAAGTGGCGGCTGCCAGGGGGCTTCGCGTTCCGGGCATCGACGCCTCAGCGGGCGCTGCCGTAGTCGCCGCCCTCAATCTGGCTCAGTCGATCCTCGCGGAAGAGAAGATGTTGGACAAAATAGCTCCTTCCGAAATCGTAGACCCAGTGCTCACCGACTTTGACGGTGAAGCAATGGCCCTGCTCGGTACACCCCCTGTTGGTCACGTCCTCGCGGGATTTGGGTGGGCCGCAGCTCGCCAGAACCTGGGCGGAGGTCTCGCCAACCTCGACAAGTCGACCGGTACGCGGACAGCGGAAACCGTCGTCGGTCTGGCCCGGCGTGGCCGCCCCCAACAGCAGCAGGATGCAGGCCAGTTTCGCGAAAGTCTTGCGCAGATCCACGTCGCCTCCTTGTCCGCAGCTCTACTTTAGCACCTGGTTCATTTCACAGCGGCTTTCCCACGTGAGGCTACCTGTCGTACGGCTGGTCCAAATCCAATCACCAACCATGGAGGCTTCTTTTCGCGACGGGGCCCGCGCTTGACCCGGCTTCTGGATGTGGCCATCCTGAGCCATTCACCCATGTCGCTGTTCTTGAAATCCACGGCTGTCGACATGGCCGGGGGCGCTCCCGCTCCGGCCGGCAGACCCCGGAGCGATGAGCTGTTGCCGCTTGTGCGGGCCGTGGTTGCCGGTGACGAGGAGGCGGCGGGCACGCTGGTGGCGCATGTCGGCCGCTCGATGCTGGCGGTGGTCCGGCGGGTGCTGGGCCGGCAGAGCCCGGAGGTGGACGACGTCACGCAGGATGCGGTCATCGCCCTCCTCGGCGGACTGGCAACGTTTCGGGGTGAGTGCAGCGTCCTTCATTTCGCCCAGCGGATTGCCCTTCTGACCGCGCTGACGGCACAGCGGAGGGCCCGCCTGCGAGAGCGCTGGACCGAGGCCGCCGAATCGTCTGCCGACGATGCGGCGGACGAGCGAGCTGCCTCTCCCATGGACGTGGCGGCCGCTCGGCGGCGCCGGGCCTTGGTGCGCGACCTACTGGCCGAGCTGCCCGACGTCATCGCCGAATCGCTCGGCATGCACTACGTTCTCGGCTACACCGTGGATGAGATCGCGGCCGCTGCGGGGATTTCCCCCAACACCGTGTGGAGCCGCCTGCGCCTGGGCAAGCTCGCCTTGCGCAGGAAACTCGAAGGGGATGCGCGCCTAGCCGAACAACTGGAGGTGCGAGCATGAACGAAGAGCCCTGCCGAGCCGAGCTCGCGATTCGCGGACGCCGGGGACTGCTCAGCCAGTCCGGTGGACTCGCCTTTGCCGCCCATCTCGCCGATTGCACGAGTTGTCGCCTCGATCAGCAGATCTTCGCCGAGCTCGACGAGGAGAGCGTGGTCGAGATTCGCGATGGCGCGCGCATCGAGCGGTTGGCGGCAGCAGGCCGCGATTGGGCCAAGGGGCAGCAAGGTGGCGCCGGCAAGGCAATACCGGTGGCGCGGTCTCCCCGCGTATGGGCGGCGGCGGTCGCGCTTGTCCTGCTTGCTGGCACGGCGGGCGCCACAACGTGGTGGATGGGACGGCCGGCGGGAGGCACAGACCATGGGGTCGCTCCTGCCATTGTTCCCTCTCCCGGGCACGCGGTCCGCCTCCCGGTGGCCCGGCGACCTGAGGTTACCGAACCTGCCGCAGTCATCCCACCGAGCGAGACGCCGCGCTCGCTTGAACGCGAAGCTCCGCTACTGCGGCTGGCCAAGGCAACGACCGGGAGCAGCGCTTCCTCGCTCCTGCGACAAGCAGGGGATGCTCGTAGGGAAGGCGACGTCGAGCGCGCCATGGCCCTTTACCGCCGGTTGCAGGGTGATTTCGCCGGATCGCCCGAGGCTCTGCTCTCCAAGGTCCCGCTCGGCAACCTGCTCCTTGGCCGTGGTCGCACGCGCGCCGCTCTCGCGCAGTTCGATCGCTACCTGGTCTCCACGTCCAGCGGCGTGCTCGTTCCCGAGGCGCTCTACGGCAGGGCCCGCGCGCTGGCGGCGCTGGGGGACCGGCCCGAAGAGCAGCGCGCCTGGCGGCGTCTCCTGCGCGAATTTCCCGCGAGCGCTTATGCACCCCTTGCCCGGCGCCGGATCGCAGAATCCCGGTGACCATCGTTTCGCGTGGCCGCGTGGCCTACCTGCCACTGGCGGCCTTCCTGCTGGCCACGGCGGGGCCTCGCGTCTTTGCCGAGGAGAGGCCGCCTGTCTCGGCCACGCCGGCAACGCAAGTCGAGATCACCGTGGTGGGCGGAGCGAGCGAGTTTCGCTGGGCACGCTCGCTGGTGGGAGCCGGCAGCCCAGGAATGGCATCCGCACGCTGGATGCGCACCGAGCACTTCGACGTGAGCGATATCTTCGACGTCGCGGCCAATGCTCGCGCGCATGTGCTCGCCTGCTGGCTGGACTTTTCCGAGCCCAAGCGTGGTCGCCTCTTTTTCGTGGCGCCGTCGGGCCAGCACTTCCTGTTGAGGGAGGTCGAGCTCTCCGGCCGCCAGACCGAGGTGGACCGCGCGTCGTTGGCCGAGGTGCTGGAGCTGTCGGTCGCTGCGCTGATGGAGAACGAACGTAGCGGACTGACCCGCTCCGAGGCGGAGACCCTGCTCGCGGATCGCACGGCCGCCGAGACCGCGCGACGCCAAACTGCTTCGAAGCCGGAATCGTCACCAGCGGTTGCCAGCGCGGCGTCGCGCGCGCCGCCGGAAAGCAGGTCGCTTATGGGCCTCGGGGTTCTCTTCGCGGCGCGGGTGCTTTCCGCAGACCTTCCCCTTGTGCAGCGGGTTGGCATCGAGGTCCTGGCCGGGCGCTACCTCGGGAGCGCATGGGTGTCGGGGTTCGTATCGGGCGAGTACCAGTTCGCCATCACCACGGAGAACCCCGACATCGGCATGCGCCTTCAAACCTTGGCGCCCTTACTGGGAGTGGAGGCCGGTCATCTGCGACCGCGGCCAGCGGAGGGTGCGCAGTTCTGGTGGTGCTCGGCGTTTGTCCGTCTGGGCGCGGGCGTCGACTTCGATCACGTGTCGCCTCGTTTGGGAACACAGTCGACGGCGGCCACGCTTGCGCCAGGGCACTGGTCTTCGACCCTGGTGGTGCGGGTTTCCGTCGGGACTTCGTGGGCACTTGGCCGGCGCCTTGCGCTCGACGTTCGTGCGTTCGCGGATATCGCCCCCACGTCGGTTCACTACGACGTGAGCGTGAACGACGAAGTGCTCACCGCGTTTTCCCCCTGGCGCGTGCGTCCCGGTCTGGCACTCGCGGTGGTATTCCGGTAGTCAATCGAAGTGATACGAGCACCGTGTCCACACCATCGGCGCGCGAGCCGTGAGATACTTTGCTGGCGGTGGCGGAATCAGAGACTCCAACAGGCGCTCGTCGAAGGACACCCGAGCCGCAGGGATCCGTCGCGGATCGAGGTGGCACCTCTCGCAGTAGCTCGCGGGCCCTTGCCAGGCTCGGCGTTGCGCTGACCTGCCCGATTTCGTGGCGTGTTCTCCTTCTTCTCTTCGGGTTCGCGCTCGCGGCTCGACTCGCGCACGTGTTCGCCATGGCCCAGAGCCCCTACTTCGACCACCCGGTTGTCGACGCGGCTACGTACACCGAGATCGGCTTGTCCATCGCGCAGGGCCACGGCTATCCGCAGAGCGTGTTCTGGCACCCTCCTGGGTATCCCTATTTCCTCGGGGTCATCTGGTCGATCGCAGGGGATTCCTTTCTGCCGGTCTATCTGGCGCAGGCGCTGCTGGGAGCCCTGAACGTCGTGCTCATCGCATGGATGGGCGCTCGCCATTTCGGCCGGGCGGTTGGCCTGGGCAGCGGTGTTGCGGCCTCACTCTATGCGACGCTGATCTATTTCGACGCCGAGTTGCTCGCGCCGACGCTGGCCATCTTCGCGCTGCTCGTTACGGTGGTGCTGGCCATGCTCGCCAAGGAAAGCGGGCGGCGTGCCCTGTGGTTTGCAGCGGGCGCGATGGCGGGACTGGCGAGTACGGTCGTCGCGACGTCGTTGGTGATCTTTCCAATCGTCGCGGCTCTGGCCCGGCGCCGCGCCCATTTTGTCGTGCTCGGCACCGCGCTCGCCCTCGCGCCGGTGACGCTGCGCAATCTCGTTCGCGGCCACGAACTGGTGCTCATTTCATCGAACGGAGGAATCAACTTCTGGATCGGCAACAACCCGAAGTACGAGGAGACGGTGAACATCCGGCCCGACCTGCAGTGGACGCGCCTGGTCAACGAGCCGTCGCGAGCTGGCATGCACGGCGACGGGGCTTCCTCGCGCTACTTCGTGCGCAAGGTGCTCGCGTGGGCGACCGCCGAGCCTTGGTCCTTCGTACGCCTGCAGGTACACAAACTGCGGCTGCTGCTTTCGGGCAACGAAATCTACCGCAACCAGGCCATCTATCCCGCCAGGATGGATTCGCCCATCCTTGCGCTTCTGCTGTGGAAGATTCCCTGGTTGGCGTTTCCCTTCGGGCTGCTGTCGCCGCTGGCGCTGGTGGGGCTCGCGGTAGGGGCGCGCCGGGCCCCATTTCTTGCGGCGACCGTGCTCGCACTGTCCATCACAGTCTTGGCCTTCTTCGTGACCGCCCGGTATCGCGTGGTGCTCGTGCCCTTCCTGCTGATCTTCGCGGCGCAGGCGGTGCGCTGGTTGCTGTCCGAAACCCGTCGCGTTCCCCGCTTGCTCGCGGTGCTGGGAATCTTCGCCGTGGGCTTTCTGGCCAATTGGGGACAGGGCCCGATGGAGCGTCGAATGAATCCCGATGCCGACTACACCCTTGCCGTGTTGTACGGTCAAAGTGGGAAGATGCGCGAAGCGCAAGCGCTGTTCGAGTCGGTGGTTGCGAGGGATGCTCAGTACGTCGAAGCCTGGCTCAATCTGAGCGTTTGCTACGACGCTGCCGGCCGAGCCCAGGACGCCAGCGTCGCCTTCGCGCGCGCATTCTCCCTCGACCGCGGCGCGGTGCTAACCATGATCGGTAGGTTCCTGACGGACGGCAAGCCGGACGTCGCACACCGGCTGCTCGGCCATTTGTCCGAAATGTCCGCCGACGCGCCTGACTCGGCGAACGTCACCCGCCCATAGTCGACCTCCTGATCTGCCCACGTTTTCCCGACCGGGAGCGACGGTGAAAGCCGATCTCGCGCGTCGCCAGCAGAAGTGCCATGAGTGCCAGGAGGACCAAGGGTTGGGGCGAAGTTGGTTCGCCCAGTTGACAACTGCAGCCGCTCTTCGTGCCGGGTACGACGCTGGTTGTGGATGCGTCAGACGTTGCGGCGTTGCCACCGGTACCGGGGGCGCCGCCGGTTGCTGGGGTGCCGCCTGTCGCAGGGGTACCGCCGGTGGCGGAGGCGCTGCTGTTGCTGAAGGAGCCGCCGGTGCCTGTCCCGGCCACGCCGCCTGTTGAGGGCATGGAGCCTGCTGTCCCACCTGTTGTGGGAGCCCCGCCCGTGCTGGCCGCTCCGCCGCTTCCAGAACTTCCCCCGGTGCCGTCCCCTCCTGCGCCACCAGCGGCGCTTGCCCTTCCGGAGCCGCTCATCCCGCCTCCGCCCGCGCCACCCGTTGCGCCGATCTCGCCACCCATGCCAGGCACGGCGTCCCGGACCATGGCATCCGGCCCCGGGCCATCGCGGGAGCTGAGGTCCGCCCGCGCGTCGGACACGACCCCCAGGTCGAGCTTGGTCGCCGCGTCGGTGTTGCCCGACGAGATGCTGACGTCGGCGCATGCGTGGTACACGCCGCTGAACGGACCCGTGTTGGTTCCGTCGGTGCCGGTGCTCATGACCTGGACCAACTGGAGCACGCAGGCCGGGCATTCCTGCTCTGGTATGCGGACGTCCTCGTTGTATGTCTGGTTGCCGGTCTTGTCCTGGATGCCGTCGGCGAGATCCCAGACTGGCAGCGTGCTCGGGATGTCGAGGCTGGTGGGCTCGACGAAATCCGTTTCGTTGGCCGACAAAGAAATGCGGAAGTGCCCAGCGTGCGAGACGCTTTCTTTCCACGTCACGGTCAGCGTCTGGCCTGCGAGAAGAGACGTCACGGTGCCGGTCGCCGTGCCCGAACCGCAGGGTCCGGTCTTGAGCCCGCTGTCGTCCTGCACGTAGCGGGCAGTGGGACTCATGAGCCGGATATGGGCCTGCGCAACCTCCTCGAGCGAGAAACAGGCCAGGCAAGCAAACACGAAGAATACCTTTCGCATGGCGATCCCTTTCAGCTGCTGGTGCTGAAGGCGGAGCCACGCACGCCAGCACGGTGGCTATCCTGATCCGAAACAGGACGAATTCAATCGGCTTTTGCGCTTGCTCCATGGCCGCCGATGGCAGAGGGCGTCACGGCTTGCATCTCCCTGGCCCGGATTCGACAGTGTCAACGAGTTTTCCGCCCACGCGAGGTCGTCCTTGGCATCCAAGGAAGCACGCAAAGGCACAGCCCATGCCGGACAAAGCCACCCGTCTGAAACAGCTCACGCCGCTTCAGTTGAATGTCACGCAGCAATGCGGGACAGAGCCGCCCTTCCACAACGACTACTGGGACAATCATCGCGAGGGCATCTACGTCGACGTTGTTTCGGGAGAACCGCTCTTCCTGTCGAAGGACAAGTTCGACTCGGGGACGGGCTGGCCAAGCTTCACGCGACCCATCGAACCGGGAAACGTGGTGACCCAGTCGGACGACTCGCTCCTCATGTCGCGGGTGGAGGTTCGCTCCAAGCAGGGGGATTCGCACCTCGGCCACGTGTTCGACGATGGCCCGGGGCCGACGCGCAAGCGCTTCTGCATCAATTCCGCGTCGCTGCGCTTCGTCCCCGTTGAAACCATGGAGGCCGAGGGTTATGGCAAATACTTGCCCCTGCTCGGTGTCACCCGGCGGGAAGCCGGCGAGAAGACGGCAGCGACTTCCGTGGCCACGCTTTCGGGGGGATGTTTCTGGGGCGTGCAGGAGCTGATGCGCAAACTGCCCGGCGTGTTGGAGACCACGGTCGGCTACACCGGGGGGAACACCGACGATCCCGACTACCAACAAGTGCACACGGGCCGTACCGGCCACGCCGAGGCGGTGCAAATCGTGTTCGACCCCAAGGTGATTTCCTTCGAGGACATCCTGCGCTACTTTTTCCGGCTGCACGATCCGACCACGGCCAACCGCCAGGGCAACGACGTCGGTAGCCAGTACCGATCGGCCATCTTCGTGCACGACGACGAGCAGCGGCGGGTCGCCGAGCGCGTGAAGGCAGAGGTGGAGCATTCCGGTAAGTGGCCTGGCAAGCTGGTCACGCAGATCGCGCCTGCCTCGACGTTCTTCCTGGCCGAGGGGTACCACCAGGACTACTTGCAGAAGAACCCCGATGGGTACACCTGCCACTACGTGCGCGACTGAGCGGTCAGCTACTTCTCCATGATCTCCCGCCAGAAATCCGCGAGATGCCACATCTCGGCCAGCGCACTTTGGGGTTTCGCCTCGGCGTGGGAGATGAGCCGCGAGGCAAAGGCCCGCACCTCCATCGGGCCGCGAGACACCGCTCGCAGGTGCTGCACCAGCCGGATCATCTCCGAGGCCGGAACCACGGAATCGTCGGCTCCGTGCAGCAGGAAGATGGGCGCGGTCGGGGTGGGGGATCGTTCTGGAGAGAGCCCCGCGGGCAGATTGAGATGCGCGAGCAGGGGCGCGAGCGCCTGGCCGAGCTTGGAAACGTCGCGATAGTTCACGTAGGCCATCAGGGTGCGGCCGGGCTCGGGCAGCGTCGCGCCGAGTTGGCGCGCTCGCGCGAATTGTGCCGCCGCCCGTGACGGATCGAGCCGGTCGATGCTCGATGCTTCCAGGAAGACGGTGATGGCCTCTTGCAATGGCGCCACCTGTTCCGCCGGCACGACTTGGTCCGCGAGATTGAGCAGGGACACCACGGAGCCGTAGTCGTTTGGCTTCGGAATGCGAATGTGCTCGCCGCCCTCGGCGAAGGCGCGAGCCCGGTCATCCAGCTTGCCGCCGCCGCTCAGGCACAAGTAGCGAAGCACGCGCAGTAGATCGGCGTGGCCACCCAACGAAAGCACGAAGGCGATCTTGTCGCGTACCGCTGGCCGGCCCGCGGCCACCAGCGCGAGGCCGCCCGCGAAGCTGATACCCATCACGCCCACGCGTCCGTCGGGGGCCAGATCCTTTCGGGAGGCCGTCCAGGTGATGGCGTCCTCGATCTCGTCGGTGCTGTCGGTGGTGACGCGATACCGGGTCAGTGCTGGCGGCGCAATGGTCAGGACGGCAAGCCCAGACGCGGCTAGCTCCCTGGCAAGCGCGACCAGCCGCTGCTCCCGGATCCCGTTCGTGTGTAGGCCGGGAACGAGGATGGCCGTGCGCCGCACGGGCCGCGTGGGCTCGAAAAGTCGCGTCCGCACCGGTCCGTGGCGCGAGGGCATCGCGACGATCGGGCCCTCGTGGACCACGCCGGCAGCCACGCGCGCAATCCGCGCCAGCATGCCCTGCTGCTGGACCGCGCGCACGATGAGTGCCATCGCGGCCAGCCTGGGAGAAAGGAGCCGCACCCCGAGTACGCTGGCGGCAACAAGCGCCAGAGGAAGAGCGACGCGGCGGAGGGTTCTCACCTCTCGATCTTCCCTCCGCCAGACAGCGCTGGCCATGTGCAGTCCAGGTACCCAAGCAGCGACTGTGACGTGGCGAACACGTCCTTCGCCTGGTAGCGCAACGCGCTTTCAGGTGAGACCCGCTTGCCTTGACGATTCTGACGATGCGCTCAGACTGATCAATCCGAGGTGCATCATGACCATGCGTCCATTTCACGGTTCGCTCGCGGTGTCGTCGCTGCTCGCTGCTGCCTTGGCCTGCACCAATTCCAATGGCTTGGCCAACGGAACCGGCGGCGCCACCAGCGTGGGCGGTGCTGGCGGTGGTGCTCCCGGGACCGGTGGTGGCAGTGGTGGCGCGACCGGCAGCGGCGGCGCAGGCAGTGGTGGCGCGCCTGGCAGCGGCGGCGTCGGCAGTGGTGGCGCG
>Ga0210133_1000747_pt1 | contig 10400 bp, 7 predicted proteins | sample Joice_ThreeSqC_D_2_FD_184874 | JGI IMG/M metagenome (GOLD analysis project Ga0210133, IMG submission 184874) | Wetland microbial communities from San Francisco Bay, California, USA, that impact long-term carbon sequestration - Joice_ThreeSqC_D1... | ecosystem: Environmental > Aquatic > Marine >...
AGGGTTTGATAAATCGACCTTATAAACACCAACCTGTAAATATATCAGGGTTTGATAAATCAAACTTTTAAATCCTAACCATTAAATGAGGGTTTGATAAATCAAACCCCTACAGAATTTTTCATCCCGCTTTCTTTTCCATGCTTCTGTAAACGCCGACAACAATTCCTACTAATTTAAATGAAGGATATTTTTTATCAATTACGATCGGTTTGTATTCAGGATTTTCTGAGACCAAATCAATTTCGTTTTTCTTTTTATAAAATCTTTTTACCACTGCCGCATCATCGAGTATTGCAACTACTATCTGCCCATTTTTTGCTTCGAGGTTGGGATTAACAATTACAATATCGCCGCTGAATATATAAGCATCTTTTAAGCTGTCGCCTTTTACTTTTAGAAGGAACGAATCCTTTGGCATTCTGGCTATTGTTGGAAGATCGATAGTATCAATAGCATCGGGATAAATTGTAAGCGGGTTACCTGCAGCTACTTCACCCAGAACAGGACGGGGAACAAAAAATTTCTCTTCAAGCGTCAGTTCAATTCCTCTTGCAAGCTTAGGATTCTTTTTGATGAAACCTTTTTTCTCAATAGCACCAAGATGCTGCTGAACCGTTGCCCTGTTTTTGTATCCAAAATACTTTGCTATTTCAGCAAGAGTAGGCGGCATTCCCCTGTCTGTTTTATGATCGATTAAAAACTCAAGAATTTTTTTCTGGATTTCTGTTAATTCATTAGGCATAAGCACACCTTCGGCTGGTTAATTACAAAAATAATAAATACCATACATTTGTATGGTGTAACATAATTCACCTGAATGAAATAATCAATGGTTAAAATTACGGTTAGGACAAAAAAAATCCTCCCAACGGCGTACGCTGCGGGAGGATTATAGAAAATGAGAAAGGTTAAACTTTTTGGAGAAATATCTTTTCTAAAGACTCAACCATTTTTTCCCGGAAAATAGGTTTGGGAATAAAATCATTGAAGCCAGTAGCAATAAATTTTTCTTTATCGCCCGGTAAAACATAGGCAGTTACGGCGATGATAGGAACGTCTTCGTAGCCGGGCATTTTATGGATTATCTTTAAAGCATCCAGTCCGTTGTACTCGCCCTGCAAATTGATATCCATTACGATAAAATCAAAATGTTCGGCATCTAATAACGGAATAGCTTCTTCAAAGCTTACTGCGTACTTAATATTTTTCAATCCCTTCATCTGCACTTTGTAAAGAATTTGGGAATCGACCTGGTCTTCGATGTAAAGACAGGACAAACCTGATAATTCTAATTTATCCTGTAATGATTGAAATTTTTGACTCGTGGTTTCTTCGAAAGAGTATTCTTTAACTTTACTATTTACCGGTTCTTCTTCCGGCTTTTCAATTTTTTCAAGAATAGGTTCGGGCTCATCTACAGGTTCTTCAATTTCAGGAAGCGAGAACTTCGGTTGTTCCTGAATATCAGGAACTTCAACATTTTCCTGTACAACATTCTTTTCCTCCGGAATCTCAATGTTATCCGGTATGAAAGTATCCATTTGCTGTTCGGGAACTTCCGTTTCTTCTTCTATTTCAATTCCGCTATCTGATTGAGATGGAAATTCTTCATGCACGGGTTCTTCTTCGGGCTCTATTGATGCAACAGTTTTCTGAACTTCAGGCATAGGTTCTTCATTAACTTCAATAGGAGTTACCGATTCTTGTACATCAGGGATACGCTCCTCAACAATTGACCCTGTTTCTACAGGTAAGCTTTTTTGCAGCTTTATAGGGAAAATGAAACCACATTCGTACTTGCCTGTATCATCTACAGAAGTAATAAATTTTCCTTGCAGCAATTGCAGTAATGATATAGAAATACGGGCACCTAATTTTGAAACACCAATTTCTTTGGCTGCTTTTTTATCGATAAATAATTTTTTTAATGTGTTTGCAAGATAATCGGAAGCAGAAGCATAACCATCGGTAAGCATAATTGTAAAATGATCTTCATCAACCGGATATGAAGAAAAATAAATTTTATTGTCTTTGCATAAGCTGCTAACCAGTCGTATCAGGCTGTTCAGTAAGCAATCGAATTTTGTTTTATCCGTAAAAAATTGTAACGAAGAAGAAATCTTACCGTAAGAAAACTGAATTTCTCTTGAACCGATTATTTCATAAATATACTTATCGAGTGTTTCAACTACTTTAGTTATTGTAATCTCTGTAATATCCCATTCATCTTTTTTCTTCTGAACTTCTGAGTATTCAATAATCGCATTCATTGTGCTAAGCAGTTTACCACGGTTCTGATTAATTATTTCCACCGCCTCTTTTTGGTCGGGTGTAAGATTATCGATTCCTTCAGTAAGTTCCTGGGCAAACCCGAGGATGACGTTCATCGGAGTTAAAATTTCGTGAAAAACTCCTGAGAGAAACGCAGATTCCAATTGATTTGATTCGTCGGAAACTGTTTTCTGTGGTTTCTCCACAATGACTTCCTTGATGACTTCTTTGGGTACTGTATCGGAAGTTATATCGACGACAACTTTTCCGATTACCACGAATGAATCGACATTACTTTCAAAATCCAATACCGGCGTAGCGGTTATCTCTGTTTCAATAAAGTTGTTATCGGCAGATTTTAACTGCACTATCATCGAGACCGATTCTTTAAGATGAGATTGGAAAATAGAAATATTGATTGTTGTTCTGTCTTCATCATTAGCATAAGATGCAAATGATGAATTCTCAAATTCCTGTTTAGATATTTTAAGGATATTTACTGCGGATGCATTTACAAATTTTATAATTCCTTCAGGGTCGGTTACAAAAATCAAATTAGCAGAGTTATCAAAAGCTGCTTTGAACAACTGGATATTTTTTTCCAGTTCAAGACTATCGGTTACATTTTTAACTATGTTAAAGTGAGCTTCTCTATCATTATATTTAAAACTAAATTTGCTTACTTCAACAAGAATTGTTGAACCGTCTTTCCTTTTTTGTCTGAATGGCTTGCTGAATTTCCCCTCAGCAGGCTGTTCGCTTGAAAAGCCAAGCAAAGTTTGAATATCTTCCGGATTATACAAATCCGTTAGATCCATTTGCTTGAATTCCTCAATAGAATATTTGTACAGGTCCTGCGCAGCCTTGTTGACCTCGATGAAATTTAAATTTTCTTTATCGTATATATAAATTGGTTCGGGATTATTTTTTACTAAAAACTCAAACATTCTTCCTCTGCTCTTTATTAAGTGCTGAATATTTTCAGCATATTCTATTTTTTCAATTACTATTGAAAATCCTTCAAGCTGATTTTCACCACTGAAGAATTTTGTCAAATAAATTGTGTATTCAGGATCAACTTTTTTCTCTAATTCAAGCTGACTGCTGCCCGGCAGAATTCTTTGTACATCCGTAGATGTTATAAACCTATTAATTCCATCAGACAGCGTTTCGGGTAGAATATTAACAAAATTCAGGCCATTAACTTCATTTACGTTTCTATTCAATAATTTGGAAAATTCACTGCTGGAATGCTGTATCGTTCCATCAGAAGTAATAAATGCAACTGGTTTGGGGAAATAATCAATAATCTTATATAAAATATCGAATATGTTATCTTTTTGCTTTAAACGGTGGTCTGATTCTTTTAACTGGGATACTCCAACAATTGCCCGGATTTTATTTTCTGTATCGAGCAATGGGAATTGGATGATTTCTTTATCCGCCTGTTCTTTTACTTCTTTGAACAATATTCCTTCAGTTACTATTGAGGATAAAGTGTTCTTCATAAATTTTTCAATAGTCGAATTCAATTCTTTTATATAACCCGGTACGAATTCTTCTGCAAGTTTGCCTTCAAGCTGAAAGGGTTTTAAACCGATACTTTCTGCAAATTTATCATTAACAATTATAAATTTTCCCTCGTTGTCGATAATCCAAAATAATTCATCGGTAGTGTTAACAAGTTTATGTGCAATTTCATTTCCTATAAATGTTAGCGGCAAAAGAGTTTCAACTTTTTGCAAAATTTCCATTACTTTACTATCCCTGATCAATTGGAATAAATCGATATCCTTCATTCCGAATTTAACTTTTTCCTTATAGTCTATTTTATAATTGATGGGAATAAAATTACACGTAATGTAGAATCCATCTTCTTCCTTAATAGTGTTGAGTATTACCTTTGACTTTAATTTTGCTCCATTTTTCAACTTAATATCAAATTCCTCAGCATTTAGAGATTCATTTTGATCGATTAGTTCTTCGAGTAATAAGTTAAACCTGTTACCTGTTTCTTTGTTAAGATAATCGTTAATGTTTCCTGCTGGTTCTATAATACTAAACAGTTCTTTACCCTGATTATTTACATAAAAAATATCTCCATTGCGTTTGAGTATAAATAAAGGATCTTTTACACTATGCGGTATTGAACTTAATATTTTATCAATTGATATATTCATAATTGAGAAATTCTGTTGACTAATTATAACAAAATTTATTTTGCTATTCAGTGCATCAAATAAAAACGACAATTCTAAATTAACAATTGCCGGACTAATAAAATTAAATTCCTACAAGGAAAATATTACGCAAAGCAAAGCCGCCTTTGAAAATACACCTGTAGTAATACAGTATATCTTTTCAAAAGGCGGCTCATTAAATGTCAAATAATTTTGTGATAATTTCTGATTATATCATTTTATTAATAATTTAGATTTAAATAAATTCTACGGGATAAGATTATCTCCAGCTGATTATCGACCCATTTCTATTTTCATTATTGAACTTTAGATATTTTGGTTCAGTTGGCTTTCTTTTGATTTTCTTTCTTTCAGTTTCCTGGTAGTTTTTATCAATCTTCTGTTGATTTAAAAGAGATTCTCCAATTGGTTTATAATGTTTTACATAACCCTCAGTTTTTTTTAATTTTCTGATTGGTAATGTTCTGCCTCCAAAATCCTCGGGTTTTATTACTGCCGCCTTTTCGGATTCTTGCTTAAAGCTTAAAATATTAAACGGTTTTTTTGATTGAATTTTGAAAAGAATATAAGCACAGGCAGCAAGAACAAGTGTGGTTACAGTTGCAACAAGAATTATTATCGATAGTATTGGAAGTAGTTCCATAGTACCCTCTTCAATGATTAGAAATAGTTTTAAAATCTATATTCAACCGGCTCCTTTAGAATTTATTGAATAAGCCCGTTTGAACAATTATTAACTATGAGCATACCAAATTCTAAAAATATCGTACACGCAGAATAAGTAGAAATAAGTTTAAACAAACTACAACTGAATAATCCAGTAATGATATTAATGATAAAACGGATGATTAAATTCTGCCGAGAGATACCCTGTTTTATATTTGCTTCTTCCGGTTACTTATGTAATGAAAATCTGCCGGAATTACTTTCCCAAACTCTAAATTTTTATTTAAAAATTAAACTCATAGTATAAGCATTTAGCATTTGTACAGTTGGAACCCAATAATAATGCCACCAAAAAGGTTAAATTCAATCGAATTTCCTCACTTTTAAATGAATTCTATGATACAATTATAGATAACCAATCAACGATGTATCAATACTAAACAAGTGGAAAAACCAAAATTGTTAACTCACATACGAACAATAAATTGACTTTAACAGATTCCCTCCTGAGAAAGGAACTTTATAATTTTCTTCAGATGGCAAAAAAATATAAGAGAAATTGATATTACTTTTTTTATTGAATGAGTATCAATGCAGGTAAGATTATTTACTGCACGTATCCTGATTTTTCTTTTGCAGTCAGGTTGTTTTTAATTAGTAAACCTATCATCCCTTCGGCATTAACAATATCCGGATCTACATGAACTGCGTAGATGGATAAGAGTCTTGTAACAGTATGAATATACGTCGGATCATTATTTGGAAGATTCAATTTGATTTTGGATATCAACTTAATAACAGCATCCATTGATTCTCTTGTTATCAGCACAAGTACTCTATCCCCAATTGTACAAATTTTATCCTTCTTATCAATAGATAATATGATTGTGTTTTGTAACTGATTTAAAGTTAGCAGATTACGTCTTTCTGCTTCAGCATCTAACCGAATAGCAACAAGTACAAAAAGTTGACCTGTAATTTTATACTGTGCAATTTGATTGTTGAGAATTAATTTAAAATCATTTAGCGAATATACGTTTGATAAATTTGTAATGTTAGCCGGAATATCAATTTCAGAAAATGCTTTGTATTGCTTCGATTGAATTTCAGTTGAAATATTATTAAAGGAAATTTTTTCATTAACAGATGGAATAGACTCTACTATTATTCCCTTGTGAGGTTCAATGTGATAGATTGATGAAAATTTTCCTTCGGTGTGTCCAATATTTGGAATTATTGTTAAAGTGCCGGTGTAATATTTATTCGCAGCATCAACTTGCTTAACTAATTCAATCTTACCGGTTGAAGATGATGTGAGAAGTTCGACAATATTTCGTGAAGCTGGATTTGCGGGCTCGCCAAGAGTTAATAGAGTAGTAACTGCCGCATCTTCAATAGTTTCAATTGTCTGAAGGAAAGCATCATGTAATATTTTTGTATTCTTAAAATTAATGAAAGGTGTCAGCTCATCGAATACGATTTTATTTGGTTGGTACTGTTTGACGACCGGGAGAATATCTCTAATATAATCAGCCAGATAATAATCCGGATCTTCTACTTCTTCCAGATCAACCGGCGGCGATATCCGAACAACGATTATTAAATTTTGATTCATATAATGCTGCAGATCAAAATCGATTGATACAGCGTGAATCATCAAATCTTTGGGACGCATGCTTGTGAAGAACAGACAGATTTCTTTCTGCTGAGCACACTCTAATGCAAATTGAAGCGCTAACAAAGTTCGTCCGGATTTGTGGGGTCCTATCAGAAAGTACGTACCTCCCCTGTACAACCCTCCCCAAGCCGAATCGACAAGAGGAATCCCGGAAGGCAGTAACTGAATTTTGCTCATCATATGTATTAAAAATTTACTATTTTTTGCCAAAAATTATGCCGTTTGCGTCAATTAACATTGTGTTTCTAAATTCAAACGGGGCATTTTTTTTTGCACTAAACAGAGACAATAAAAATTATAGGTGTACTATTCTGTTACAATGATTCCACACTTCAAGGTTATTAATTGAAGAAAATAATGACCTCAATTTTAGAATCGTCTCTATTACTTATTATTTATTGAATTTTTCCAAAAAAAAATTTTATTAAGATAAATATTAAATCATATACCGATTGGTAATATGACATGCAAATTCAACAAGGAATTCCATAGATGACGAAATATATGGGCAGGTTTTAAACAGAAATGAATTATCAAAAAAAAATAGGTTATGTGAATTAAATAAAATTAATTCAAATATTGTTTCATTTTCTCAAGCATTTATTAATCGTAGAGACAAGCACGTCTTTACTGATTGGTTTTTCAAGATATTCACAAGTAATCGACATTAAAAAACTTTTATCTTTATCAGGCAGATCATAAGCTGTTATAATTATTACGGGCAAATTAGGCTTGTTCAATTCTCCCCTGATTTTTTCAAGTACTACCCTTCCATCTATTTTTCCTCCAAGATTAATATCAAGTAAAACCAAATTAAAGTCATTATCCTTTAAAGCAGTTATTGCATCTTCACCGCTGCTAACTACAATTGAATCGTAAATATCCCGAATAGAAACTTTTATGATCAATTGAGTTTCAGTGTTATCCTCTACAATTAATATTCTTTTCTTTTCCGACACAATCTAAGATACGTATAAAAAATATAATGAGTTTCTCTGAATCATGTTTTTTTATTTTTTCTTTTTATCGAAATTTGTTTTAAACACGACATCCCAGGCAGGAGAACTTACTCCATAGCCTTTATCTTCGTCCTGGTAGTGATGTAACATATGATGATTTTTAATCCATTTCCAAAATTTACCATGCATATTAAAATGGTGAATGGCATAATGAGAGATATCGTACACAAGATAACCTGCTATGAATCCTATATAAAATGGTGCTACTAAAAATTCTCCCAGCAGAGCTCTGAATATAATATAAAATAATACTGCTAAAGGAATGCTGACACTTGGCGGCATTACAAGTCTTTTTGTATCGTTAGGATAATCATGATGAACACCGTGAAAAATAAAAGATATTCGTTTTCCAAAATCCGTTTTCGCTTTGAAGTGAAATAAAAATCTGTGCAGCATATATTCCGTAAAACTCCATACAACTGCTCCAATTATTATCCATCCGACAATATTAAAAAATGGAATTGAGTAAATGCCGATAGTTAGATAAAATAAATACGCTATCACGGGAATATATATAAACAGCGGTACGGAAAAATGTACTTTTGAGAATGCCTCAAGAAAATCACTCTTAAACATTCTCGCTGTTTCATCCTTGTTCGATACATAATTTTTTGGCATAGTAACTCCTCAGTTTGTCTATTTTTTTCGGGCTAAGTTAAGAATTATTTAATCAATAATAAATGATTACTATAAATTATTGACATCGAAAAAAGTGCTTATTTTTTTCTATAAATTAAGTTTATGTAATCCTGATCCGGGGTAATCTACTAATTTCGATTCCTCAATCTACTTAAGATAGAGCAATATAGCTATCGCCTTTGATTAACACGAGATTATTCAAAATAATCATATTAGGGAGATAAGAATGATGAAATACTTGCGCAACTATGACGTATGTAATTTTAAATGTATCCATAGTAAAAAAATTTCAATCAATTTGCTTTTATTCATGCAACAAATGGTAATCAATTAATAGATTTGATTGTTCCAAATTAATTCTCATTAAATAATTCTTCCGTTAGCGTTAACAATAGTTACTCCTCCCAACCATCTGAGAATTCCGAAAACTTAGTTGTCATTTTCCAAAACAAATTATTAAATTCATACGTTCTTATTCAGATATACAACAAATTCCGGGAATTAAATGGAAGAACAAAGAGAGAGTTGGGGATCGAAAACAGGATTTATACTTGCTGCTGCCGGTTCGGCAATTGGTTTGGGCAACATCTGGAAGTTTCCATATATAGCCGGCGAAAACGGGGGTGCCTCTTTCGTTATTGTTTATCTTATCTGCATTGCAACAATCGGTTTACCTGTTTTAATAGCCGAGATATTAATAGGTAGATCCGGTCAAAGAAACCCGGTTGGTGCATTCAGGAAGTTAAGTCATTCTAAATTTTGGGCAGGCGTAGGCGGAATGGGTATAGTCGGTGGATTTTTAATTCTATCTTTTTATGCAATCATCGCAGGATGGGCTATCGGATACATTGTTGAAGCCATAACCGGTAGTTTTTTTGATTTTGTTGACCCTGCCGCATCTGCAGAATACTTTAAAGATCTGGTTGGCAATGTATACTGGATACTCGGTTATTTTATTCTATTCATGATTCTTACCACTGTAATTGTTTTTGCAGGTGTACGGAAAGGTATAGAACGCGGTAGTAAAATAATGATGCCCATACTTTTTGTTTTACTAATTGTATTAATGGTAAGAGGAGTAACACTTGACGGAGCAGGAAAAGGTCTGGACTTTTTATGGAACCCGGACTGGAGTAAAATTAATGCTAATTCAATATTGATTGCACTTGGTCATGCATTTTTTACACTCAGTTTAGGTATGGGAGCCATGTTAACTTATGGCAGTTACATGTCAAAGAAAGATAACATTGTTATTTCTGCTGCTCAAATAGTTTTTCTTGATACATTAATAGCATTGATTGCCGGAATGGCAATTTTTTCTTCGGTTTTTGCTGCCGGACTTGATCCGCAAGCCGGACCGGGTCTAATTTTTCATACGCTGCCGAGTGTGTTTATCAAAATGCCCGGTGGTTACTTCTTTTCCATTATCTTCTTTATTCTTCTAACACTTGCGGCATTAACCTCATCTATTTCTTTACTTGAAGTAGTTGTTTCGTATTTTGTCGATGAGCGAAAATGGAAACGACATAACGCTGCGATAGTACTCGCTTTTATTATAACTTTACTTGGTGTTCCGAGCGCATTATCTTTTAACGTACTTTCCGACTTTAAAATTTTTGGTCTGGACTTTTTTGCTTTGGTTGATTTTCTTGCGTCTAACATTATGCTGCCTCTTGGCGGATTATTAATTTCAATTTTCGTTGCCTGGATATGGGGATATGACCGGGTAATTCCTAATCTGAAGGAAGGGGCTCAAAATCTTTTTGAAAAATATCCATGGATTATAGTTTGCTGGAAAATCTTTTTGAAATATTTTTCACCGATTTTAATATTTTTAGTTTTCCTTCATTCAATCGGAATTCTTGATAAAATTATTAACTTGTTTTAGTAAAACAAAAATCATCTTCCATTATTTTTAAGAGA
>Ga0210133_1000748_pt1 | contig 10378 bp, 9 predicted proteins | sample Joice_ThreeSqC_D_2_FD_184874 | JGI IMG/M metagenome (GOLD analysis project Ga0210133, IMG submission 184874) | Wetland microbial communities from San Francisco Bay, California, USA, that impact long-term carbon sequestration - Joice_ThreeSqC_D1... | ecosystem: Environmental > Aquatic > Marine >...
TGTTCGCTCTCCACGTTGCTTGTCCTTTCGTCTTCGCGGTTTCGCAAGTCCGTCCGGCTTACCACGGCCTTCAGGCTGGATCCACGCCTATACGACGCAGGCGGCAATCCCTTGCAGCCCCGCTAGGGTACCGAGGGAAGGGCCTTTTGGGAATGGTGTCGTGCGGGAAGGCTGGTGCGCGCCACGGGTGCAAGGCATGATGCCCGCTGCTCGATGGACATCACGCCCCCCGATCCGCCGGAACCGCCGGCCCCGCCGCCGCAAGATGAACCGCCGGCCCCGCCACCGGGTGCGACTTACAATGTACCCGCCCAGCTCCCTTCCCAGCGGCCTTGGGCGAGTCACCCCGCCCCGCCGGCTGCCCCGAAGCGCGGTTTCGCTGTCCGGCACGCCGATTCGATTCGCTACGCCGCCTCCCTGCTCTGTCTCGGCCTGCTCTTCCTCGGAATGTTCTGGCGACTCGTCGATCTCGACTATCCGCGCACCTTCAGCTTCGACGAGCACCACTTCGTGAGCAATGCACGCAACTACATCGCACACCGGCCCGACTGGAACGACCATCCCCCGCTCGGCAAGCTGGTCCTGGTCCCGGCCATGCTGCTCTTCGGAGACCGTGGGCTCGGCTGGCGGTTTTCCTCGGCGGCCTTCGGCTTGGCCATGGTGCTGCTGGCCGGTCTTTCCGTGGCCAAGATCTTCCACAGCCGCCGCGCCGGCCTGCTGGCCGCGGCTTTCCTCGCCATCGATGGCTTCTTCATCTCCTACGCGCGAACCGCGCTCATCGACAATCCCCTCACCGCCTTCATCTATGCGGCGCTGGTCCTCATGCTGTGGGGGCGGTCCTTGCGCTGGTTCGCGGCCGCGGGGCTGTGCGTGGGACTTGCGGTGTCGAGCAAGTGGACCGGCGTGTGCATTCTCTTGCTCGCGCCCATCCTCTTGCGCCGGGCGGGAAGGTCGATGCTACACACCGTGTGGATGTTCGCCATCGCCTCGCTGGTCTACCTGGGCATCGGCGCGCTCGCGCTCCACATCACGCGGCAACCGATCTCGCTGGCGGGCATGATGCGCACGAACTGGTCGTTGCTACGGCACCACGCCGGTTTCACCGTGTGGGACAACGCCGCCAGCTCCAAGTGGTACACCTGGCCCTTGCTCACCCACCCCATCGTCATGTACCACGAGGACATCGGGCGGGGCTTGGTGCGGGCGACGTCCACCATCGGGAACATCCTGTTGTGGTTCGCCACCACCGCTTCCATCTTCCTCGCCATGGTGGGGCTGGTGCGCGCCGTGATTCGCCGCCTGGCCCGCGGGATACGTATCGCCGCGGTCCACCGGCGCGAGGGCCTGGTCCTCGCCGCTATGGTTGCGCTCATGCTTCCGTTCATCGCCACCCACCGGCAGTCGTACATCTTCCACTATCTCGGCGCCTACGGCCTGGGGCTCGGCCTGCTCGCTGCCCGCCTGGTGCGCATGGAGAAGCGTTCGTCGCTCGTGGTCCTGGGCTTCCTGGTATGCGCCGCCGGCGTCTCGATGCTCTACCTTCCGCTCTGGACGGGCGGCGCCCAGACCGTGCACGCCTACCTGCTGCGCCTGCCCTTCAGGTCCTGGCGATAGCGGGCCGAATCGGGTGAGCTCCGACGAGCTTTGCTCGACGGAGCTTCTCGCGGGGAATTTGAAGGACCCTGCCAGGCTCCTTCTGTCGATCAGTAAACTTCGACTTCCGCCAGGTGGAAGAAGTTGGGGGGTGTGTTCTTCATGCGAATGTAGCGGCCCTCGGCATGGAGCCCCTTGACCGTCCACTTGTCGAAGGATTCCCTGCGCTCGGCGATCTGCTTGTAGTTCTGGTTGTCCTTGCTGACCTCGACCTTGAGGGGCACCGCACGCTCTTCGAAACCGTCGGGCCGGTTGTACACGACGATCTTGTCGAACTTCTGCACCTTGCCGAGATCGATGACGACCCACTGCGCTCCGCCATCCATGGTGTGGAAGCCGAGGGTATCCGGATCGCCGTCCACGAGCAGCGCGTGATCCATGCCTTGGCCGGGGAACTGGCTGCTGGTGGTCACCGCAGCGTGCAGCGCGAGATCTGGCTTGCCGAACTTCTTGGCCAGGTACTTGCCCCCGAAGCTGGCCGCCAGCACCAAGATCAGGGCTACGGTTAGCACGCGCGCCCAGCGCGAGAAAAGAGCGCGCCCGAGCCGATGTGCCTCGACCTCGAGCGGCTCGGCCAGGCGCATGACCAGGTCATGCAAGCCGTCCGCGAAGGACTCCCGCTCCTCGTCCGTCAGCTTGCCCATGGTGGTGTCGCGTTCCGGGCCGAGCATCGCGGCCAGCGTCGCCGACTGCTCGACCGTGAGCTTGCCCCACGCCGCCGACATCGAGGGTACGGTGCGCGCCGTCTCCCAGTCAGCCTCTTTGAGGGGCTCGACGCTGGACACGAGACCGGCGCGCATGAGGTGCGCGCGGGTGAGCAGCTCGACCGCCGTGCAATCGAGCAGGAGCACGGCCCAGCTTCCCTTGCCGGTTTCCCCGATCTTCACCACGTCGTCGCACAGCTGGCGTGCCACGTCGTACGCGACAAAGCCGGGCTGGCCAGGGCCGAAGGTAGTCTCCCGTGCCTCCGCCACCCGCGGTCCAAGCCAAAGAACCCTGCCGAGGAAACCAGACTTCGGCTTCTCCGGTGGCTCCGCTGGCTTCTCCGGCTCCGCCGCCTTTTCCGGTGGCTTGGCTGGTTTCTCCGGGCTTCCCCCAAGCTCCTCGATGACTATCTGGCCGTTGTCGTCGCTCATGAGGACTGCATTTATACCCCAAAGCCGGAAGCGAGGGTATCGGTGCGGAAGTCTAGAACTTGGCGCTGACCTCGGCGTCGGCCTCCAGTACCTTCCGGAGTCGCGCCTCGCGCTCGGCGGCGACCCGCTTGGCAAGCGCCTCATCGGTGAGCGCCACCATCTGCGCCGCCAGCAGGCCGGCGTTCTCGGCGCCACCGATGGCCACCGTGGCCACGGGGATTCCGGGCGGCATCATGGCGGTCGAGAGCAACGCGTCCATGCCTTGCAGGCTGCTGGATGCGATGGGGATGCCGATCACGGGCCGGGTGGTGTGCGCGGCGACCGCGCCTGCCAGATGGGCGGCCCCGCCGGCGCCGCAGATGAAGACCTTGGTGCCACTGGCAGCGGAGTGCCGCACGAAGGCCGCAGTCTGCTCGGGCGTGCGGTGCGCGGACAGCACGCGAACGGCCACGGTCAGCCCGAGTTGCTTCAACATGTCGGCGGCAGGCTTCATGACGGCGAGGTCGGATTTCGACCCCATGATGATGGCGACGTCGCAGGTCTTTTCACTCATGGTTTGCCTCTCAGTCCGATGTCCTTGCGAAAATGCATTCCCGGCCAGGCGATGCGGCCGACGCCAGCATAGGCTCGGGCGCGCGCCTCTTCCAGGTTTCTACCGTTTGCCGTGACGCCCAGCACGCGGCCACCGCTCGTGACCAGACCGGTTGGCCCCATCTTGGTTCCCGCGTGAAAAACGACCAGGTCGGCGTCGTCGCCCCCCAACTGCCCGTCACTCGACAGCCCGCTGATGGCGTCCCCCGAACGGACCTTGGCGGGATAACCGTGGGCGGCCAGAACCACGCACACGGCCAGCCCAGGCAGCCACTCCGGCGACTGCAGGGGCAGCTCACCGCAAGCGGCGTCGAGCAGCCAGGGCAGCAGGTCTTCATTCAGACGAGGCAGCACCGCCTGCGTCTCGGGATCGCCGAAGCGGCAGTTCCACTCGATGACCATGGGCCCGCGATCCGGCGTCAGCATGAGACCACCGTAGAGCAGGCCGCGAAACTGCCGGCCGTCCTCGGCCATGGCGGCGACGAGAGGCGCGAAGATCTCGCGCGCGATCTTCTCGGTGAGGGCCTTGTCCACGAGTGGCGACGGCGAGTAGGCGCCCATGCCGCCGGTATTCGGCCCGCGATCGCCATCGAATACCGCCTTGTGATCTTCCGCCGATGCGAGCAGCACGAAGCGCGTGCCGTCGCACAGGGCCATCATCGAGACCTCGCGGCCGGTGAGTCGCTCCTCGATCACCACCCGACCGCCGGCATCGCCGAAGGCGCGTTCGACGAGCATGGTGCGAACTGCCTGCTTGGCATCGTCGCGCGACGAGCACACCACCACGCCCTTGCCCGCACAAAGCCCGTCGGCCTTGACCACGACATCGCCGGGCTGAGCGTCGATGAAAGCGTCGGCTGCGGCCACGTCGGAAAAGCTCCCGTAGGCAGCCGTTGGGATCCCGGCCCGCTTCATCAGGTCCTTGGCGAACTGCTTGGAACCCTCGATCTCGGCGGCGGCACGCGAGGGGCCGAAGAAACGCAAACCTGCGGCCACGCACGCGTCGCCGAGGCCCGCCATGAGCGGAATCTCGGGACCGCACACGACCAGATCGACCTTCGCGGACCGGGCCAGCCGGACGATCTCAGCATTTTCCTTGGCCTTCGCCAGCGTGACCCGTCCAACCCCCATGCCTCGGCCGAGAGCTTCGATGCCGGGATTGCCTGGCGCCACGATGAGGTGATCGCACAGCGGGCTGTGCAACAGCTTCCATGCCAGCGCGTGCTCGCGCCCGCCCGAGCCAACCAGGAGTACTCGGTAGCCCATGGTCTAATGCCGGAAGTGGCGCTCGCCGGTGAAAACCAGGGATATCTTGTGCTCGTTCGCGGCCTTGATGACCTCGTCGTCGCGTAAGGAGCCGCCCGGCTCGATGACCGCGGTCACACCCGCCTTGGCCGCCTCGTCGAGACCGTCGCGGAACGGGAAGAACGCGTCGGAGGCGAGCACCGAGCCCTTGAGCGGGAGCTGCGCCTTCATCACAGCCAGCTTCACCGAATCCACGCGCGACATTTGGCCGGCGCCGACCGCGAGGGTGCGCCCGCCACCGCAGAACACGATGGCGTTCGATTTGACGTGCTTGCCCACCCGCCACGCGAAGTCGAGATCCGCCAGCTCGGCCTCGGTCGGTTTGCGCTCGGACACCACCTTGCCAGCGGAAGCAGAACCCGTGGTTCCATCGGTGGACTGCACCAGCACGCCACCCGAGACGGTGCGCATGTCGAGCTGCCCGGGCGCGCACGCGGCGATGGTCGCGCGCAGCAGGCGCAGGTTCTTCTTGGCGGAGAACACCTTGAGCGCCTCGGGGGAGAATTCGGGAGCCACGACGCATTCGAGGAAGACTTCGGCCATCAGCTTGGCCAGGTCTTCCTCGACCTTGCGATTGAAAGCCACGATGCCACCGAATGCCGACACCGGATCGGTCTCGCGCGCCAGCCTGTAGGCCTCGGCGATCCCCTTTTGCGAAACCGCGATGCCGCAGGGATTGGTGTGTTTGATGATGCAGGCCACGGGCAGAACGAACTCCGCGGCCAACTTCATGGCCGCGTCGAGGTCGAGCAGGTTGTTGTAGGAAAGCTCCTTGCCCTGAATGACGTCGGCGTTCGCCAACGACATGCCGGAGGGCGCGTCCCAGGCGTAAAAGGCCGCCTTCTGGTGCGGGTTCTCGCCGTAGCGAAGCACGCGGTCGAGGTACATCGATGGGTGCATGGTGGCTGCAAAATCCGTGAGCGCCTCCCCGTTTTCCGACAACCGCCCGAGGTGGCTGGCGATGGCTCCGTCGTAGGCCGCGGTGTGCGCGAAGGCCTTGCGGCAAAGCTCGAAGCGCAGCGCCTGCGCGATCTCTCCCTTGCCTTCGATTTCGGTCAGGACGCGCTCGTAGTCCGCGGGGTCCACGACGACCGCGACACGCTCGTGGTTCTTGGCGGCCGAGCGCACCATGGCCGGCCCGCCGATGTCGATGTTCTCGATGACCTCCTCGAAAGAACCGCCGCGCGCAACCGTCTCGCGGAAGGGGTAGAGATTCACCACCACCAAATCGATGGCGTCGATGCCGTGCTCGCTCATCTGCTTGCGGTGTTCCTCGGTGGCGCGGCCGAGGATGCCACCATGCACGCGCGGGTGCAGGGTCTTCACCCGGCCGTCGAGCATCTCGGGGAATCCGGTGAAGTCGCTCACGTCCCTGACGGGCACCGAGGCCTCGCGCAATGCGCGGGCCGTACCGCCGGTGGAAAGAATCTCGACGCCGAGCTTGGCCAGGCGCTTCCCCAGATCCAGGATGCCCTTCTTGTCCGAAACGGAGATGAGTGCGCGAGCGACCTTGTTCATGGGCGGCCTTTTACCACAGGCGGCAGAAGTTTCGGTTTCCTGCAGCCTCGGTCGCGAGACACGGTGCACCAGGCGGTAATCGTCCTTGTCATCGGACTGCTTTTGTCCCCAATATTCTCCCCATCGCCATGACGGACATCACCACGGAAAAGAAGGCAAAGCTGGATATCGACGGCAAGGTGATCGAGTTGCCCATCGTCGAGGGCACCGAGCAGGAACGAGGGCTCGACATCTCGAAACTGCGCACCTCCACCGGTTACATCACCCTGGACGATGGTTACGGGAACACCGGGTCGTGCCAGAGCGCCGTCACCTTCATCGATGGAGACAAGGGCATCCTACGCTATCGCGGGATCCCCATCGAGGAGCTCGCCGAGAAGTCGACCTTCGTCGAGACTGCCTACCTTATCATCTACGGCCACCTTCCCACTCGGCCAGAGCTGCAGCGCTTCTCCCAGCTCCTCACCCAAAACCAGAACCTGCACGAGGACATGAAGTACCACTTCGAGGGCTTCCCCTCGACCGCGCACCCCATGGCAATCCTCTCGGCCATGATCAATGCGTCGGGCTGCTTCTACCCTGGGCTCACGCAGCGGGCGGGACTCACCGAGTTCGACATCCACGCCGCACGCCTCATCTCGCAGGTACGCACCATCGCGGCGTTTTCGTACCGCAAGTCGCGCGGGCTTCCCATCATCTATCCCAAGCCCACATACAAGTACACGGCCAACTTCCTTCACATGCTGTTCTCGGACGTCTACGAGGACTACGAGCTACGACCCGAGGTCGTGCACGCCCTCGACCTGATCTTCGTTCTGCACGCCGATCACGAACAGAATTGCTCGACCTCGACGGTGCGCATGGTCGCCTCCGCCCATACCAACATGTTCGCCAGCGCGGCGGCGGGCGTGTGTGCGCTGTGGGGCCCCCTGCACGGCGGCGCCAACCAGTCCGTCATCGAGATGCTAACCGACATCCATAAGTCGGGCGACAACGGATCACGCTTCATCGCTGCGGCCAAAGAGAAGGGCAGCGGCAAGAAGCTGATGGGCTTCGGCCACCGCGTGTACAAGAACTACGATCCGCGCGCCCGCATCATCAAGAAGGCGTGCGACAGCCTGCTCGCGGCACTCAAGATCGAGGATCCCTTGCTCGACATAGCCAAGCGCTTGGAGGAAACCGCGCTGTCGGACCCCTACTTCGTCGAGCGCAAGCTCTATCCCAACGTGGATTTCTACAGCGGCATCATCATGCGCGCGCTCAATATCCCGACGGAAATGTTCACGGTGATGTTCGCCATCGGCCGCATGCCGGGCTGGATTGCGAACATCAAGGAGATCCAGAACGACCCCAAGGGCCGCATCTACCGCCCGCGCCAGATCTACACCGGGCGAGAGCTCAACCACTACGTCCCGGTCGACGATCGCCGGATGGGCTAGCGCCACGGCCTACCCTGCCCGCCTCCTCGACCTCGATACCCGGGTTTACGACGAGGTTCTACGCATACAGCGGGAACTCGTGGCCGCCCGGCAGGCCGGTACCGTCGACGACACCCTGATCTTGGTCGAGCACCCCGAGGTCATCACCCTTGGGCGTTCGGCCAAATCCGCCAACGTTCTTCACGCTGGCGACATCCCCGTGGTGGCCATCGAACGCGGCGGTGACGTGACCCTTCACGGCCCCGGGCAGATCGTGGCGTATCCCATCTTCCTCCTGCGCGAAGGCGAACGCGACTTGCACCGCTACCTGCGCGGCCTGGAGGAGGTGATCATCCGGACCGTGGCGGAGCTCGGCTTGGTGGCTGTGCGCGTTCCTGGCCGTACCGGGGTGTGGACTGGCCCGCCGGAGGCGAAACGGAAGCTGGCCTCGATAGGTGTCGCAGTCCGCAAGTGGGTGACCATGCACGGTCTGGCGCTCAACGTGAGCATCGACCTCGCGCGCTTCGCCACCATCAACCCGTGCGGGTTTCCCTCGGGGGTGATGACCTCGATAAAGCGAGAGCTCGGCCGCCCGGTCGACCTCGCGCGAGTCAAGCAGGTGCTCTGCCGACAAATCGCCGACGTCTTTGAACGACGGTGGCGTGAGACGGTCGACTCTCCCTAGCGAATGGGGCAGTATGCCTGCGTGGGATGCGAGAGCGACCATCGCCCGGGATTGTCCCGCCTGGCCATGCTGGGCACGGGGCTTGTCGCCATGCTTGTCCCGTCCTCGTTGCACGCCCAGAGCCTGGCCGAGATTCCTGGTGCCGGGGTTGTGCCCGAAACCGTTTCCGCGCCTGCGCCCGCGCCCGCCGTCGCGGCCCCGGCGCCTGAGGTTAGCGCAGCCCCGCAAGCGCCTCCGACAAGTGAACCCATCAACGCGCAGGTGGGAGTGCGAACCCTGGTGTTCCTGCAGGATCCCGATGCGCCCGACAAACTCACCGATGTGGGCGCCACCGGAGAGGCGGATGTCGTGTTCTCGGGCCAGGTTCACCGATTCCTCAATTGGCAAGCAGGCTTTCTCGGCATGCTTGGGGAATCGTCCACGACGAGTGCGGCATTACTGGACCTGGTCGCCAAGGTGGAATTCGCCGATGCATTCAACTTGTGGGTTGGGCGCATGCCCATTCCGTCCGACCGCACCAGCCTGAGCACGGTGTGGAACATCGCCCCCTGGACCCTTCCGGGCCACTACCTGAGATTTGCGGCCATCTTGCCCGTCAATGCCCGGCCGCCTGCCGGTCCGCGCGGAGGTGAGCTGGGCCGCGGCGACGGCGCCACGCTTTGGGGGCAATTTCGCGGCGGACGTTTCAAATACTACCTGGGTGCGTTCGGACTGGACCAGCCGGAGCGCAGCCCACTTTATTCCGCGCGCCTCTCGCTCAGCCTGCTCAATCCCGAGCCGGGCTTCCGCACGAGCAGCACATACAACGGTGGCAAGGACGTGCTCGCTTTCGGAGTCGGGGCACAGCATCGGACGCAAGGCTCGCGCCCGCCTCCGAATCCCGTCGTGCCTGCGGCGCCCACCGACTTCGACGATGTGAATGCCGATGTCCTCCTCGAGATTGGAAGCGCAACGGCCGGCGTCCTCGACCTAGAAGGCGCCTTCGCCAAGCTGTGGGGCAGCCAAGAGGTGGTGGGCTACCAGTTCTTCGCGCTCGTGAGCTACCTCGTGCCCTTGGACGTCGGCTTCGGCCGTTTCCAGCCGCTCGTGCGCGTACAGCACGCCGGACCTGGACCCGCGGAGGACAGTGGCGACTTCACCAGCATCGACACCCAGCTCGGCTACGTGATCGATGGGCACCACGCCCGCCTGTGCACCTCATGGCAATACACGCGCGTGGGCGGCCAAGTCCAAAACGCCATCCTCCTAGGTCTTCAGCTCTTGTCGAAGGACAGATAGGAGCTGGCCGCCTCAGCCGGCCCGGAACTGAAAATCGCGCTGGCGAACTACCTTTTCGTCCTCGAGGTCGACGAGAAACGCGGTTCCCTCGCCCACCATGCCGTTGAACGAACGCAGGTACCACACGTCCACGCCCCAGCGCTGGTGGCCGCTCTCGCTCGGAGGACACCACTCTGCGGCCTCCAGGTCACCAAGCCCGGGCGGCCGTGCGCGGGTTTCGCTGGCGACTTCCTGAAAATGCGGAGACAGGCGCGCGATCTGCTCGGCCTTGCGTGCGCTCTTGGTGTCGATCTCGCGCCGCCATTCGCTGACCAGGCGAAACGACTTCAGCTCGCCACCGACCGGCCCCTCGGCCTCGTACACCTCGTCGGCCGCCAGTCCTGCGAAATCCGACACGTCGAATTCGGGGAAGATGTCCTCGCTGTCGATCTGGGCCAGGCGTTCGGCGAAGGAAAGCTCGCCGATGGCCTTTCCTTGCGATGAGTAGAAGATGTAGAGGCGCAAGATGTAGTCGCGCGAGGGAAGCCGATGGTCCCAATCGAGCACCCACATGGCAGCCTTGTAGGACTTGCCCTTGAAGGGCATGAAGACCGGCAGCCCCGCGGCGATCTTCTGCATCTCTTCCGGGGTCTTGAAGAGATTCTGGACGAGCACGCGCGGGTGCAGCTTCACACCTCGCTTCAGCTCCTCCCGAAGATCAAGCCCGGCCATCGCAACCGTCTACACTAACCGGGAATCGCCGGATTGGCACCAAACTTTGCCGTCGCTGTTGATGGGAACCCTGGAAGGGTTCC
>Ga0210133_1000750_pt1 | contig 10372 bp, 8 predicted proteins | sample Joice_ThreeSqC_D_2_FD_184874 | JGI IMG/M metagenome (GOLD analysis project Ga0210133, IMG submission 184874) | Wetland microbial communities from San Francisco Bay, California, USA, that impact long-term carbon sequestration - Joice_ThreeSqC_D1... | ecosystem: Environmental > Aquatic > Marine >...
CCGACGGGGTCGCCCCCCTCGAAGAGGGGGCCCGAGCGGGGTTCGATCTGGTGCTGGGAGACGCTGAGGACGGCACGCTTGTTCTGGAAGGCGCGATCGCCAACCAGCCCGTGCTCGATACCGCTTGCCCGAACCAGATCAGCCACCCCGGCTGCGATGATCGCAGCTGGTGCTTGAGCACGCTCGAGTGACACGCACCGCTGGTGCCATTTCCGGGCAGGGGATTCGGTGCTAAAATCGGCAGCTCGATGAGCTTGGATCCCGGGGTGCTGCTGGTATCGCTGATGGTCTCGACCGTGGGCGCGGCGCTCTTCATCTATGGCAAGAAGCAGAGCCGGCTGCCGCACTTGGCCGCGGGCATCTTGATGACGCTTTCGGTGTTCGCGCCCGGTGCCATCCTGCCTCTGGTCATCAGCGCGCTGGTCGCGGGCGTTCTGATCTGGGCCGTTCGTTTGGGCTATTAGCGGAAGCTAACGAGTCAAAAAGGGGTAGTCGATCCGGATCCCGGGCTCGGGGCGTCGGATCTCGAAAGACTCCCCGGGTCTTCGGCGCTCGAGGAACCAGAGCGCGCGGCTGCGAGCCTCGTCGACCACTCGCCCCACCACGAAGTTGTGACGGATATCGATGACTCGGTCGATGGCCGGGCCCTGAAATACCGCGTTGAGAACCTGAGCCTTGCTGCCGAAGGCTCTGAGCGACCTGACCAGGGGTATGGTGACGTGGAAATAGTCGGGCTGGATGCGCGCGTAGCAGGAAGCGCATTCCTTGCCGTAGATGGGGTTGATTCCCCGGGTGCCCCCGTGGAGGGCAATGTCGGCGTTGCACAACCCCCACTGATCGATCACCTCGGCGTCGGTAAATACGCCGAAGACTCCAGCGTAATCAGTGACGAGCTTGTCGCCAGGATGCCGGATGACCTGGGCCATGAGGTCCTTGGAATCGAGCAGGTTGTCGAGGGTGTGCTCCTTGACCTGCTCGGCAGTGCCGCGCTTGGAAGCCTCCGGGGGGGTATCGATCGAACGCGCGTTCTCGTTCAGTCCCGCGAATCCGACCGCGGCCAGAGCTGCTATCCGCAAGAGATAGCGCAGCTCGGGCGGCCAGTGACCGGCCTCGCGCCAGACCTGCTGCACCCCCCAGGCAGAGAGAATGAAGGCCAGGGGCACGATTGGCAAAAAGAACCGGTTGAAGGGCATCCAATCGCCCCCCACCATGGCCACGTAGCTCAGCTGCGCGAGCACGGCGAGCCACAAGGCAAGGGCGTCGCGGCGCGGTCCACGCAGCAGTGGGACCGTCATGAGCGGCAGCAGCCCGAGCGCCCCGTACTCCCGTAAAAAGTCCCAGATTTGCCGGTAGCTCCGATCCGGATCACCGAGATTGACCAGGGTCTTGGCGTAGTAGGTCGAAGGCAGCAAGAGACCGTAGTACCAATAGCGCCAGCAGAAGTAGGCGACCCAAACTAGGATCGGGGCTACAGCCCAGCGCAGCAGGCGACGCATGGAAAATCGGCGACCGACCACGCTCGAGGCAACCTCGAAGCCGCCCACGACCAACAGCCACAGGAAGCCGTCGATGCGCATCAGCGCCGCGGGCAAAAACGCCCACAGCGACCATCGCCGCGCCCGTGGGTCCTCGCTCAGGTACACCCACCAGCCGAAGCAAACCGCTGCCATATAGGGAACGGTCTCGAGGCCCGACAGGGCCGCCGTCACCGCGTCGGTACCGCCCAACAAAAGCCCCACCGCGAGCAGGGAAGCCCAAGGGGAGGCGAAGCGCCGAGCCTGCAGATAGGTGAACAGTGCGGCGGCCGCCAAGAACGCGAACGTCAGGATTCGCGCCCAGACATAGGGATCGGCCATCGAATGTACCGCGTAGCCCAGGCCCACCAGAACCACCCACAGGAAGTTCGAGTAGCCCTCGACGCGCAGACCGTGGCTGAAGACCAAGCCGTGGCCAGAGCCCAGGTTCTTTGCGAACGAATAGGAAATGTAAGCGTCATCGACGCGGAAGTTTCCGACCAGCTCGATTTGATCGACGAGTAGCCAGACCAGGACGCTGAGGGCAATGACCCATCCCAAGGCCCGCACGACCAAGGGCCATCCTCCGGATACCAGCAGTCGTACCGGATGGCGCAGCCTGGCCAGAATCGACATGGGCCGGATGCTAGCAGAATCGTCCTGGGAGCCTTGGCCCGGCTTGGTCAGATCCGCTAGAGCCGAGCCCCATGACTTTCGAGCCAAGCTTGCTGCCGCGGCCCGGTTGGAAGGCAACATTGGCGCTGGTCGCAGCGCTCGGGAGCTGCTCGCGGCCGGTCGAACCTGCTTCACCGAAAACCAGCGCGCCACCGGCTTCCTCGGCCGCGCCAGCCCCAGCGCCCCAGCCACCAGCCGCACCGACCGGCCCGAGTCCCGAGGAGAGGTCACCGGCGGCCTCGAGCGCTCCGAAGCCCGTGAATGCGCCTCCAAAGGACGTCGAAGAGACGCTGCCCTCGGGCTTGGTGGTCTCGCAGAGAGAGATTGGCGGCCCGCCGCCGGGTCCGGCGCTGCCCAAGGGCACCCGCGTCCTGCACATCGGGGACTCCTTTGCTGGCGCGCTTGGCATCGAGCTCGGGCGGCTGCTGAAGTCCGAGGGGCTGGAAAGCCGCTTGAGCTTCAAGCAGTCCACGTACATCCCGACCTGGGCCTACAGCAAGGAGCTGCCTCAGCTCTTGGCGCGGTTCAAACCCGATCTGGTGCTCATTAGCCTGGGCGCCAACGAGCTGGAGAACCCGGAGCCTGAAAAACGGGCGCCGCTCATCCATCGCCTGGTCGAGCGGCTTGGTGGCCGCCCCTGCGTCTGGGTGGCGCCAGTGCTCTGGGAAGGGGCCAAATCGTCGCTCCTCGACGTGATCCGCGAGAACCTGGCTCCTTGCCGGTACCTGGACAGCAACCAGCTGATCAAGCACATGCCGCGCACTGGCGACCAGATACACCCGAGCATGGCAGCCAGGCCCGACTGGGCCAAGGTGGTCTTGCGCTGGCTCGCATATCATCGCAATCCGACCGCCGACCAGATCTGGGCTATCTCGCCGGATCCCCGAGGACCTGCCTTTTGACCTTGCGCGGCGACCCGGCACGGGATAACTAAGCGCGCCCCGGGCCCCAATTGCCCCAGGCTCCTGGGACACGCGCGGTATCTTGGGGAGTCGTCTAATGGCAGGACTACGGATTCTGGTTCCGTCTATCAAGGTTCGAATCCTTGCTCCCCAGCAAACGGCTTTCCGAAACCAGAGCGGAAGCCACCTAGGCCCCATCGTCTAGCGGTTAGGACATCGGCCTCTCACGCCGGTAACACCAGTTCAAGTCTGGTTGGGGTCACCAATTCTCGATTGCCCGCTCAGCTCCGCACCCGGTCGCATCACACACGGCCGGGCGCGACCGAGATCGTGCTGATCGGCGCGCACAGTGAGACGGACCACCAGGTTGACCTGAAAGCGAGCCTGTAATCTGTTAGTTGACATAATGTATCTTATGCGAACTAAACGCGGCGGCTGATTCACGGGCCGATCATGTCGATCCAGGCCCTCACCAATGCCCGCGCTGGTAGCCACGGCCGAGCAAGGACACGTGGTTGTCGTCGCGCAAGTCGAGCGGCGAACTCAGGTGCAAGCCGAGCAACTCGCCGTCGTTGGTCAAGATGAACGCTCGGTTGCCTCGAACGCCGACCAAGGACGAGATGCCGTCGGTGGCGTGCAGTCCATCGATGACGCGGCCGTCCAGTGGCGACAACAGGAACACTCCCAGCTGGGACGCCGAGACCAGCAACGCTCCGTCGGCCGGCACCGGACCTGCCACGGCGCCCGCGGGCAATCGGGTTCTCCACATCTCAGCGCCAGTCTCTGGATCGAGAGCCCAAAGCCCGGTGGTCCCCGTGGCTGCGATCACCAGCTGGCGCTCGGGCAGCGGCGGCCCGCCCTGGCGGTCCGGGTGCGCGGGCTGCTTCCAAAGCAGCAGCTGCGAGGTTCCGACCACGGCGGGATTGGACCAGGTTTGCGTGCCGGTATCCGCATCCAGAGCAAAAACTCCGCCGGCAACGCTGGCTACCAGGATCGTGGGACCGGCTTTCAGGCTACAGGCCACCGGAGTGGTGTCCACGTCGAAATACTGCGGGACCGAACCGAGGCTTTGCTCGGCTTCCGCAGCGAGATCCACCGGCTGCCAATCTTCTTCGCCGGTCTTGGCGTTGTAGGCGGCCACATTGCCGTCGCTGAAGCCGACGTAGACCTTGCCACGCCAATACAAAAGGCCGGAATATCCGGCGATCTCCATGCCCATGGCCGGGGTTCGGTGTTGGGACCAGCGCATCTTTCCCGAGTTTGCGTCGATGGCCAGCACCGTGTCGTTGGAATTGACGAAATAGAGCGTATTTCCTACCAGGACCGGGCGTTCGGCGACCTCGGCATTGGTGGCGAACCGGTACCGCAGCTGACCGTTGCGTGCGTCGAGCTTGTACAGGGCCCCATCGCCGGAGCCGAAGTAGACGACATCGTGAGCCGGATCGAAAAGCGGCGCGCTCTGGACGATGCCTGCGGTCTCGAACCGCCACAGGACTGAGCCGTCGACCGCGTCGAGGCAATACAGGCCGCGATCGCTGGAGCCGACGAACAGGCGTTTGCCTTGCTCGTCGATCTCCGCCTCTCCCCGCTCGTAGGGCTCGCCGAAACGCCGGATCGGTGCCACCAGGGAGGTACGGTATACGACCTCGATGCTATGGCTGGGACGGTTCACCCAGAGGGGCTGCTCTGGCTGGGCACCGCTGCGCAGGGTCTCGCAACCCAGCAACAGGACCGGGAGCAGCAAGCTCGGCAGCCAGCGCAGGCTCACGGTGCCTCGCTCGAGGGCGCCGGCGCTGGCGCTGACGGGACCTCTTCGGGCGCTGAAGTGTCCGGGGGTGCGGATGGGACCTCCTGCTCGGGTACCGCGGGCTCTGGTTCAGGTGCGCCGCGCATCTGCTTGAGCAGCTGCTGGAGGCGCTCGGGATCGCGTTGGAGCAGCTCCTGGAGCGAACCGGGATCAGTGCCCTGCTTGGCCAAGCTCGGATCGATTCTGGATAGGAGTCGATGGACGGCGGTGAGCAGGTAGCCCTGGCTCCAGTCGTCCTTGTCCTTGGTGAGCCGCTCCTCAGCCTTGAGCGCCAACTGCTTGGCCTTGTCCTTGTCGTTACGCTCGAGCAGCACCCTGGCCTGTTGGAAAAGGCCGAGCGTAGACAGGCTTGGCGCTCCTTCCTGATTGGTCAGCTCGCGAAATGCTTGCAAGGCTCCGTCGCGGTCCCCTTTTGCATCGAGGCAGAGGCCGACTCCTTCCAGAGCCCTGCCGTACAGCTCGGGGTACTCCTTGATTCCCTTGGAGGACCGAACGCTTCGATAGAGCTCGAGGGCTGCATCCCACGATTTTTCATCGTAAAGGACTCCCGCCAATCCGAGCTTGGCCAGCCAGGCCGCGCCGCCTGACTTGGCGGCTCCGGCAAGTGCCTTGCGGTAGCCTTCGGCGGCCGCGGACAGGCGCGCGGCGTCGGTGCGAAATTGAGGGCGGACATCCAACTCTCGAAGTGCCTCGTCCTCGCTGTCGGTATCGCTATCGCCCACGGTTCCGCTTTGGGCGCTATTGCCCACCATCAGGGCGTCGCCCGCGCCGGCCTCGGCCTTGCGGACGCGGTAGCGCTGCAGCAGCCAGGCGAAGCCACCGAGCACCGCGATAATGAGCACCCACTGCAACCAGCGGAAGTTGTTGCGGAGCCAGAGCGTGACCGCATGGCTACTGCGAGCCAAGAGGTCGTCGACGCGTTCGGAAGCATCGAGACCCATCGGCGCGGCCGCGGCCTCACGCTCGGCTCGGCGAGCACGCCGCTCTGCAGCAGCTCGTTCTCTCAACCTTGCATTGCGGTCACGGATCTGCTCCGTGGCTGGACCACCGGCCTTGGACCGCGATTCCGCGGAGGTCGAGTCAGCCTGCTTGGCGCGACGTTGCTCTCGACGGGTACCCTTCTGATCCTGCTCGGTCACCGGGCGCGCGTATACCACGGCTGGACCCGATCGCTCACCTGAAGCGCAGGTGACTGGCTACTCTTGTCCCACCGCGACCGAGCTGCTCGAGTCCCAAGGCTGTGGCGGCGGAGGCGGGATCTCGTCGGCCAGAGGAACGGCAACCAGCGCTTCGACACGCAGGCCTCGAGTGGCCAGAACCTTGAGTTCGACCGAGTGTCCCGGCTTGAGGCCGAAATTGGCCGGTGCCAGTACGGCTTGCTCGACCGCGCCATCGCCTCCTCGGTCAAAGCGCAGGCTCACGAAGTTGCCGCCCAAAAAATACCGTTGTTTTTTGGATTGTTGAGCGCCAAAACTTGAAGTATCTGATGAAGTCCATCCGGCCGGGCCGATCCTGAGCTCCCCCGGCTCGGAACCGACGTTGCGGACGCGCGCCAAGAGCCGGATCCCCTTGCCGTTGCCGCCTTTGGGAATGTAGAGGCTGATCGAGGTGCCGAGGGAGGCCTTTTGTCGCAGGCGGTCCAGGTCGCGCGGCTCTGGGCCACCCACGTACTGAACGATCTTGGCGCGAAGCGCGAAGCCGAGCCCCGAGGCCAGCGGATCGGGAACCCCGAGGAAACGGATCAGCGGCGCTGCCATTTCTCGACCGGCCTTGAGCTTGACCAGCGCTTCGGCCAGAGCCACCCGGATGCTCTGGTAGCGCTCCCCGTCCATGGCAGCCACCAACGGACCAACCGCGGCGGGATCGCCGATTTCTGCCAGCGCCGCTGCGATGTAGGGCCTGAGTCGCACGTCCTTCAGGCTGCCGAGCAGCGCGCCTACCGCCGGGCGGTAATTGAGGTGCGAGAGGGCGGCCAGAAGTTGTCGGGAGCGAGCGTAGCTGCGCTGGTCCGGGTGTCGCCACCAATCCACCAGCAGATCGGCCTTGCGGGCGTCCCCGGACTCGGCAAGCGCCAGGGCGGCCAGCCGCGCCCACTTGGGGTCCTGGGACGAGGCAAGGTCGTAGACCAGCGGAGCACCCTTTCCGAGCCGGGTGAGCGCCAGGGCGCAGTAGGAGCGGACTATCTGGTCCTCGTCGCGGCCCAGGGCCAGCACCAGGGCGTCGGTGGTCGACTCCTGGTGCAGCTCGAACAACAGCTCCGCGGCCTTGCGGCGAATCGCCAGATCCGCGTCGTCGAGCAGAGCGGCAATTTCGCCTGCCGCGTCTGCATCCCCGGAGATCCCCCTGAGGATCGGATTGGGCCAACCCCTGCCCTCGGCGCGCAGCCCTCGCCGCTCGAAGGCCCCGTGGGAGCTTTCGAGCTGCCGTTCTCTTTGACGCATCTTGCCAAAGCGTTCGTTGTGGTCACTGGAGACGTCGCGCCGTTGCCCCGGATCGCTACCGAGGTCGAAGAGCTGACAGGCACCTAGCTTGCGCTGGCAGACCAACCTGAAATGACCCTCGGCCAAGAGCACCTGCTCGTCGGTTTCAGCCAGGGCCAGCCCCGGCCCTTCTGGCGCCGCCCCTGTCATGAGATCGCCGAGGTCACGCCCGCGAATCGGCGGAGGCCGGGGGATGCGCAACGCCGCCAGGACCGTCGGCAGAAGGTCGATGGTCTGCACCGGCTCGGATATAAGACGTGGCGCGAGCAGTCCCGGAACATTGACCACCATCGGGACCCGAACCTGCTCTTCGTAGACCGTGGTGCCGTGGTAGCGGCCCCCATGGTCGCCGAACTCTTCCCCGTGGTCGGCGCTGACAATGACCGCCGCATCGGGACGCGAGCCGCGAAATAGACGTACCAGACGCCCGACCGTGTCGTCGGCATAGGCGATCTCCGAATCGTAGCGGTCCACGTCCCGGTCGCCGAATTCGAAACCCGGATGTGACTCGTAGGGCTCGTGGGGGGCAAATAGGTGGACCCACACGAAAAGCGGACGCGTCTTCGGCTCCGCCTCGAGGTAGGTCTTGACCTGCTCGACGCGTCCGGGGCCCTCCAAGAACTCGACCTTGCGGTATTCGAAGCCCAAGAAGCTGCGCCGGAATGGCTCGAACCGGCTGGCATCGATGAAGAACACCGCGGGCGGATAAAATCCCGCGGTTCGGTAGCCGTAGCGTCGCAGCAAGCTCGCCCAGGTGTCCGAATCCGTACCCGCGCCGAGCAACAACAAAGGGCGCATGTACTTGCCGGTCATCAGCGACGTCACCGAATACGACGTGTGCGGCGTGGCAGCGTAGGCGGCATCGAATCGCACGCCGGTTCGGGCTAGGTCATCGATATGGGGGGTGGTTCGGCGACGGTATCCGTAGACGCCCACGTGATCGGCGCGCACGGCATCAATGGTGACGAGCAGCAGGCTGCGGTTGCGAAGATCCAGGCTGCTGCTCCGCTGCTTGGTCGCCCTGCCGGGCGGGACGCAGTCTTCGGTCGCGGGGGAACCGTCGCAGATCGCTGACAGCGGAGGCGGGGGCGCGATCCAGGCGGCCAAGCGTACTGCATGGCCGAGCAGCGGAGCCTTGTCGTCGAGCAGCAGGCGCAGATTGTCGAAGTGGCTCAAACGGCGGGCCCCAGCCCAGGCCAGAGCCACCGAGGCCAGGCCAGCAAGGCACGCCCAGCGCGCCACCATCCTGGTCCGTCGGCTCGAATCCTGGGTACCGATCAACCACCCGAGTCCGGGTGCCAGCACCAAAGCCCCCAGGGCCAATCCGAGGTGCATGGCGGGATAGAGCCGTGGCAGGACCAAGCGGTTGGCGACCTCGGCTCCCAGCACCGCGCAAAGGACCAGCGCACCCGCCAACCAACCCCGACCGCGCACCAGCCGAGAAAAGGGCCTCATCAACCACCAGACCAGAGCAGCCAGGACCAGCGCGATCGCCACCGAGAACCCTGCCCGATGGGCAAATGTGGCCAGGTGGCGCCCGCCACCGACTCCCCACGCCACGCTGGCGGCCCCAGTGGCGGCAAGTGCGGTCAGCAGAACCCGTGCCCACCGGTGATCGGCTCGCTCGATTAGCTCGACCAGAAAGGCTCCGACCAGCCCCAGCGCTGCTGCGCAAGGCAGCGCAATGGGCAGCAGATACGCCAGGCCATTTTGGACCTCCCAGACGCTGGTGATCCGGGCGCGTTCCACCACCAAGACTACCAGCGCCTCCAGCGCGGCCACTAGCCAGGCGAGCAACACCCCCCGCGTGAGTCGGTCGAAAAGGGGCATGGCCAAGCTACCTGGCCGTCAACTGAATTCCACGTCGGTGATCTCGTATTGACGCTTGCCGGCCGGCAGCTGAACCGTCACCTCGTCCCCGATTTCCTTGCCAATCAGGGCCCGCGCCAGAGGGGCTATTACGGAAATCGAACCCTTGGCCAGGTCGGCTTCTTCGGCGCCGACGATCCGGTAAGTGACCTGCTCGTCGGTGTCCACATTGGTAAGCTTCACGGTTGCGCCGAAGCGCACCCGGCTACCCGAGAGGGTCTTCGGATCGATGACTTCCGCACGCGAAAGCTTGTCCTCGTAGTCCTTGATCCGAGCCTCGACCATGCCCTGGCGTTCCTTGGCCGCATGGTACTCGGCGTTTTCGCTCAGATCGCCGTGCTCGCGGGCAACCTCGATATCGCGGGCGATTCGGGGTCGTTCCTCCTTGAGGCGCGTCAGTTCTTCCCGGAGCTTCTGAGCCCCTTCGGGGGTCATCGGTACCTTCTGGACTTCGGCCATGGAGCCCTGGTTCTACCGCAAGATCGGTGACGGGCAAATCGCGCCAAATCCTCAGGACCCGGCGCCGGGGCCCGGGTCGTGTCTTGCGCTTCGCGGCGCCAGCCGCTAGCACCTCGGCCGTGATCCGATTGCTCTGTTTGCTGCTGGTTGGCGCTTTGGCACTCGGCTGCGGGGCGAGCCAAGCCACATCGGTCAGTCCTCAGCATTACCAGGAGAACGCGCGGCGTGCTTATGCCGAGGCCCTGGAACAATTCGAGGACCACGACTGGGAGAATGCAACCTCCATGTTCGAGCAGGTCAAGCGTCAGTATGCGTACACTCGCTACGCCCGCTTGGCCGAGCTCCGATTGGCGGATATCGCCTACGCGCAGGACAACTACGCCGAGTCCGTCACCGGCTATCGATCCTTTGCCCACGACCACCCCAACGATCCATTGGTGGCGTATGCGCGCTTCCGCATCTGCAAGGCGCTGTTCGAACAATCTGGCGAGACCATCCTCCTGCCGCCCCAGGAGGAACGGGATCTCGCCAGTGCGTTGGACGCGTTCACGGCCATGAAGGCATTTTTGGACGATTTCCCGATGAACGACGGGGTGCCCGAGGTCACCTACATGTTGGAGGTGATCAGCGGCCTGCTGGCACGGCACGAGCTGTACGTTGCCCACT
>Ga0210133_1000754_pt1 | contig 10335 bp, 10 predicted proteins | sample Joice_ThreeSqC_D_2_FD_184874 | JGI IMG/M metagenome (GOLD analysis project Ga0210133, IMG submission 184874) | Wetland microbial communities from San Francisco Bay, California, USA, that impact long-term carbon sequestration - Joice_ThreeSqC_D1... | ecosystem: Environmental > Aquatic > Marine >...
TGGTCGCCTCTTGGGAACACCGGCGTACAGCTCTCCGGAGTCCATCTCCCACGGAACCTTTTCCGCCAAGAGCGATCAATTTTCGTTGGCAGTCTCTCTTTACGAAGCGCTCAGCATGCACCGCGCATTTCCCGGTGACGACGCCATTGCCGTTGCCGCTAGAATCACGGCGGAGCTCCCGCCCGCCATCGCGGAAGTCTGTGGCCTCGATGCGCGAGTCGACACCGTGCTGATGCGAGCAATGGCTCGAGATCCGCGGAACCGATTCGACAGTTGTCTCGATTTTGGTCAGGCTCTGGCGGAGGCGCTTCGCCACGAAGCAGAGCAGCCACCTACGGGCCACAGCTCCCCTCTTCGCCCGCAGCCGGACTTGGATGCCGGCCCGCGCCCCCTGAGGTTGGTGGTTGGTGCGGCGGCCACGGGAGCAATTCTGGCGGTGGCAGCCCTCCAGCTGACTCGCAGCTGTTCGGTCAGCCATAGTCGGTTGGGCTCGCCACCGGACGCGGCTCCGACGCTCCTTCTGCCGGCGCGTACTGACCGGGTTCAGGTTCCCGCAGTTGGATCGGCCAACGTCACCACGCCGCTCCAAACCAAGAAAACGCTGCACGGTCGCCCAACCAAGGAGGCAGCGCCAGGCGGCGTCAGGTCGAACTCGAAGCCAGCGCAGCCATGAAACCGTGGCCCCTGAGAGCCGCTCCGGTTCTGGCCACGCTCGGACTGCTCGCCACGCAATCGAGCATATCGGCAAAGACCAAGGCGTCGCAGATGCTTTGGCTGCGCGAAGAGCCAAGCGGCGTTGTCTTTCTTGCCGCCGCACGCATTCGCTATGGATCGACACGCGCCGACGTCTATGAGGCCGCCCAGCTTTGCCTGCGCGAGCCTCTGCGCGACGCCTGCGGTCCGAGCGATTTCGCCAACGAGATTCCTGCTCGCGTCGTCGACGTTGCCGGCTTCTATCTGGACAAGACCGAGGTCACGGTTGCTGCCTTCGCACAATGCGTGCGGGCCGGGGCGTGCGATCCCGTCACCGATCCGGCCCTTTTGTCAGAGCCATCGGCGGCGTCGCTGCCCATCGCATACCTCGACTGGTTTCAGGCGCGTCAATACTGTCGATTTCGAGGGGGCCGCCTTCCGACCGAGCGCGAATTCGAGCGAGCGGCGCGGGGGCCGAATGCCAAGGTGTTCCCGTGGGGCAACTGGTACAACGACCACGTCGCAAACCACGGTCGCGGAGGCGTCGAGGAGAGCGACGCGATTGATGGCTATTTTCGCCGGGCTCCGGTGGGAAGCTTCCCCGCGGGCGCCACCGATGAGGGCGTCCTGGACCTGGCGGGCAACGTGGCGGAATGGGTTACGGGTGAAAAGGTCGACCCAAGTCCCGGTTCATCATCCGGCCGGCTGTCTCCTTCAGCAAGAATCACCCGAGGTGGAGGCTGGCGGAGCCCGGCCGCTTGGCTTCGAAATGCAGCCCGCTTGGTGTTGCCAGCTTCCACTCGCCGCGGCGACGTGGGCGTCCGTTGCGCCTACGATTTTGCTCCCCCCATGGCCTGGTGATGCACTTGGGGGGGGCGAATGACCGGGCGACGGGGTTCGGGCTTTGCTAGAGCTGGCCGCATTGCTGCATCTGCCCGTCCATGACGCCGTCTCGTTCGTGCTGGTTCGACCGCACTATCCCGAAAACGTCGGGGCCGCCGCACGCGCCATCAAGACGATGGGGTTCGAACGACTGATCTTGGTCAAGCCCAGTCGAATTGCGGTACCGGAGCACGTGATGGCACGCAAGATGGCCGTCAAGGCACTCGACGTGCTCGACAGCGCGCCTCGCGTGTCAGAGCCGGAGCAGGCGTTGAGCACCGATTGTATCCGGTTCGGAACCACGTCGCGTCGCGGTGTCTCCCACGTCCAGTCGCCTCGCGACGCTGCTCGTTCGATCGTCGAGCTTTCCGCTTCGAGCCGTTCGGTTGCCGTTCTGCTAGGTAACGAGAAGACGGGGCTCGACAGCCAGCACCTGGATCGTTGCCATCACGTGATCCGCATCCCGATGGCAGCGAACCAACCATCCATCAATTTGGCGCAAGCGGTGCAGATTCTGGCCTACGAGATCTTCGTAGCCGCTCTCTTGGCGCGCAAATCGTCCTAGGTCGACGGCGAATCACTGACGGCTGGTTGACCGAAGACACCCTGAGTCGCACGGCTGCAGAATCGACGAATTCGTCATTCCTCGTCTTCGTCGACGAAATCCTCTTCGAGGTCCTGATCGACGTCCGATTCTTCGTCGACTTCGTCATCCTCGTCTTCCGCATCTTCTTCGTCGTCCTCTTCGTCCTCGGCCTTGGTCTCGATCTTTAGGTCGATGCCCACCTCGCCGAGCTGGGTCTCAAGTAGCTCGAGTAACTCGTCGGCATCGTCACCGCTCCACTCGTCGAGTATGTCAGTCAAAAACTCGAACAGGTCCCCTGCGTCGAGGCGACGTTCGATCTCTTCCACCTGTTCTTCCGTGAAGGCATCGAGAATGTCTTCGCGCAACGCCTCCATGTCGCCTTCTTCAATGGCTTCCTGAGCGGAGAGACGGATCTGGCGCGCGGCACGTTTGTCGAGGTAGATGTCCATCAAGAATTCCACCGAAAGGGAACTGCCCCGCGTTTAGACGAAGGATCGCCGGGACGTCAAGGTGGCTGTTGCCACATCTACGCGAAGCCGCTAACTGTTGGCCCAGGGACCATGATTGCAGCACGCCGACGAGTCTGGCCGGTCGCGGTCGTCGGCCTGGCGACGCTACATGCCGCCGCCGCACCCCCGGAAGAGCGCAGACCGCCAACCAGCCTGCATTTTCTGCAGTACGGCGTGGCTTTGACCTCGGAGAGCGTCGCGTCCCAGGGGGACGTCTGTCCCCCCTCGGCGACTGCTCCCTGCATCCTCGGTCCGGGGCTTGGCGCCACCATCCGCGTCGGCTATCGAACCCGCGGACCCTTCTATCTGGGCGGGGCCTACCAATTTACGCGGCACGATTCGTCAAATCTTCTAAGGCTTGCAATTTTGCAGCAACTGCGTGGTGAGGTTCGATACTATCTCGACCAGGGGACCAGGCTGATGCCGTACTGGTTGGCTGGTCTTGGAGGTTGCCTCTATGGGAACGAGTGGGGCGTGCAAACTGGAGGGGCTACGACCAGCCTGGGCGGAGGGATCGAATTTCAGGCCAGCGAGTCAGCTGCAGTTGGAGCCGCCTTGGCCTGGCGTGCCCTTCTCCTGCGCGGCTGGACGGACAATGCATCTGAACGCAGAGCCGATCGCTATTTTGGCTTTGGTCTGGCCCACTTGATCACCTTCGAGCTGGTCCTGGAGATCCGCGATCCGCTGCCTCGCTGGTAACCATTATCAATGCTCAACGGTGGAGCTCTGGTGCGCGCTGAATACATCGGACAGACGATCCTCTTGACGAGAACGGCTGCGGCGAGTTCCTTTGGCCTGGTGAAATGTGCGCGTTGCGGCTGCGACAATCCGCAAGATCTAAGGTTTTGCAGGGACTGCGGATGTAAGCTCGCGCTCGATCCAAGTATCCTAGATATTCAGAACCCCGCAGGCTCGCAGGCGGCCGATGGATCGATTGGGCCGCATCTCCGGGTTTCGAGCGGTCTTCCCGCTACTCGGGCTTGCCCCCAGTGTGGGGCTGCTGCGACTCCTCGCCACGCCTTCTGTACAGAATGCGGGGCGGTCCTCGCATCTTTGGCAATTTCGAAATCGGACTCCGGCCCAACAGCCATTTTTCCAACTTGGACTGATTCCGCCATCTCGGATCTTGCGACATCGGATCGGCGGGAAGCAGGATTCGATGAGCGGGGCTCGTCGCGGGCGTGCGAGCGATGCGGCGCGCAATCTCCCGATACTGCCGCCTTCTGCGTCGCCTGCGGGGAGTCCATCGTTCGCAGCGACGACAAATCGGTCGACCTGCCCAATTTCGATTCGCCTACTCTTTCGCAGTCGAAACCTGCGCTCGAGCAGTGCGAATCGTCCAATGGGCCAAGGCTCGTGGCCGTGGCTCCGGATGGGTCCCGCAGTCAGACCTATCCGCTCGACGCAACGACGATTGATATTGGCAGAAGCGAAGGCAATATCGTCCTTGCTCACGATCGATATGTCTGTCCGAGACACGCCCGGGTGTCTTCGGACGGGAGAAGCTTGATTGTTCAGGATCTTGGTTCGGTCAACGGGGTCTTTGTCCAGCTGCATGAACCAACTCCACTGCGAGACGGAGATACGCTGTTGCTCGGCCTAGTTGTGCTTACGTTCAATCTCGCGGGTCCTGGGGAACAGTCACTTGGACCCGCAGAAGATCGCGGCACATTGGTCTTCGGAAGCCCGGGCGCGCCAAGATACGCGAGGCTGACCGAGAAGACGACGGAGGGAGCTGTCCGCGACGTGTACGTTATCGGGCGAGAAGAAACGATCCTCGGACGGGAGGTCGGTGATATCGTGTTTACCGGTGATCCCTTCATGAGTCGTCGCCATGCCGCCATCGTTCGAGACACGTCCAGTGGGCAGTTTACGGTCCAGGATCTCGGTTCCTCGAATGGGACCTTCTTGCGTATCCACGGACGCGCGGAACTCCCTGCTGGAGACCACATGAGGATTGGGCAACACGTCTTTCGGTTCGAAGTGGAGAATGGGTAGGCGAGAGCGCGATGAACGACCCCGTAAATCCCGACGTGACTGAGAGTCGAGTGGGAACCATCACGCTTCACGTCTTCGGAAAGACCGATGTCGGTCAAATCCGCGAGCACAACGAAGACAACTTCTTGGTTGCGGACCTGACTCGCCAAAGCCGCACGCTTCTGGAAGCAGATCGCACCCAGGTGGTGGGACGGCACGGCACGGTCCTTGGGGTATGTGACGGGATGGGTGGAGCAGCGGCCGGCGAAGTGGCAAGCCAATTGGCTGTCGACATCATCTATGAACGTCTCTGTGCGGGCTCGCCTCCAGTCGCACATGACGACCTGGCGCGGCGAGTGGTCCAGGCAGTGGAGGAGGCAGGCACGCGTATTTTCAACGAAGCGCGTGTCGATCGCTCCAGACGCGGGATGGGAACGACTGTCACGCTCGCGGCGTTGATGGACTCCCGGCTCTTTCTCGCACAGGTAGGGGATAGCCGCGCTTACGTGCTCCGCAAGGGTCAGCTGGTTCAGGTCACGCGCGATCAGTCTCTGGTCACCCAGCTCATCGAAGCCGGACAGCTCACCGAGGAAGAAGCTGAGACCTTCGAGCACAACAACATCATACTCCAGGCACTTGGTACCGCCGAGACCGTGCAGGTCGACCTGACTTTCGTCGATTTGCGGCGGGGGGACCGCTTGCTTCTGTGCTCAGACGGACTGAGCGGCATGGTCAGATCCGACGAGATCCGGCAGGTTCTTCTCGAGTGCCCGGATCCATTCCAGGCCTGTAAGCTACTGATCGATCGAGCGAATGCGGCTGGTGGTCACGACAACATTACGGTCATCGTAGTCGACTTCGATGGTGATGGATTGGAGCCAGCGGGAACGGCTGATGACGGCCTCCGCTATCAGAAATATGCCCTCTTGGGTGTGCCGGAGGACCAGGGCTCGGAGACGATGCGAGCCGGACCGACCGCAACACCCGTGGCCGTTGAAACGGCTCCCATGAGCGAGGAAGCGCAGCGAGAATCGCGGGATTTGCGCGTGGCACATACCATGATCGGTTCCCTTCGGCAGGAACCGACGCCTGGGACAACGCACGAATCGCGGTCATCGTCCAATCCACCCCCAGCTACACCGTATAATTCTGCCGATGACCCGGTCACGCTGCCCATATCGGGACCTCCCCCGCTGGTGGTCGGGATTCTAGTGGTCGGGGCTATGGCGTTGGCGGCACTTGCCGGCTTTATGCTGCTGAATTGAGCAGCGATGCGACTCCTGTTCAGGCGTCTTGCGTGGCTGGTCGCACGGCTGCTCTTTCTGTGCATGGTGTCGTTCGCCATTTTGCGGCTACCCGATGGGTCATTGCACTCGACCGAGCCGTGGCGTTCCGCCTCCCAGCCAGATCCGAGCTTGCCACGATTCGTCAACCCTAGTCCTCGAGATCTCCGGGCCCGATGCGCTACGTTGGTAGATCGGCTCAAGTCTGGACCCGATCCGGGAGCCAGTCGCGAACTCGTCCGCTTGGGCGCCGCTTCATTTCCGTTGGTATTGCCGGAAATGTCGTCGCTACCACCACCCGCGCAAGAGCGTCTGGCACGGGCTCTACTCGACGTCGTACAGCGCATGGGTCTCGATCCAGGACCGAGACTCGAAGATGGGGAGACTGCCCCACGCTACCTCCAACGCACCTGGAAGGAACGCGCCGTCGATTTCGACCCGCGCGTGGTGCGTCGATGGGTAGAACGCCTCGCGGATCAATCGTTGTTGGCGCGACGCTCCGAGGTGGCTCAGTTGGACACCTTTGCTCTCAATGAGATCATAGCGGCATTGCCAGAAGTGCGGACTTCGAGCGATGCACGGCGCGCCCAACGCTTGGTTGAGCTCGCTTCTCACTGCACGGGGCTGGATTGGATGATCGAGCCAAGTGCGAGCGTGCCCCAAGCCCGAGACGTGGTCGAACGGTGGAAACGTTGGTGGTTACTGCACCGCGCGGACTACACCGTTCTCGACGGTCCAGCCCGACTTTCTGCAATTTTGACCGAAACCCAATTTGGCAAGTGGATGGCGATGGCTCTCGCTCATCAAATGGGTGTGGATGGGCGGGGACGCGCCGTAGCGCCTCAAATCGGCGCCGCGGCGCTGGTAACCCTTCCCCTGGTCATGGCCGCTTTCTTGGGAAGCTGGCTGGTATTGTTCGTGCTCGCTGGTGTTCGCAACCAGCGCATGGCGACGCCGGGGATTCGGCGATGGGTGGTCACAGCGCTCGGCGCGGTTCCGCCGGTGGCTTACGCCGCATGGGCGTCGTCGGCGTGCACGCCATCGACGCGCGCCGTCCTCGGTGCGATCACTGCCGGAGTCGTCGTCGCCTTTGGCGCTCTGGCCACCGCAATGCGAACCTTCGGAAACTTCGCTAGACACAGCACCGACAGCGAGTTTCCTCCCCGCGCTCGCGTCAAGTGGCGCGATCTGCTCCGAACCATTGCCACCCTGACGGACTCGGACTGGCCTTGGGTGCTGACGACGGCCTTTGTCGTCGAGCGTGCCTTCCTTTTGCCTGGCATTGGAATGTTGAGCGTCAACGCCATGAAGTCGGGAGACTGGTACAGTTTGATGGCAGTAGCCCTTGTCTCCGCGCTCTTTCTGCTTCTCTTGGAGCTGATTCTCTCCCCGTGGCCCAGTTCGCGGCACACCACACCTAGATTCGAAGGAGCTTACCAGTGAAGGTGCCGACATTCCTCAAGCGGACCACCTTCGCGTGGTGGACAAAGGCCGCCCTGGCAGCGGGCGCAGTCTTCTACCTGCTGTTTTCAATGGCACCGACCCAACTCCTCGGCTTGACGGTCATCACTTTGGCCGAGTCGCTCACCGCGTTCGCCCTGGCCGCGACCATCTCGCTCCCGATCGCCCGCCTTTCGTCGTCTGCGCGCCGTTGGCTCGATCCGACCATCAGCAGGGGGATCGAGTTCGCCGGCGCGCTGCCTACCGTGCTGCTCGTTCCGGCTCTCGCGGCGCGGGGCTGGCCAGTCGCGCCCCTGGTGGCAATTACGGTCGGAATGTTGGGAGCACTTCGCGGAGCTCGAATCGTCTCACGTCAACTGCGGCCCAGCGCAAAGGTTCAGAGCTTGCCACCGCAACAGCGGCGCTGGTACACCGCGCCCCAACCCCTGCCTGTGACCTGGCGTGCCGCGGTTTCGTCCGTACCCGCACACGTCGTCGGCCTAGAAGCTGCTTTGACGTGGCTTGACGTCGTCGAACGTCCCTGGACCGGTGGCTGGGGTCAGGAACTAGGACGCCGCGCCGCCCAAGGCACACTGGTTGGGCTGCTGCCCTGTGTCGTGGCCACCATGTTGTTGGCCAAGCTGGTTGACCTTCTTCTGGACCAATTCGAGCTCGGCGTACGCCAAGCCGAGCTTCCCGCGAACCACGCCACGAGGGGCTAATGCCAATCACGGCAGCCGGCGCACGCTTGCCGGACTGCTCATCGAGGTCTAGATAGTCGGCATCATGGCAGTACGCGAGGTGAGCGAACGCGAGTTCGAGTCCGAAGTCATGCAGAGCGACTTGCCGGTGTTGGTCGAGTTTGGGGCCCAGTGGTGCGGCCCTTGCAAGGCCACGGCACCGGAGTTGGCCGCATTGGCCGAGGAGCTTGCAGGCAAGGTAAAGATCCTGACTGTCGACATCGACAAGTCCCCGCTGTTGGCTCGAGAGCTCGGAATTCAATCGGTGCCGACGTTCGTCATCTTCGACAAAGGTCGACCGGTAGGGGCGAAGACCGGGGCCATGAGAAGAGCCCAGCTTCGAGAGATTCTGGAACCGTTCTTGCCGCGTGCTCTCGGATCGCTGACCCCAGAACAGGTCGCAGCGCTCTTGCAGCAGCGCGCGATCTCTCTGGTCGACACACGTGAAGCATCGGATTGGAGGCGCCTTCACCTTCCTGATGCCGTCAATATTCCGCTGGGCGAGCTACAAAACCGACTGGCAGAGCTGTATATGCTTCCCGGCATGCCGGTCTTGTATTGTCGCAGCGGCGAGCTCACCAAAGCTCTGGTGGAGAAGTTGGCCGCCGAGGGCGTGGAGATCTCGTTTCTCGAAGGCGGTGTTTTGGCCTGGGAGGCCACGGGACTTCCGATCCAAAGGCCGTCCTAGACCGATTCGACTTCGCCTTCAGCGTTCCTGGTCGACACCAAGAGACAGCCGCGCCTTGGTGAGAACTTCCGCGATTACTTCGCGCACCGGGGTATTGGATTGCTCGGCAATGGTCGCGCACGCGTCGAACTCGGGCTTGATCTGCGCGGGTCCGTATGGACCTCTGGCGACTTTGACGGGAACGCGCCCATACCGAGTCTCGATCTGCAGCGTTTCACGAGGCCGCGTGATACGCATCATGTCGTGACGACGAATGCCCAAGGTGGTCGTCTCGGCCAACATCAGCTCCGCAATCCGATCAGCGCAGTCAGGGGAAGCTAGAGCGGAGATCACGAGTCCAGGGCGTCCCTTCTTCGTGGTTGTCGGCACCGTCCAGGCATCCAGCGCGCCTTGGTCCATCAGCCGTGCGAGCACGTAACCGGCAAGCTCACCGGTCATGTCGTCGACATTGGCCTGCAACAACACGTGCGGAGGTTCGGTTGTATCTCGCTCGTGATCAGTGCCTTCTCCCAGGACCGCGCGCAGCACGTTTGGACGATCCCGAAGTACCTGATGTCCCGCGCCCCACCCTATTGCCGCTGGACGCAACGCTGGCCATGCCGAAAACCTGGTCGCCTTCGACGCCACGATCGCCGCTCCGGTCGGGGTGACCATCTCGGCCTCCAGATCGGTGCCTTGCGTCGGTATGCCACGGAGGCATTCGAGGGTCGCGGGCGCAGGCAGCGGTAGCGGCCCGTGGTCGGTATCGACGAACCCACGACCGAGCGGCAGCGGCGAGGATACCACATCGGCCTGGAGGTACTCGAAAATGGCGGCGGCACCAACGATGTCTACGATTGAATCGACTGCCCCCACCTCGTGGAAATGAACTTCGGAAACCGGGAGACGATGTACACGCGCCTCTGCCTCCGCCAATCGACTGAAGATCGTGCGAGCGGTCTGAAGGATCGGAGCACTCAGTTGGGATTGGTCCAAGAGCATCTGGATATCCCGCCAACTCCGCGGATCCTGCGAAGCTGCGACTTCGACGTCCAATTGGCAAGCACCGATGGCTCCAGCCCGGCCATGGCGCAGCGTAAGCCGGAACCCATTCAGTCCCGTTGCTTTTACCGCGTCCACGACCACTGACCAGGGAACGCCCATATCGACGCACGCAGCAATGAACATGTCACCTGCAATGCCGCTTGCCGCGTCCAGGTACAATATCCGTTCGCGTCCCGCGCCCGGCTCGAGATCCGGCCGCCACGAGGTCAGATCCGAATCAGGCAACTCGACGAATTCCAACGGCGCAGGCTCATCATGTGAGTGTCGGTGGCGATTGGCCGTGCTCATTTTTGCGGCTCCTGTTGATGCCGAATGCCGAGAATACGAATCGTCGCCATAGCGGCACCGAAGCCGTTGTCGATATTGACCACGGTCACGCCCGACGCGCAGCTGGTCAGCATGCCGAGCAGCGCGGTGATTCCGCCGAGTGAGGCCCCGTAGCCGACGCTCGTCGGAACTGCGATCACGGGCTTGTCGACGAGACCCCCCACGA
>Ga0210133_1000756_pt1 | contig 10332 bp, 3 predicted proteins | sample Joice_ThreeSqC_D_2_FD_184874 | JGI IMG/M metagenome (GOLD analysis project Ga0210133, IMG submission 184874) | Wetland microbial communities from San Francisco Bay, California, USA, that impact long-term carbon sequestration - Joice_ThreeSqC_D1... | ecosystem: Environmental > Aquatic > Marine >...
GGACACGGGCGGCGATATCCGACCAGCAGAAGCCTGTGTCGCAAACTGGCCAGCGGAACCAGCCGCCATTCCAGCAGTGTCACCTTCGCTGAACGTAAAGGCGCCGACCATCCTTTGGCGGCAAAGGTCCCTCGATGCCATAACCGGTGGCGAAAGTGGTCAAGAAGGTGGCGGTATTGCCATCTCTGGAAACAATCTCGTGCTCGCAGCAGAGAATGGCATTAATTTGGTGGACAAGACGGGCGCCACCACCCTTGCCTCTGGTTGGTTGGCAGAACCGTGGAACTACCCGTCTCCGGCAACCACAGATGTTGATGGAACGATATACTTCAACGCTCCTAGCGGAACTTACGCGTTGAACGCTAATGGTGCCCTGAAGTGGAGACAGAGCGAAGGCTCCGTTCCATACGGTGAGGGGACGACCGGGCCGCAGCGGGGAACAGCATTGGCCCTCGATCCTGATGGCATCCTTTACGGTGTTTCCGGCGATCTGCAGGTGCGAGCATTTCGTTCTAGCGATGGCACCGTAGTGTGGCGACAGCCGATAGGTCCGCTACACTACCCCAGCTTTGCGAATCAGTCGGCTGTTCTCGGTGGTGCTGGGAACGCATTGTTCGTGAGGCCGGGCTCCGAAGCTGTCAGGATTCTCGACAAACGGGATGGTACTGATCTCGGCCGGTTCGTCCTCTCGGATGGAACAGACACAGTTTCCGCGTGGACGACCTTTTTCGCGCTTGGATTCGATAGAGTAATCTTCGAAGGTCTCTATTTCTTTGATACCTGCGCCCGGCCGCTACTGCCAACTGGAATCCCAGTAAGCGCTGACACGGCTCGCATTGACACCTATCTCGCCGGCACGGTTGGTCGCTTGGGCAACTACGCCGTTTATCTCTTTGCCCAGGACGTGAGGGGCAATACTATTGCAAATACTGACCGGTTGTCCCTCTATGATGGGAAAGGGAATCAAGTCAGCGGACCGACGCCCGGAAAGGGACAGCCCATGGCGGTTGGAGCCGATGATACCTTGTATACCGTGAGCTGCTTCGGGACGGCTCCGCCGGAGAATAGGCTCTACGCGTACAATTCGACTCTTCAGGAGATCTGGCACTTGGACCTGGGCAACAGCATCAATTGCCCGATGGGATACGGTGTGTTGGATGATGATGGGATCTTCTACCTTGCGATTAGCCACGAGCAGAGCGGAGGAGGAGAAGACATGATGGCCATTCAGACCAGCAGTCCCGGGCTCGCGCACTCAGCTTGGCCGATGATGAGACACGACCGACGAGGGACGATGTGGCTGACACCTCTGGACTCACCGGCGGCAATCGACGCTAGCGTTTCATCGATCAGCGGTGACCGTCAAACTGCAGAAATCGGCTCCGTTGCGGAGGACGCTGGTGTCGATGTTTCGATAAGCCGTTGAAAGTCGATTTCGCATGCCGGGCATAGAGCATAGTTGACGTAATCGGGATTATCGGACACGCTGAGATGCGATGCGGCGACGCGAATCCGGCGCTCGAAACACCTACGCGCCCAACCATGGTTGGCGGCGGCGTGCGCTTCGAGCCTCGCGGTTTCGGCGATGAGCCGGCTTTCGCGAGCGGTCTGGGCGTGCGCGCCCCCTGGTCGACCAGGAGGATCTCGGATTCCTCCGCGGCCGTGAGCGAAACCACACGCTCGTCCGAGAGCCCCGCCCCATCGCCCGTGAACAGAACGGTGTCACCAAGACTGACCTGTCCGCGCACGAGGTGGAGCCACGCGCTTCGCCCCGAGGAAAGCTCGCGCACCACGTGCTGCCCAGGATCGAGCAAGGCCGAGAAGATCAGCGCGTCCTGGTGGACGAGCAACGAACCCCGGCGGGCATCGAGCGAGGCGACGACGCACAGTCCGCCACGGCGCTGCGCTGCCGTGAAGCGCTTCTGCTCATATCCAGGCTCGAGCTCCACCGACGACGGGCGCAGCCCGATCTGGAAGTAGTGCGTCCAGTCGGTCCGCGACGCATTCCGCAGGCCGTGATGAAACCCGCGTCCGACCGTCACGCGCTGGAACTCACCGGCCTGCACCACGCCCGAGATACCCAGCGAGTTTTCATAGGCGAGGGTGCCCTCGCGGACATAGGTCAGGATCTCGGCGTTGGTGCCCGAGCAACGGGGCAGACCGATGCCCGGCGCGAGACGGCATTCCTTCAGTATCTCGATGTTCCCAAACCCGTCGGCGAAGACCACCGCCAGCCGCTCCAGGTCGAAGGTTTGCCACGTCTCCAGCTTGCGGCTTCGATCGTGTTGGCGCTCCGCGTCCCTGCAAACGGTGATCATTGGCCCACTGCCAGAACTACATGCCCATGTCGCCCATGCCTTCGTGCGCTCCGCCGCCCGAGCCTTCCTTGTCGCCCTTGGGTCGCTCGGCGATCAGCACTTCCGTGGTGAGCATGAGCGCGGCCACCGAGGCCGCATTTTGCAACGCTACCCGCACCACCTTGGTCGGATCGATGACGCCGGCGAGCACGAGATCCTCGTACTGGTTCGTGGCGACGTCGTAGCCATACGCCCCCTTGCCTTCGCGAACCTTGTTCACGACCACGGCACCCTCGTCGCCTCCGTTCTGCGCGATCTGGCGCAGCGGTTCTTCGATGGCGCGACGGATGATGTTCACCCCGTACGCCTGATCACCGTCGAGCTTGAGCGCCGCCAGCGCCGGGAGCGTGCGCAGCAAGGCCACGCCACCGCCCGGAACGATGCCTTCCTCGACCGCGGCGCGCGTCGCATGCAGGGCGTCTTCGACGCGAGCCTTCTTCTCCTTCATTTCCGTCTCGGTGGCCGCGCCAACCTTGATGACGGCCACGCCGCCGACGATCTTCGCCAGGCGCTCTTGCAGCTTCTCGCGGTCATAGTCCGACGTGGTGTCCTCCAATTGCGCGCGCAGCTGCTTCACCCGCGCCTGGATGTCATCCTTCTTGCCCGCGCCCTCGACCAGCGTGGTCTTGTCCTTGTCGATGGTGATGGTCTTGGCCCGGCCAAGCTCCTTCAAGGTCAGGTTCTCCAACATGAGCCCCAGGTCCTCGGTGACGGCTTGACCACCACACAGCACCGCGATGTCGGTCAGCGTCTCCTTGCGCCGATCGCCGAACCCCGGGGCCTTGACCGCGCAGACCTGAAGGGTCCCGCGCAGCTTGTTTACCACCAGTGTGGCCAGCGCCTCTCCATCCAGCTCCTCGGCAATGACCAGCAGGGGCTTGCCCGTCTTCGCGACCAGCTCGAGCACCGGCAACAGATCCTTCATGGACGAGAGCTTCTTCTCGCAGATGAGGACGTAGGCGTCCGCAAGCACGGCCTCCATGCGCTCCGTGTCGGTCACGAAATACGGCGACAAATAGCCGCGATCGAACTGCATGCCCTCGACGACCTCGAGCGTGGTGTCCATCGACTTGGCTTCCTCGATGGTGACCACCCCCTCTTTGCCGACCTTTTCCATCGCCTCGGCGATGAGGTTGCCGATGGTTGCGTCGCCGTTGGCGCTGATGATGCCGACCTGGGCAATCTCGCCCTTGCCCTTGGTGGGCTTGGACTGCTTCTTCAGCTCGGCAACCACGGTTTCCACTGCGGATTCGATGCCGCGCTTCAGCTCCATGGGATTTGCGCCGGCGGTGACCAGCTTGGCGCCCTCGACGTAGATCGCCTGGGCTAGCACCGTGGCGGTGGTGGTGCCGTCGCCGGCCACGTCCGAGGTCTTCGACGCGACCTCCTTGACCATTTGCGCGCCCATGTTCGCGAAGCGGTTCTCGAGCTCGACCTCCTTGGCGACCGTGACGCCGTCCTTGGTGACGGTCGGGGCACCCCACGAACGTTCGCAGACGACGTTGCGGCCGCGCGGCCCCAGCGTCACCTTCACGGTATTGGCGAGGGTATTGAGCCCGATGGCGATCTGCCTGCGGGCTTCGTTGCCGAAAAGAATTTCCTTGGCTGGCATGGTTTCGCTCCCTATTTGTCGAGAATCGCGAGGATGTCGTCTTCGCGCAAAATGATGTGGTCTTCGCCGTCGAGCTTCACTTCAGAGCCCGAATACTTGCCGATCAGCACCTTGTCGCCGACCTTGACGGTCAGCGGTTGGGTCTTGCCGTCGTCGAGAATCTTGCCGCTGCCCACGGCGACGACGCGCGCCTCGAGCGGCTTTTCCTTGGCGGTGTCGGGAATGAACAAGCCGCCGGACGTCTTCGCTTCTTCGGCGAGTCGTTTGGCCAGAATTCGGTCCTGGAGTGGACGTATCTTCATGGTCGGTCTCCCTTTGCCTGATTCTCAATCCCCGCAAGCACCATTGCGGACGCTCCCGGCCATGATGAAAGCAGCTTCCGTGCCACCCGGAAAACGCGCGCGAAACCGGCGCGATTGTGCCGCAACGGCGGCTTCGGTGGAGAGTTCTTCCATCAAGATGAAGTAGCTTCCCACTCAATCCGAGGGAGGGCGGACCGCGGCCAGCCTCCCGCCTGGCCGCTCCACACCCCAGCCAGCTCAAGGCACTGGTCAGCCGGGGCTCGGGTCTCCGCCGCTTGCCAGACGAACTTCCACCGTGTGCTCGCGGCGGTCGTCGGCGAGCGGAATCACGGCCCCGTGTTGTTCCACGCCATCGAGCAACACCTTCATATCGGTGCGGGCGGAGCGGGCGGCCCGGATGTGGTACACGGTTTCGCGGTGACGGTAGTGGACCGTGAACGCCTGCCAATCCGCCGGCAGGCACGGGGCGAGGTGCAGCTTGTCGACCTCCAGCCTCAGCCCGAGCAGCGATTCGACGATGAGGCGGTAGAGCCAGCCTGCCGAGCCCGTGTACCAGGTCCAACCGCCGCGACCGGCGTGCGGCGCCACGGCGTAGACGTCGGCCGCGACGACATACGGTTCCACCTTGTAGGTCTGGATCGCCTCGGGGGAGGTGCCGTGGTTCACGGGATTGATCATGGCCAAGAGCTCCCAGGCCCGCCGCGCATCGCCCAGGGCCGCGAAGGCCATCGCCGCCCAAACCGCGGCGTGGGTGTACTGGCCGCCGTTCTCACGCACGCCAGGCACGTAGCCTTTGATATAGCCGGGATCCAAGTCCGACTTGTCGAAGGGCGGATCGAGCAATTGAATCAGCGAATGGTCCCGGCGAACCAGCCGCTGATCCACCGCGGCCATGGCCAGGCGCGATCTGGCGGGATCACCGGCCCGCGAGAGCACCGACCAGCTCTGGGCGACGGAATCGATCTGGCACTCGGGGCTGCTCGCCGACCCGAGGGGCGAGCCGTCGTCGAAGTAGGCGCGCCGATACCACTGGCCGTCCCAGCCGGTGGTCTCGAGGTTGCGCCGAACCTTCATGGCCTCGCTTGCGCAGCGGTCGGCGAAGCCCGCATCGCCGCGCCGCCGCGCCAGCAGGGTGAAGCGCTCGAGAACCTCGTAGAGGAAGAATCCCAGCCACACACTCTCGCCCTTGCCCTCCGGGCCCACGCGATTCATGCCGTCGTTCCAATCACCCGAGCCAATCAGGGGCAGGCCGTGGGCGCCGAAGCGCAGCCCGCGCACGATGGCGCGACTGCAATGCGCGTACAGGGTGTCCGCCTCGGCCGAGCGCCGGGGCAGGTCGTAGTACGAGTCCTCTTCGTCGCCCACCGGACGGCCGTCGAGGAAGGGAACGATCTCGTCCAGCACCCCGGTGTCCCCGGTGCCCAGCACGTAGCGACAGGTGGCGAGCGGCAGCCAGAGGTAGTCGTCCGCACAACGCGTGCGCACGCCGCGCCCCGACGGCGGATGCCACCAGTGCTGGACATCGCCCTCGCGAAACTGGTGGGCCGCGCCCAGGAGCAATTGCGCGCGCAGCAGGCCCGGTTCGCAATGGATGAGCGCCATCGCATCCTGCAACTGGTCGCGAAAGCCGAAGGCCCCCCCCGACTGGTAGGCGCCGCTGCGCGCCCACAACCGACAGGCCAGGGTCTGGTAGATGAGCCAGCCATTGGCCAGCACGTTGAGGGCGGGGTCCGGAGTTTCCACTTGAACGGCGCCCAGCGTGTGATTCCAGTACTGCCACACCGACTCGAGCGCGCTCCGCGCCGCCTCGGCGCCACGATGGCGGTGGACCAGGTTGGCCGCGTCGTCGATACCTCGCCCGACGCCAAGCCGGAAGATGATCTCGCGCTCTTGCCCGGGGTAGAGCTCGAAGGGAGCCTGGATGGCGGCACAGGGATCGAGCGTGGCCCCGAGCTTGCCGGAGAGTCGTTCGCGGTAGAGCGCCGCCGGGCTTTGCAGCGTCCCGTTGCGCCCGACGAACTCGGTGCGGTCACCCGTCACGGTCCCGGTCCGGTCGTCGGTGTCGAGGAACGCGACCCGGTCGGAGAATTCTATGCTGTAGGGGTTGCGCGCGAAGAGCGCACCGGTGCCAGGGTCGGCGTCGGTGGTCACATACGGGGCGGTCTTCGCGCGCTCGTCGCCCAGCACCCATTCCACGTAGGCCGTGGCCGACATGCGCCGGAGCCGGCCGGAATCGTTGCGCACCTTCAGCACCGAGAACTTCACCGGCGCGCGCACGTCGACGTAGACGGTCAACGCCGTGTGCAGGCCATCCTCGCTGTGCTCGAAGACGCTGTAACCGAACCCGTGCCGAGTGACGGTGGGCTGGTCCAGCGGACCTCGGCTGGGCAGCGGGGTCGGCGACCAGAAGCGGCCGCTGTCCTCGTCGCGCAAGTACAGCGCTTCGCCGCTGGTGTCGCCGACCGGGTCGTTGTGCCAGGGGGTCAGGCGGAATTCGTGCGCGTTCTCGCCGAAGGTGTAGGCGGAGCCGCTCTCTGAAAGCACGGTCCCGAACGAAGGGTTGGCCAGCACGTTCACCCAAGGGGCCGGCGTGACCTGCCCGGGCGTGGTGGTGATGACGTACTCGCGTCCATCCGGGGTGAAGCCTCCGATGCCATTGCCGAGGATCAGATCGAGGCGCGGCACCACCGTGCTTGCGGTGCGTGCGGCGGGCTTGGCGCGCGGGCCATGCGGGGCGAGTGGCGGCGGATAGAGCTTGCCGCCCTGGCTGCGCTGGCTCAACTGTTCGCCCAGCTCTCCCCAAGCGTCGCTCAAGACCACGCGCGCCACGGTCTGCACCAACATGCGATCTTCGTCGGCGATCTGGTCGGCCGGCCGCACGTAGATGCCGCCCGGGCGATCGGTGACGTTGCTTTCACCGCCCGCCGCGATGAGCGACATGATCTGATCGTGCAGAACCTGCCGGTAGCCGGAGTGGTCCTCGTTCCAGATCACCAGATCCACCTTCAATCCTCGTCGGCGCCAGTAGGCATGCGCCTGCACCAACTGGCGCACCAATTCGGCATTCGCCGAATCCCGGATCCTCAGCAACACGATGGGCAGATCGCCGGAAATGGAATAGCCCCACAGGCCGGACTGCCCGCGGCGGTTGTTCTTGACCACGTTCGCGTCCGCGCGCAAAGCGGCGCTGGCGTAGAGGATGGCCCCGGCCAACCTGCCATAGAGTTGCGCATCGGTCTCACTGGCATTGATCTCTTGCAACGCCACCTGGCTGTGGGTCCAGGCCAGATCGAAGACGCGGTCGGCAAGGCGTCGATCCTGGTACTTGTCGACCAATCCCAAGCACAGTTCGCGGTTATCGCCCACGCCGGTGACGATGTTGACCGTCGCGGACGCGTTCGGCTCGAGCGTGATGCGCTGCCGGATGGCGACGATCGGATCGAGCACGGAGCCCTCGCTGTCCGAGAGCTTGGCGTCGTTGGTCATGGCTTGCGGATCCGCAACGGTGCGGCCGCGGCCGATGAACCGCGCGCGGTCGGTCTCGTACGAGATCTCCCCCGCCTCGTCCCCATGCCTGGCCATCAGGTGGAACATCCACGGCGCCGCCTCGCCTGCCGAACGCGGCCGGCGTGTACACAGGATGGCGTTCCTGGCGCGCAGGATCTCGCTCTGCACGAACAGGTTGCCGAAGCCAGGATGTTGCGCATCCGCCTCGGGCAAGGCCAGCACGACCTCGGCGTAGCTCGTCAGGTCGAGGGTTCTCGGCTTGCGACCCCGGTTGGTGATGGTGATCCGGCGTAGCTCGACATCATCTTCGGGCGACACCGCGATCTCGGTGTGGGCGTCGAGGTCCTGCTTGCGGCAGCGGAACTCCGCCCTGGACTCCGAGAAGATGGCCTCGTAGCCATCCACGCGCGCGAGCACCGGCTGATAGGCAGTGGACCAGAACGTCCCGCTGGCGGCGTCGCGCAGGTAGCAGAACGTGCCCCAGTGATCGCGCGTGCCGTCTTCGCGCCAGCGCGTGACGGCGAGGTCCCGCCAGCGGCTGTAGCCGCCGCCGGCGTTGGTGACCATCACGTGGTACCGGCCGTTCGACAGCAGCTGCACTTCGGGGGTGGCGGAGTGGGGCGTGGCGAACACCCGCACCGGCGTCTCGATACCGCCGACCGTGGTTCGCGACTGGGCAAGCTCCGCCGTGTGCAAGTAGGGTGCAACCGCCCTGGGAATGCGTTCCTGCAGCAGCAAGGTCGTGGCTTGGAACTCCCGGTCAGCCTCGAAGCGCTTCTGCATCGGCCGGTCCAGCAGGAGATAGGCCAGTGACAACAGGCTCATGCCCTGGTGGTGGGCCATGAAGGACTTGACCAGGGCGCTCGATTGCCCGGGCGGCAGGCGCGACGGCGTGTAGTCGACGGCCTCGTAGAATCCGTAGCTGCCCTCGCAACCGTCAGCCGCCAGGCGATGCAGGTTCTCACACGCCTTCTCGGGCGCCACCATCAACGCCAGCAACGAGGCATAGGGGGCCACGACCAGATCCTCGGATAGCCCGCGCTTGAGGCCGAGGCCGGGCACGCCGAACGCCCGGTATTGGTAATTGAGGTGAGCGTCCACGAGGTTGTAGCCGGATTCCGACATGCCCCAGGGCACCCCCCGCTGGGCGCCGTACTCGATTTGCCGCTCCACCGCGGCCTGGCAGGTCTGATCGAGGAGGGTGCCCGCGTAGGTCGGCATCACCAGGACGGGCATCAGGTACTCGAACATCGATCCGCTCCACGAGAGCAGAATGGGTTTGCCGCCCTCGCTGGTCAGCCGGCGTCCCAGGGCAAACCAGCTCTCCTGCGGCAGTTGTCCCTGGGCGATGGCCACGAAGGTGGACAGCCGTGCCTCGGAAGCCAACAGGTCGTAGAAGCTGGCGTCGCGCTGACGATCGTCGACGTTGTAGCCGATGGCCAGCAGGTGGCGTGTCGGATCGAAGAGAAATTCGTACTCCATGTTGGCGAGGTCACCGGCGGCAGCCGCCAGCCGCTGCACCACGGCGAGCCGCTTGCTGGCGCGATGACTGCTCTCGGCGATCAGCCGCTGTCGCTCGGCCCAGCCGACAGCGTCCGCAGCGTCCGGCCCAAGCCCCGCCCCACCGGCAGAGGCCAGCCGCGACGCCACCCCGGCCAACTCGCGCAACGTGGAGATCCGATCCAGGGCGGCAAACGCGTTCAGCCCCGCGGGAACCTCGGGCTGTGAGGCCCACGGGGCAATGAACGCCAGATCGGCCAGCGCATCATGACACTGCCGGACCAGGGCCCGCGCCCAAACCTTGGCTTGGCCCTCCCCGTCTGCGGCCAACCGCGCCGCGAGCAATTCCGCGGCTTTCGCGATGGCCTCGACGGAGCGTCGCACCGAGCCGAGCGTGCGCGGGGGAGCGTCGGTGGCCAAGCGCAAGGCGCTGGCAACCGCGGCACTTTCGCTGGCGGCAACCTCTGCCCCGCCGTTGGGCACGAGCGCGAAGGTGGCAGCCATACCGGCAAAGAGGCGCGGTCCTGCGAGCTTTTCGTCGCCAAGGGCGAGAAGTCCCTGCCGCAGGGTCAGCAGGTGGCCGCCGAGGTTGCCGCTATCGACACTCGAAACATAGTGGGGCCGCAGCGGCTCGAGCGACTGGGTGTCGTACCAATTGTAGAAATGGCCACGATGGCGCTCGAGCGACGCCATGGCGTGAAGGGCATTGGCGGTGCGCTCGACGAACCGGCCGGTCGAGATGAACCCGAAGTCGTGCGCGGTCAGGTTGGCGAGCAACGACAACCCCATGTTGGTCGGGGAGGTGCGATGGGCGATGACCGTCGCCGGATGCTCCTGCACGTTGTCGGGCGGCAGCCAGTGATCCTTGGGACCGACGAAGGTCTCGAAGAAGGCCCAGGTCTTGCGGGCGACGCCTTGGAGGAAGCGGACGTCGCCGTCGGTCAACTTGGCAGCGCGGCGCGGGAGAGGCCGGCTCGACCACCAGGCCAGGACCGGGCTCGCCAGCCACAGGGCCAAGATGGGCACGGCGAACGGGAGCGCATCGGGCCGAATG
>Ga0210133_1000757_pt1 | contig 10281 bp, 6 predicted proteins | sample Joice_ThreeSqC_D_2_FD_184874 | JGI IMG/M metagenome (GOLD analysis project Ga0210133, IMG submission 184874) | Wetland microbial communities from San Francisco Bay, California, USA, that impact long-term carbon sequestration - Joice_ThreeSqC_D1... | ecosystem: Environmental > Aquatic > Marine >...
CTCCGTGAACAAGGCCGGCCGCTCGACCCACAGCCTGGCGCTGACGCTGCTCGGCCTCGTCCTGGCCGGGCTGGTGTGCTGGCGGCGATGGCGCTAGGGACCCGGGATATGCCCGTCGGAAACATAGTGTGCCTCACCCGCCGGCCTACGATCGCCGCGATGCTGATGGTCGGGTTCGCAGCAGTGCCCGCGCGAGCTGGCGAATCCAACCCTTCAACCATCGAGCTGCGGCAGACCGTGCCCTTCGCTCGGCCCTATCACGCCCCCAGCCTCTGCGCGCTGTTTTCGCTTCCTCTGACGGAACACTGGTGGGCCGGCGGCGGCTACGAGCTGATTCAGGACTACGACGTCATCCTGTGGACGGCGAAGGACACCGGGCACAAGCCCATCGTCATGTCGGGCTTGCGGGCCGGCGCTTGGTATCGCGGGGGCACTGCCAGACGGGGCTTCACCTGGGCCGCGGGGGGACTGTTGACTTTTGCCAACACTGCCTTCTCTCTGGCGAGGTCGCCAGCGGAGCTGGATGGCGACACCTACGTCGTGGATCTCGGCGGCGATTTTTCCGTCGGACACGTCTGGCAAGGAATTCGGGTCGAAGGCTTCCTGACGCCCGCTTGGTCCTACGGTCGCGTGGTGAGCAGCGCGATGGCCCAGGACGATCGCCTGAGTACCTTCACCTATCGATTCGGCGTCGCCTTGGCGATACTCCTCGGTTCCTGAGCCCGCGCGATTGAACATCCACCGCTGCGGGGTCAAGCTCAGGCCATGGCCACGAAAGCACAAATATTCCGAGCCCAGCAACAGCGCGAAGCGCACCCACCCAAGGCGAGAAAACCGCGTCCTTTGCGAAGAGATGCCCCGGTCGATACCGCTTTGCCGGGGGTGAGCGCCAGCCACCGCAAGGTCGGTGGCGGACACACGGCAAGCAGGAACGCCTCGATGCGCGCGCAGAACAAGGGTGGCGTGCGTCTGGAAGATTCCGCCACGGGCAGGCCGTCACGCAAGTCCACGCGAAAGAGCAAGGGAGGGAAGGCAACGTCCAATCTCCGAAGCAAGGCTATCCGCAAGGCCACTTCCGCGAAGACCATCGCGACCAGATCCTCACGCTGACCAAGTCCTTCCCCCACCGAGGACGCGCCGGTAAGCTGCCTGTCATGAAGGCTCGTCTGCTGTTCCTGATCGCGACGGTATCCTCGACGTCTGCAATCTCCAGAGCGCGGGCGGATGTGGTCCCAAATCCGCTGTTTTCCGACAATGCGGTGTTGCAGCAAGGGGCCGTCGTGCCGGTGTGGGGAACGGCGGAACCCGGCGAGAAGGTGACGGTCGAGATCGCCGGCCACGCCGTTTCCACCAAGGCCTCTAAAGACGGTCGATGGCTGGTGCGCCTGCCCGAGTTGAAGGCGGGCGGACCGCACGTGCTGACCATTTCGGGCAAGAACAAGTTGGTCCTGAACAACATCCTGGTTGGGGAGGTGTGGATCGCCGGCGGTCAGTCGAACATGGAGCGACAGCTCGGTCCGCGAGGCGGACAGAAAACCATCACGAACTGGCAGCAGGAGGTCGCCGACGCGAAGTATCCCGAGATCCGTGAGTTCGCGGTGGCGCAGACCATGGCCCTCGAGCCGGTCGATACGGTGAAGGGTAGCTGGGCCGTGTGCTCACCCGACACCGTCAAGGACTTCACGGCGGTGGGGTATTTCTTCGCCCGCGATCTCCACCGGGCAAGGCACGTGCCCGTCGGGTTGATTCACAGCTCCTGGGGAGGAACGGCGGCCGAGGCGTGGATGAGCCAAGGAGCCTTGCGCCGACGATCCGATTTCGCCGAAGACCTGGCGGAAGTGAAGAGCATGCTCGTGGATCCGGTCCGCGCGCGGCGCGAGGCGCGGGAGCGGCGGGAGGCCTGGTTTCGTGCCAGCGATCCGGGTACCGCCGCCAGCCCGCCGTGGAGCGATACGGACATCGACACGAGCGCCTGGAAGACGATGAATTTGCCTACCGTCTGGGAGGACGCCGGCTACAAGGATTTCGACGGCACGTTCTGGTTTCGCCGCACGGTGGACCTGCCCAGGGCAGCGATGGGGGGCGATGGGGAATTGCACCTGGGGCCCATCGACGACGTGGACACCACGTGGATCAACGGCCACCTCGTGGGATCGAGCCTGGGTTGGGACGTGCCGCGCGTCTACCGCATTCCCGCCAAATGGCTGAAGCCCGGCGCCAACGTCATCGCCGTGCGCGTGCTCGACACCGGCGCCGGCGGCGGGTTGTGGGGCGGCGACGATCCCATGCGTCTCGTCGTCGGGGCGGGGGCGAAGGCGACCTCCTTGTCGCTCGCGGGGCAGTGGTCCTGCCGGCCTGGCGTATCGCTGGCCGACGTGGCCAAGCCGCCGGAGGATCACAACCAGAATCCCAACACGGCCACCGTGCTGTGGAACGGCATGATCGCGCCGCTTTTGCCATACGCCATCGCCGGCGTCGTCTTCTACCAGGGCGAAAGCAACATGGACCGCGCGCGACAATACCGGAGCTTGTTTCCCGCGCTGATCGAGGATTGGAGACGCGCCTGGGGCGAGGGCGACTTCCCCTTCCTCTTCGTGCAGGTCGCACCCTATCGGGACATGACTCCGGAGATCCGCGAGGCGCAGCTTTGGGCCTGGCAACACACGACCAACACGGCCATGGTCGTGACCACCGATTGCGGCGACGCGGACGACATTCATCCGGCGTACAAGCAACCGGTGGGCGAGCGATTGTCGCTGGCGGCTCGCGCGCTGGCCTATGGCGAAAAGATCGAGTATTCGGGCCCGGTCTTCGCTTCCATGAAGGTCAGTGGTGCGAAGGCGGTCCTGCGCTTCACCCACGCCGACGGCGGGTTGGTGGCCAAGGGCGGCCCGCTTCGGGGATTCACCGTGGCGGGTGCGGACAAAGTCTTCCATCCCGCCCGCGCCAGGCTTCGCGGTCAGACCGTCAGCGTGTCGAGCGCGAAGGTTCGTGTGCCCGTGGCTGTTCGCTATGGCTGGGCCACCGTGCCTGACGGCAACCTGTTCAACCGCGCCGGCCTGCCCGCCTCGCCCTTTCGCACCGACGAGGATTGAGTCAGGGGGGCGGCGGCTTCGTCGGATCCCCGTAGAAGGTGCCGCGGCCGTGCGTGCCGACGTAGACGCGACCGAACTGCTTGGGATCGCCAGTGATGTGCAGGACGAGTCCCCACTGGTGCTGATCGTCGTTGATGCGCAGCCAGGTGGCGGCGCCATCCGTCGAGCGAAAGAAGCCCCGCTGTCCCTGCACGGTGCCTACCAGGTACAAGGTCGCATGCTTGGCCTCGGGCGCAGCCTTGCCGAAACCGAAGGCGTGGATCTGCTCCACTCGAGGCATGCGCGCGAACTCCTTGCCGACGAGATGGTACAGGCCGTGGTAGGCCGCGAGCCACAGATCGCCCTGCCGGCCGGGCATGGCGTACAGGCGATCCTGGCCCCCGCGATCGTCGCCCCGGTCGCTGCGATTGTCCTGGCCGCCGGCGCCGCGCTTGGGCAAGCCATCCGACAGCACCAGCGGCCTTTGCTTGAAGTGCGCCCCGCCGTCGCGGCTCTCGAAGAACTTGCCCTCGAAAAGCGCCATGCCGTATAGGCGCCTGGGGTTGACCCGATCGGCGACCACGCGGGTGTCCTTGGGCAGGCCCGCGCACTTGGCCCAGTGGGCGCCTTTGTCCGTCGTGACGTACGGGAATTGTCCGCGCGGCGTCCACACCCAGGTGGCGCCATCCGACGTCACGGCGATGTGTCCTTCACTGGCTTTGGCATCGGGCACCGAGGCGGGCTCGTGCCAGGTCCTGCCGCCATCCAGGGAGTAGCCGAGATTCCGCCCGACCCGCGCGCGGCCCACGCGAACGATCACGTCGGGGTTCAGCTCGCCGCCGGTGACGTCGCTGGTGTTGCCCAAGAAGGGCGGCTTGGGCGTACCGCCGGGCGCCGGCTTGTCGAGGTCGAAGTGGACGAAGCCCGAATAGTCGCCCACGGCGGTGACGAGGTGGGCGCTCGGCAAGTGGACGGAGTCGGACTTTGCCCCACGATGTTCGCCAAGGTCGGTCGGGCTGTACAGCGCCAGGGCCACCGTCTCCTCGATGCCCGGGCTCATGACTTGCCAGTGGGTGGGCAAATTCTTGTCGAGGTTGGTCAGGTCGTAGGTCTCCCAGCCGCCGTATCCCGTGGTGAACATCGCGTGGTTCGAATTGGTAGGGTCAATCTCCACATCGAAGAGCCAGTGAATGTCCGTGTCCTTGACGTATGGAGCGAGGCTGTAGTCGTACACACCGCCGCCGCCGAAGACCGGTTTCCAGGTGGCGCCACCGTAGATGCTGCGGAACACTTCTTCGCCCTTGGGGCGGTAGAAGGAGCTGGCGATCAAGACCTTGGGATTGCGCGCGTCCACCGACACCGCCGCGTAGCCGAACTTGCGCTCCTTGCCCGGTTTGTCCGGCGTGATATCCGTCCAGGCTCCGCTGCGCGGATCGTATTTCCAGACCGCGCCGTCGACCATCGGCATGGGACCTGGGTCCGTGCCGTAGGTAATGAAGAGATTGCCATCCGAGGCGCGCACCGCGTGGTTGGGACGGTAGCCGGTGGGCTGTCCGGCGACGACCTTCCAGGTCTTGCCCCCGTCGTCGCTGCGATAGATGCCGGGCTTGTCCAGCACCGACACCCCGGCGAACAGGGTCTGGCTGGGCTTGCCCTTGCTGCCGCTTTTCGGATCGAAGAGCACGAAGACGATGGTGCTGCGACCGCCGCCGCTCCAGGCGGGCAGCTTGGTTTCCTCGGGGGACAAGCGCAACACGTCGCTGGGAAAGCTGGTCACCTGGGTCCAGGTCACGGCCGCGTCCGTGCTCTTCCAAAGACCGTTCTTGCGCGTGCCCAGGAACAGGACACGGCCGTCGTTGGGATCCACTGCCATGCGCTCGCCGTTGCCGCGGCCCGCTTCGTTGCCGCCGAACTTGATGGGCACGTTGCTGCGCTGGAAGGAGTGGCCCCGATCCGACGAACGCAGGATGGCACCGTCGGGGACATCAGGGGCGGTGTACGTGCCGCAAGCCAGGTAGACCTTGCTCGGATCCGAGGGATCCAAGGCGATGCTCTCCACGCCCATGAGGTTGAGATCCGCGTAGGGCATGAAATCGAGCATCGGCTCCCACCTGTGGGTCTTGGGATTTCTGCGGTAGGCGCCCCCCATGTCCGTGCGGGCGTACAAGACGTCCTTGGCGGTGGGGTGGAACACGAAACCATCCACGAAGCCGCCGCCGACGATCTGGACGCTCTTCCAGGTGTAGGGGACCGAGGCGGGTCCTTGCGGGGTGGTCTTGTCGGCGGCCATCGCTGCCGCGGACAGTCCAATCAGGCAAACGCCAAAGCCGAGTGTACGCATGGGCAGTCTCGTTTCAGCGCAGGTGGATCTTCATGGCCGTGCCGGTGTAGCTCAAGCTCTGCGCGGGCGTGGGCGCAAATGAGAACCCCGCGGCGTGCGTCTTGGAGATGAGCACGATGTGGAAGGTGCGCTTGTCGAGCATGCCGGTGAAGCTGCCCTTGCGCGCGCCGATGGTCAGCGTCTTGCTGGCGTCGTTCCATGTCAGGGGGATCTCGCTGAAGCCTCCCTTTTCGTAATCGTAGGTCACGCCGTCGTCCTCGTAGAGCGTGAAGCTTCCGTCGGCGCCTTGGTAGACGTACAGGGTTGTGGGATCGCTGGGCTTCTCGCCGATGTACTGGATCTCGGGGCCCACCGGGACGATCGAGCCGGCCTTCACGAAGAGCGGGATCTGATCGAGGGGCGCGGCCGCCTCCACGGTGGCGCCGGCACTCGCGGGCTCGCCCGTCCAGAAATCGTACCAGTCGACGCCCTTGGGCAGATAGACGCTGCGGCTGCGTGCCTTGTAGACCGTGACGGGAGCAACCAGGAAGGCGGGGCCGAACTGGTACTCGTCGGTGAGCTCGCGGGCTCTTGCGTCGCCGGGGAAGTCCATGACCAGGGGACGCAGCAGGGTGGCGTCGCGCTGGGTGACGGCACCCGCCACGGAATAGATGTAGGGGAAGAGGACGTAGCGTAGCCGATCGGCCTTCACGTGCGCGAGGTAGGCCGGATGCTTGTCGCCGCCCATGGTCCACATCTCGCGCGGGCGGTTCTCGCCGTGGACGCGCAGCAGCGGCGTGAAGGCGCTGTACTGGAACCAGCGGGCATTCAGCTCGCGCCACTCTTCCTCGTCGGCGGGCTTGGGCTTGATGCCGTTCCACTTGGCTTGCATGGTGTAACCGGCGGTGTCCGTAGTCCAGTAGGGCACGCCGGTGATGCTGAAGCCGAGCCCCGCCGGGATCTGCTTGGCCAGCGAGGTCCACGTCGAGGTGATGTCGCCGGACCAGGTGGCGGTGGCGTAGCGCTGCTGGCCGGTGTAGCCCGAGCGGGTGAGGATGAAGACGCGCTGGTTGGGCGCCTCGGCTCTCTGGCCCTCGTAGACGCCCAGGCTGTTCTCCAGCGCGTAGCCGTTGAGCACGCGGGATGCGGTCCCCAGGAAGGTGGGATGCATGTGCTTCTTCTGCAGCGCCAGGGTGGGAGGCGAGGGGAACATGTCCGGCTCGGTCGCGTCCATCCACCAGGCATCGATGCCCTTCTTGAAGAGGCGTTCGTCGATGCGTTTCCAGAACAGCTTGCGCGCCTCGGGATTGAAGGCGTCGTACTCGCTGTGCGGGTAGTTCATCCAGTCGAGGGTGTGCTCCTTCAGGTTGGTGGGATAGAGGAACCCCTTGGCGATCATCTCCTTGCCATTGTCCGTGTTGGGATTGAACTTGCCCCACACCGAGATCATCAGGTGCGCGTGGGCGGCGTGGATGGCCTTGATCCATGCCTCGGGATCGGGAAAGCGGCTCGCCTCGAACTTGTGCGAGCCCCAGGAATCCAGCTTCCAGTACTGCCAGTCCTGCACGATGTTGTCGAAGGGGATCTTGCGGCGGCGGAATTCGTCGACCACGTCAAGGCTCTGCTGCTGGGTTTCGTAGCGCTGCCGGGATTGCCACAGACCGAAGCACCAATCGGGGATCATCGTCGCCTGGCCCGTGAGCTTGCGGACACCGGCGATGACGTCATCCAGCTTGGGACCGTAGACGAAGTAGTAATCGCCGCCGTCGGCCACGTCCGACCACAGCGAAGTGGAATCGTCCGCGGATGGCGTCTTCCACTTGAGGTCCACGGTGTTCTGTTGCTCGTTGTCCGTCTCGACCTTGATGGTGTAGCGCTTGCCCGCCTCCAGCTTGACCTTCACCTGATCGTAGTCGGCGAGCCAGTTCTGCCGCCAATGGTGGATCACCAGCTTGCCGTCGATCCAGACCTTGATTCCGCCGTTGGAATAGGTCTGGAATTGGAAGTCGCCGCTGGCTGGCGCCAGCAGGGAGGCCTCCCAGCGGTAGCTCTTGGGGTTCTCTTTTTCCGGCAGATGGATGCTGATCTTCTCCACCTGCTTGGGCGCCGCGGAGCGGTCCAGGGTGGTCTGGGTGAATCCCCCCGGCTTGCCCTTGGCATCGAAGAGCTGCGCGGTCGGGATCGTCTCGAACGGGCGTAGATCCCCGAAGCGCGTATAGGAAAGATTGTTCCAGAAGATGCCGTAGCCCTTGCTCGAGACCAGGAAGGGCGACACCACGTTGGTGTTACGCTGCCACAGATCGAGATCGTAGCCCTTGATATCCAGCATGCCCTGCTGACGCTGGCCCAGGCCATAGAGAGATTCCGCGGGATCGGCGATCCACCTTTGCTGCACGTGCGCCGTCTGCTCGCCTTGCACGATGGTCGGTTCCAGCACGCGGCCACCAGGGACTTCGGCGAGGATGCGCTTGCCCTTGCTGTCGAAGAAGGACACCGCGCCACTTGCGCGATCGACCACGATTTTCAGACGGGCGGTGCGCAGTGTCGCTTGCTTCGCAGTGATCGTGCTGTGCCATCCCTTGCTCATGCCGCTCTGGGGAAGCACCGCCAGCGTATCGCGCGCCAGGAATGCGTCGAGCCCCTCCTTGGCGAAGGCCACCCGCACGATCCCGTCGGAGAGCAACTGCAGGCGCAGCGACCCGCCAGATACCGGCAGGGTGATGCCGTCGGCATTCTTCTGCACCTCGCCGGTGGCGGCCCAGGCGCGCATTCCAGGCAGAAGTACGGCGGCGACGAGAAAGGCTTTCAGTTGCAGATGGCGCATGGGAACCCCCGATTGGCTGGTGTGCATCGTGCGGAGTTGCTCCATGCATTCCGGCTGTTGACGCCCAGGCATGATGGCACTCCTTCAGGTTTGGGACTTGAGGCAGGTGGAGGCTAAGAAGAATGGAACGGTTTGTCTCCATCTTTCTGCCGCTGCCTCGATGACGTGCCGGCGCGCGCGCAATGCGATTGCCCGCTCTCCGGCGCCTCGATCGTCAACGCCGACTATCGGTTGCGCGCGAGCCAGCCGGCTGACCGCAGGTTGCGTTCCTTCCCATGAGTGTCCGTCATGGGTGGGGCAGAAGTCGAGCCCGCCTTGGGCGGGCAAGACCGCTACAGGCACTTGCCGCTGCTGGCGGACAAGGCGAAGTCGGTGCACAGGCAACGGCCACCCGTGACGCACTTGCCGTGGATCGAGGAGATGACCAAGCTGTCGTTGCAGGTCTGATCCATGCCGACCGTGCACGTCGAGGCCGGCCCCACGCAACCGTAGCCCGGCAGGAAGCAGCCGCCGCTCGGACAAGTACAGACGCGGACGTTCACGCTGTTTGTTGGCGAGCAACCGCAGGCGCCGACGGCGTTCGTGCAGGTATCGCGAAACTCCGCGGCTGTGCCGATGCAGCACATCTGTGCGTTGACGGTCCCTCCCGAGGCCACGCACTCGTTGGCAAGCTCCGCGCCGGCGTCGATCACGGCCAAAGCGTCCTCCCTTGCGGGCAATTCGTCCGGCGGCGGAATCAAGTCGTAGGAAGGTGGCTGGTCGAAGTTGAGACGAAGGTCGGTGACAGGCGGTCCGTCGGCGGGAAGATCAGGCGGCGAGGTCACCTCGTCTCGAACGGGGTCGCCCGGAAAGAGATCGCGAGAGGCAACGTCGACACCGTCCGTGGATGCGGTCGGGTCACCGGCCGTGTCTCGAAGGGGCGGCAGGTCGGGAGTCGAGATGAAGTTGTCGCGAGCCAGGTCAGCGGTCGTTGCAAGATCGGGGGAAGCCGGCGCCAGGTCATCCCGGACGGTCGAGGGACTGTCGACTGACGCAGGGTCCCTGGCCAGGTCCGCCGGGGCGGCATCCTTGGAGGTGCCGAGCGCGGTACTGCCACACGCGGGCAACAACGAAAGCGCGACGGTCAGGCCAGCCGTTGCCCGCGCAATCCTTGCGGCTTTGTTCATTACCACAGCCTCGACCCGCCGGGCGGCTGTTGGCAAGTGATGATCGTCACCGGAGCCCAGGTGCGATAGGCTACTTGCACCATGAGACGCATCGCCCTTACCGCATACCTTGCAGCGCTCCTCGTCGCGTGTTCGACCGGGGGCGGCCGCGCGGATTTCGACCTCCAACAGATCCCGGGGACGCCCGTGTTCGCCTCCGAGAAAGACTTCGCATCCACCGTGGTGGACGGCCGCTACCGGCTGTTCAACAATTCGTGGAACAGGGGGGCTTCGAGCGGCCGTCACCGCCAAAAGATCTTCGTCAACGATGACAACGGCAAACCCGTGTTCGGCTGGGTGTGGAAGTGGAAGGACTCTAGCGGCGTGGCGACCTACCCCGAGATTCAGGCCGGCGTGAGCCCATGGAACGGCGAAGTCGCACCCGACTCGGGCTTTCCCTTCCAGGCCGGTGCGAAGAAGCTGGTCGTCAACTACGACATTTCGCTCAACGCCTCGGGCAGCTACAACCTGGCTTTCGAGTTCTGGGCGGTCTCGGCCTTGCCCCCGAGCAAGAGCACCATCAGCCACGAGGTCATGATCTGGATTTCCGGCGAGCGCCTGGCCGCCGCCGGCAGCGAGGTCGGCAAGACGACGATTGCCGGCAACAACTTCAGCATCAACCTGAACAAGAACCACGGCGACATCTCGGGCGTGAACCAGAACACCTGGACGATCATCACCTTGATCGCCGGGAAGCCCATCCTTCACGGTCCGCTCGATGTCGGGCAGATCATCGATTATCTCCTCAAGAGCGGCTATCTGACCGACAAGCACTACATCGCGAATCTCGAGCTTGGGGACGAGGTCCAGCACGGCTCGGGCACCACCGTGGTGCGCAACTACTCGGTCGTTGTGGAG
>Ga0210133_1000758_pt1 | contig 10281 bp, 8 predicted proteins | sample Joice_ThreeSqC_D_2_FD_184874 | JGI IMG/M metagenome (GOLD analysis project Ga0210133, IMG submission 184874) | Wetland microbial communities from San Francisco Bay, California, USA, that impact long-term carbon sequestration - Joice_ThreeSqC_D1... | ecosystem: Environmental > Aquatic > Marine >...
AAGGCTCCCGAGGTGGTGGCCGACGAGAGCCAGCTTCGTCAGGCGTTGCTCAATCTCGTGCGCAACGCGAAAGAAGCAATGGTGGGGGGTGGACGCCTGCTCGTCGAGGTGGGGAAGGCCGCTGACGGCCAGCTGCGCCTGGCGCTCGGCGACAGCGGAGCAGGTATCTCGCCGGAGAACCTGGCCAAGATCTTCGAACCGTTCTTCTCCACCCGGGCGAAGGGCACGGGGCTGGGACTGGCCCTGGTCCAACAGATAGTGAGCGAGCATGGGGGGCGCATCGAGGTCGATTGCCCCGCGGCGGGCGGAACCAGGTTCACGATCATCCTGCCTGCAGCAAAGCCGGTCGTGGCGTCGGCGGAATCCGGACCATCGCCGAGCGTCGAGGTCGCGACGAATCTTTCCTGACCCGGTCGTGCCCGTCCTGGCCTTGCCGACATGGGAAGGGACGCGAACCAGGCTGCTGTCCGAGTCGACCACCCTCGAAGACGCCGATTTGGCGAGCGAGGCGGCAAATCCGTTCAAGCTGGAAAGCAGCAGCGCCACCTACGAGCAGCAGCCGATGGCTGGCCCCTTCGCCGTTGGTGGACGCACGTCCGTGCTGACCGGCGCGTCCTTGCTGGCGCCGGTTGCGCTGGTTTGCCGACGCTCGCGAAGGACTTGATTTCCTCGGTGGTGAATACCTCTGCGGAGCTTGAGGTTGCGGGGTAGGGCGACTACGATCCCGCCGTGACCTCGCCTCTGGTTTCCGTCTCCGTCGATCTCGACGCCGTCGAGTGCTACCACCGCATTCACGCGCTCGGGGGTGCACCGGCCGGGGCGCAGCGCTTCGCGATCCTGCGCCGGGCCCTGCCCAGGCTAGGTGAGCTCTTCGCCAAGCACGGGATCTCGGCAACCTTGTTCGTCGTGGGCAAGGACGTTGGGGACGATGACGAGGGGGCGCGCGTCGTGGCCGAGCTGGCCAAAGCCGGGCACGAGATTGCCAGCCACTCCTACTCCCACCCCTACGATCTGGTGCGCCTCGGGCGCGAGGCCATCGCCGCTGAGATCGACCGGGCGAGTGCCGCCATCCAGCAGGTCGCTGGCCGGCCGCCCGTCGGTTTTCGCGCGCCCGGATACGAGATCTCGGCCGAGCTGATCGAGCTTCTGTGCGAGCGCGGGTATCGCTACGACTCGTCGACGTTTCCAGCGATTCCCTACTATCTCGCCAAGGCCGCGGTGATGGCGGCCATCCGCGTGACCGGGCGCAAATCGGGCAGCATCCTCGGCAGTTCGAAGGTTCTGCGCGCTCCGTGCACGCCCTACCACCCGGCCGCGGGCGCGCCCTACCGGCGCGGGGACTTGCCCATCGTCGAGCTGCCCGTGACGGTAACGCCGGTGCTGCGCCTGCACGTCATCGGCACCACCCTGGTGCTTGCGCCCGAATGGTTGCGCCGTCGGCTCGTGGCCTCGGCGCTCTCCACCACCCATTTCAATCTGGAGCTTCATGGCATCGATCTCGCCGATGCTGAATCCGACGGAATCTCACCTTCGCTCGTCCGGCGACAACCCGACCTGCGGGTGCCGCTCGAGCGCAAGCTTGCGGCGCTCGACGGGAGCTTGACCCAAGCGCGGGAGGCCGGGGCGAAGTTCGTGACCCTGGCCGAGGCAGCCGAGCATTTCGCGTAGAGCGCCGGGCCCGACGCGGCCGTCAACGACGAAGGTGCGCGTCGCGGCCGGCGAGGCTATGCTCGCAAGCTGATGTCCTGGTCCGAGGTCAAGACCGTCAACGAGGCGCCAAGCTCGGAGCGGGCGTTTGCCGCGACCGCGTACGATGCCGAGCGCCCGCCCGTGCAGTCCGAGGACCAGACGGACGATCCGCTCATCGGCCGCCACATCGATCACTTCGAGATCCGTGGATTGCTTGGCGAGGGCGGCATGGGGCGCGTCTACCTGGCCCACGACCTTTCGCTCGATCGGCCGGTCGCGCTCAAGCTACTGCGCCGGGAGCTGGCCGACAACCCGACCCTGATTGCGCGCATGGTGGACGAGGCGCGCGCGCAGGCGCGCCTGCAGCACCCCAACGTCGTCACCATCTATTACATCGGCAACTTCGAGGGCGCGTCCTACTTCGTGATGGAGTATGTGCGCGGCAAGACCCTCGCCGAGCTGCTCGAGAAGAATGGACCGTTGCCTTGGGGCGATGCTCTCGAGTACATCATCCAGACCGCGCGTGCGCTGGCAGCGGCGCATGCGCGCGGCATGATCCATCGCGATGTCAAGCCGTCTAACCTGCTGCTCGCGGAGGTGGCGGTATCCACGCAGCGGCCCGACATCAAGGTCGCGGATTTCGGTCTGGCGACCTCCGGCGAGCAGTCGACGAGCCGATTCGCGGGAACGCCCTACTACGCCGCACCAGAGCAGCTCGCGGACGGCAAACCGGATTTTCGTAGTGACGTGTACGCGCTGGCCACCACCTTCTACGAGCTCTTGACGGGCAAGGTTCCGTTCAAGGCCGACAACCTCGAGGCGATTATCGAGCTGCACCGCTCTGCCCCGCGGCCGCAGATCGCAGATCCCGTGGCGCCCTGGCGGCTGCGACAGCTCATCGTCGAGATGATGGATCCCGACCCGCGCAAGCGGCCCGCGAGCTACGATGCGTTGCTCGCGCGTCTGGAGGCGGTGCGGCCCAAGCCCCGCGTGGCCGGCGGCCTGCTGCCGCGGGGCGTGGCGCTGGCCATCGATATCATGCTCTTTGCGCCGATTGGCCAGATCGTCGCCGCTGCATTGTCCTTGTCACAGCAGGCGGCGACCCAGATCTGGTTGATCGTCTTCGGCACCTACTACGTCGCCGCGCATCGACTTTGGGGCAAGACCTTGGGCAAGCGCTTGCTCGGGCTCCACGTGGTGGGAACGACCCGTCGGGTGCGGGTGCCCGGGCTGCTCCTGCGCTTTGCCGTCGAGTTCTGGGGACCGTTGGTGGCCTTGGCCATGATCAGCATGCAGATGGGCGCTGTGACCGATCTGGTGGATGTAAAGAATCGCTTCATCGGCGCGGTGGGCGCGAGTCCCATGCCCATCTGGGACAGCAGTGTGGACGTGCTTCTGCGCACCATGCTGGTGCCCAACCTCGTCGTCGCCGTGCCTTGGCTGGCCGGGTTTCTCTTCGCTCTGGTCGATCGCGATCGACAGACATTGCACGACCGCGCTGCCCGCACACGAGTCATCTACGAGATGCGCGCCCTCGACAGCGATGGTCGCTGGCCCACACCACCGCGGGAGGCGGTCGTGGCTCGGCATCCATGAGGGCCGGCGGGTGGCTGACCCACCCGTCCCAAGTCTGATAAGGTGGGCGCGTGAACCCTGAACGACTACGTTCCTTGCTCGCGGCAGTGAAGGATGGCACGACCCCGATCGAGGATGCGCTTCGCGAGTTGCGCGATTTGCCGTTCCGCGCCCTGGGCTTCGCCCACGCGGACACCCATCGCCACATGCGGACCGGCTTTCCCGAGGTGATCTTCGGTACGGGCAAGACGCCATCACAGATCGCAACCTTGCTCGACGAGCTTGGCCGCGATGGGGCCACCGTCATGGCCACGCGCATCGCGCCCGATGTGGCCAAGCAAGTGCTCGCGGCGGTGCCGGGCGCCCGCTACCTGGAAGGGGCGCGCATGGTCGTGGCTGGACCGTCGCCTGCGCCCACGGCAGGGCGCGGTGCCATCGTGGTGCTCTCCGCGGGAACCGCCGACATTCCCGTCGCCGAGGAGGCGGCGGTCACGGCAGAGCTCGACGGCAATCGGGTGGTGCGGGTGTTCGACGTCGGCGTGGCGGGCCTGCACCGCCTGCTCGCGCACAGGGAGACGGTCGAGAAGGCCGAGGTGTTGGTCGCCGTCGCGGGTATGGACGGGGTTCTGCCCACCGTGGTGGCTGGACTGTTTTCGAGGCCGGTGATTGCCGTGCCCACCAGCGTGGGCTACGGCGCCTCCATGGGCGGCATCGCCGCGCTTCTGACCATGCTCAATTCCTGCGCCACCGGCGTCGCGGTGGTGAACATCGACAACGGGTTCGGCGCGGGACGCATGGCTTCGTTGCTCAATCGCGTGGTGACGCCATGACGGTCACGGTGGGCAAGGGCCTGCACCTGCACTTCGATCCCGCCTCTGGCGTGGCAGGTGACATGACGGTGGCGGCTCTCGTCGCTGCTGGCGTTCCAGAGAAGGTCGTGATCGGTGCCGTACGGGCCGTCGGGGTGAAAGGGTTGAAGGTTGGATTCGCTCCCCGCAAACGCGGTGCCTTCCTGGGGCTTGGCTTCGAGGTGGATTGGCCGGGCAAAGGGCGCGACCACGACCACAGCCACGACCACGGCCACAGCCACGACCACGGCCACGGCCATGGCCACGGCCACCAGCACCGCGACTACGCGGAGATTCGTCGGCTGCTCAAGCGGTCCTCTCTCGATTCGGCCACGAAGGATCTTTCGGCACGGATATTCGGACGAATCGCGGAGGAGGAGGCAGCCCTCCACGGCGTCGCGGTCGATCGAGTCGCGTTTCACGAGGTCGGGGCCTGGGATTCCATCGCGGATATCGTGGGCGCGGCCGCCGCCCTGGCGTGGCTGGAGCCATCGGCCGTCACTTCCTCACCGCCCGTGCTCGGGTCCGGTGTCATCCACACCGCGCATGGACTGATGCCAGTGCCGGCGCCGGCGACTGCCGCCATCCTGCGCGGGCTGCCCGTGCTGGCCGAAGGCACGGGAGAGCTCACCACGCCTACGGGGGCGGCCATTCTCGCAACGGTCGTGGGCTCCTTCACCGGGCCGCCCGCCATGCGCCTGGTGGCACAGGGTTTTGGTGCGGGGACGCGGGAGCACACCGATCGTCCCAATGTTCTTCGGGTCTTGCTCGGCGAAGCCATCGGCCGGCACTTGCCTGCCTCCGCGGCGGAGGTCGTGCTGGTCGCCGCGAACATCGACGACATGAGCCCACAGCTCGCCGAGCCGCTGATGGCTGCCTTGTTCGCGGCCGGCTCCCTCGACGTGTGGTTCACTCCCATCACCATGAAGAAGGGCCGGCCAGCCCTCGAGATCTCCGCGCTGTGTGAGGCGGGCATGCTCGCGGAAGTGGAGAACGCGTTCTTCGCAAACTCCAGCACCATCGGGCTTCGCCGTCAGGTCATGCAGCGGACGGTGCTCGATCGGGCGATGACCCGGGTCGCGACGACCTACGGCGACGTGCGCATCAAGGTGGCATCGCGGCAGGGAGAGGTTTGGGGGGCGGCCCCGGAATTCGAGGACTGTCGCAAGCTCGCCGCGCGCGGGGGAGTGCCCGTACGCAGGGTGGTCGCCGAAGCGAGTGCCGCCGCGTTGACATGGTTGCGAGCCTCACGCAAGAAGCGGAGCTGATGCCGGGCCAACGAAAGAAGTCGACCGCGAAACGCCGGCGGACCAGCGCCGCAGACGCGCGGGGCCATCTCGGCCTGGGCCTGGCTCAATTGATGGAAGAGTCCGACGTTCTCATCGCGATGACAGACCCCGACGGCCGCGTCGTGTCCTGGAATCGGGCCCTGGCCGAGCTGACGGGCCGGCCCGAGTCGGAGGGAGTCGGCCACAAGCTGGCAGACTGGCTTACGACGTTCGGAGTTCGCGACCTCGCGGACATCATGGAAAGAGCTGCGAGCGAGCGCGAGGCCATTCGCTGCGAGGTCCGTCTTCCCGGTGCAGCGGGCGCTCTCGCGGCGGCCGCTTTCAACGTGATGCCGGTGCGTGGGCCTGACGGCGCGACGGTGGCCGTGCTCGCCGCCGGACACGATCTCACCGCGCTGCGCGCCCTGCAGAATCAGGTATTGCACGCCGAGAAGCTGGCCACCGTCGGCCAGATCGCGGCGGGCGTCGCCCACGAGATCAACAATCCGCTGACGTCGATCCAGATGTGCGTCGAGGCCGTCCTTCGCAAAGCCAACCTGGCGATGGAGGGGCGGGTGCCCAACTTGATCGAGCCGATCGACGTCGAACGCCTGCGCAAGATTCAGGATGGAGCCGAACGCATCCGCAAGTTCTCCCGCGATCTGACCACCTACGCGCGACCCTCGGGGCGCGAGGTCGAGGAGGTGAGCCTCAACGAGGTCGTCGAGCACGCGCTCTCGTTCTGCGAGCCCGTCATCTACGATGCGAAGGCCGAATTGGTGCGGGAATTGTCGCCCGATCTCCCGAAGGTGCAGGTCGTGCGCGACCACATCATGCAGGTGGTGACGAACCTGGTGAGCAACGCCGCGCAAGCGCTCTCCGAGGAAGGGGGCAGCGTGACGGTTCGCACTTTTCGTAGCGGCGGGGCAAGCGTGGGGCTGGCCGTCTCCGACGACGGGGAAGGCATTCGGCGGGAGGATCAAGCTCGAGTGTTCGAACCCTTCTTCACCACCAAGCCGGCCGGCAGGGGCACGGGTCTTGGTCTAACTGTGGTAAGGAACATCGTCCTTGCTCACGCTGGAAGAATTTCCTTCCAATCCCAACTGGGCAGCGGCACGACCTTCGTGGTGTCGCTTCCCCTCGGGGCCAGCCCGACCAGCCCATTCAAGACAGAGAAGCAATCGCGATGAAGGCAGAACAGCTTACCGAGATCCTCGAAACCGCCGCGCTTCAACTCGGCGTGAAGGTTCACTACGAAACCCTGGCCGCGTCTGGCCCCACGGGAGGCGGTGGTTTGTGCAAGGTGAAGGGCGAATGGCGGGTCATCATCGACAAGAAGACCGTACCCTCCGAGCGCGCTTCGATTCTTGCGGATGCTCTGGCCACCTTGGACACGGAGGGCATCTTCCTGCCGCCCAAGGTGCGCGAAATGATCGCCCAGCGCCGCGCCGGCATCCCGAAACCGGCATAGTGGCGTGTTCACTCGCTGCTCAAGGCTTTGACCTTGGCCGCGAGGAGAGGATCGTCGGCCAGGCTGTCGCGCAGAGCCGCGCCGACCTTCTCCCGCAGCGCGGTCGTGGCCTTCTTGCCCAGCTGACGATCGAGCACGCGCTCCACGACCCGGTCGATGGCGGTCTCGGCCGTGATCTTGCCGGCCTTGAGGTCGACCCCGATGTCCGAAACGGCTGACGTCCGGCGCGATCCCGCCGATCGATCCACGCCCCCACGGGTTCCAGCCAGCTTCTCGGCCTGGTCCAACTTCGTCGCGAAGCCCTTGCCCTTGGGTCCGGTCAGGCCAGGCGCCTTGGCCGCCGAGCCAGCGGAAGCAGCACCGGGGGGGCGGGAAACCTTCATCACCAGCCCCGAAGAGTAGCACAGAAGGCAAGCGCGCCAACGAGAGATGGAACCGGATGGCAGGCGGAGGTCATGTGGGATCTATCGGCAATCGTTCGAGGCGAGTTGCTTGGCCAAGGGGCCTTTGCCGCCTGGCAAGATTGTGCTCGTGCCCCTACTGCCAGCGCCTATTCCGGGGTAATCTACCGGCATGAAAAAGGCACATATCGAAACATCGGCCGGCGAGATCGTTCTCGAGCTTTTCGATGACGACGCCCCGGGCACGGTTGCCAACTTCGTGGGTCTGGCCCAGGGAACCAAGGAATGGACCGAGCCCCAGTCTGGCCAGAAGGTGAAGCGCCCCTACTACGACGGGCTGTCCTTCCATCGCGTAATCGACAACTTCATGATTCAGGGCGGCTGTCCCCTCGGCACCGGAACGGGAGGGCCCGGGTTCACCATCAAGGACGAGCTTGATGGAAAGCGTCAGAAGCACGTGCGTGGCACCCTGTCCATGGCCAAGACCGCGGCTCCCGACTCGGGTGGTTCGCAGTTCTTCATCTGCCACGCTCCCCAGCCCCACCTGGACCGCAAGCACACCGTGTTCGGGCAGGTCGTGTCGGGCATCGAGGTGGTCGACAAGATCCGCAAGGGCGACAAGATGACGCGCGTCTGGATCGAGGGCTAGACCGAGGTGGGGAGCGGCTTCCGCCGGACCAAGTTGGAAGTCAAGTGGGGCGCGTCGATGGCTTCGCAAGTACCTGGAAACACGGGCTGGCCGCGCGGCGCTTGCTTGACTTGCATGCCCCTCGTGGTCGATAACCGAAAGGCACGTCCTGTGCATTTGTCGCTGCCCACGGAAGCTGCTTGAACAAACCAACCCCCTTCGGAAAGTACTACCTCCTCGAACGCATCAACGTCGGGGGCATGGCGGAAGTATTCAAAGCCAAGACCGTGGGGGTCGAGGGCTTCGAGCGCCTGGTCGCGTTGAAGCGCATCCTGCCGAGCATCGCGGAGGACGAAGAGTTCATCACGATGTTCATCGACGAGGCGAAGATCGCGGTGCAACTCCAGCACGCGAACATCGCCCAGATCTTCGACCTTGGCAAAGTCGAGGACAGCTATTTCATCGCCCTGGAATACGTCAACGGTCGGGATCTGCGCGGCATCTTCGACGACCTTCGCAAGATGGGGCAGGTCATGCCGATGCCCCAGGTTTGCTACCTCATCATGCAGCTCTGCGAGGGTCTCGACTACGCCCACAACAAGCGCGACATGCAGGGGCGCGATCTGAACCTCGTCCATCGCGATGTTTCGCCGCAGAACGTGCTCCTCGGCTACGAGGGCGAGGTCAAGCTCATCGACTTCGGCATCGCCAAGGCCGCGGGCAAGGCGTCGAAGACCCAGGCCGGCATCTTGAAGGGCAAGTTCGGCTACATGTCGCCCGAACAGGTTCGCGGTCTGCCCATCGACCGGCGCAGCGACATCTTCGCGCTCGGCATCGTGCTTTACGAAATGCTGACCGGGGAACGGCTGTTCATCGGGGAGAGCGATTTTTCCACCTTGGAGAAGGTGCGCAACGTCGAGATCATTCCCCCGTCGTCCTTCAACTCGGAGATTCCGGACAAGCTCGAACGCATTGTCTTGAAGGCGCTCGAAAAGAACGTCGAGGATCGCTACCAGAACGCCATCGATCTGCACGACGACCTGCAGCTCTTCATGCACTCGGTCGGCCAATTCTCCTCGCGCAAGGATCTGTCGGCCTGGATGAAGCGCACCTTTGCCGAAGACATCCCGCAAGCACAAGGGGCGGAAGAGTTCGAGGAGGACATCGAAGAAATCGACGCGCTGGAGGCGGTTTCTACCGACATTCTTCCCGAGGGAGCCGTGGAGGCCGACGGGGCGGCGGGCGAGGACTTCGGGTGGGACGAGGAAGAGAAGGAAACTCAGATCTTCGACAAGGAGCCCGCGACGCTGGATCCGGCTGGGGCGGACGGCAGCTTTCTTACCGGAGGTGGCGAGAAGACAGTGGCCATGGAGCCCTCCGAGGCACTGCTCGCCGAGATGGGCGAAGCTTTCGAGTCGTCGCAACCCACCAAACCGACGGGGCAGCCCCTGCCCGCAGCAGCGCGCGTCCCGGCCAAGCCCAACCCGCGCCAGACGCAGATGGGGCTCGGCCGTCCCGCGGATGCCACGCCCTTGCCTGCGCCGAGCTCCTTCCCCTCTTTCGCGCAACCGCAGGGCACCCCGCGCCAGTCCACCTCGTTTCCGGTCGTTCATCCCGCGGAACCGGCGCCCGTGGTATTCGACCCTCCACAACAGGGTTTTCGTCAGACGCTCATGGGCGGCGCCTCGGCGCCGATGTTTCCCGTTCCTGCGCGACCCTCACCTTCCCAGATGGGCAGTCCCGCATATCCGACTTACCAGCCGACGTCGCCATCGCAGGGCTTGTCGGGGCAGCCGTTCCCCGGAATGGCTTTTCCGGGGGCGCCCGTTCTACCGCAGCCGTCACAGTTCACGTCGCAGTTCTCCGCGCCCGGGGACGTCTACGCGTCGGCGCAAGCGCAACTCCGCGGCGGTTCCAGGCTGAAGTACTACGCGGCATTCGTGCTGTTCATGATCGTTGGCGGCGGCGGAGCTTACATGTTCATGACCAGGCCGGGCATGTTGCAGGTCGCGACGAAACCCCAGGACGCACGCCTGGCGGTCGACGGAGCGCTCATTACCGCTGGTCCGCCGTTTCAGCTCGACAAGCGTCCTGGACGCTATCACTTAACGGTTTCTCGACCGGGCTACGTGACGCGCGAGCTGGACGTACAGATCAGCGCGGGACAAACCGCGCACATGGATGTTGCTCTCGAGCCGTCGCCGGATACGGGATTCGATCTCACCAGCCAACCCTCGGGTGGCCTGGTCTGGCTGGACGGCCAGCCGCTCACCGTGGATGAGCACGGCAAGCAGGCGACGACCAATTTCCATGCCTCGCGCATTGCTCCCGGGCCGCACGTCATCGAGATCCGTGGCAACCCGCATTACCAGAGCTGGCGCCAGGAGTTCTTGCAGGAGGC
>Ga0210133_1000759_pt1 | contig 10281 bp, 8 predicted proteins | sample Joice_ThreeSqC_D_2_FD_184874 | JGI IMG/M metagenome (GOLD analysis project Ga0210133, IMG submission 184874) | Wetland microbial communities from San Francisco Bay, California, USA, that impact long-term carbon sequestration - Joice_ThreeSqC_D1... | ecosystem: Environmental > Aquatic > Marine >...
TTGGGTTCCTGGTGATCGCGTGGGGAGCGACGTACACGGTCGAAGGGCAGCTCGTGAGTCCGGGCTGGCTGATCTCGACATACTTCCTGCACACGTGCGGCGAGCTGTGCCTGAGCCCGGTGGGCCTGAGCAGCATTACGAAGCTGTCGCCGCCCAAGTTCGTCGGTCAGATGATGGGCACGTGGTTCATGGGGGCGGCACTCGGAAACCTCGTCGCGGGACTCGTGGCGGGTCAATTCGAGACTCTGCCACTCCCCGGGCTGTTCGTTGCGGTGGCGGCCAGCGTAGGCGCGGCAGGCGTGCTGTTCTTCCTGTTCTCGCGCCCGATCCGACGCATGATGGGAGGGGTGCACTAGCACGGAGCGGCGTGCGGTGATCATCTCCAGCGGGGTAGGACCGTTCGACCGCAGGGTCGGGGGCCTCAGCGCGAGTGGATTGTACCTGCTCGCTGGAGCCCCCGGGTCGGGCAAGCTGGCCTTCCTGCTGCACTTTCTCAAGGCGGGCCTCGAGGCGGACGAGCGCCTGGCCTTTCTGGGGGGATACGCCCCCGAAGAGCTGTTCGCGCAGGCGAATCACTGGGGGATGGACGCCCTGGAGCGCGCCTGGAAGCAGGGCCGACTTACGCTCCTCGGCTACCGCGGCGAGTACCCTCGCCGGATCCTCCAGGCAGCGGATCCGGAGGAGGCGTTCGACGAGCTGACCGGGGCCCTGGACGGACCGGTCAATCGGCTGGCCGTGGATCCCGGGACGCTCTTGTGGGAGACGCGGGCCGGCACAGCCATGGCGGCCGCCTTCCTTCAATGGCAGCAGGCAGCTGACGCTACCGTGGCCGTGACGGCGGTCACCGACCTGGGCGATAGCCTGCCCGGCTCGACGCAATGGGTGGTGCAGCAGGCGACGGGAGTGTTCCATCTGGAGAGGCTCCGCAGTGGCCTGCGGGAGCTCAGGGTCCATCGCATTCGCCCGCCCGCGGCGGATCCGGGACCGATCACGCTCGAGCTGCGAGTCGGCGTCGGGCTGGTCCCGCCGGCCGCCAGCCCGAGTCGGCGGATCGGGGACGTTCCTCGGGAAGACCGCCGCCTGCTGTTTCTTCTCCGCCTCACGGATGTCGTCGGAGAAGACCTCGAGCGCTGGATCGCCCGCGAATACGAGGTGCACCAGACGCGTGATCGCGAGGAGCTGTTCTCCCGGTTGCAGCTCGAGCGCCGGGGGAGTGTGTGCATCGCCGTGGAGAGGTCGCGGGTGGACGAAGCGATTCGCCTCTGCCGGACGTTGCGCGACCTCACACCCGGAGCCATCGTCCTGCTCTCACGGGGTCAGCTCCGCTCGTCCGACCGGGCGCGCGCCATGGAGGCTGGAGCGGACGACGTTCTCAGGCAGGACGTCGTGCTCAGGGAGATCCAGTCGAGATTCCGTCGCGCGGCGGCCGGGGTGGTCGGCGACCACGGGACCCTCGGCGATCCCGGCCGCCCTCGACCGATCCGGGACCTGGTGGAGCCGCCCGCGTTCAGTAGCGAGGTAGAGCACAGGCTGGACTCCCCTTCCCTCGGTTACCTGACGATGCTGCTCGTGTCCGGGGAGGTCGGTCCGGAAGTTCTGGCCGCGCTCAGGGAAAGCGCCAGAATCGAGGCGGGCGATTTCGTCGGGAAGGTAGCTGGCGGGTACGCCGTCGTCCTGCAGGACGCGCGCGAAAGACACGCCCGCATCTACCTGGAGAGAGCACTCGGCGCGCTGGAGACAACCGAGACTCCCGACATCAGGATACTCACGAGCCCGGAGCAAGCGGACGAGATCCGGGCGGCCCTGGGCGCCTGACCGCCCCTCCGGCTCCGGACACGACCGCTGAGGAGTCTGCATGAACATCGTGGATTCGTTGACCACGATCATCGTGGTGACGATCCTGGTCTCCGTCGCCCTGGTGCTGGTGGCGTACCTGAACCGCAGGGTGAATCGGGCCCGCAGCCGAGTGCGGGACGACGAATCCGTCGGGGGGTCCAGGTACTTCGTGCGGTATGCGCCGCCGGACGAGAATGATGGGGGAGCTGACTCGCGCTGACTTGTCTGTGCGGAAGGCGGGCGCGACCTTGTTCGCTCGCACCGCGGGGCCGTCGGAAGCCCCGTTTCGCCGCAGCGGAGGTGGCTTTGGGCGAAAAGGACATCCGGATAGAGCTCGACAGCTCCGACCTGAGGGTCTTCACGCAGGGCCTCCTCAGGGAGTTGCGGGCCCTCGACCATCTTCTGCACCAGGGCCTGATCGAGTCCGGCGTGAGGCGGATCGGCCTCGAGCAGGAGCTCTTCCTGGTGGACGACCAGTGGCGCCCCGCCCCTGTCGCCGTCCAGGCCCTGGAGCGCATCAAGGACCCCCGTGTCACCACGGAAATCGGCCGCTTCAATCTGGAGTTCAACCTCGAGCCCCTTCTGTTCGGAGGAAACTGCCTCCGCCTGATGGAGAACCGCCTCAACGAGCTGCTGGACAAGGTGCGCAGGACCGTCCGCGATCTCGGGGCGGAGGTCGTCCTGACCGGTATCCTGCCGACGATAAGGAAGTCTGACCTCACGCTCGACAACATGGTTCCCTCGGAGCGTTACTATGCACTCAACGACGCCCTGACGCGCCAGCGGGGCGGCAGTTACGACCTTCGGATCAAGGGCACCGACGAGCTCAGGGTCACGCACGACTCGGTGATGCTGGAGGCCGCAAATGCCAGCTTCCAGGTGCACTTTCAGGTCGGGCCGGACGAGTTCGCACGGCTCTACAACATCGCCATGGCGGTGACGGCTCCGGTCCTCGCGGCTGCCGTGAACTCTCCCCTCATGCTGGGCCGGCGGCTGTGGTCGGAGACCCGGATCGCAGTCTTCCAGCAGTCGGTGGACACCCGAAGTGCCATCTCCGAGGTCCGGGACATCCCTGCGCGGGTGAGCTTCGGGCGCGAATGGGTCGACGAATCGGTCATCGAGATCTTCAAGTCGGACGTGTCGCGTTTCAGAGTGCTTCTCGGCCGCGAGATCGACGAGGATCCATTCGAGGCGATCGAGGAGGGACGGGTACCGACCCTCAAGGCGCTCCAGCTGTTCAACAGCACGGTCTATCGGTGGAATCGGGCATGCTACGGAGTCGCCGGCGGCGTCGCTCACCTGCGCATCGAGAACCGTGTGCTGCCAAGCGGCCCGTCGCTGAGGGACGAAGTTGCGAACGCGGCGTTCTGGTTCGGTCTGCTGAGCGGGGTCGCCGAAGAAGTCGATGACATCCGCAAGGCGATCGCGTTCGACACCGTGTTCACGAACTTCCTCGCCGCCGCCCGGCACGGACTCGACGCACACATGACCTGGCTGGACGGCGAGACCGTGACCGCCCAGAAGCTGATCTGCGATACCCTGCTTCCCCTGGCCCGGAGGGGACTCCAGGTGCGGGGGATCGACGCAGCCGACATCGAGCGCTATCTCGACACGGTGGAGGCCAGGGTGGATTCGAGGCGGACAGGCGCTCAATGGTACCTGAGCTCGCTGGCGGGCATGGGCGAGAAGGGTACGCTGGAGGAGCGGATGGCGGCACTGGTCGCCGCCACGGTCGAGCGGCAGCGGCACTCCCGTCCCGTGCACGAGTGGGACCGCGCCGAGCTCAGCGAGGCGGGCAGCTGGAAGCCGAGCTACCTTCGAGTCGAGCAGTACATGTCCACGGATCTGCTCACGGTCAACGAGGAAGAGGCAATCGACCTCGTCGCCAACCTGATGGACTGGCACCGCATCCATCACGTACCCGTGGAAGACAACGAGCATCGCCTCGTCGGTCTCATGTCCCACCGTCCGCTGCTTCGATTCCTGGCCAGCGATGAGGCCCGTCAGGCCGATGGACCGATTCCGGTCAGCAGCGTGATGGTCACGGACCTGGTCACGGCGGGACCGGAGACCACCACGCTGGAAGCAATCGAGCTTATGCGAGAGCGGCGGATCTCGTGCCTGCCGATCGTGAAGGACGGACGGCTCATCGGGATCATCACCGAGCGCGATTTCATGCGCATCGCGGGCACTCTGCTCGAGGAGATGCTGCGCGATTGAGTCGTACCGCCAACACCCCCGATGCGTCCGGTCCGGCTCCCGGCCCGCGGCCTCCACGCGAGTCGGACGCGCCGGAAGCCAGGCAGCCCGGGCTCGAGAGCGATCGCATCATAGGCCGCTATGGCACATTGCCCGGGCCCCGTCTCATCTGCCTCGCCGGATTGCACGGAAACGAGCCGGCCGGAGTGCTCGCTCTCCGTCGCCTGCTCGAGACTCTGCGCCTCAGGCAACCTGCCTTCCGAGGTCAGATCGTGGCGATCGCCGGGAACCTGCACGCGCTCAGGGAGGGCCGGCGCTTCCTGGCGAGGGATCTGAACCGGGGCTGGAGCCCGCGCGGCATGCGACGGGTCGAAGCTGCGCCGGGAGCGTCGGCGGAGGACTCGGAGCAGGCAGAGCTCATCGCGGTACTCCGTCGGGAGCTCGGGGAGGACCGTACCGACACCCGCGTCATCGACCTTCACACCACCTCCGCCGAGAGTTCCCCCTTCCTGACCCTGGCCGATACGCTCCGGAATCGAGCGTTCGCTCACCGGATCGGCCTGCCGCTGGTCCTGGGGCTGGAAGAGCAGATAGATGGGGCGCTCCTGGAGGTCATTACGGCAGCCGGGCCCGTCACGGTGGGGATCGAAGCCGGCCAGCATGACGACCCGGTCTCGGTGGACCACCACGAGCGCGCCGTGTGGATGGCGCTGGTCGCGGCCGGGCAAATTGCGGAGGACGACGTTCCGGATGTCGGGTCGATCCGGAAGGCCCTGCGTGATTCCCGACATGGCCTCCCCCGGGTGTTCGAAGTCCGCTACCGGAAGCCCGTCGGGGTGGACGATGGATTCGCGATGCGGCCGGGGTACAGCAACTTCCAGCGCGTGCGACAGGGTGAGATCGTGGCGGACGACCGCACGGGACCGGTCCGAGCACCCCAGCACGGCCGCATCTTTCTCCCTCTCTACCAGGAGCAGGGCGACGACGGGTTCTTCATCGTTCGCGCCGTACACCCGGCCTGGCTTCACCTTTCGGCCGGACTGCGCCGGCTGAACCTCTCGTCGCTCGCCCGCTGGCTGCCCGGGATTCACCCCGCCCGCCGTCGATCGGATGCGCTCATCGTGGATCGGCGCGTCGCCCGGTGGCTTGCCGTCGACGTCTTCCACCTGCTGGGCTACCGGAAGTCGCGCGTCACGCGTGGCTGGTACGTATTCCGACGTCGATCGCACGACGTCGGGGCGCGCACCTGAAGCGCCGACCGCGCCGGCGCCGCCCGGAGACCCGGGATCAGAGCAGGGTCGCCCGGATGGCCTCCAGCAACTCACGCACGTCCGCTTCTTCGTTGTACAGGTGCGGAGCCACTCGAATCGCGCTTCCACGCAGCGACACCGAGAGCGACCGGGCCTCGAGTTCGGGACGCAGCCGGGAAGGATCGACCCGCGCCGGAAGGCGGAGGCCGAAGAGATGGCTGCCGCGCCACGATTCGTCTTCCACCGAGATGCCCAGCGCGCCCGCCTCCGCGAGGGGATCGCGCGTGATCTCCCGGCAATAGGACTGAATCGCCGCCGGTGTCCAGCTCCGGATGAGCTCCAGGGCGGCGAGCTGCATCGGGACGAGAATGAAGTTCGAGCGCTCGCCGACGTCGTAGCGGGCCGCGGCCGGCCGATAGTCGTCGGTGTATTCCCCTACCCGGCGGAAGTCTTCGCTGCCCGGTCTGGAGGTCCAGGTTTCTTCCACGGGTGTTCCGTCGTCGAAACGGGGGCCGTACCAGGCGAGTCCCAGGCTGTAGGGGCCCAGGAGCCACTTGTAGCCGGCGCACACGAGGGCATCGGGCCGCACGGCGGCGAGATCGAAGGGCACGGCGCCGACTGACTGCGTTCCGTCGACGATCAGAGCCGCCCCCACGGCCCTCGCGCGTTCCCCGACCGCTTCGAGGTCGAATCGTGTCCCGTCCATCCAGTGATAGTTGGGCACGGCGACCACGGAGGTGCTCGAATCGATCGCCTCCAGCAGGGCCTCGTTCCAGGCGTGGCCGCGCGATCCCTCGGTGGAGGGAGGTTCCACCGTCCGGAGGATCAGCCCTTTCTCGGCCGCGATCCGCCGCCAGGGGTAGACGTTGCTCGGGAATTGCTCCGCCAGGATCACGATGCTCGTCCGCGCCGGCGCCGCCACGTTTCTCGCCGCCGCGGTGATGCCGTAGGACACCGACGGAACGATGGCCACGCGCATCGGGTCCGTGCCGCCGATGAGCTCGCTGAAAGCGGCTCGCAGGCGGTCGCTGTCCTCGAAGAAGTCCGAGGCCTCGATCTCGAAGGGGCGCCGCTTCCGCTGCATTCCCTGGATCCCCGCCGCCTCCACGTCCCGGTGGAGCGGTGACATGTAGGCACAGTTCAGATACCGCACACCCGGGGGGAGGGAGAAGCCGTCGGATTGTCGGGGGATCGCCGGAGAACTCACCGAATCGCTCATGTGCCGCGCCTCACGGCGCGACCTCGCGTCCCTCACGTGCCGACCGGTAGCAAGCCTCGAGGACCTCGACCAGGCTCACTTGCTCCTCCGGGGCGGTGGCCGGCTTCTCGCCTCGCACGTGGCGCAGGAATTCGCCCCACTCCTGCCGGTAGGAATCGGCATACAGGTCCGCCGGCGGACGGTCGAGGGGCGGAGTCACGTCCATGACCCCGGACTCGGTCTCGCTCAGGAGCTGCAGAGGGTAGGAATAGGCCGAACCACGGTTTCCGAGCACGATCACGGAGTGCCGATCGCGCTCGTCGATGAGCTCCCAGGTGACCTCGACGCTGGCGGAGGCGCCGTCCGCGAGCGCCAGGTGGACGATCGCCGAGGTCTCGACGTCCGCATCCCCGTGCAGACGGGCGCACAACCGCTCGACCGAGGGGTAGTCGAGAATCCACAGGAGCACGTCCAGCGCCTGGGCCCCCAGATCCATCAGCGCGCCACCGCCCGACCGTGCCGGATCCCGCCGCCAGCCGCGCCTCGGCCTTCGCGACCTCCGGTTGAGCCAGTTGAACCGTATGTGATGGACTTCCCCGGCCTCGCCGTTCGCCACGAAGTGCTTGATCGCTCTGAGGTCGTAGCGATAGCGGAGATTGTTCGCGACCATCAGCTCTCTGCCGGCCCTCGAGGCAGCCTCGACCAATCGACGCGCGACGGTCGAATCGCTGACGAATGGACGTTCGCACATGACGTGCGAGTCGTGGGACAGGGCGGACAGCACGCCGGCCTCGTGCTCGCTGGTGGGCGAGCAGATCAGGACGGCGTCGAACGACTTGCGGTCGGCGAGCTCGTCCAGGGTCGGAGCCACCGATTCCACCTCGAACCGTTCCGCGATCGTTCTCGCCTTCGAGAGGTCGGTGTCGACCAGGCCGACGACCTTCACGTCCGAGAGCCTCTTGAGAATCGGCAGATGAACGACCTGGGCGGCGCCTCCCGCCCCTACTACGGCGATGTTGACCCTACGCACCACTACAGGACTCCTTTCCCGTCCCGGCTCGGCCCGCCGTCAGAACCGATAGGCCACGCCCGCGTACACCGCCACGTTGCTGGCCGAGGTCACCAGGGTTCCCCGCACGTCCGCGTACAGGCGGAGGTGCTTGCCGGGGTCGAACTGGAGGCCTCCCACCGCCGAGATCCCGGCGGTCACGACGGCATCGTCAAGGAAGGTGCCGCGGATGGCCTGGCCCGAGTCGTTCAGGATGTACAGGTCCGCCCCCGCTCCGAGGTACGGTGTGAACACGTCGGCGTTCGGCGTCCACTGCAGATCGATGCCCAGGATCCAGTAGTCGCGCTTCAGCTTTCCGAGGTCGATGGTGCAGTCCGGCCCGGAGCACACGGCCTCGAGGTTGCTCTCGAGCTTCGCGACGGCCTGATCGTCGATGTCGGCCGACCAGAAGGCGAACCGCGGGACGACCCTGACGTGCGGACCGAGGTAGCCCAGGTCGGCGCGAAGACCGAATCCGACCGCTCCCTGGGCATCCTTGGCGTTCACCCACACCACGTCGACGCCGATCGCCTGCAGGCCCAGGTTTTCGTAGTCGTATTCCGCCAGGTTCTGTGCCGACACACCCGCGGCCCCGGCGAGAGCGCCCCCCGAAAGCACCGACAGGATCGCCACGACGCGCAGTCCGCCTGTCCCAACCCTTCGTCCCATCCCCCTTCGCCTCATCCTTCGTCTCCTTCGTACACGTGAACCAGGGTCGCTCCCGGGTAGTAGGTCGTCAGGATCTGAGCATAGTCCTGGCCGGCCCGTGCCCGCCCGATTGCACCCCACTGACACATGCCGGCTCCGTGACCATAGCCGCGGCCATCCAGCTCCACCAGACCGTCGGAGCGGTCGACGATGGAGAAGTCCGTGGAGTTCAGTATCCGTCCCTCCTGCGGAAGGGCGCGCCGGATGTCGAGCCGGCTGAGCACGAGCTCCATTCCTTCGCCGTGAAACGCCAGATCGCGCACTCTGCCGCTCGCCGTCGTGTCCATCACCTCGAGGCTCTCGACCCTTCCGAGCTCGTTCACCGGCACCTTGAAATGAGCTGCAAGACCGACTCTCGCCACGGAGTCCAGCTGGTCGGCCGACCACACGATGCTCCAGCGGTAGCGGGGCGACGCGGCGCAGTAGTCGGTGCCGTCCGGTGCCCGATCCGACACGGAGCGCAGGTAGGGGACGGGCTCGCGATCCAGGACCTCGTCGATGGCCGCCGTCCGGCCGCCGCAGGTCGAATGGTAATAGGCCCGGATCGGCCGACCATCGAACATCAGGATCATTCCCGCCGTCCGCCGCACGGCCTCCGTCGCCTCGACCCGCTCGGCTTCCATGCCGCCGTATGCCTGATCCTCCACGCTTCCGAACAGGTCGAAGCCCTGCTCGAAGTTCCTCCCGAGCTGCGCCACGGCGTACGTGCGGGCCGCGACCGCCTGCGCCTCCACTGCGGCAAGCTCTTCGGCGTCGCGCGGACCGATCTCGAGCGGGACAACGCCCAGCAGATAGTCCTCCAGGGAAATCACGTTGATAGCGCTGACACGGTCTCCCGCGGCGACCCGCAGTTCAGCCGATCCGCGATATGGCAGGCCGTCAATGATGATCGGTTCCCCGCCCCGGGCCGGGTACACGCGAACCGAGGGCGAGCCTGACGGCGCGTTCTCGAGAAGGCCCTCGAGGCGCAGAACGGCGCCATCCGCGCGTGCCAGCAGCTGGCCGCCGGGACCTACCTCTCCAGCCGGCTGGCCGGTCAGGGCATCCTCGAGGCGCAGCCCGGCCGGCGAGGACAGGCTCGCCGTCGGCAGGTTCACCGCGACTCCGATCCTCACGGCCGGTCCCTCGGGGCCGGCAGTCCGCACGAAGTCGGGGATCCCGGCGCCCTCACCGGGGGTCGAGCCGGACGTCCGGACGGCCGGCGACAAGGCCAGCGGCAGGGCCGCGAGAAGGGCCAGGACAGTCGGAGCGGCCCGGGGACGGCCGCCGCAGCGCCTGGCGGTCACCTGCCCCAGACGGCTTCGAGTCCCATCGGCAGCACCGGCAGCGAGCGCCCCGGCCTCGCGCGCGGAGCGCGGAGCGCGGCCGACGATCCGACCGTCGCCGGTCGCACGATACCGCGAACCTCCGCTCTCAGGTCGTAGTCGTCGGCTTCGACGACCGTCGCGTCGACGATCGTCCCCGGCTGCAGCGCCACCTCGGCTTCCAGCAGCGTGACACCATCCACGTCGTCCGCCTGCCCCCAGGTCCGGGCCACCGGGGTCTCCCCTCCCTCGTCCACGAGCGCTTCGACCCGCCGTCCGACCGTCGCAGCGAGCCGGTCGGCGCTGATTCCGCGCTGTACCTCCAGCAGCTCCTCGAGCCGCTCCCGACCCAGGCCGTCCGGGAGGAAGTGCTGCTGCAGAGCCATCGCCCGGGTCCCGTCCTGGGGCGAGAAGGCGAAGGCGCCGAGCCGGTCGAACTCGACCTCCTCCATGAAGTCCAGGAGGTCGCGGAACTCGGCATCGGTCTCGCCGGGAAAGCCCACCAGGATGGTGGTGCGGAGCGTGAGATCGGGGATGGAGGCACGGAGCCACGCGATCTTCTCGCGGAGGCGGTGCTGCCGCTCGGGCCGCCGCATGCGTCGCAGCACGTCGTCACTGGCATGCTGTATGGGCATGTCCAGGTACGGCACGATTCGACGCTCGTTCGCCATGAGCTCGACGAGCGGCTCGCGGAGCCCCGCGGAGTAGATGTAGAGCAGCCGGAACCAGGGAATGTCG
>Ga0210133_1000761_pt1 | contig 10267 bp, 6 predicted proteins | sample Joice_ThreeSqC_D_2_FD_184874 | JGI IMG/M metagenome (GOLD analysis project Ga0210133, IMG submission 184874) | Wetland microbial communities from San Francisco Bay, California, USA, that impact long-term carbon sequestration - Joice_ThreeSqC_D1... | ecosystem: Environmental > Aquatic > Marine >...
CTCACGCCGGCGCTGGTGGCGGTCACGGTGTAGGGACCGCCGCCGGTCGAGCCCGCGGTGAACAGGCCGCTGGCGTTGATGCTGCCGCCGCCGCTCACGGTCCAGGCGAAGCTGGGCTGTGGGGCCAGGTTGGTGCCGAACTGATCGCGCGCAGTGGCGGCGAACTGTTGTGTGGCAAAGGTGTCGATCGTGGCGCTGGCCGGTGAGACCACGATGCTGGTCAACGTTTGGTTCACGGTCACCGTGACCGAGCTGGTGACGGTCAGGCCCGGCTGGTCTCGCACGGTGACCTGGAGGGTGTAGCTGCCCGCCTTGGTGAAGGTGGCGGTGGTGTTCTTGGCGGCGTTGCTGCCATTGGCGCTGAAGGTGACAGCGGCCGGGGGCGTTCCGGTGGTGGCCCAGGTGTAGGTCAGGTTCACCTCGCCGGCGTCGTCATCGCCGAGCACCGACAGTACGGTGCTGTTCCCCGTGACGGGGTTGGGATCGGCGGCGGCCGGCGCGCTGATGCTCGGCCCCACATTGGGGACCGCTACAGAGACCGTGGCGGTGCCGCCTATCGCCCCACTCTGGGCAGTGACCGTGAAGGGGCCACCGACGGTCGCGCCCGCCGTGAACAGCCCGCTGGCGTCGATGGTTCCTCCGCCGCTCACGCTCCAGGCAACGGTCGGTTGGCTGCCCAGGGGCGCGGCGAATTGGTCCCGGGCCGTCGCGACGAACGGCTGCGTCGCCAGCGGAGCGACGGTCACGCTCGCGGGCGCCACGACGATGCTGGTGAGGGTCTGGTCGACCGTGACCCCGACGACGCTGGTCACGGTGAGCCCAGGCTGATCTCGCACCGTGACCTGGAAGGTGTAGCTCCCTACCTTACTGAAGGTGGCGGTGGTGTTCTTGGCGGCGTTGCTGCCATTGGCGCTGAAGGTGACTGCGGCGGGCGGTGTGCCGAGCGTGGCCCACGTGTAGGTCAGATTCGCCTCGCCCCCATCGTCGGCACCCAACACACTCAGGCTGGCGGTGGTGCCCGCCACCGGATTCGGATTGGCCGATGCCGCCGTCGCCACCGTGGGCGGTTCGTTCGGCACGGCGACCGACGGCGTACGCCAGATTCCGCTGTCCGTGCCGGCGAAGATGGTGCTACTGGTTGCGGCCAGGGCCCAGATGCGGGCACCGTCAAGCATCCCGGTGTTGAACGCGGTCCAGGTCGCGCCGCTGTCGGTCGAGATGTGAACTCCGCTGTCGTCGGTCCCGGCGAGAAGCTGGTCGTCGACGGCGAGGAAGCAATTGATGTTCTGCAGGCCGGAGGCGTCCGCAGCCCAGCTCGCGCCGTTGTTGGTGGAGACGAAGACCTTGCTCAGGGTGACTGCGAACAACTTGCTACCCAGGGGCACGATCTGGGCGACGCGTGTATCGGCGAGGCCGGAATTCGCGCCTGACCAGCTGCTGCCGCCGTTCGTCGTGACGAAGACGCCGTTGCCATTGCTGCCGGCGAGCACGGCGCTTCCGCTGGCTACCAAGGAGGTGACCACCGCGCTCGCTGGTACTCCCGAGCTCGCTGCCGTCCAGGTGGTACCGTAATTTGCGGATTTGTAGATGCCGTTCGAGGTACCGGCAAAGAGGGTGGTACCAATCAGCGCCACCGACCGGATGGCCGTATCCGTGGGTATTCCGGTGGGCGCGAGCGCACTCCAGCTGGTGCCGCCGGAGGTGGACAGATAGAAGCCCTCCCAACTACCGGCCAGAATGTTGTTGTTCCACATGACGAGGGACAAGATGTCGATGTCGCTGTCCGCGGAGCTGATCTGCGTCCAGTTGGTGCCGTCGTCGGGCGTGAGGAATACGCGACCGCCATTCAAGCTGTCCCAGGTGCGGGCGAAGACCCAGTCCTGGCTGGTGTAGAGATCGAAGAAGCTGTTGCTCGCCGACCAATTGGTCGGTGTCCATTGCGCAACTGCCGGCGTCGATGCACGGAGCGTCGGCAGCGGCCAGGTCGCGCTGGCGTCTCTGTCGGGCGGGCCAGAGTTGTCGGCCAGTGAACCGGCTGCCGGGCCGGCGCCGTTCTCGCCTTCGGCACCGATGCCTGTCTGGTTTCCCGTGCTCGTCTCGGAGCAAGCGAGAGCGTTGATGACGAAAAGACCGACCAAGCCTGTCTTGATTAAGCGCACCATAGGAGCCCTCCGCGGGGACACCGTCCCTTTTCCCGCAAAGTGTGTCAAGCGCATTACAACCAGACGGCGCGATGCATTCTTGGCCTTGGGTAGGGTCATCCCATGCCGTTCGGAACGGTTGGAATGTCGTGATTCGGAGCTGCGCTACGTCGCGACGGCGTCGACCAGGAATTTCACTGCGGGGTCGGCCGGTTCGTTGGTCGCCTGACCGGGCCAGAGCAGGACGGGCAGGGCGCGAACGAGGAGCAGCAGCTTGCGTGCCTTGCTGGTGTAGGCGCGCGTGCTGACGGAATCGTAGCCGTTTCGCGCGACCACGCGGCCGATCTCCGCATAGATGAGTCGGGCGCTGCGCACGCCGAGCCGGCAATCGTGTGGGTACAGGCTCATGCCGCCGTCGGACCGGCGATAGAACTTGTCGGCGAGCGCGAGGGTGCGTTTCACCACGGAAGCCAGGGCCGGGCTCGGCTCGGGACGGGCCATCAGGCCGCCGGCATCGAGGCCGGCCTCGGCCAGCCAGTCGAGCGGAAGGTAGATGCGCCCGGCGCGCGCATCCTCGCCAACGTCGCGGCAGATGTTGGTGAGCTGCATGGCCAGGCCGAGGTCGCAGGCGCGCGCGAGGAGGACGGGCGAGCGCGCGCCGAAGACCAGGGTCATCATCACGCCCACGGTCGAGGCAACCCGAGCGCAGTAGGCCTCGAGATCCGCTTGGGTTGGGTACTGACGCCGCTCGGCGTCCCAGGCGAACCCGTCGAGGAGGGCGGCGGGAATGGTCTGCGGGATGGCAATCTCTCGCACCAAGCGGCAGAAGGCCCGGTCCACGGGATCCTGCTCGGGTTTGCCGGCGTAAATGCGGTCCAGTCGTTCGTGCAGGCGGGCCAGCTCCTTGCGCACGTCCGTTCCCAGGTCAACGGCGTCGTCGGACACGCGGCAGAAGGCGTACAGCGCGGCGGTTCGATCATGCAAGCGCTTGGGCAACATGCGCGACGCGGCCACGAAGCTCTTCGAGCCCCGCGCCAGGATGTCGTGGCAGGCACGGATGTCCGCCCGCGCCTCTTCCTCGCTTTGTCGCCAGGCCGCCATCAATGCAATTTCATCGGGCCATGCGCAGGTCGGGTGGGCACAGGCGTGCGGCGGTCAGGGAGAGGAAGGATTCGACGTCGGCGCGGCCAAGGCAGTCGGGGATGGATTGCATGGCGCGGTCGAGCAGTTCGTCGAGCCTGCGGCCCGCGCCCTCTATCCCCAGTTTGGTCACTACGCTCGGTCGGCGCTTGTCGCTGTCCTGGTGGATGGGCTTGCCCAGGCCTCGCGTCTCGCCCAGCGCATCGGCAAGGTCGTCGGCCACCTGGTAGGCCTCGCCAAGGAGCCCCCCTGCCAGACGCCATGCCGCTGGCTCGGCCCCGCCCGCGGTGGCACCGGCCACCGCCGCAGCCTCGAACAGGGCGGCTGTCTTGGCGTGGTGATAGGCGGCCACGTCGACGCTGGGCTCGCTCTCCCAGGCCTGGCCGGCCGCAATCCCGGCGGGTGCGCCGGCGGCACCTGAGAGAACCGAAAGAATCAGCGCGGCCTTTCCCGGGTTGCGGGGAACCTGGCCGGCTACCGCGCGAAAGGCCATGACGATCAGTGCATCGCCCACGAGGATGGCGATCTCCTCGCCGAATCGCTTGTGCAGCGAGAGTCGCCCGCGGCGCATGGGCGCGTCGTCGAAACACGGCAGGTCGTCCTGAACCAGCGAGGCGCAGTGGAGAAGCTCGACGGCAACGGCCGCGGCGTCCGCCAAAGTCGGCTCGGGATCGCCGCACGCCCTGGCAACGGCCAAACACAGTGCTGGACGAACCCTGCCCCCGCCCGGGAACACGGCATAGCGGATGGCCTCCGCCAGACGGGTGGGGCAGGGACCGCTGGTGGCTTGCGCCACGGCTTCCTCCAGCGCTGCCTCGATTCTGGGCTGCGTGTCCATGGGCGTTGAGGCGCCTACTATGCCTGATTTTCCGTGGTCGCCGTCAACAACATGGTCTTGCTGACGCGATGCGAATGCGCGCTGAGTTGTGCCAATCGATTTTCTTGACTCTTCTATCTTTCGGCTCAACCTTGCGGCATTCCCATGGCTACCCAGTCGAATTCCAAGTCAGGCAAGTCAAAAAACGCCAAGGCAGCGGCCAAGGCCGCACCAGCGGCCAAGCCGGTCAAGGCGCCCGGTCGGCAAGATCCGACTCCGGAAGAGATCGGGCTCCGCGCTTACGAGATCTACGTGAGCGAGGGATGCCAAGAAGGTAGCGATCTCGAGAACTGGCTGCGCGCTGAAAAAGAGCTGCGTTCGCAGCAGGGCCGCTAGCCACAGGGGAGAGTTCCTAGGCGCGTTCGCATTCTCGCCCTGAGCGAGGTCGCGGAAGCCTGACCGGGGCTTGCATAGGCGTCTACCCCGATCGTGATTCGCGGACGCGTGTTGCCGCGGGCTAGCCCTGCTGGGCTTGCTCTGCGGGTGCCTCGGCTGGTCTCTCGGCGGATTTAGCGACGGGTTTCTCGGCGGCGCTGGCCACAGCCAGGGCCAGCAGGCCGCACAGGCTGAAGAGAGCCGGCTTGGGCGATGAGATATCCGCGCCGGCCGCGACGATGAGGACAAGCCCCCAGCCGGCCAGACGAGACTTGGCAGGTCCCCACAGGCAGTTGGCAACAGCAGCGCCAAGACAGGCGAAGACAGTGATGAGGGCGCCAGAGTAGAGCCGCTCGGATGTCGAGGCGAGTCCGGCCAGGTCGATGTGCAGCCCGAAGAACAGGGCTGCTTGCACCAAGTCGAAACGCAGCGCAGTCGCAAGGCTGAACCCCGTGGCGAGCACCAACCCAGTAGCGATCGTGACGACAGCCCGAGCGGTGCCCCACGGCCATGGTGCCACCAGCAGTGGCGACGCGAACATCGCCGTCAGGCTCATCAGGTGGGCCAGCTTGGCGAGCTGGGAGGGATCGGGGGTCGACCACGCCATGCGCAGGCTGAAGAGCGCCATGGCCTGTATCACCATGGGAACCGCGAAGAGGGTGATGCCCAGCTTGGACCGCCAGGACCGGCCACCATGCCACACGCCGAGGGCGAGGAAGAAGACCAAGAACCCGTGGCTGATGCGCAGGTGCACGTTGTATTGCGGGGCCAGGCTCCACAGCACGCCGATACCGGCCAGGGCGCAAAAGAAAAGCCCGACCGTGCTCACCGTGATGCGCATCGAGCGCGGAAAGACCTGGTCCCCGCCCAGGGCGACGAGCAGCGCGACCGCCGCGAGGACGAGCGCCAGAATCCCGGAGAGATTGGAGAAGAAGAGCGCCGTGCCGGCTGCCCAGCGTTCGGCCGGCGTGCCGCCTTGGCTGGGCAGGAAGATGGTGGTGCCGACGCGATAGAAGACCAGATCCGCCAACGCGGCCAGGGCGAGCAGGGCAGTCAGGTTCGGTGCTGGCGGCAGTCTTCGCATCGTTGAATCCCGAGGAGTATAAGCCCCGCTTGGCTGGACGGGCGGGTCGGCCTCGCGGAATTCCGCCAGGGTGATAGATTTCCCCTGACGGACGACCCGACCTCACGCGGACCTGATGGCCGGGCGTCAAGGCCATCAGCATGCACGGCGGCGAAGATTACCTCGCGGGACTGGCGCAGATTCACACGCGCGAGACTGCCGACGATCGTCGCTCGCTGTGGCGCCAGGGTATGGCCAGCCTGGCTGCGGCGGCCGCGGATCAGCAGCCCACGCCGCTCGAGGGACTGGCCACCGACCAGTTGCTGGCCAGCACCCGTTGCGCCCTCGGCGCGGGCCTGGTCGACGACATCTCCTTTCTCTCGCGCCCCGATGCCTCGGCCGCGCTCTTCGAGCTAGCCGGCGCTTTGCCCCCAAGCCCCGAGAAGCGCGAGCTCGGTCGCCGAGTGCTGGTTGCCTTGCACGAAGGCGACGCGGCGACCTTCGCGACCCTGGCCACGGCGCTGGCGTTGTCCTCGCCGCGCGCGCTCGGGGGTGCGCAGATCCGCGCCCGGGTGGCACTCTCGCTCCGCCTGCCCCTGTCCACCGTCGCTCACGTCGACGGCCTGGCCCTCGCACTCGTCTCGCGACCCGAGCTCGAGCGCGATTGGCTGTCGGGCCATTCCATCGGCGCGTTGCCTGCCCGGCGCTTGGCCGCACGCCTGCTCGAACGGGCCGCGCGCGCAGCGGTCGGGCGAGCGAAGGAGGGAGATGACAGCGGTGTCCGCGTGTTCGAGCGGCCCAACGTGCGCATGGCCTGGGGTCGGCTCATCACGGATCGTGAATCGCTGGTGTGGCGGCACGTGGCGGTGGCGCGCGGGCTGCTGGCGGTTGCGGCTCCGTTGCGGGCAGCCGAAATATCGCGTGACCTCTCGCCGCGGCTCGGCCCCAGCGAATGGAGGCGTGCCGCCACCTCGCTGGCCGCCACGGTGGCCCACGATCCGGGCACGGCGCTGCCCGCGTGTCTGAAACTGCTCGACAGCGAGTTGCAGGAGCGCGACAATGGCATTGCCTCGGCGTCGATTTTCGGTCTGTCACGCGTTGTCGAGCAAGAGCCCGAGGCCGCCGACGAGCTTCTGGCCAAGCTGGTGCCCTGCGGGGGTATCGAGGCCATCGAGGCCCTGGCCGATCTGCGCGAGGAAGTCGCCGGGCACCCCGTCGGCGCCGAGGCCGCCTTCACGGCCATCGAGCGCCTGCGCGCCGACCAGGCCTCGGCCGATGACGGAACGGCGGCACTCATCGGTGCGCTCATCGACGACCTCGACATGGGCGCCGATCGCGCCAAGACCTCGCTGCGTCTGCATCTCGGCGAGGCCCTGCACGCCTTCGCCGAGGGCCGGGACCTCGGCCCTGCTACCGAGGCCGCCCTGCACGTGGCAGGCACGGCCATGGACATCCTCGAGCGCACTGGCGAAGAGACCTCGGACGAACGGCAGGTCACGTTCCGCGCCCTGCGCGAGCTGGACGTGGGCCTGCTCGCCACATCGGCCCTTTCCGATCTCCTCACGGTTCGGGAGCGCAACCAGTCGGGATCGAGCCCACTGGTTGGCATCCTGTGGCGCCTGGGCAGCTGGCTGCTCGTACACGAACAGCAATCCGTCACGGGCGGGGAGATGCCGCACTTGACCCTGCGCTTTCGTCAGCTGCGCACCCTGCTCCACCTGGTCGATACGGACATGGGGAACAGCGATGAGCCCACGGCAGAGGCGCGCTCCCGGCGCTTGCACGTGTTCAAGCTGCTGGCCCAACGCGCGTTGGCGGACGCGCCCTCGCCCCTGCGTCGGCTGTTGTGCGCGACCATGGCGCGCGCCGCGGACGCCTTGGCGCGCGATCAGGTGGCCGAGCTCTCCGATGTGTTCGTGGCCACGCTGTGGAGTCTGTCGAGCGCATCGGATTTGCGCGCCCTGGCCGAGGCCTGCATGGTGCCGGAATTCAAGGAGGTGTTCGCTTCGGCCGCCCAGGTACCGCGCTCGCTCGCGGAACGGGGTGCGCGCGGCGACGAGCATGGCTTGGTGGAGAACTTGCGCGACGTGGCCGAGGCGCTGCCACCGGGCAGCTCGGCGCGCGTGGAGGGGTTGCGCCGGGCCATCCTCGGACTCACGCGTGCGCTCGAAACCCTCAACAGCGCGGTGTCGCTGACCGAGTTACGCAAGGACGACGGCAGCGCCGCGCTCGATCGCTTGGCCTTGGCCATCACCTACGCCGCCCGGCTGTGCGGTGGGGCCATGCGCCGGACGGGACTACGCGAGAACTACTTCCCGTCGTCCTCCACGCGCGCCCTGCGCCGGCTGGAGGCCTGGATCGAGCGCGCCTTGCGCGAGCGCGACGAGGGCGTGGGCGCGGCGGCCAACGCCGCGGCCGAGGCCGTACGTCAGGATCTGCCACCGCTCTTCGCCGAGGTGGTGGCCCGCGTGCTCATGCGCGTCGGCCGTCTGCCGCGCGTGCCGCGACCGTCGGGCGAGGTTACCCACATCACCAAGCGCCAGAGCCAGCTGCGCCTGCCCGCGTGGCTGCCACCCAGCCGGCTCATCGGTGGCTTCTTCGTGGTCCGTCCCATCGGCGCCGGAGGCGGCGGGTCGGTCTTCGTTGCCCGCCGGTCCGAGGAGCGCCACGAGGAGGGAGCCGATACCTTCGCTCTCAAGGTGCCGGCCTACACCGGTGCTGCCGCGCGCACCCTCTCCGAGGAAGAGTTCATGCAGCTCTTCCGCGAGGAAGCCGGCGCGCTATTGACCCTGCCCAGGCATCCCAACATCGCCGGCTTCGTCACTTTCGACGCCGGTGCTCGGCCCAAGCCTATCTTGGTCATGGAGCTGGTGCAGGGGAACACCTTGGAGCGGCTGGTCGATCGGCGCTCGCTCAACATGCGGCTGGCGCTCGATATCCTCGACGGCATGGCCGCCGGGCTGCAGGCCATGCACGACGTGGGGCTGGCCCATCTCGACGTCAAGCCGGGCAACGTCATCCTGAGCGCCCAGCGGGACAACGCGTCCCCACGGCGGCCGCGCAACCAGGACGTCCGGCAGATGCCGGTGCTGGTGGATTTCGGCCTCGCGGGCCGCAAGGTCCGGCCGGGTTGCGGCAGCCCCTACTATGGCGCGCCCGAGGTGTGGGACACCGCCGAGTTCGGCGACCGGCTCGACCCGCGCGCCACCGACGTCTACGCCTTTTCCTGCTTGGCCTACGAGCTGCTAACCGGCAAGCCGCTCTTCGCGGGCGCCACGTTGCCGGCGATCTTCGCCCTGCACCTCAACCACGACGGAGATCCGCCGGAGTTGGAATGGATGCGCAAGCACGAGCGGCACGCGCCGCTGGCCGACCTGTTTTGCGATGGTCTGGCGCACGATCCGAGCGAGCGCATCAGCATGAAGGGGATGCGTTCGCGACTGGCCGCCATCGCCAAGGAGCGGCTGTCCGACGCAAGCTGGCCGCTGCGGCCATGAGGAATGCAGCCCACGGTCGCGCCAAGGTTCGCTCGGGAAATCTCCCGGAGTTGAGGTATGGTTTTGCCCGGATCCCACCATGAAAATCCTCGTCACCGGCGGCGCTGGCTTCATCGGCGCGAATTTCCTCAACTTGCTCGTCCCGCGCCACCCGGAGCATGATTTCGTCAACCTCGACGCCCTGACCTACGCGGCGAACCCGGCCAGTCTGTCCGGACTCGAGGGCCGGGCCAATTACGCCTTCGTGCGCGCCGACCTGGTCGATTTCGAGGCCGTGCGCGCCGCCTTCGCCCTGCACCGGCCCGAGGTGGTGATCCATTTCGCCGCCGAGAGCCACGTGGACCGCTCCATCGCCGGGCCGCGGCCCTTTCTGCGCACCAACATCGAGGGCACGTTCAACCTGCTCGAGGCGTGCCGCGAGACGTGGCAAGCGGGGCAGGGGTTGCTTCACCACGTGTCCACCGACGAGGTCTATGGCTCGCTCGGCCCCGAGGGGCTGTTTCGCGAGGACACGAAATACGACCCATCGAGCCCCTATTCGGCATCCAAGGCGGCGAGCGACCACCTGGTACGCGCGTGGGGCCGCACCTTCGGCTTGCCCATCAAGATCACCAACTGCTCGAACAACTACGGGCCGCTGCAGTTTCCCGAGAAGCTCATTCCGCTCATGATCCAGAACCTGCTCGAGCGCAAGCCGCTGCCCGTGTACGGCAAGGGCCAAAACGTGCGCGACTGGCTGTTCGTGGGCGACCACTGCGAGGCCATCTGGACCGTGGTCCAGCGTGGGAAGGTCGGCGAAACCTACAACATCGGCGGGCGCAGCGAGCAGCGCAACATCGACGTGGTCAAGCGCCTGTGCGCCATCGTGGCCGGAGAAACCGGCGCGTCCGAGGCGGAGCTGCTCGGCCTTGTCACCTACGTCAAAGATCGCCCCGGCCACGACGAACGCTACGCCATCGACGCCACGAAGATCGAAAAGGAGCTGGGCTGGAAGCCGAGCGAAACCTTCGCGACCGGGATGCGCAAGACCGTGCGCTGGTACCTCGACCACCAGGACTGGGTGTCGAGCGTGCGCACCGGCGAGTACCGGCGTTGGATCGAACAGAACTACGGGGGACGCTAGCCATGGTAACCAAAGGGATCATTCTGGCCGGCGGCTCGGGCACGCGGCTAC
>Ga0210133_1000762_pt1 | contig 10261 bp, 4 predicted proteins | sample Joice_ThreeSqC_D_2_FD_184874 | JGI IMG/M metagenome (GOLD analysis project Ga0210133, IMG submission 184874) | Wetland microbial communities from San Francisco Bay, California, USA, that impact long-term carbon sequestration - Joice_ThreeSqC_D1... | ecosystem: Environmental > Aquatic > Marine >...
TAAAGATAAAAATAAGGGAAAATCTTTCGATACCGGATGGTGATATAAAGTTGAATGAGGATAATCTGAAAAAGGTAGTGCGTGTAATTCGTAGGTTTCATCCGAAAATAATTTTTGCACCTTACTTGAATGACCGGCATCCCGATCATATTAATGCCAGCGCATTAATAAAAAAAGCTATGTTTTCTTCAGGCTTAACCAAGTTTAAAACAGCAGATAATAAGAAGACGCAGAAGGCTTATCGTCCTAATAGAATATTTTATTATATGCAGACATATACATTTGATCCTACTTTTATAATCGATATTTCTGACACGTTTAATGAAAAAATGAAATCTGTTTATGCCTATAAAACTCAGGTTTACAATCCGGGGCAAACTAAAGCTTCTGGACCGGAAACATTTATTAGTACACCGGAATTTATCGGCTATATCGAAGCCAGGGCAAAATCGTATGGATTTCAAATAGGTAAAAAATATGGAGAGCCTTTTTATTCCGAAGAAGAAATAGAAATGAATCTCTCCGGTTTACTTGGGATGTAGTTTTTAATCCGAAGGAAATGTAACTACCACTTCGGTTTGTTTTCCATAAACGCTGTTTATCTCCAGTTTCCCATCATATAGTTTGGCTATCTTCATAGCGATCGTCAATCCTAATCCCATCCCTTGCTGTTCGTATTTGTCTCTTTCGAATTGCAGGTAAGCCCCGACGCCGGAAATCTGTTCCTTGGTCATTCCCCTGCCTTCATCCCTAATTCTTAATTCAAACGATGTTCCATTTTTTAATAAAGTTATATCTACGGTTGTGTCACTTGTGGAAAACTTAAATGCATTGTCTAATAGTTCTTCAAACAAAATAGAAAAATAATCAAGCGGTAGAAATACACCGGTTGGCTGGATGTTTAATGCCAGATCATTTTTTCTGTCGTATCTCTCAGATACCTTGTTGGAAATTACCGAAACGAATTCGGGAGTTATTGTTGTGAATTCTTTTTTTCTATTGATTATAGTTTTATCAACACCTATCATTTCAAGTTTTTCGTAAAAGATAAAATTCTTTATAAGTCTGTTTAATCTTAAACCTGCCTGAAGAATAGCCTGCGAAAATTCCAGCGCTTCATGATCGGAGCTATCGATGAATTTATCCGTTAACACTTCAGCATAACCCATAATTGCAACAAGAGGTGTCTGCAGTTCATGAGGCAGGGAGAGCGATATGCTTTCTTTTAAGTCATCCATTCTTTTACGGATGATGGCATATTTTTCTAATCTTGTTTCAATCGAACTGATAAGATCTTCCGGCTGAAATGGTTTTGTAATATAGTCATCGGCACCCAGTGTCATACCGGTTCTTAAATCCTGCTGGTCGACAAGAGCACTAAGGAAAATAAATGGTATGGAAGAAGTGCGTGGATTATTTCTTAATTCTTTCAATACCTGGTGCCCATTCAAACCCGGCATTTTAATATCGCAAAGAATTATATCGGGGATTTCACTTTTAGCGATTGCGATTCCTGCCTGCCCGTCGATTGCAGTAAAGCATTGATAACCTTCCTCTTTGAGATAGTCCGCAACCGATTCTAAAATTAATTTATCATCTTCAATTATTAGTATTTTGCTCACTTCAACCGGTTCTCTCCAAGTAAAGAAATTATCAGAATTAAAAATGAAATTAATTTCCCACTGAAAATAATATAATGAAAAATTATATAACTATAATTATTATTTTTATCAGCCGGGTAATAAAATTTCTATATCATATAACATAATAATACTTAAGCTAAATGGTTTCTATTTATATATGTAATTTAGTTCGGGATTAGATTTTATTTATAATAAAGACAGGCTTAGAGATGGAAAACAAATTAAGAGCAATTAAACAATTAGAAAAGCTTGGAATAAGAAATATTCGTGAAGTGTTTTATAATTACGGCACGCCTGCTCTTTATGAACAGGTTATAAGACGCCGCGAAGGATTACTGGCTCATTTGGGTCCGCTGGTTGTAAGAACAGGTTACCATACGGGAAGGAGCCCCAACGATAAATTTCTTGTAAAAGAAGAATCCAGTGAGAAAAATATCTGGTGGGGTAAGGTTAATAAATCTATGGATGAGGGAAAATATAACCAGCTATTTGCAAAAATGATGGCTTACATTCAGGGAAAAGACTTATACGTAGAAGATTGTTACGTGTGTGCCGATGAAAAATATAAATTCCCGATAAGAGTTATAACAGAAGAAGCCTGGCATAATCTTTTTGCACGCAATATGTTTCGTCGGTATACGGATTCGAAAGAACTTGAAAAACACGATCCGCAATTTACAATTTTACAAATGCCCAATTTTCATGCGAACCCTGAAAACGATGGTACGAATTCGGAAGTTTTTGTCATAATTAATTTCGGTAAAAGAATTGTTTTGATAGGTGGAACGAGTTACGCGGGTGAAATAAAAAAATCTATTTTCACAATTCTCAATTACCTGATGCCCCTAAAAAAGGTCATGTCTATGCATTGTTCCGCAAATGTTGGAGAGGGTGGAGATGCTGCTTTATTTTTTGGTTTATCGGGAACAGGAAAGACAACTCTTTCAGCCGATCCTGATCGAAAATTAATTGGTGATGATGAACATGGTTGGAGTGAAGAAGGAGTTTTTAATTACGAAGGCGGATGTTACGCAAAGGTTATCAGGTTATCTGAGGAAGCTGAACCGGAAATTTATGAATGTACAAGAAAGTTTGGAACGATCTTAGAAAACGTGCAGATCGATGCGCACTCGAGAAGGATCGATCTTGATGATGATACTTTTACAGAAAATACACGTGCTGCTTATCCGCTTACCCATATTAAAAATATTGTTCCTGAAGGTAAAGCCGGTCACCCCGAAAATGTTGTTATGCTTACTGCGGATGCATTCGGTGTACTGCCGCCTATTTCAAAATTAACAACAGAACAAGCGATGTATCATTTCATTTCCGGTTACACAGCTAAAGTTGCCGGAACTGAAAAAGGAGTTACGGAACCGAAAGCAACATTCAGCACTTGTTTTGGTGCACCTTTTATGGTACATCATCCAACAGTTTATGCTGAATTGTTGGGCGAGAAAATTAAAAAGCACAAAGCTAAATGCTGGCTTGTAAATACCGGGTGGACGGGCGGACCTTACGGTACCGGCAGCAGAATGAAAATAAAGTATACACGTGCAATGCTTATTGCAGCGCTCACAGGTAAACTCGATAAAGTTGAAACCATAAAAGACCCATTCTTTAATTTGAGTGTGCCGGTTTCCTGTGAAGGAGTTCCATCCGAAGTTCTCAATCCGAGGAATACATGGAAGGATAAAAAAGAATACGATGTAATGGCTAAAAAGCTTGCAGGTATGTTCATTGATAATTTTAAAGAATTTGAAAAAGGGACTTCAAAAGAAATTATATCGGCTGGACCAAAGAGGTAATCGATTTTTTAGAAGTTAAAATATTGTCTGTAAGATTCACCTAATAGGTGAGTTTAACTATGAATGGTAGTATTTTAATTTTTGAGAGGTGAATGGTGTAGAGGGAATTCAACCTCCCGATTCTATCCTACATTTAATCGACATTATTATTCTTATCATTATGATATAAAATATTATAGTGTTGCTTTATCTTATTGATATAAAGAAGATTTAAATTATGATATTTTACTATAATAATGAAAATAATTAAATCGATTTGCTATCGGTATAATAATTGTCATTTTAAAAAATTAATCTTTATTAATTAATGAAAAATAATAACGGAAAGTTTTATTGTTAAACATTGTTACTATAGACAGTTTAGATTTTTTTAGCTATTTTCTTACCGACTATTTCAATCAACAAGCAAGTTTTTTCGTTTGTAAATAGGTTGCATGTTTTACGAATGCTGAAAAATAACCATCATAGACATCAAAATAGTTCTTACGTAAATTGGAAGGAGTAATTGGATATGAAACGATTGAAGAATTTGATCGTAGTGATTCTTCTTTTTACAATTGCATCTGTTTCACCTCTCTGGTCTGGGACAACAGGAAAGATCGCCGGTACTGTACTAGATAAAAAATCGAGTGATCCATTACCCGGAGCCAATATTATTATTGTCGGAACAACTTTAGGATCAACCACAAATCTCGAAGGTCAATTTACAATATTAGAAGTGCCACCCGGAACATATGATGTTCAAATCTCCTATATCGGATATAAAAAAGTTACCCTTAGTCAAGTTAGAGTATTTATTGATCAAACTACGCGTCTTGATCTAACCCTTGATGAAGAAACTATTGGAATAGATGAAATCGTTGTAACTGCAAATAGAGATATTATTAAAAAAGATGTAAACACAAGCGTGGTTTCGGTTTCTCAGGAAGAGTTAAAAACATTACCTATCTCAAATGTTCAAGATGTATTAGGCATGCAAGCCGGGATTCAAATTGTTAATAATGGAAGAGATTTTCAAATTCGTGGTGGTGATGGAGATGAATCGCTTTTCATGGTGGATGGAGTGACGATGAGAGATCCACGTAACAACAATGCTCTAACAAAAGTTGCCCTTAGTACAATCCGGGAAATTTCCATTGAACGCGGTGGGTTTAATGCTGAATATGGTCAGGTTCAGGCAGGTATTGTAAATATTGTAACTAATGAAGGTAAAAAGCAAGGATACTCCGGAAACATTCAGATAAAAATAGCGCCGCCGGCGCCAAAATACTTTAGAGGCAATGGAATACCGGACGTTCAGGATCCGAATTCCTATTGGCTTAGACCATATTTAGACCCTGCAGTTAGCTGGACAGGAACAAATACACTTGAAGAGGATGGCGGTTGGGATGAATACACAAGAGGTGAGTATCTTCCATTTGTAGGCTGGAATGCAGTTTCTGAACAATTGAATACCGACAACAATCCGAATAACGATCTTACACCTGTCGGTGCGCAACGGGTCTTCTTATACGAAACAAGAAAAAAACAACTAAACGATTTAGCTGATTATGATATTGATGGAGGTTTTGGCGGACCGGTTCCATTCATTTCCGATCCACTTGGAAATCTTCGATTCTTTGCTTCTTATCGCCGTCACAGAGAGGCTCTTCTTTTTCCATTATCAAGACCAGATTATGTTGATGATGATTGGAGACTTGTACTAAATTCTGATTTAAATCAATCGATGAAATTAAGACTTTCAGCATTGTATGGAAATATTTATACGATGGAGGATAACTGGAATAAAGGGAATTATCCCCAATCTCCTTCAGAGTTGGCAAACGGGACAGGTGGTAGTGCTTTGTTTAATTTGTTTAGTGATTGGACTTATAGCCTGACAGACATAAGTCATCGGGTATTCGCTGCAAAATTTAGTCATAATTTGAATTCAGCTACATTTTATGAAGTTTCCTTGGAATACCTGAGACGTCATTATTATTCACGACCACCGGCTCCACGCGATCCCTCGCAATTATATGAAATCGTTCCCGGATTTTTTGAAACTTCAAATCCTTTTGGATACTATCCTACTGCAACCTCGGATGATGGAATTATAGTCTGGGCTGGCGAGCAGCAATCACTTGCAAGAGATAATTCTACCGCAAGCGTTACAACTTTAAAAGCAGATTTAACTACACAACTTGACTTTAATAATTTAATTAAAGGCGGAGTCGAGTTTGCGTACAATGATTTAAACCTGGATTATGGATTTATCCAGATCCAAACGGGCGGTAATACATATAGTAGTCGGGTTCAAATGCATAATTACCCATTGCACGCTTCAGCATATCTTCAGGATAAATTAGAAACAAACGGATTTACTTTAAATGCCGGATTTAGACTCGACTATAGTAATTCCAATGCTGAATGGTGGAATTATGATCCTTATGATTTGAATTTTATATCATCAAAGTTTAACAGCGATGGCACATTTGTAACCCAAAAAGCCAAGGCTCAATGGCAGGTAAGTCCTCGTTTAGGTATTTCACATCCTATATCGGAGAACGCAAAATTGTTCTTTAACTATGGGCATTTTAAACAAATACCTAATTATGAGGGTCTTCTACGTTACGATAGACGCCCTGATAATTCATTAGTGCGTATAGGTGACCCAAACCTTACACTTGCAAAAACGATTTCCTATGAATTAGGTGTTGATTATCTCTTCCCTGAAAATATATTATTACAGGCAACAGCTTTTTACAGGGATATTAGCGACCAGCAGAGTACAACACAATATCAACCTATTCTCGGTACCGCTTATACTATAACAACAAGTAACAATTATTCCGATATTCGTGGATTTGAGATTACATTACGTAAATCATCGGGTGCCTGGTTTTCAGGCTTTGCAAATTTCACTTACCAGGTTACATCAAATGGTAATTTTGGTGAGGCAGAAATGTACCAGGATCCTTCAAGACAGAAGGATTATAATGAAAACACGATCAATTTATATCAAACTCGTCCTATCCCTACACCCTATGCAAGGGTAAACCTTAGTTTCTATACACCGGACGATTTTGGTCCTGTTGTATTAAACAACAATATTTTGGGAGGATTACTGTTAAACTTTTTATTTAACTGGAGTCAAGGAGGATATACTACATACAATCCTAAAAATATCTCCGGAATAGATAATAACGTTCAGTACGTGGATTATATTGATGGAACCTTGCGATTAAGTAAAACTATATTATTTAATAGTTTTTCAATTCAACTTTTTGCCGATGTTTACAATGTCTTCGACTCAAAACGATTATGGAATACAGGAGAACAGGATTATAGGCACTCCTTACATCTTCCAAAAAATAAAGGCTATGACAATATTCCCGGAGATGATAAATTTGGAGATTACCGGAAACCTGGTGTAGAATGGCAGCCAATGGAGTATGTCGGATCAACAATTGATAAAACCAGACCTGCGGGAAGTACGCGTGCAATTTACTACGAAGCTGCAAGCGGAACATATTGGCAATACAGCAGTAACGAATCTCTTCCCGTTGATCAGAGATGGGCGCTGGTTGATAAATCGAGAATAGATAAAATTCTAGAGGACAAAGCATATATTGATATGCCCGGTGCATCTACTTTTTGGTTTCTGAATCCCCGGAATGTCTATTTTGGTTTACGGTTTTCATTTAATTTAGATTGATAATTGGAAATAAAAAATGAGATTAATTATGAAAAAACCTTACACAAAATTTCAACTTTTGTTTTTAACGGTTGGTCTGTTTCTGACGCTAAATGGTTTATATAGTTCATTTGCCCAGGATCTGAGATGGTTGCGTGTAGGACAATTACAATCCTACTTTATGGATTACGGAGCAGAATGTGAATTAAACGCTTTTAATAATAATTTTCTATCATGGCCTGCACAATACGGTGATAATCAATATATGGCTCGAATGAAGGCTTTATGGTTTGGATGTAAGAGCTTCTACGACCCGGTAGAAAAAAAAGTGAAAGGAACCAAAGTTGTTGGTGCTGGTCCTCGCTATGATGCTGCAAATCAGCCACTTATGATTTTTAGTCAAAGTATTAAACTGATAGGAAAATACCCTCATCCTGTAGTAGTTGTGGATCAACAGATTGGAACGAACAATACTCTTTATGATGTCTTAGATGAAATTGATGAAAGTCTACCTTGCGATCGTATGATAGTCATTACATTCAATACTTCAATGGGAGTTTCCGTCACTAAAAAAATTATGGCATTTACTCAGCAAAACCACGATGATTATTTTATTTATGAATATGTTATTAAAAATACAGGAATTATTAATGAGGCTGGCGATGTTTACGAACAAACTTTAGAGGATTTCTGGGTTTATAACCTTTATAGATATGGTTTTGCAGGAGTAACTTCAAGCGGTTTTGGTTCAACATGGGGTGCCTTTTCTTCAGAGTGGGGTCGTACTACCGAGTTTTATGATTTTGGTCCCTATAGAGGATCTGATATGAGGGGATTCTATGGTTTTTATGGTCCTTCAAGCGAACGTACAGGTATAAATTATGAACAGGATTGGGGATGCCCTAATCAAGAGGTTGATGGATTACTTGGTTCGGCAAAATATGCCGGTGTTGTAACATTATTTGTTTCAAAAAGTCCGCAGGAATGGGGAACCGATGATTCTCAACAACCCAGGAATACCGCTTATATTTCTGTTGATAACAACCCGCAGCTTATTATGAATGCGACGGTAAGCCAGTATGATGAAGCATTCATGACTGAACGTTACCGTGTAATGACAGAAGGACATCTTCCGGAAAGTCACATGGAATCGGTTGGAGATCAATATGTTTCTGACTGGACAAGTCAGCATCCTGATCGTGATGGGGGTGGTGGAACCGGTCAGGGGCAAGGATTTGGTCCATATACTCTTGCCATTGGCGACAGCATTCATATTGTATTTGCGGAAGGTTCTAACGGCATAAGCTGGGAAAAATGTCGCGAAGTAGGGGCGAAATGGTTTGCATATTATCAGGGTACAAGTGCACCAAGTCTTGTTTTACCGGATGGTTCAACAACAACGAGCTATACTGATTATACTCGTGCGTGGGTCGAAACTGGTAAAGATTCAATTATGAAAACGTTTAATAATGCAGTTTCAAATTATAATTCCGGTTACAACATTCCGCAACCCCCACCGGCTCCCGATCAATTTACAATTCAATCCGGTGGTGATCGCATTAGACTTACCTGGTCTGATAATGCTGAAAGCTCGCCAAATTTTAACGGTTATGTCATATATCGTTCCGAAGGAAATGTAAAAGATTATCGAACAAAGTACAATAAGATATTTCAATGTGATAAGTCTAATGCTGTAACTCAATTTGATGATGTTACTGCTTCCCGAGGATTTAATTATTACTATTATATACAATCTAAGGACGATGGAACCCAGAATGATGTAGAGCAGGGTGTACCATTATACAGCAGCTTGTTTTTAACTTTAACAAGTGTACCGGCGACACTACAACGACCAGCCATTACCGGACCACCGGAGGCTCCCGGAGTTGATACAACAAACTGGAAGTTAATGCCGGATTTAGGTGAATGGGATTCTCTATCAACATATTATATTTATAATTCAGTATCCTATGGCGGTTCAATCTATGTTGCTATCTCGGATTCATTTATGAATAGCAAAATCCCGGATTCAGACAATGATTATTGGAGGTTAACTACATTTAAAGGCGGATGGGTTTCCGGATCTGAATATAGCGCTTACAATGTAGTAACATATAGTGGATTTAATTTTGTCTGTCCATTTTCTATATCCGGTGGGGCACTTCTGGATTTGGTTCGTGTAGTGCCCAATCCATATGATATTCGCAGTCGTTTTTTCCAGTTTGGTGATGAATCACAATATGACCAAATTGCATTTTACGGATTGCCTCCTATATGCAAGCTCAAGATTTTTACTGAGCGTGGTGATTTAATTTGGGAGAAAGATCATACATTAGGCACCGGCGATGAATTGTGGAATTCGACAACTTCTTCAGGTCAAATAATCGCGAGCGGAATTTATATACTTTATGTTGAAACTCCCGAAGGTAAATCAGTATTCAGAAAGTTTGTTGTAATCAGGTAAGGAGATGAAAATGAAAAATAAAATTAAAAAATTTGCAGTCGTTTTATTTTTGGTATACCTGGTAACAACGGTTGGATATGCCCAGGATAATCAAAAATTGGCTCAGACCGGTTTTCAATTTTTAAGTGTTGTCTCAGATGCTCATGCTTCTGCTATGGCTGAAGCAATGACGAGCCTCGAACTTGGTTCAAGTTCCTTGTTTTTTAATCCTGCAGGAATGGCTGATTTGAAAAGTTACATCGATGTAACCGGCAGCATAAACCAATGGATTGCCGATATCAGGCATAGTACATTCAGTTTAGCTATTAATCCATTTGATGGTGACTATGGGGTTCTTGGGTTTAGCTTACAATATGTTGACTACGGAGATTTTTATGGAACACGTGTAAATGCTGCATCACCACAGGGTTATGATGATACGGGTATCTTCTCATTGAATGCTCTTGCTTTTGGCGTCGGATATGCAAAACAATTGACAGATAGATTTTCTATTGGAGGTCAGGTACGGTGGGTGCATCAGGATTTAGGAGAGAGTGTGATTGCCGTTAACATCAGAGCAGACTCAAATAATACGCGATTCGCCGATGAATCTATAATCGCTAATGAACTTTCACCGATTATATTTGATTTTGGGACACAATTTAAAACTGGTATTGAAAGCTTAGTATTT
>Ga0210133_1000763_pt1 | contig 10255 bp, 7 predicted proteins | sample Joice_ThreeSqC_D_2_FD_184874 | JGI IMG/M metagenome (GOLD analysis project Ga0210133, IMG submission 184874) | Wetland microbial communities from San Francisco Bay, California, USA, that impact long-term carbon sequestration - Joice_ThreeSqC_D1... | ecosystem: Environmental > Aquatic > Marine >...
CCTTGGAACCGCCGCTGCCTCCCGCGCCGCCGGAGCTCCCGCCATTGCCAGCCCCTCCGCTGGAACTTCCGCTGCCGCCTCCCGCCCCGGCGTCGGTGCCCTTGCAGCCAAGGGTCGCCATCATCGAGGCGAGAGCCAGCGTGCATGCAACTCCGAAAAGGGGGGCGCGCATGGGGCCTGTCAACCGGGCTGTGGCACTCGCTTGGATCTGCAAGACCCTTCTTACTGCACTGCGTTTCATGTCCGGTTCCTTTCCATAAGGGTGTTGCTGACCAGCGGGGCTTCTCGCCGGGTCCTGTTGGAGATAGTGGCATCAGCGCTGGTTTTCCGTCAATGACGCGGTCTGGTATCTCCTTCGCGCGTGGCCCCGGTAGCGCAGGTTCCCAAGGTCAAGCACGAGCAGGCGTTTCGCGCTGGTCGGGGTCTCATGTGTGTCGTGGGGGACGTAGAGGGCGCGAGATCGCGTGTCGGTCGTAGATCTGGATAGGGGCGTACCGCCCCTGCCATCGACGCTTCCTGGCCTGATGCGGCCGCGAGTCGGGACAGCGTGGAGTCCAGACGTCTCCTCCAGCAGACACCCCGGTTGGCTCTCCCTGGAAATTCTGGCCAGCATGCGCGTCTCGTGGCACGGTGACACCGCCGTCGTGGCCGGGCACTCCTGCCGGAAGGCGAGCTAGGAAAGGCAGCAGGCATGGCAGTAAACACGAAGAAGGTGCTGAGCGTGATTCTGGGCGGTGGCGCGGGCACGCGCCTGTACCCCTTGACCAAAGACCGGGCCAAGCCCGCCGTGCCCTTGGCGGGCAAGTACCGTCTGGTGGACATCCCCATCTCCAATTGCATCAACTCGGAGCTGCGCAACATTTACGTGCTCACCCAGTTTCAGTCGGCCTCCATGCACCGGCACATCTCGGGGTCGTACAAGACCGACCCCTTCACCGGCGGTTTCGTCGAGATCTTGGCCGCGCAACAGACCTTCTCGGATGCATCGTGGTGGCAAGGTACCGCGGATGCGGTTCGCAAGAACCTCGTCCACTTTCTGCCCCACGGGCCCGAGTACGTTCTTGTCCTGAGTGGCGACCAGCTATACCGCATGGACTTCCGCCACATCTTGCAGCAGCACCAAGACACCAAGGCCGAGATCACGGTGGCGACCATCCCCGTCATCCGGCGGGACGTCCCTGGCCTGGGCATCATGCAGATGGACGAGCACGGCCGCATCCGGCGCTTCGTCGAGAAGCCCAAGGATCCGGCGGTGCAGGACACCTTGTGCCTGCCGCGCGAGAGCTACGCTGCGCTGGGCATCAAGACGAGCGACGAGCTGTTCCTGGCGTCGATGGGCATCTACGTGTTCAATCGCGACGTACTGGTCGAGTTGCTCGACAACGATCTGGCGGACTTCGGCAAGCACGTCATCCCGAATGCCATCGCGTCGCGGTCGGTGTACTCGTACGTCTTCCAGGGCTACTGGGAGGACATCGGAACCATCCGCGCCTTCTTCCAGGCGCACCTCGATCTGGCCGCCGAGCAGCCCAGCTTCAGCTTCTTCGACATGACGGCTCCCATCTTCACTCGTCCCCGCTGGCTGCCGGGATCAAAAATCAACGGCGGCAAGCTCGACCACGTCATGATGTGCGATGGTTGCATCGTCAACGACGCGCAGATCGCGAATTCGGTGGTCGGCATCCGCAGCATCATCGGGAGCGGTAGCAAGATCACTCGCTCCATCCTCATGGGCTGCGACGACTACGAGAGCATGGAGTCCATCAAGGCGCACGAAGCGAAGGGGCTGCCCCGCATGGGTATCGGCAAGAACGCGCGCATCGAGAATGCCATCGTCGACAAGAACGCGCGCATCGGCGACGACGTGGTGATCTCCGTGGTGGGCAAGCCCGAAAATGTGGATCACACCCTTTACTACATACGCGATGGCATCGTGATCATCCCGAAGAACGCCGTGGTTCCCTCCGGGACGGTCATCTGACGCCAGCGTCTCGGCCTTCGTCTCGACTTCAGCTTCCTCAAGGCCGCGGGTAGCTGCCTCGGATCGGAGCCGGGGAAACGAGAGGGAGTTGCGGCACACGACGGCGTGACAGATTGAATGACCTCCAAATGAGGACGAGTAGGGTCCTCTTTGCGTCAGTTTCATGACGGCCCAAGGCCACCGTGTGCATGATTCTGTAGGACTGCCGCCTACGTGGTTGCGAGGGTGGAGCCGACAGGATTATCGGCACCTGCGCGACTTCGGATCTAGGGAGACCCACCGTATTTTGATCGCAGATAACAGGTCGCCGATCAGCGGGGGGGAATATGGAAGACACGAGACTCATGACAGGCGAGATTGAATTTCGACGAACGGATACGCGTTCGGGGCACGCACCCCTGGAAACGGGTATCGCTCGCGGCTGTTTCGGCGCATTCGGCGTGTCGTGGGAGTTGCGCTCCGACGATGTATCCGCGTACCATGCGCTGATTGAGCGGCTGCCTCCTGGGAGTGCCGCATGCACGGGCAAGACCTTGGCCCGCGCCTACACCGTGCGCACCCTTGCCGCCACCCTGTCCGAGAGCGGAGTGAGCCACATGCTCGCGGCGGATGGCAAGCCGCTGGTTCGCTCTTCCGAGATTTCCGCCGTCGCCGATGCGTTCGAGGAGAACCTCAAATGGCTGGTGGCCGAGCGTTCGCCGCGCAGGGTCTTTCTGCACGCCGGCGTGGTGGGTTGGCGAGATCGCGCCATCGTGATCGTCGGTGGACCTCGCACGGGCAAGAGCACGCTGGTTCGCGCACTGGTCGCGTCCGGCGCGACCTACTTCTCGGACGACTATGCCGTGCTCGAGGGCAACCTGGTGCAGCCCTATCCCTCGCGTCAGCTGCAATGGCCCGAGCCTGCGAATGCGCTTTCCTACTGGCTCGACGAGCTCGCCCCGGCGCGTGCGCCCAAGCCGGTGCCGGTCGGGGTCGTGCTCTTTGCGCCCTATCAGCCGGGAGCGAGCTTCAAGCCCAAGCTCATCTCGCGGGGCAAGTCCCTGCTCGGCATGTTCAAGCACGCGGTGGCCGCGCAACGCAATCCCGCGCAAGTGCTTCGCGCGCTCGAGACGGTTTCTCGTCGTTGCAACGCCCTCGAAGGCGTGCGCGGTGACGCCCACTCCGTCGCCTCCTACCTCCTCGAACGCCTGGTGTAGACCCTACAACCGCAGCTTCTCGCCGGGGCCGGGGGCCGACACGGTGGGAAACCCGGCCTCCGCCAGCTTCGCCATGAGCGCGGCTTGCGCCGGCGGTTCTCCGTGCACCAGCACCACCTGGTGCAGCTTGCCCCGCTCGCGAACCGCCTCGGCGAATTCGACCAGGTCCCTCTGGTCGGCGTGGGCCGAGAATCCGTTCAGCACCACGACCTCCGCCGCCAGGCGGCGCATGACCCCGAACACCTTGACCTCGTACTGACGCTCGACGATTCGGCGTCCGAGGGTGTGCTGCGCCTGGAACCCCACGATGAGGATGGTGTTGCGCTGATCCTCGACGCCCTCGCGCAGATGGTGAAGGATTCTACCGGCCTCGCACATTCCGCTGGCGGCGATGACGATGCACGGACCCGTCTCGGCGGCGATGCCCTTGGATTCCTCCTTGTCGGAAACGTAGTGGAGCCCGTCGAATTCGAAGGGCGGATCGCCACTGACCAGCTGGGCATAGGTCTTCTTGTCGTAGCACTCGGGGTGCATCTTGAACACGTCGGTCAGCTTCACGGTGAGTGGCGAATCCACGTACACCGGCACGGCGGGAACCCGCTTGGTGGCTCGCAGGCGCTTCAAGGCGTAGACGACCTCTTGTGCGCGTTCGAGGGCGAAGGCGGGAATGAAAATCTTGCCACCGCGCCGAACCGTGCGATTCACCGCTTCGGCCAGCGCGGTGTCGACCTCCTCGATGGGGGCATGCCGGCGATCGCCGTAGGTGCTCTCGGTGATGAGACAGTTGATGCCGCCGGGGATCTCCGGCTCGCGCAAGATGGGCAGGCCCTTGCGACCGAGGTCCACGGCGAAAGCGACGCGGGTGTGGGCACCGTCGTCCTCGACCTCGAGCACGACAATCGAGCTTCCAAGCACGTGGCCTGCGTCGAGCAGCTTCAACACGATCCCCGGCGCAATGGCGTGGGCGCGACGGTAGGGCAGGCCGACGATCTGGCCAAGCAGCCCGGTGACGTCGTCATGGGTGTACAGGGGCTCCACCGGTTCCAGGTCGAGCCGATCGCGCGCGATGAGCTTGCCGATGTGTTTCGCGTCCGCTTCCTGAATCATGGCGGCGTCGAGCAGCATGGGCGTGCACAGATCGCGCGTGGCCGGGGTAGCGTAAACCGGACCGCGGTAGCCCTTTTTGTGGAGCAGGGGGAGCAGGCCCGCATGGTCGATGTGCGCGTGCGACAGCACGACCGCGTCGATCTCATCGACAGGTAAGCGCAGGTCGCGGTTGCGCTCGTTCGACTCGCGCCGGTGGCCCTGGAACATGCCGCAATCGAGCAGCACGGCCGCCCGCGAGGTACGCAGCAGGTGCTTGGAACCGGTGACCCCGCGCGCGGCGCCGATGAACTCCAGCTCTATCAATCGCCGCTCCTTTGGTAGAGGTAAGAGATCTCTCGGCCCTTGGCGCGAGTCTTGGTGTACGCCGGTGCCGCCGCCGCCAGCCAGGGTGCAATACCTCCCTTGAGTTGTTCCAGCGCGTCCGCAGGGCTGCTGGCGAAGCTGAACAGCCCGAGATCCTCCGCGGCGATCATGCCGTGCTTGACCAGGGCGTCGAAGTTGATGATCTCTTTCCAGTACTCCTCGCCGTACAGGATGACCGTCATCTTGCCTTCCAGCTTGCGCGTCTGCGAGAGCGTCAGAATCTCCGACATTTCGTCGAGGGTGCCGAAGCCGCCCGGGAAGACCACCACGGCGCGTGCGAGGTGGGCGAACCACAGCTTGCGCATGAAGAAGTAGTGGAATTCGAGCGACAGGTCGGGGGTGATGTAGGGGTTGGGGTTCTGTTCCTCGGGCAGGCTGATGTTGAGCCCGACGGTGCGGCCGCCCGCTTCGGCGGCTCCGCGGTTGGCAGCTTCCATGATGCCGTTGCCACCGCCCGAGCAGATGAGGTAGCGCGGGGAACCGGGCGGTAGGTTGTTCGTCCATGTGGTGTAAAGCCGGGCCAACTCGCGCGCATCGCTCCAGTAGCTGCCGAGTGGTCCGTCGGGCTCGAGCCGGGCCGAACCGAAGAACACCACGGTCCCGGGAACCTTCTGTTCCTCGAAGCGGTGCAGGGGTTCGAGGTACTCGGCGAGGATGCGCAGGACGCGGGCTTCGTCGCTGTCGAGGAACTCTTCATTCTTGTATGCCAGTGGGCGTTGGACCGGCTTCGCGGGTTTGTTTTCACTCATCGATGACTCCGGGGGAGCGGGCATCATAACTGTCTTTCCACGTGTCTGCCCGCTTCTCTCACCCCCTTGGTCGGTTCGCCCGCGGCGGCGGCTTGGACACGACTTGGCCTGTTGGGGTGGAATTGGCGCTGCGCGGAATTGACCGGTTTTGCCCTCCATGTTATCGAGGATTACACTGGGTACCTGATGGGCAAGCGCATCCTGGTCGCAGACGACAGCCGAACGATACAACAAGCATTCGCCATGGTGATGGACGGCTCGGGCTACGCGCTCAGCTTTGCCAAGTCCGTGGACGAGGCGCTGTCAGCGGCGAAGAGGGATGGCCGTCCCGACTTGGTGCTTTCCGACGCGGCGCTGGGCACTGGCAGCGGTTACGATCTTTGCGCCCAGCTCAAGGCCGAGCCGTCGCTGCGCGATGTGCCCGTGTACATCCTGGCATCACAGCAGACCCCTTACGACGAATCGCGGGGCCGCAAGGTCGGGGCCGATGGCCACCTGGCCAAGCCCTTCGAAAGCCAAGCGTTGCTCGACGCCGTGGCTTCGGCTCTTACCGCTCCAGTGGCGCGCCGATCGGCCGCCATGCCGGCCCACATGGCGGACACCGACGCGAGCACCTCCAGGTACTCGGAGGACGAGGTCGGCGGCGGTGACGATGACAGCTACGGTGAGATCACCATCGAGCGCGTTCCTGCGGCCGGGCCCAGCCCCACGAGCTGGGCGACCCGACAGCCGAGTGCCCGTTCGCTGCCGGTGCCCACGCCTGCTCCAGCCTCCCCTTCCGCGCCGCGACCGCCGATGATTCCAGCCGCGCCACGAGCCTCGGGGGTGACGCCGGCCGCCCGCACGGGGGCGACCCCGCCGCCGGCCCCTGGACTGCCCGCACCGCCGATGGCCGCCCCACCTCGTCCGCCCGCGCGGACCATGATGGGGTTCCCATCCATGAAACCGCCCGCGTCGCCCAGAACAGCCGCACCCCCGGTGACCGCGCCCATTTCGCACACTCCCACCAGGCCTGCGACACTGCCGCCGGCCACGGGTTTCCCAGTCCGCCAGCCATCGTTTCCCACGCCATCGGCGCCTGCTGCGCCAACGATTGCTCGGCCAACGCCGCCGCCGCCCTCGCTACCAGGTCCAGTGCCTGGCATGCCGGCTCGGCCGGCCGCGCCCCGTCTTGCGCCACCGCCACCAGCATCCGTACCGTCCGTCCACGCAGCGCCGTCGGCATCGCTCGTCACGCATCGGTCGATCACTCCCGCGCCGCCAAGCGCGATGGCCCCTGCGCCGCAGGCGATGGCCCCTGTCGCGTCGCCCATTGTCGACCGGATCTCCGACCAGATTTCCGATCGGATTGACCAGAAGGTAGCAAGCTTGGCCGCGCGCGGACCCGAATTCGAGGCCATCGCGAAGCTCTCCCGCGAGATCATCGAGCAGGTCGTGTGGGAAGTCGTACCCGAGCTCGCCGAGACGATCATCCGGCAGGAAGTCGATCGTCTGGCGAGCGCCAAGAAGTAGTCGTCCTTTCCACCCCCGATCTCCAGGTTCCGTCATGACCGATCTCGCAAAGAACTACGCTCCTGCCGACCTTGAAGCACGTTGGTACGAGGAGTGGATGAAGTGCCGGTATTTCCACGCCGACGCAGCCACGCCCAAGGCGCCTTTCTGCATCGTCATTCCGCCGCCCAATGTGACCGGGGCGCTGCACATGGGGCACGCGCTCACCTGCACCATTCAAGATGTGCTGACGCGCTGGCGCCGCATGGCCGCGTACAACGCCATGTGGTTGCCCGGTACGGATCACGCCGGCATCGCGACCCAAATGGTCGTGGAGCGCGAATTGCGCGCGACCGAGAAGAAGACGCGCCACGATCTCGGCCGCGAGGAGTTCGTCAAGCGCATCTGGAATTGGCGCGAGCGCTACGGTGACCGCATCCTAGAACAGCTCAAGGTGATGGGCTGCTCGCTCGACTGGGAGCGCCTGAAGTTCACCATGGAGCCGGAATACTCGAAGGCGGTCATCGAGGCCTTCGTGCGCCTGCACGAGGAAGGGCTCATCTACCGCGACCACCGGCTCATCAACTGGTGCGTGTCGTGCCGGACTGCACTTTCCGATCTTGAGGTCGAGCACGACGAGGGTGCGCAGGGCGAGTTGTGGGAGTTTGCCTATCCGCTGGCCGACGGCTCGGGCGAGGTCGTGGTGGCGACCACGCGGCCGGAGACCATGCTGGGCGACACGGCGGTGGCCGTGCATCCCGAGGATCCTCGCCACAAGGCGAAGATCGGCAAGGTCATCAAGCATCCCTTCACCGGCCGCGAATTCAAAGTGATCGCGGACGCGGTGCTGGTCGATCCCAAGTTCGGCACCGGCGCGGTCAAGGTGACCCCGGCGCACGATCCGAACGACTTCGAGTGCGGCAAGCGCAACGGCCTGGCCTTCGTGTCCATCTTCGACGAGAAGGGTTTGGTCACCACCGAGGGAGGGCCGTTCGTCGGCCTCGATCGCGTGGAGGCACGCAAGCAGGTCAAGGCCAAGATCGCGGCGCTAGGCCTGGAGCGCGGGGGCAAGGCGCACATTCACGCGGTGGGGCACTGCCAGCGCTGCCGCACGGTGGTCGAGCCCATGATGTCGACCCAATGGTTCGTGAAGATGGAGCCTTTGGCCAAGCCGGCCATCGAGGCGGTGGAGCAGGGCAAGACCAAGTTCGTTCCCGAGTCGTGGTCCAAGACGTTCTTTCACTGGATGAACAACATCCGCGACTGGTGCATCTCGCGCCAGCTGTGGTGGGGCCATCGCATACCGGCGTGGTACTGCGCCACGTGCGGCAAGCCGACGGTGGCGCGCGAGACGCCCAAGCAATGTGCCCATTGCGGCGGCAAGCAGCTTGCCCAAGACGAGGACGTCCTCGACACGTGGTTCTCCTCGTGGCTATGGCCTTTTGCCACCCTGGGCTGGCCCGAGCAGACGCGCGAGTTGCGCACCTTCTATCCGACGACGGTCATGGAGACCGGGTACGACATCCTCTTCTTCTGGGTGGCGCGCATGCTCATGGCCGGGCTCCACTTCATGAAGAAGGTCCCCTTCCGCACGGTGTACCTGCACACCATGGTCACCGACGAGAAGGGCGAGAAGATGGCCAAGGTGAAGGGCAATACCATCGACCCGCTCGATGTCGTGGCCAAGCACGGCGCGGATGCCTTGCGCTTCGCCCTGGCCTGGCTGACCAACCAGGCCGCGCAGGGCAAGAACATCAAGTTCTCGTGGAGCAACGTCGAGGACGCGCGCCGCTTCGCCAACAAGATCTGGAACGCGACCCGCTTCGTCCTCATGAACCTGGAGGACTACGACCCCGACCAATTCGTGGATCGAACCGCCGAGGGGCCGGACAGTGCCGAGTACGACCTGCCCGAGCGCTGGATTCTCTCGCGCGTCCAGCGTGCCACCGAGGAGATCAACACTGCACTCGAAGACTATCGTTTCGCCGAGGCGGCGCAGGCGGTGTACCACTTCATCTGGAACGACATCTGCGATTGGTATATCGAGTTGGCCAAGGCCCGGTTGCAGGATCCCGCAAAAGTGGGCGAGCGATGGAAGATCCAGGGATCGCTGGTGACCGCTCTCGACGCGGCCATGCGCTTGCTCCATCCCTTCATGCCCTTCCTCACCGAGGAGCTTTGGCAGAAGTTGCCCAAACCCCAGGGCGCGCCCCAGAGCATCATGATCACGCTCTATCCCATCGCCGATCCGCGCTACGTCGACGATGCGACCGAGGTGTCCATGGCGCTGGTCCAGAAGGTGGTCACCACGGTACGCTCGCTGCGCACCGAGAACGGTGTCCCCTCGGCCGCGCGGCCGAAGGTCGTCCTCAACGTGATCGACGACTACAAGAAGACCATCCTCGACGGCTACCGCGGCCTGGTTTGCGAGCAGGCGCGATTGGGCGAGCTGGTGGTTCGCCGTTCCGGCGATCTGCCCGTGGGGTCCGTTATGACCGCCATGTCCGGCGACATCGAGGTCTTGCTGGTTCTCGAGACCAAGACCGACACGGGAGCGGAGCGGGCGAAGCTGGAGAAGGATCTCGCGAATCTCGGCAAGGACCGCGACCACCTGACCAAGAAACTGGCCAACCCGCAATTCATCGAGAAAGCCCCTCGCGCTATTCTCGACAAGGACCGCGCGCGCTTGACCGAGATCGAGTCGGCCCTGGCAAATGTCGAAGCAGCCCTAGCGAGGCTGGACAAGCCGAAGGGTTAGCGCGACCGAATTCGCGCAGGCGCGGGCGGGCTTGGCCCGCCGGAGCCAGAGCGCGGGAGGTTACGGGAACACCTGCCAGGTTCCCGTCTTACTCGTCGAAGAGGACAGGGTCGAGAACTTCGGTGGCCTCGTTGCGCGCGCCGGCCAGATCTTCGTTGGTCTTGCGCAGGCGTTGACCCAGTACCTGCACGAAGCTCCACAGCAGCTTGACGGACAGGCGCGGGAAGTTGCGGATGAGGTCGTTGAAGTCGCGCCGCCTCAGCACCAGCATGCGCGAGGTCTCTTCTGCCGTCGCGCTGACGGAGCGTGGGCCGTTGTCGATGAGCGCCATTTCGCCGAGGTGCGCGCCCTGTCCAACGTGGGTGACCAGCGCGCCCTCTTTGTGCAAGCGCACCTTGCCGGTCAAAATGATGAAGAGTTCGCTGCCCGGCTCGTCCTCGGTGATGATTTCGTCGCCAGGCTTGAAGTCCTTGACCTGGGTGAGGGCGAGAACGCGCAGAATTTCCTTGTAGGTGAGGTGCCGGAAGAGCGGCATCTGCTTTAGCACCTCGACCTTGCGGTTCAGCTCCTGCGAGCGCGCATCGGCGGTCGGCGTGGTGTCCTTGTGTAC
>Ga0210133_1000765_pt1 | contig 10236 bp, 7 predicted proteins | sample Joice_ThreeSqC_D_2_FD_184874 | JGI IMG/M metagenome (GOLD analysis project Ga0210133, IMG submission 184874) | Wetland microbial communities from San Francisco Bay, California, USA, that impact long-term carbon sequestration - Joice_ThreeSqC_D1... | ecosystem: Environmental > Aquatic > Marine >...
GGCGGCGCGCCCGGTTGCATCGTCGTGGAGCTTGCCCTTGCGCAGAAGCTCTTGCAGGCCGGCCATGAATTTCCCTCGAAAGAGCTCACCGATGACCTGGACGGGAAAGAGAAAGTCGCGCGGCGCCGGGACCCACTGGCCCTGGTCGCGTGTGAGACCACCACCCGTGACGATGCCATGGACGTGCGGGTGAAAGCGCAGGTCGCGCGTCCACGTATGCAGGACAGCGGTGATGCCGATCTGATCGTTGGGGCGGCGAACCAGACCACCTTGCAGCGACCTCCGCAATGTGGTCAGCGGCCCCAAGTGGACGGCGTGCCCATGAGTGCGCGCCCCAGGCGTGCTAGATTGGATTCCGTGCACGATACGTCCCCTAGCGCTGCTGCGAGGTACTTCGAGCTGCTGAGGCAAGCTGGGCCTGCGAAGCGTCTCGCGATCTGCGCCAACCTCACGCAGGCGGTTCGCGAGCTGGCGATCGCGGGGATCAAGGCGTCGCATCCGGGACGTGAGCTGACGGACCAAGAGCTGCGCGAAAAGCTCGCCGACCGTCTCTATGGAGCCGAGGTTGCGCGTGGCGTGTTCGCGAGGCGCGCGGGATGAAGGACAGGGCGGAGGACGTCATCGACGTCGCCCTGCAGGTTGCCGAGGCCCTCGAATCCGTGGGAGCGACCTACTTCGTCGGAGGGAGTCTCGCAAGCTCGCTGCATGGGGAGCCGCGTGCGACGAATGACATCGACTTCGTGATCGACATTGCGCTCGGGAAGGTCGGCGCCCTGGCCGCTGCGCTTGGCGACGATTTCGAGGTCGACGTCGACACGCTCGGAGATGCCGTGATGCACGGCCGGTCCGCGAACGTGTTCTATCTGCCCCTTGCCATGAAGATCGACTTCTTCGGCCATGCGCACGGACCTTACGACGATGCCGAGTTCCTTCGCCGACGAGCCATTCCAGTTCGCGACGATCGCACGCTGGTGGTGAAATCCGCCGAGGACACCATCCTACGCAAGTTGCTCTGGTTTCGCGAGGGCGGCGAGGTCTCGGACCGACAGTGGCGGGACATTCTGGGCGTGCTGCGCGCGCAGCAGGGCAACCTGGACGAGGCCTACCTGCGGGAATGGGCCAAGCGTCTGGGAGTGGCTGGGCTGCTTGACCGAGCGAGAGCGGGGTGCGAGTAACTCTCTGGCGTTCCGTTCGGCCTCCCGGATCGAGGACAGTGGCTCAGACACTGGCCGGCCCAGAGAACATTGCGGCCAGCATCCGGACACGCAGCTGCTTTCGGAAGCGAGGCCACTACGCTCGTTGATGTGACATGCGAAGATGTGTCAGGCACAACATAGTGGTTGCATTACCTTGCAGTCCCGACTGCAAACGCAGTCTCTTCCCCCGTTGTCGGCTCCGTTGTCGCACTCCTCTCCCAGCCGAGGCTCGAGAATCCGGGCATAGGGGGGCGGTCGTCACGTAGTTGACGTAACCGCATTATCGGACACCCGAGATGCGATTCGGCGATGCGAAGAGGGCGCTTCAAGGGACTGAGCGCAGGGCCAAGATCCACGGTTCTCTTCTATCTCCATCCCCTCACACCCGCGAGCAATCGCTCGATATCACGGTGGTTTGGCCCGATCCGTTTTTCGCACAGGAGGGGATCGTGGGGCCGACTACTTGGCGAGCGGCGTTCGCGGCGTAGGGCGCACGCGTCGGCTACCGGGCCGCCAGCGAGGCCGTGTGGCTCGAAACGATGGGATCCTCCTCGGCGGTCTTTCCCGGCAATCGCGGCCACCAGCGCGTGAGCGGCGGCAGCGCTTCGGGCTCGATGCTTTGTCCGGGCATGGGCGCTGCGGCGGTCACACCCGACTTCGCCGCGGCGGCAAGCACTCGCTCCACCGGTTCGGTCCAAGCGTGGTAGGCGAGGGTGAACAGAGCCCAGTGCGCGGGGATGAGTACGCGGCCACGGACGAGTCGATGCGCCAGCACGGCCTGCTCGGGGCCGAGGTGCCAGTCCGCCCACCTGCGGTCGTATTCGCCCGACTCGATCATGGTCACGTCGAACGGCCCCAGCCTGTCGCCGATCTCCTTCATGCCGGTAAACAGGCCGGTGTCGCCCGAGTAGTAGGCACGGTGCTCGCGGCCGAGAAGTGCCCAGCCGCTCCACAGGGTACCGGCGTCGCCGATGCCGAAGGTACGGCCCGAGATGTGGCGCGCCGGCGTGGCGACGATGTCGAGGTCGCGCACTCGCGCACGTTCCCACCAGTCAAGCTCGACGATGTGGCTTGGCGGTACGCCCCAGTATTCGAGATGCGAGCCCACGCCGAGCGGGACCACGAAGGTGGTAGGCCAGTCCTTCATCGCGACCATGGTCTTGTAGTCGAAGTGATCGTAGTGGTCGTGCGAAATCACCACGGCGTCGATGCCCGGCAGATCGCCGAGCGCGATGAGCGGTCCGTACCAGCGCCTGGGGCCGCTCCAGCTCATGGGGCTGGTGCGCGGGCTCCACTGCGGATCCACGAGTACGCGGCGGCCGTCGATCTCCACCAGGAATGACGAATGCCCGAACCAGGTGACGCGCAAACCGGTCGCCGGTGGCGTCGCGAATCGCCGCGGTTCGACGGTCATGGTCGGCACGGGAGCATCTGGGCTGGCGTAGCGACTTGCCGTGAAAAGCCCGAAGATGGCGCGCAGGTAGTCCGTCTCCATGGGCTCGGGATTCACGAAGCGCCCATGGTTCCAGTTGGGCGACCGTTCCATGCGCGCGCGGCGGTCCCCGCTGGGTCGCTTGCCGAACGCCCGCCATCCGCTGGCGATCGCAGCCGCTCCGGCCAAAACCAACACCAAGGAAAGCCAGGCCATCGCGCGCAGCGCGCGCCTTCGTCGTCTGGGCATCCGGCCTGCCGCTGCAGTGTCGCCACTCGCGGACTTGTTGCTCGCGACCACTGTCAGTTCTTGAAGGACCCCAGCTGGGCTGTCAAGGCACAGCCGGCCAGTGGGTTGAGGAAAACGACCCGCCGCCCGCACTCACATCTCGAAGCGCAGGTTGTCGAGCATGAGCACGAGCGGCTCGGAGACGTACACCGTGAACATGCTGACGGACGCCACGCCGGAGCAGGCGGTCGCGAGATCGATGCTGGTCTCGGCCCAGTCGGTCGTCAGGTCGACCGGGTTCTCCGCGCAGCCACCGCTGTCGCCGTTGAGGGTCACGCTGACCTTGCCGGCGCCCGATTCCGCGCGCAGGGCCATGCGCAACGTGCGGAACGTGGTCGGCGCGAACGACTGTGGATAGTAGATGTGAAAGCCCGCGCCCGAGGCCAGGCCGGCCACGCGCAGACAGCTACCTTCCTGACAGCCGTTGGTCGTCTCCGACGGGTTGGCCGAGCTCCACGGATTCATCGTCCATTGCACGCGCTCGATGCCGCCGTAGCCGTTCACGTAGATGTCGGGCGGCACGGTGAAGGTGCAGCTTAGCGTGGACGCGTTCTCCAGGTCCGTGAATTGGGCGCCGAGATCGAAGAAGGCGCCCTTGCCCACGTCGTAGCCGAGGGTGTTCGGCATGTCCACGGTCTCGCCCTGTGCGCTCGTCATGCGGAACACACCGCCTGGTCCGGTGTCGGTGAACATGTCGCCCGAGGTTCGCACGTCCCAGGCGCCACCACTGCGCGTGGCGGGGTAATAGGTCGTGCCGTCGGCGGTGCGGAATTCGACGGTGCGCACGGGGACGCGGTGGTTGGTCACCTGGAAGCGTAGGTAGCCCCATTGGTTGCGATCGAGGATCTGCAAGTAGCTGTTGCCGGTGACCGGGCAGGGCACGCGGCGCGTGCTGGCTTCACCGATGCCGGGGGTGTGCAGGGCCGCGGCGGTTTCGGTCGACAGATCGAAATGGAAGTGCGATCCGTTGCACACGGGGTTTCCCTGGATGGGGCACAGGTCGTGGACCATCACCACGCGCGTGTCCGTGAGGCTGGTGATCTCCCAGCACTCGCCGCAGGCCTCGCCGAACACGCCGTCGTAGGACGAACCGGCCCACGGCTCCGCGATGGCCAGGGTCAGGCCCGCGCGGACCGAGTCGGGCAACATGGGCGCGGTGCGATCGAACTCGCACCAACCGCTCGACGAGGCCGTGTACGAGATCCAGCGCACGCTACCGCAGGTGGTGGTTGGCGACGCGGCGGCGTCCGGAACTTCGTCCCCGGCGGAACCCCCGCTGCAAGCCGCGAACGCAAGCGCGAATCCCAACGAGGCCCGCATGGGTGCCACCCGTGCGCTAGGGAATGGCTGGCGGCGGAGGCACATCGGGGCAGCCAAAGATGACCTGAACGCTCGACGCCACACCCGCGAGCAGGTTCTGGCAGGTGCTGCCCGTCAGCACGATGGTCGAGCTGGTCGCGCCGAAGGTCCAGCCGTCGGCCGCGTTTTCGTCGACGAGTTGCTTGTCGACGTAGACCCATACCTTCGAATCGTCGGGTGGAGGCATCGGGGTTTGAAAGGTGCACGTGGTCGCGACAATCTTGGAGATCGCGTTCAAGGCATCGGAAAGCTGCTGTGGCGAGGTCGCCGGGTAGTAGCCCCCGGTACCACCGGCCCGTGCCATGCTGTCCAAATTGCCGACGCTCGGACCGATGCCGACGACGTACACGGGGATGTCGAGCGCGTAAGCCACGGCGATCGCGTCGAGCGTGGCCGGCATGTCGTCGATGTTGTTGACGTCTCCCCCGTAGCAGTTGGGCGAGCCATCGGTCGCCAGCAGGATGGCCTTCTCGTAGCCATCGCCGATGGTGGGCAGGTAGGCGCTGGCCGCTTGGATTGCCGCGGCGGTCGGTGTGTTGCCGGTGGGTGCGCCCCGGGCGATGGCCGCTTGAACGGCAGCGGCTGAATCCGCGGTGCCGATTGCAACCTGGGGAGCGGACGAGACGGTACAGACGCCGGCGCCGGGTGTCGAGAACAGCTCGATCCCCCAATGGATGGTGGTCATGGCGTTCATGGTTTGGCCGAGGGCGGAGCTCACGGCGTCCCATCGATTCGAACAGCCGGTCGCGTTGGCGCATAGAGGACCGGTGGCACCACCCCCGATCGAGGCGACGCAGTAGCAATCTTCCGCGATGCTGTAGTACATGGAAGCGGAGCGGTCGAGCACGATGAAGACGTCGACCGGGGCGCGGTCGGGCGTGATGGTGGCGTTCCCGCACGAGATCGCCGGTGGTCCACCGTCGATGGTACCGCCAGCGTCAACCACCACGACCGGCGAGCCAGCGTTACCGCCCAAGCTGGGGGCGGTGATGACGATACCTCCCGCGCCACCACCACCCGCGTACACGCCGGCGCCTCCGCCACTGCCGCCGGTGCTGGGGTCGGAGCCCACGGATCCCGCCGAACCGCACGACAAGCACAGCATGGCTGCGTGCGAGCCGATGAGCAGGAAAGCAAACAACGGGCCGAGCGAGATCTTCCACATGGTGCCTCCTTGCTGGTGCTGCGGCTGCTCGGCCAGCGCCGTGCGACGCGCGCCTCCCCGAAGCCGAACACCCCCCGCAGTAAGCGAATTTCACAAGTCTAGCTCCCGAGGCGCGGCCCGTACAGGGGATCGATTCGCTTGCCACGGCTCCGCGGACGCTTGACCAGCTCTCGGAGGTGCTTAATCGAGGGGTTGTCGGAACAAGAGCTCGAGAGCCGATTTCAAACTACCCACACAAGGAGGAACGCCATGCTGCTAAGAAGAGTCTGGCCCTCGAGGCCAGCGTTCGAAAACCCCTTCACGGACTTCGATCAGATTCGCCGCGAGATGCTGCGGGTCTTGGACGCGGTCGCGGGCACCGACGGGGCGCGCGAGTTCACGTCCGGGGTCTTTCCGCCCATGAACGTCACCCAGGATGACAACAACTTCTACATCCGCGCCGAAGTACCGGGCATCAAGACGGCCGACCTGGCGGTCACCGCCCTGCGCAATCGGGTATCTATCGCGGGCAAGCGCGAGATCCGCGAGGAGAACGACAAGCACAGCTACCACCGCAAGGAACGCGCAGGGGGCGAGTTCAATCGCACCGTGACCCTGCCAAGCGATGTCGCCACCGACAAGGTCGAGGCACGCTACACCGACGGCGTACTGACGCTGACGTTGCCCAAGGCCGAGGAAGCCAAGCCACGGCAGATCGCGGTCTCCGCGTAGGGGCCAGGAAATTCAAGAAGGAGGACTTCGCCATGTCGAGGAACAGCAGTGCCGATATTCAGAAAGTTGAAAAGAACACCGCGCCCACTCTTCCCGAACAAACCTATCCGGGACCCGTCTACACGCCGGCCGTGGACATCTTCGAGAGCGACGATCGCATCTCGCTGCTCGCGGATATTCCAGGCGTGAAGGCCAAGGATCTCAAGATCGATTTGCGCGAGAACGTGCTCACCCTGAGCGCTCATGTCGCCGCGCCCGAAATGCCCGGCGAATCGAACGTCCTGTGCGAGTACGCCGCGGGCACCTACTTCCGTCAGTTCAACGTCTCGGAAGTGATCGACCAGGCCAAGATCGACGCCAAGCTGACCGATGGGGTGTTGCGTCTCGAACTGCCCAAGCTCGAGCGCGCGAAGCCACGGCAGATCACCGTGAAGTCGAGCTAGACCGAGACAAACTAAGCGGGACCATGGAAGGCCCGGAAGATCTAGGGGCCGCCGAGAAGAAAAGGGTTCGGATCCGGAGTTGGAGCCCGAACCCTTCTTCTTGTTTCGTGGTGCTCCAGCGCTTCTCGGCTCACCGCGCTTGAAAATTCGGTCTGGGTGGGTTGCGCTATTCGCGCGTCTACCGTGTTGGGTGGGCGGAGGTTCGCATGCGCTCACGCCTCGTCGCACACCTTGCCGCGATCTTTGCCGCCCTTGCCGTGCTTTGCCCAAGCCCGGCGGGGGCCGCGGATGCCGATGTCAAGGTCAGCTCTGTGGGTTACTTGCCGGGGCGGGTGAAGCGGGCTTCCATCACCGCCGCTGCCACGTCGTTCACGGTCAAGCGCGATGCCGATGGATCCGTCATCTTCACGGGTACGCCGGCGGCCGCCAAGACCGACCCGGATACCGGCCAGAGCATCGCGGTCGCCGACTTCACCTCGGTGAGCGAGACCGGCAAGTTTTACATCGATGTTCCCGGGGTCGGCCGTTCCGTGAGCTTTCCCATCGGCGACGACGTGTACCGCGAGGCCTTCGTGGCCACCATGCTCGGCTTCTATGGCTGGCGCTGCAACACGGCCGTCTCACTTGTCTGGAAGGGCGAGACCTTTGCCCACGCTGCCTGCCACATGGACGACGCCCACACAGATTACATCGGCGGCGCCGGCCAGCGCGATGGCCAGAAGGGCTGGCACGATGCGGGCGACTACGGCAAGTACACGGTCAACGCGGGCATCACGCTGGGCTCGCTCCTCGCCGCGTGGGAAGAGTACTCGTCCGTGCTCAGCACCTATTCCTGGCCGATTCCCGAGTCGGGCGGCGCGTTGCCCGACTACCTCGCCGAGATCCGCTGGGAGCTGGAATGGCTTTTCAAGATGCAGTACTCGGTCACCGACGGACGCGTCTCGCACAAGTTGACTTCGTTGACCTTCGACGGGCCCACCGACGCGGCGAACGGCATCAGTGCGTGGGTCATGCCGGAAAAGGACGTACAGACCCGGTACTTCGTGCCCTGGGGCTCCGCCGCGACTGCTGACTTCGTGGCCATGCTGGCCAAGGCCTCGCGCATTTACCGGCCCTACGATGCATCCTTCGCCGACGCGTGCCTGGCTGCGGCCAAGGTTTCCTATGCCTACCTCACCGCGAACGCCGCCAACCAGAGCGTGACCGATCCGACTTCGACCGGCGGCTACGCCACCACGGATTCCGACGATCGACTGTGGGCCGCGGCTGAGATGTGGGAAACCACCGGGGACGCGGCCGCGCTCGCGGACTTCGAAACCCGCGCGGCAAAGTTCAACTCGGGGACCACGACCTACGTCGATTCCGACTTTGACTGGAGCAACGTCAAGAACCTGGGCATGTACGTCTACCTTCAGTCGAAGCGCACGGGCAGGACCGCGGCCACGGTCACCGCCATTCAGAACAGCCTCATCACGGCGGCGAATACCTTGGTCACCAATCGCAACAACAGCGGCTACGGTCGGGCGTTGTCGGGCAAGGCGGGCGCGTACTACTGGGGCTCGAACGGGTCCGTGGCCCGTGCCTGCATGCTGCTCCAGGTGGCGAACCGGCTCTCGCCCAAGACCGACTACCTCGATACTTGCGTCGATCAGTTGACCTGGATCTTCGGCCGGAACTACTACAACCGCTCGCAGGTCACGGGCATCGGCATCGACCCGCCGCTGCATCCCCACCATCGGCCGTCGCAGGCCGACGGCATCGACAACCCCTGGCCCGGATTGCTCGTTGGCGGCGGCAACAACACCTCGACGCAGGCCGCGGGCAACAAGAACGGCGCGACCAACTGGATCGACGACGTCAACGACTACGAGCTCAACGAGGTGGCGATCAACTGGAATGCACCGCTGACGTACGCGCTGGCCAGCTTTCTTCCTGCCGATACGGCGCCGCCGACGCCAGATGCAGCCATGGATCCTCCCGAAGCCGATGGCGGCACCGGGGATCTCCCGGTCACTACGACGGCCACAGGGGGGAACGGCGGCACTGGCGGCGACTCGGTTGGCGGTGCTGGGGGAAGCGGCAGTGGGGGTACCGGCGGCAGCACGAGTAGCGGGGCTGTCGGCGGCACCGCTGGTGGAACGGGTGGTAGCGCGAGCGGCGGCGGTGGTAGCGCGAGCGGCGGCGGAGGCACTTCGGCGGGCACCACGACCGGCTCGGGCGGAACGGCGACGACAGCCGGGTCCGGGGGTGGCGGGGCTCCTGGCAGTGGAGGCCAGACTGGCGCTACGACCAAGAACGGCGGCTCATCTGGATGCGGTTGCGCGCTTGGAAATGTGGCGCGGCCTCTACCGCCATCGTTGATCCTCGGTCTTCTAGCCCTCGCAGGTGTCGTCAGGCGACGTCGCTAGGCTGGCGACCGTGCCTGCAATCGGCCCATCTTCACGATTTCGCGCGAGATTCGGCCCGCTGGACTTACGGGCGACATGGCACCCCGGCGGAACCATTCGACTTTCTCTAAGCCCTGGACAGGTAGTGTACTTCGCGTAAAAATCGCACCTTGTGTCGGCCGTGGATCTGTTTCCGGGTCCTACTGCGAGTGTGGGTCGATGCCGCATTCGCTCGCCATGAACCCCACCTGCTCTACCGCCGCGCAAGCGCTTCCGCTGGAGGAAATCCAGGTTGCGGTGGTGGTCTATGATGCCGAGGGCCGTGCGGTGCGCGGGAATCCGCTGGCCTTGGATCTACTCGGCCTTTCCGCCGAGGAGCTCTTGGGGCGGCAAGCACTGCCCTCGGGATGGGCCCTGCTTGACGAAGACGGACAAGAGTTGTCGGCCGATCAGCACCCGGTGGCAAGGGTGTTACAGGCGCGAAGCCCTATTCGTGACTTCACCGTGGGTATCCGCCGGCCTCTCCAGAACGACGTCGCGTGGGCGCTGGTGCATGCCGGCCCGCGAATCGAACCGGGAGGGGAGCTCTCGTGCGTGGTCGTCACCTGGGTCGATGTCACGGGCCGCCGCCAGGCCGAGTTGGCTCTGCGCGACAGCGAGATCCGGTATCGCACGCTCTTCGAGCACATGGACTCCGCGGTGTTGCTCATGCGCGGGGCCGCCTGCGTGGCGTGCAATCCGCAGACGGCCCGGCTATTCGGGGTGCAGCGCGCCGAGGACCTCCTCGGCAAGACCCCGCTCGACTTCGCCCCCGAGCGGCAACCAAACGGCATGTCGTCGGCCGAGATGGTCCGGGAAAACATCGAAATCGCCGTTCGAGATGGCAGCAGGACCTTCGAGTGGTACACCGTGCGCGCTGACGGAACGCCCATCTGGCTGGAAGTCACGTTCACGCCCTTTGCGCTGGGTGGGAGTGGTTTGTTCCAATGCATTGCGCGTGACATCACCACGCGGAAGCAAGCGGAGGAGCGGCTGCGCAGGACCGAGGCGCAGTTCCGCGAGATGGTTGAACACGCGCACGATGGCGTGGTGGTTGCCGACGTCGCCGACCGCCGCTTCCGCTACGTCAACCCCGCTATTTGCCGGATGCTCGGGTACGAACCGGCGCAACTCTTGTCGCTGACCATCAGAGATATTCATCCCCCGGGTCAACTGCCGGCGGTCATGGGGCACATCTCGGCCGAGATGCGGCGGG
>Ga0210133_1000766_pt1 | contig 10207 bp, 6 predicted proteins | sample Joice_ThreeSqC_D_2_FD_184874 | JGI IMG/M metagenome (GOLD analysis project Ga0210133, IMG submission 184874) | Wetland microbial communities from San Francisco Bay, California, USA, that impact long-term carbon sequestration - Joice_ThreeSqC_D1... | ecosystem: Environmental > Aquatic > Marine >...
CTGTGCATTAATAAACGCTGCCGCCCAAAGAAATGTTATTGCGAATAACTTTTTCATCGTTGTCTCCTGTTAGTATGCTTTTATTTTTAATTCAATTGCTGTTTGTATCTCCGTTCTATCGTGAAACTTATGAGCAGGGTTTTCAGTTGCATCTATTTCCCGGTAAGCGATATAAATATTAATCAAACCAAGGAACCCGGGATTTATTTCTGCTTTTAAATAAAGATTTTTACCTGTGTAATCTGTAATTAAATACCTGATATCAACACTACGGGTAACCTCATAAAACAAGGAGGTATTATTATCTAATACTTCAATATTGTTATTGCTGGAATTTGTATAGCCAAGCGCAACGTGCGTTTTTATAAAATCGCTCCACACATAACTTATACCAAGCAATGGCGCAATTGTGAAATTTTCGTTTTTGTAAAAGACGCCGCTGTAATAATCATCGTAATTTACATTCGATAATGATGAGGCAACTTCTAATCCCATAGATAGTTTTTCAGATGCAGTGTACTGTAACCCAAGGACAATTTCATGAAGATTATTATTCTGATCATCTAATAGAACCTCATAAAGCGGATGTTTTGCCCAGCTCTCTTCCCGGGTAAATTTATATATTGCGCCAGTATTCCATTGTCTTCCAAAAGTATAAGATACCTGTAAGCCACCGGTAAAAGATGTTTTTCTCCAGTAACCTTCCGGGTCGGGGTTAGTAATATTATCCTTTAAGGTTATTTGCTCAAAACCACCACCGGCAAATACCGAAGCAGAAATATTTTCATCATGATAAAAAATATCAAAATTACCATAGTAACCATTATGATATGAAATACGGGATTCTGTTTTTTTACTGATTATTTGCGGCAGATCATACCCTCTGAACTTAAGCAGGATTGTCTCACTGTAAACAGCTTCTTCATCTTCCTCGTAACTTATCTTTTCATTAAGATCCAAAACTCTTAAGGAAAAACCCAGCGACAAATTATTATTTAATAAGTACCCAAATCCAGCTGTTACATCGATGTCCCTGTGATCGGATGTTGGACGCGGCGCTATTTCTTTCAGACCTTCATCTACATAATAACTGATTGAAAAACCTGTTAACAATCGGTTAAATATTCTGGCGCTGTACTGTGCATTCATAAATATGCCGTTATATCTTGTATCACCAGTAGTGCTGTCTCCCAGCATAAACGGCGAGCCGGAATTATAGTTTTTAACTGCAAGCCAGTTCCAGCTTATTCTTTCAAGTTTCTGGATTGCAAAGTATCCTTTAAATATTTGTGTGCTGTCTAATATTTTTTTGCCTGAAAATGCCAGGTCATAATTCCTTTCAGTCCCGGGATCAAAAAAGTTTTTAAAGTCTCCCGTTGTATTATTAAACATACCCTGTGTTGAAAGCAGTTCATCTCTTCCATCGTATCTAAGATAAGCTGGGTTACCGCTAAGGTAATATGGATTTGCTTTTGTGCCGCTTTCAAAAATTGTTTTGAAATGATTGTATGGATTATAGATATCCTGTCCATTACAAAACGGGGTAATCAACAGAGCTGTTATTAAAGGGATATAAAATCTATACTTCATCTTAACTTAATTGCCTATCTCATAGTGAAATTCTGGTGTCGGGTGGTCGATCACCTTGAAATCGAGTGAAGAGTTATCATCATCTTTCAAAATATATTTCCCGTTACGTAATACGGGAATTCTCTCCATACTTTTACCTGTATAAAACGAAATTCCACCTGTAAAACCAGCATCAATTCTAGGATTCATGATCTTGTAATCGTAGTCGGTCAAATCAGCTACGTATTCAGCCCCATCGAGAATATTTTTGTACGGGATAAGGAAATGGTTATCGTACGTCTTTATTGAATCTTCATCCATTTGTACAATAACTAAAGCACCTCGTCTTCCACCTATCAGCCAATCAACCTCGGTTGAAGGTGAATGGATTTTAATCATATTCGGTACGTTCGGATTATCAATATCCGGGGCATCGTCCTTATAAAACTCAAAGCTAACAGAAGATAGATTAATACTGTTGGGGGCGTTTACACGGTGATCTATCGCATCTTCAGCACAAACAACAAACTGCTGCGGTTCTATAGGATTGTCTTTTCCATTACCGGGGAATTTCCATACTCTTTTTGTATGGATGTACTCCGGATCGTCAATAAAGTTAATACCAATACTTGGATTTGACCATACATCTGCAATTATAAGCCCATCTAAATAGATTGTTGAATCAGACTGGTTAAAAATTTCTACATACTTGTCATGAAAGTATAAGCCGGATCCCGGAGGTCCGCACGCATATATTTCACTTATAACAAGCGGGGATTCCAACAGAAGATTATCTAAATATACTTCGGCTGTATCTTTGGAATCAGCGCTAAGATCAACAACGCCAAGACCTGAATTCATCAACTTATAAAAGTCGCGTCTTTCTCCGGTTAATATTTCCATTTCGTCTTCTGTCATATACCTTATGGCGGAAACCAGGTATATATCCGAAATAACATCGGGTAAAGTGACAACGCCGTTTTCATCAGACATTACCACGTATTTAGTCCCAAGACTGATTGATTTAAGAATCACTTCGACATTGCTTACTACATCATCTCCGTATATTTTCATCATACTCCCCGTTTTATCTTTTAACAGGACTTTGAAATCCACGCTTTTTTCTGTAGCGATAGGTTTGTCCTGTATATCGAGAATGTTATTGCACGAAACGCAAATAATTATTAAACCAAGAACCGCAAATAATTTTATTTTTTTCATTTAAATAATCCGCTTAACGATGTGTGAAGTTCTATTCCGTAAAAAATATCTATGTTTCTTATATCATAAATAGGGGCAGTTGAGTTGGCTCTGTTTCTTCTGTACAAAGGTCTGTCGTTAAACAAATTGTTAACGTAAAAAGAAATTGCCGCATCATCCCACAATGATTTTGTAACCTTTAAATTAACCAGCCATAAATTCGGTCTGTCTTCTTCGTATAAATCATAATATTCTATATTCCTTGACAAAGAGGAATATTTAGGATCGTTTCTTTCCGATTCGGAAATTCTAACTAACTCTCCGGCTGTTGTATAATATCCTATAGCCAGAGTATCATCGTAACCATCCCTGCCATCGATCTCCAATAACTGCTGCTGTATATGAATAGTAAGCCACAGTCCCAATGATTCCGACTGAATATCAAACCGGTAATTTATAAGCAGGTTTTTATAATAGTATGAATAGCTATTGTACATCGGCCAAACCTCGATTCCAAGCTCACTAAATTTCTTCGAAGTTAAAGCAAAGTAGCCTCTGGAGCTGCCGTATTCACCGTATTCATAGTTAGCATCCATTTTGAAAATCGTATTTATAAACGGGATTTTTTTTGTGCTGAAGGAAAGTTCGATCCCTTTAATATTTCTCCACCCGTCATTTATATACTGGGGATATGTGTCGAGCAACGTATCGTAAGGAACGGCAGTAGATTGATCGGGCCAATCGGGAAATCTTTTTTTGTAAAATACAGCAGGCACATAATAAGCTTTAAACTCACCGGTACTTTTATTAATGAAGCCTGTAATTGTAAAACCCACATCTCCAATTTGCTGATCTATGCTTGCTTCATATTTTATTTGCTTGTAGGCTTTTAATTCACTATTAGCCTGCTTCTTTATATAAGTCGATACTATTGCAAAGTTACTGTCGGGATACTGTGGATTAACAACTGAGTTTGTATCTACATAATCAAAATATTTATCCTGTGCGAATATCATTCCAAGCGGAGGTGCTTTTGTTGTAACACCATAACCGATTCTAATCTGAGTTTCATCAAACAAGTTATAAGAAAAATTAACTCTTGGATTCAGAAAGCTGCCGTTATAAGATTCTATTAAATCTCCTTTGCCCCATAATCCTTTTACATCGAATCCATTTGGACGGTAAACCTCGTACCTTACACCAGCCTGGAGTGTGAACGGGCGAAAAATCCTTCCGGTAATTTTGTCCTCCGCATATATGCTTAAAATATTATAAGCCGGGATATCACTGTAGGTTCTTATACGCGGTGAGGGAACAGAAAGAGAAGGAGGATATAGAGGATCGAAGATTATTCCCTCACCTTTATTGAAATCATTTCTCCATTCGACCCCAGTCAAAAGTGTATGTAAGTAATTATCTGTATAAAATCTCAGTTTATAATTTGCATTTGCAAATAAATTCCACACTTCACCCTTAATCCACTTCTGCCCAAGATAAGAACCGAAAACTATTATTCCCTCCTGCGAGCCTTCGGTTAAGCGGTCAGAGATTATAATATTGTCTCTTGAAACAATCTCCTGTGAGTAAGAATCCTGGTTTGTATAACCCACCGAAATCTTCGTATTAAATTCGGAAAACGGAGTAAAGAAATAGGAAAACTCCCCGTTATATTTTAATTCAATATCATGGTTGTACCACGCTTCTCTCGTTGCATAGCCGGGAGTTTCTTTCCTGTCATCGAAGGCTCTTGTTACATAGAGATTATTCTTAACTTCAAATTGTTCCTGCTGTGTCTCGGCTGTAAGCTGTACGGCAACCCTTGTATAACCATCTCCCTCAACTCTAAAATTTCGTTCGGAAGAAGCAATATTTAAATTACCATTAAAGACCCAATCGTTGTATTGAATTCCACTGCTCAGGTTCATCTCATATAGATTTGGATTATATTTTAACTTAAGTCTTGGTAGATGAGGTTTGGATTTTGTTTTTACCACAAGCAAACCATCGATAAAATCTCCATACTGAACTGAAGGAATACCTCTGATTATGTCAACTTCTTTAATATTTTCGGCAGGAATCGATCTTAAATCTATACCGGTGTTTGCAGTTGCATTAGTAATTCCAACCTGTAAATTTGCGTTGTTACTAATGGGAACTCCATCCATAACAATCTGCGTACCGAGAGCGTCACCGCCCCTGATACTTACTTTTTCTACAGTGTTTAATGTTGGATTAGTGACCTTTACTCCGGGAGTTAGTATCATTACATCATTCAGGCTCGATGCCTGTATGTGTTCAATTTCTCCTGAAGTAACCTTTGTTTTTGTTTCTGGGGAGATCGGAATAAAATCGTTGGTTCCGATTACTTCAACACCGCCGAGAAGAAATGTCGTAGATTTAAGAGTAATATTTATCTCAAGTATTTCCCCGGCATCTATTTTTATTTTTTGAGAATATTTTTCATAACCAATAAAAGAAGCCTGAAGGGTATATTCCCCCGGCTTAATGTTAGTTATTAGATAATTACCATATCTGTCTGCAGCACAGCCGATGTTTATCTCTTTTATCATTACATTGGCGCCTATTAATTTCTCTCCTTCGGTATCTTTAACAACGCCTTTAATGCTGCCGGTTTTCTCATCTATTCTTTTTGTTTTCGCCAGAACAATTTTCCCGCTCTCATACTCGTAGTAGCTTATATCGTAAGCATCGAGAAGCTGATCCAGAACTATGTAAAGCGGTGTTTCTTCTGCCTTAATGTTGATATCATCAATGTTAAGTAGCTGATTATCATAAATAAATTTTACACCGGTTTGGTGTGATATTCGGTAAAGAATATCGATTAAGTTATCATCCGCTACATCTAAATTTACAACAACATTAAGCCTGGAAGTTGATGGAAAGATTGCATTCTCTTTTTTCTTAAAAGTATCTATATCGGAACCTTGTGTAAAGTTTGCTGATCCATCCTTTTCGGAAGCAAGATTTTGATCATCATCCTGCGAGTGTGCAATAAAAGAGCACAACATCGATATTATCATTACATACTTTATTATATAAAACAGTTTTTTCATTGACATATTAAGAGTAAAGGTATTATTCTACCACTACGGTTAAACCCTGCCGGTTTATTTTGATATCAAGCGCAACGCTTATAAGCGAGAGCATTTGCTCGAGTGATTCGGTTTCGAATATGCCGGTTAGTCTTTTTATTTTGATTGAGTCATCTTTAAATAATACATTAACATTATAGCAGCGTTCTATATCATCCATTATTTCAGTTAATGGTGTATTTATAAAAGCTAATTTGTTTTCACGCCATGCAAGCTCGTATTTCATGTTAGCAATAACGGGTTTACTTATATCTCCTTTTCTATCAACCGATACTTTTTCACCTTTTGTTATTTTAACAGGATTATGCGAGATGTCGCTTAAAACGTTTACAGTTCCGTTTGCAACCACTACCTTAACCTCGTTATTACGATTAACAATATTGAACTCCGTTCCCGTAACTACAGTTGTTATTTTGCCGCTCTTTACTTTGAACGGTCTCTGTTTATCATGCTGAACGCTAAAGTAAGCTTCACCTATTAATTCAAGCTCTCTTGAATCATCTGCAAAATACCTGGGATAGATAAGCTTGCTGTCCGAATTCAGGTAAACGGTCGAGCCATCCGAGAGAGGAAATGTGATCCTTTCTCCTTTATGGGCAACTAATTCATACTTTGTAACTTCGTGAGGTGGATTCGATTGTGTTACGGTTTCGGTTTTTAATTCTTCTTTAACGCTTAAATTCTTATAAGCTATTAGAGATAAAACCACTATGATAACTACTACCGCCGCTCTAAGCATCCAGGGGCGATAGTAATTCCTGCGATGTATAGCTTTATATTTTAGACGATTATCTAACCGGGAAACTTTTGTTGCACTTGCTGATATTCTCTCTGAGATTTTCTCCCACTGGACTTCCGCACCGGGTAATTCGGGTAAGCTCGATTTACCGTATTCTTCCCAAAGGAGAAACAGGCTGCTGTATTCTTCCTTATTGGCATCGGATTCCGCCAGCCACTTTTCAAAATATTCGCGTTCTTCAGGGCTTACCTCGTTCTTTATAACCCGGATAAGAAACTGCGAATCAACTTTTTTCGGTATAAATTTCATTCGGAATTTTCTATTATTAACTATGATACACCTGTAAGAGAAAAAAGTACTACGCAGCTATTTTGAAGCGGAATCTTTTTATAGAATTTCTGCAAGAAAAGTCCGGTTTTCCTTCAAGGATTCAATAAAATCAAAATTTTTCTTTATCAATTTATTTCAGGCAGGCAAAAACAGGAATACCTAAAACTACTATTCTTGCTGCCAAAAGTGGGTAAACGTTAATCTATCTTTGAAGACAAATGTTTTCGTAGAACAGAAATGGCTTTGTTCATCTGGTTCTTTACAGTTTGCAAAGAAACATTCATTATCCCGGCAATTTCAGAATATTCAAATCCATCGAACCGGCTTAAAATAAATGTTGTTTTGCATCGCTCCGGTAATTTATTCAATGCTTTTTGAAGATCATCGATTAGAGCAAAAGTATCGTAGTCTCTCTCCGGATTTCTGCTTAAGCTGATTAAAAGATTTTCATCATCATCATAGGAAGTAACAGGTGGTTTCCTGGTAACAAAATTTAATGCGAGGTTTCTTGCAATCTGGTATAGGTAGGCTTTGGGGAATAATGAAAGATTTATCTTTTCTCTCGATAACCAGAATTTAATAAATGTTTCCTGGCAAAGATCGTTAGCTGCTTCCTTATCCGACGTAAAGCGATATAAGAAACCAATAATTGAAGGCTGCAAAGCAAAGAAGAGTTCTTTAAATGCTACTTCATCACCTGCTCTGATCTTTTCAAACAGGCGGATAAACTCAAGATCCCCTGTTCTGATCATCTTAACCTCGTTCGTACAAAGGCGCAGGCTAAAACTAAAAAGATTTAGCAGATAAGAATTATCTTAATTACATTCTTGCTTGCGCCTTAGCTTTTAACTTTATCTATTTTTCAAAATTGATTGCTTCGATTCCTGGAAAAATTGCATTGGTATCAAGCTCTTCTTCTATTCTGAGAAGCTGATTGTATTTTGCAATTCTATCCGTTCTTGATGCAGAACCGGTTTTTATCTGACCGGCATTTGTTGCAACTGCAATATCTGCAATTGTTGTGTCCTCAGTTTCACCGGAACGGTGACTTATTACACTTGTGTAACCTGCAACTTTTGCCATTTCAATTGCATCGAGTGTTTCGGTAAGTGTACCGATCTGGTTTACTTTGATAAGAATAGAATTTGCAACACCCATCTCAATTCCTTTTGAAAGTCTTTGAGTGTTGGTAACAAAAATATCATCACCAACAAGCTGAACTTTATCACCTAATTTTTCAGTTAAAAGTTTCCATCCATCCCAGTCATCTTCTGCGAGACCATCTTCAATAGAAATGATAGGATATTTCGAAACCCAATCAGCCCAAAAATCAACCATCTTTTCTTTAGGTATAACTTTATCCGGTGCAGACTTGAACAAGTGATAAGCATCTTTATCTTTCAAATAAAATTCACTCGAAGCCGGATCGAGGGCAATCGCAATATCATCGCCGACTTTGTAACCGGTTTTATTTATTGCTTCAAGAATTACTTCGATAGCTTCTTCATTCGATTTTAAATTAGGAGCAAAACCACCTTCATCACCAACAGCCGTGTTGTATCCTTTCTTACTTAAAACGGATTTCAAAGCGTGAAAAGTTTCAACACCCATCCGTAATGCTTCTGCAAAATTAGGTGCACCAACCGGCATTGCCATAAATTCCTGGAAATCAACGTTGTTATCTGCGTGCTTTCCGCCGTTAAGAATGTTCATCATCGGGACAGGAAGGGTTTTAGCATTCGTTCCGCCGATGTACCTGTAAAGCGGAACTCCTAACGTTTCTGCCGTTGCTTTTGCACAGGCAAGTGAAACCGCAAGAATTGCATTTGCACCGAGGTTAGCTTTGTTTTCTGTTCCATCTAACTCTATTAAAAATTTATCTATACCAGCCTGATCGCTTGCATCAAAATCTATAAGCTCATCAGCAATCTTATCGTTGATATTTTCTACAGCTTTAAGAGTTCCCTTTCCGCCGTAACGATTCTTATCGCCGTCTCTTAATTCAACAGCTTCATGTTCTCCGGTTGAAGCCCCGCTTGGAACAGCCGCCCTTCCAACTATGCCGCTTTCTAAAGTTACCTCAGCTTCAACGGTAGGATTTCCGCGCGAGTCTAAAATCTCTCTTCCAACTATATCTACAATTGTGGTCATTTTATTATTCTCCAAAGTATATTGTTCTGATTTGTGTGAATTAGTTCTAAAAAATTTGATTACAAATTTATGTAAAGGGGCAGGTAAATAAAAGACGAACTGCGATCGCTTGATCTTTCTCATCCTCTTACTCCTAATCTTAAACCTGAACTTAGACTTTTTATCGTATATTCTCATCTTAATTAATTACATTTAATTTTTTTATTAATGACCAAACCACCGTTACGTGCCTACATTGCCTGGGTTGCGATTTGCTTTATCTGGGGAACAACCTACCTTGCAATAAGGATAGGTGTTGCCGATTTGCCGCCGATGCTTTTTGCTGGTTTCCGCTGGATAATTGCAAGTTTAATTTTAATTCCGGTTCTTATGTTAACGGGCAAACAACTGCCAAAGAAATCGGATTTAATTCATCTCGCGATTGTCGGTATTGCTTTACTCGGATTCGGAAACGGACTTGTAGTAACCGCCGAGCAAAGTCTACCCAGCGGATTAACAGCATTGCTGATTACAACTCTTCCTTTCTGGATGGTCGGTTTTGAATCGTTAAGAAAAAAGGGGCCAAAATTAAATTACCTTATCGTTATCGGTTTGATCTTCGGACTTGCCGGCGTTACAACAATTTTTGGTGTCGATCTTTCGGCGTGGCTAAGCACACATAATATTTTCGGCATTTTAGCACTTATGGGTTCTGAAATTGCATGGGCTCTGGGAAGCATTTACTCGAAGTATCACAAAGTTTCTGTGCATCCATTGATGGGCGCCGCTGTTCAAATGCTGATTGCCGGATTAGCACAAACTGCTCTCGGTACCGCACTTGGAGAATTTAGCTGGTTTCACTTTACGCAAAACGGAATGCTTGCCATGGCTTACCTGATTGTTGTGGGTGCTATCTTCGGTTATGCCTCTTACATTTATGCAATTTCGGAACTTCCTTTGTCTTTTGTTTCTACCTACGCTTATATCAATCCCGTTATTGCTTTGGTTTTAGGATGGTATGTCTTAAATGAAGAACTTACGATCAATTTAATCTTTGCGGTTATTCTGATTTTCTCCGGTGTTATTCTGGTTAGAAAGGGAAGCTTTCTTGCACAGCAAAGGATGA
>Ga0210133_1000768_pt1 | contig 10196 bp, 7 predicted proteins | sample Joice_ThreeSqC_D_2_FD_184874 | JGI IMG/M metagenome (GOLD analysis project Ga0210133, IMG submission 184874) | Wetland microbial communities from San Francisco Bay, California, USA, that impact long-term carbon sequestration - Joice_ThreeSqC_D1... | ecosystem: Environmental > Aquatic > Marine >...
GGCTGACTTTGCGCGTCGTCCCTTTCGTGTATGGTACGCGGCGTCCCTGCTGGAGTTGCTCCGCAGGAGGTCACCTGCCGGCCACGCTGCGCCTTTCTCGTGGCTGAGCCGGCTCAGACAACGAGGTCTGCACCGTGCCGAAATTCACCTGGGACATCGATCCCGCCATCCTTCATATCGGTTCTTACGAGCTGCGCTACTACAGCCTGATCTTCGTGGCCGTCTTTTTGGGCGGCTACCAGCTGCTCAAGTGGCAGATCGTTCGCGGTGGTGGACGGGAGGAAGATGCCAGCGATTTCTTCGTGTATGGGGTCCTGGCGGTACTCATCGGGGCGCGCCTTGGACACGTCATCTTCTACGACTACCAGAAGGCGCTCGAGGATCCGCTCTGGATTCTGCAGATTTGGACCGGCGGACTAGCTAGCCACGGAGCAGTGGTCGGGCTGGTGGTCGCCATGTGGATGTTCACCCGCAAAAAGGGGGTGTCGTTCCTGGAAGGCGCCGATCGGTTCTCTTTCGCGGCTGCCCTGGGAGCGACGCTGGTACGGCTCGGCAACTTCTTCAACTCCGAGATTGTCGGCCGCAAGACGGACCAAACCTGGGGCGTACGATTCCCCCGGTACGACCGTGGCCCAGACATACCCTATCGTCATCCGAGCCAGCTGTACGAGGTCGGCCTTGGCCTTTTCGTCATGTTGGTTTTATGGCTGGTGGATCGGGCAGCAGGGCGCGAAAAGCGTCCCCGCGGCTTGCTCGTCTCGGTCTTTTTCGCGGTTTACTTCACGGGCCGATTTTTCGTCGAGTACGTCAAGGAGTATCAGGTTCCGGATCTGGGTGAACGGGGCTTGACCATGGGCCAGATGCTGAGCCTGCCCTGCATCGCTCTGGGGCTGTTCGGCATCTACTACAGCCTCAAGCACAAGATCCCGGCCGGATGGGTTCGGGAGGACGAGGACGACGATCTCGAGGACGACGAAGACCTCGACGACGAGGACGACAATCTCGAGGACGAGGACGAAGACGAGGACCTCGAACAAGACCAGGACGATACCGAGGGCGACGACGAAGAGCGCGACTCCGATGCTTCCGCGTCTGCGCACGATGCGGATGTCGACGAGGAATTCGGACCCGGCGCAAGCAAGCGGCGCCCCTCCGAGGACAAGGACTGAGCCCCTACCCTGCCGAAAATGCGGCGAACGCCTCACCCGAGCAGATCGGCGATGCGATACAGCCTGCCCGCGGGCTTACCCGCCAAGTATCGGACGGCGCGGAGCACTCCGGTGGCAAACAGGTCGCGGCTGGTGGCCCGGTGGGTCAACTCCAAACGTTCGCCTGTACCCAGGAGATGAACCGTATGATCCCCGATGACGTCCCCGCCGCGCACGGCCAAGACGGCCATCTCGTCAGCGCTACGGGCACCGACCACCCCGTGTCGACCGTGAAGCGGGTGGAGCTCGGGACGCGCCTCCTGTACCGCTTCGGCCAAGCGCTTGGCCGTTCCACTCGGAGCGTCGATCTTGTGCCGGTGATGCACTTCCACGATCTCCACGTCGTAACCGGCACCGAGACGGCGAACTGCCTGTTCGACGATTTCCGCCAAAACCTGGACGCCCACGCTGGTATTGGGTGCCCATAGGATCGGGATGAGACGGGCGGCTTGTTCGAGCGCCGCTACGTCCGAGGCATCGAGTCCAGTAGTCCCGCTCACCAGGGCGATTTTGGCGCGCGTGGCCGCGTTCAGAAGGGGCGGCAGGGCGGAGGCCACGGAAAAGTCGATCACCATGTCCGCCCCCAAGAGGGCGGCAGAAACGTCGGCCGTGGCATGCACGCCCAGGGCCCCTACCCCGGCAAGCTGTCCCACGTCGTGACCGAGAAGAGCGTCGTTCGGAGCGCAAGCTGCTCCAACCAGCTCGAGATCGGATTCAGCGGCAATCAACCGGACCAGCGCCTTGCCCATACGCCCGGTGGCCCCGTGCAAGGCAATCCTCATGATTTTGCCTCGAAATCGACGCAGGCGCGCTCGACTGCCGCGACGCATTCTGTCGAAGCTTGCACCAGCGGCGGACGTACCGTAGCCAGCATCCTGCCCCGGGCAGCCAAAATACCCTTGATGGGCTGGGGGCTGGGCTCGGAAAACAGCGCTCGATGCAGTGGAAACAAAGCCGAATTGAGGGCACGTGCTGCCTGGAGATCGCCGTTCTCGACCAGGCGGGTCAGCTGCTGAACCGCGGCGGGCAGCAAATTGCTCGTCACGCTGATGACGCCGCGGGCGCCCACGGACATCAGCGGAAGCGTGAGCGCGTCGTCGCCGGACATGATGGTAACCCGGCCTGGGGCGCGCGCGAGCAGCTCCTGACAGAACAGTACGTTGCCTGACGCATCTTTGATGCCCATCACATTGGGGCAGGCTTCGAGGATACGAAGCGTAGTCGAGACGCCGAGATCGACCGCAGTCCGCGAGGGGACGTTGTATAAGACCACCGGAGCGTCGACCGAGCCAGCTACCCGACGAACGTGCCGCAGCAGACCTTCCTGGGAGGGTCGGTTGTAATAGGGCATCACCACCATGATGCCATCAGCTCCTGCGTCGCGCGCCGCCCGAGCCAGGGCCACGGCATGTTCGGTGCTGTTCGACCCGGTCCCCGCCAACACTGGAACGCGACCCTTTGCCACCGAGACACAGCGTTCGATGACGACGCGCTGCTCGTCGGGGGAAAGCGTTGGAGACTCACCGGTCGTTCCACACGGCACCAGACCGGCGATGCCCGCGTCTATCTGCCCTTGTACGTGGGACTCGAAGGCAGCGAGATCCAGCCGCTCATCCGCCGAAAACGGTGTCACCAGAGCGGTGAAGGCACCCTGCATCGAAAACTCGACCATACGGGCAGCACTTTTCCCGCAACCCAACCGAGAGCGCAACCGGAACCAGACGCTGGCGGGCCTACCGACGGCGAAAGCTGGCCAAGAAATAGCCGTCCGTCCCGTGAGCCACCGGCAACAGGCGTCCGGCGGCCACGCCCGGACCCAGCGCGGCCACGACCTCGGGAGCCTCGAACGGCACCGGTTCGAGGACGTCCTCGACGCTCGAGACCACCGTCTCAGCCTCCTCTTTTAGCACGCTGCAGACGACGTACACGACCCGCCCGCCAGAACGGACATGGTTCGTGACGTTTCGCAAGATGCTGGCCGCCAACCTTCCCAGCCTTTCCGGATCTCCGGCATCGAGGCGCAGCGCGATGTCGGGGCGCCGCGCCAACGTCCCGGTACCGCTGCAGGGCGCATCGACCAACGCACGATCGAACCCCTGCGGCAGTCCACCACCGCCCCGGCTCCAGTCGACCAGGGCCGTCTCTACGCCGGACAGACCCAAACGGACCATCTCCAGCTCGAGCGCTTCCAGCTTTCGGGGATGAATGTCCGTCGCATGAACGACTCCTTCCGGGGAAACCTGCTCGGCCAGCAGAGCGGTCTTTTGGCCGCGCCCGGCACACGCGTCGAGCACCCTCTCCCCCGGTCGAACGCCAAGGCCGAGGGCGCTCAGCTGGGCTCCTTCCTCCTGAATCGTGAAGCCGCCGTCCTTCCAGCTATCGAGCCGGCGCAAATCGCCGGCGCCGCGGACTACGCGGGCTAGCGGGCTGAAGCGCCCCCGGGGCGCGTCGGCAATGAACGCAGGGACTGCCCGCGTGGCGCTGAGACGCAACGTCACCGGGCGAGGCTCCGAGGACTCGGAGTCTCGCGCGTGCCCCAGAAGTGCATCCGCTTCTTCGGGGCCGACGGCCGCCAAGAGACGCTCTCTCAGCCACTCGGGGCAGGTCGCACCATAGACGGCGGTGCGGTCGAGCCTGGCCGTGTCAGCAGCCAGCTTCCGAAGCAGGGCGTTGGCGAATCCGGCTACGCGCGGGCCCCGGATGGCGTCGATGCCCGAAACCGCCCGGTCCACGGCCGTGGGCCGCGGAACTCGATCGAACAACAGCAGCTGCGCGGCAGCGACATACAGGTGTGCGCGCAGTGCTGGATCGCGCGGAAGTCCCCGGGGCGCCAATGCGGTCAGCCGAGCTTCGAGCACGCGTTGCGCCCGCAGCGTGGTGTACACGAGCTCGGTGGTTAGCGCGCGTTGTCGCTCTTCGAGCTGGGGATATCGCCTGAGGGTCGCATCCAAGGCTGCGGCGGCAAACGCTTGCTGTTCGATCACCCGCTCGACGACCGAAGCCGCGAGGTGGCGTGGGTCCATGGATGCAGGCCTCACCCGGTCAGCTCCTGAACCTGCGCGACAATGACGTCCCAACGACGCTCGACATCATTTTTGAATGCCAACGCCATGAGCAAAAGCAGCAGCCCCACGCCGACCAGGTGGGCGATCTCTCGCACCCGCAATGGCATGGGTCGTCGTAAAACCGCCTCGATTCCCAAAAATAGCAGGTGTCCGCCGTCGAGCACCGGTATCGGCAGAAGGTTCAACAGTCCCAGGTTGATGCTGAGCAGGGCCATGACCCAAATGAAGTATCCGGGTCCCTTGCGTCCTTCTTGGCCCGCCATCTCGTAGATGGTGATGGGGCCCGAGAAGGAATCGATGCTCAGCCGTCCCTGTACCAGCCGCACCAGCGCCACGCTGATGAGCCGGGTAACGTCCACGGTTTCGGCAATCGCCTTTTCCGCCGCGTACCGGACCGGGGACTGGGGCTCGACCCGATCTTCGGGCGCCAAGGGCAACCAATGTTCGACGCGTAGCACGTAGCGCTTGGCGATCTGTCCCTGCTCGTCGACGAAGTCTTCGCGTCGCACCTGGAAGGTCCCGGAACGGATATGGGCATCTCTGGCAGCGAGGTATTCGATATGGTGGGGGCGATCGGGCGCCCTCTTGACCCGTTCGAGAAAGGTGCTCCAGGCGGGCACCGGTTCGTCGTCGAGCCGCAGGATCTTGTCGCCAGGGCGCAGACCAGCGCGATGAAGATAGGATTGCTCGGGGACGATTGCCGCGTAAAGATCCGCCAACTCGATGCCGGTGCGACTCAGAAGGTCATGGCCGGCCGTGTCTGGTGTCAGGGCCACGACCCCGGCTTCGAACACGGCCATCTCTGCCAATCCCCCCAATGCGTTGGGGACCGGTACCGGCCGCAGATAAGTGACCGGTACGGTCTCTCCGCGGTTATCGAGCAAAATGCGTTCGAGGTCCAAGAACCGCCGAACCGGTTCCCCGTTGACGTAGGTAACCATGTCGAAGGTACGAAGGCCCGCGCGATACGCCGGTGACTCCGGATCGGGGATGCCGATGACCGCCGACGGTGCGCTCGGCTGGATGCCGATGCTGCCGACCCGTTCGACCAGGTCGAGCTCCTTCTTCTGGGTCGTGTCCTCGACCGGGACCTCGACATCGACCTGCCTCGCATCGCGAAATACCACGAATTTGAGGGTTTTTCCGGGATTCTTGGTGACGATGCGGCGGACCTCGTCGAAGGTGGCGACGTCGCGTCCATCGATACTCATGATGCGGTCACCCGGGCGCAATCGCCCCTCGGCGGCGTGCTCCGGCAAGACCACCCCGACGGTCGGGGGCAACAGCGGACCTTCACTGACGAAGACCGTGAAGTAGAGCAATATCGGGAATACTAGGTTCATCAAAGGGCCGGCCAACACCACCGCGATTCGCTTGATCAACGACAGCGATTCGAAGGTGCGACGGCGGTCCTCCGGCAGCACCACGTCGGTCTTGCTGGACTCGAGCATCTTGACGTAACCGCCGAGCGGCAGCAGCGCGATGCAGTACTCGGTCTCCCGCCCTCGCAAACGCAGAACCTTGGGCCCGAACCCCAAACAAAATGTGATTACCTTGACCCCGAACGCCTTGGCCAACAAGAAGTGGCCGAGCTCGTGCACGAAGATGAGCGAGCCGATGAGGATGACGAAGTAAAGTAGATCCATGCGCTGCGGATGCCGCTGCCCGGGTCGACGGACCGAGCCTAGCACGCCGCCCTCGAGGCCGGGTAGCGGGGGGTTCAAGCCGTCGTCCGGCATTCGCGATGCGCTGCTTTTGTTCGAACCCGAGATAGGATGTCGCCATGACCGAGCCAGATCCGCGCCCCCCACGAGATTCCGAGGTAACGTTGAATCAACTCATGTTGCTCGGGGATGCCAACTCGCACGGGAACATCCACGGCGGAGTCATCATGAAGATGGTCGACGAAGCTGGCGCCATCTGTGCCATGCGCCATGCGAAGCGCCCGTGCGTCACCGTCGCCATCGACTCGATGCGATTTCATTCTCCCGTCCACGTCGGCGAGTTGCTGCGATGCCAAGCTTGCGTGACCTGGACGGGTCGCACCTCGATCGAAGTGATGGTCAGCGTAGAGGCGGAGCAGATCACGACGGGACGCATCACACACACGAACTCCGCGTACCTGGTGTACGTGGCCTTGGATGAGAAGGGCCGCCCCACGCCCGTGCCACCCGTCAACGTGCAATCCGAACCGGAGCGCACGGCTTGGCAACGAGCCGAGGAGCGCCGTCGTCAGCGACTGGCACGACCGCGCTGATGGTGTGATGCCAGGCGCACGTTTGGGTTCGAGGGGCGCGCGCGCACCATCGCAGCGGTGATCCTGACTGGCCTGCAGGTGCCTCCGGATTTCACGTCTCGGGGCACCCAAGCTCGGGGTGGATCTTGCCGTCGAAACACTAGGTCGCTCTCGTCGAGCAAGAATCGAGATCAGAAATCGCCACTTTGAATCGGCTGATGAGCCGACCCAGGAGCGGTTTCGCTGATTTCCGGCGGAACGCCTGCCCCAGATTGGGTGCTGCCCGGGGTGGTGGCAGCTCGGCTCCAAAATTGGCACGGCCGGCAGCCACCGCCCACGACAATGCCCATTTCGAGGGGCACACGTCCATGGGGCGTACTAGCCTGCCGAGGGCTTGCAGGGCGCGGTCCACCGCCGCGACCCCTCGAACGCGATTGTGATGAAATCATGCTGACTTGGATTGCCAAAAAGCTCTTCGGAACGAGCAACGAGCGTGCCCTGCGCCGCATTCAGCCGATGGTTGCTCGAATCACCGCCCTCGAACCCGGCCTGCAGAAGCTTTCGGACAGCGAGCTCCAGGCCAAGACGGCCGAGTTCAAACAGCGGATCGACAATGGAGCCTCGCTCGACGAGCTATTGATCGAGGCCTTCGCCGTGTGCCGAGAGGCCAGCTGGCGAGTGCTCAAGATGCGCCACTTCGACGTTCAGCTCCTCGGCGGGGTGGTGCTGCATCGAGGCAGAATTGCCGAGATGCGCACGGGGGAAGGAAAGACTCTGGTCGCGACGTTGCCCATCTACCTCAATGCTCTCGAGGGCAAGGGCGTTCACCTGGTCACGGTCAACGACTACCTGGCGCGCCGCGACGCGGAATGGATGGGTCGCCTGTACACCTGGTTGGGTTTGACCGTGGGAACGGTCGTCAACGGTCAGCCGGACGCGGAGAAGCGTGCGGCCTATCAGGCGGACATCGCCTATGGGCAAAATAACGAGTTCGGATTCGACTACCTGCGCGACAACATGAAGTTTTCGGCGCTCGACTATGTCCAGCGGCCGCTCAACTATGCCATCGTCGACGAGGTTGATTCCATCCTCATCGACGAGGCGCGGACCCCCCTCATCATCAGCGGACCGGCCGAAGCAGCCAGCGAAAAGTACCGTACCCTCAACGAAATCATCACGCGACTTCGCAAGGACGAGCACTACACCGTCGACGAGAAAGGTCACAGCGCGACCTTGACGGACGAGGGCGTCGAGATGGTCCAGAAGATGGCTGGGGTGGGCAACCTCTATGACCCGGCCTCCATCCAGGCCCTCCACATCTTGAACCAGCTGTTGCGAGCGCACGCCCTGTACAAGCGCGACCAGCAGTACATGGTCTCGCCCGATGGCAAGGTCTTGATCATCGATGAGTTCACTGGGCGCGTTCTACCGGGTCGTCGGTGGAGCGATGGGTTGCACCAAGCCGTCGAGGCCAAGGAGAACGTGCGGATCCAGGAAGAGAGTCGCACCATGGCGACCATCACCTTTCAGAATCTCTTTCGGCTCTACGGCAAGCTGGCAGGGATGACGGGAACCGCCGAGACCGAAGCGCAGGAGTTCAATTCGACCTACACGCTCGACGTCAACGTAATTCCCACCAACCGTGCCATGATCCGCGCAGATCACCACGACGTGGTCTATAAGACCGAGCGCGAGAAGTTCACGGCTGCGATCCGGGAAATCCTCGAGGAGCACGAGCGGGGTCGACCAGTTCTGGTGGGCACCACCAGCGTCGAGAAGAGCGGAGCCATCAGCCGCATCCTTGCCAAGAAAGGCATCGATCACCACGTGCTCAACGCCAAGCACCACGAAAACGAGGCATACGTGGTTGCTCAGGCTGGGCGCAAAGGCGCCATCACCGTATCGACCAACATGGCCGGCCGCGGAACGGACATCATGCTCGGCGGCAATCCGGAGATGTTGGCTCGCTGGGAGCTGCTCCAAAACAACAAGTCCGTCGAGAATGATCCCGACGAACATAAAAAGCTCTTGGAAAAGTACCAGGAGCTTTGCAAAGCGGAGCACGACGAGGTCGTCGAGCTGGGAGGTTTGCACATTCTCGGCACCGAACGTCACGAATCGCGACGCATCGACAACCAGCTTCGCGGCCGCTCCGGAAGACAGGGAGACCCTGGATCGAGTCGCTTCTATCTATCGTTGGAAGACGACCTGATGCGCATATTCGCGGGCGATCGGGTCAAGAACCTCATGGACAGAATGGGGATGCCCGACGATGAGGCAATCGAACATCCGTTGGTCACTAGGAGTATCGAAAATGCTCAGCGCAAGGTAGAGGAGCGCAACTTCGACATACGCAAGCACCTGCTCGAGTACGACGATGTCATGAACGCGCAGCGTAAGACTGTCTATTCGCTGCGGCAGCAATTGCTCGAAGGCCGCTATGCGCCAGACGAGATGGATGAGATCGGACAACCCACGGGCAAGACTCGCGCCATCGCCGTCGATCCAGAGATCTTGGAGCGTGTCACTCCCATGGTTGCGCAGTTGGTGGGCATGTTTTCCGATCCGCCGGTGGTTCCGGTCGACAACCAGGGGAAATCGCGGCCGCCGAGCCGCCAGGAGCTCAATGCCGGTAGCGCGATCGCCGAGCCCGAGCAGCTCCAGCACGAAATCTACCATGTTTGGGGGGTGCGGCTGGATTTCGGAGTCCGTCGCAAACTGAACCCAGGCCCCCTATACGACGAGTTGGTGGAGCTGGCCGCTCGCGGGCTTTCCGAACAACGCGATCGCATGCTCGACTTGCTGGACGCGGTGGTCGCCGCCATCGTTCAAGAGTGTTGTCCCGCCGATCGCCCGCCGGAAGACTGGGATTGGGCCGGCGTGCACGATGGGTTTCGCGATACCTTCCGGAGAAACCTGTCGAAGGACGCGGAGCAGTACGGAGAGCCGCACCGGTTGGTGCGCTTCCTGTATCAGCAAGCCGAAGCGATTTACGCCGACAAGGAGGCGGAGCTGGGCGTCGACCTGAGTCTACGCGTCTGCCGCCACATCTATCTCGAGACCATCGACGAAGCCTGGGTAGAGCACCTGACCAACATGGAGCACCTCCGCGATGGCATCGGCCTGCGCGGATACGGCCAAACGGATCCGAAAAACGAGTACAAGAAGGAAGGCTTCAACCTCTTCAAGGACATGATGGCCCGGATCTCGGGGATGGTCCTGACCAAGTTCTTCTCGGTGCAGATTCAGCGCCAGGACGAGATGGAGCAGCTCGAGGCAGAAGCCGAGGCGCGACATCAGGCGGAGCTCGATCTGGCGGTCGCGCGCCACCCCGGCGATGAGGGTGAGTTGTCACCGGAAGAGCTGATGCAGCGATTGCAGTCCGGCACCGCATCGGTCCCGCCGCCGCGCCCAATCGTGAGCGCCCCTCGAGTTGGCCGCAACGACCCTTGTCCCTGCGGATCGGGCAAGAAATTCAAGAAATGCCACGGCGCCATCGAAGATGAGGTCGGAGACGAGCCCGAAACCTGAGGCGGCCATGCTCCGAGTCGAGCGCCTCACCAAGCGCTTTGGGACCTTCTTGGCGCTCGACGAGCTCAGCTTTTCCGCCGACGTCGGCACGGTACTCGGGCTGCTCGGGCCCAATGGCGCGGGCAAGACCACGGCGCTGCGTATCATGGCTGGCGT
>Ga0210133_1000772_pt1 | contig 10163 bp, 5 predicted proteins | sample Joice_ThreeSqC_D_2_FD_184874 | JGI IMG/M metagenome (GOLD analysis project Ga0210133, IMG submission 184874) | Wetland microbial communities from San Francisco Bay, California, USA, that impact long-term carbon sequestration - Joice_ThreeSqC_D1... | ecosystem: Environmental > Aquatic > Marine >...
TATTAAATGGTTTAATGAAGTCGACCCGGATATAATTATAGGCTGGCATGTAATCGGGTTCGATCTGATGTTTCTCGAAAAGAAATGCGAAGAACATCAAATACCATTTGATATAGCAAGAGGAAGCGGCAGAGTTTCTTTAAGGACAAGAAAACCGAGAGGTTACTTCGCGTCAATAACCGGCAGAGTTGTAATTGATGGACCACCAGCATTACGATCTTCATTTTATACTTTTGAAGATTACAGACTCGAAACTGTTGCACAGGAATTATTAGCCGAAGGAAAAACAATCTCGCAGGATCATGATAAAGTTGAAGAGATAGAAAGACTTTTTAAAGAGGATAAAAACTCTCTGGCTGAGTATAATTTAAATGATGCTTTGCTCGTAACTAACATTTTCAAAAAATCTGGCTTGATCGAGCTTTCCATCAAACGCGCTCAATTGTCCGGTCTATTGATGGATCAGCTTGGTATGATGACACTGGCTTTCGATCATTTTTTCTTGCCTCGTTTACATCGGGCAGGTTATGTTGCTCCAAATATAAATGATCTTAAAACAACTGATCACTCGGCTGGCGGTTATGTAATGGATCCTAAGCCGGGAATTTATGATGATGTTGTAATACTCGATTTCAAGAGTTTGTATCCAACGATCATTCAAACATTTAAAATCGATCCTTTATCCCGGCTGCTTTCGGATGAAGATACAATCGAAACACTAAATGGATATAAGTTTTCATTAACTCATCACTTTCTGCCAGATTTTATTACGCAATTAATGGAACAGCGGGCGCTTGCAAAAAAGATCAAAGACAAACAGCTTTCGCAGGCAATTAAAATTTTGATGAATAGTTTCTATGGTGTAATGGGTTCTTATGGCTGCAGATTTTATCATCCACATTTACCAACTGCAATAACAGGAACCGGGCATAAATTATTACTTGGCAGTAAAGATTATTTGGCACAACTCGGTTACGAAGTTGTTTACGGCGATACCGATTCACTTTTTATAAAATTAAAGGAAGGTGAAGGGAAAAATGCTGCTGACAACGGGGAAAGATTAGCAAAACTTTTAAATGAATATTGGAGTGAAAGAATTGAAAAAGAGTATGGTTTAAAATCTTACCTCGAACTTGAATACGAAAAATATTACAAAAAGTTTATCATTACACCGGCAAGAGGAAGCGAAACAGGTGCGAAGAAAAGATACGCAGGCTTACTCGTAGAAAATGGAAATGAAAAACTTGAATTCGTTGGGATGGAATTCGTTCGTTCAGACTGGACAAAGCTGGCAAAGGATTTCCAGGTAGAACTTTACAATAAAGTTTTTCATAATGAAGAAGTTGAAAGCTGGATAAGAGAACTAGTAAACAAAGTTAAAAACGGTGAGTTCGATGATAAACTCGTTTACAAAAAACGATTGAGAAAAGACGTTGAAGATTACACAAAAAATATCCCGCAGCATGTTAAAGCGGCAAGGCTTCTCGGTGAAACAAGCGGAACTGTTTATTATGTTATTACCAAACGCGGACCAATTCCAATAGAACTAAAACATAACGACATCGATTACGAACATTACGTCGAAAAACAATTAAAGCCGGTTGCGGATTCTGTATTATCATTACTCGGTATTTCATTCGATTCAATTGTTAAATCAGATCAACTAAGTTTCTTTTAATTTTACTGTTATAATTTTTCTGTTTTTTTCTGAAAGGATAGCAATTTGAAAATGCAATTCATCGGTGCTGCAAGAACTGTTACCGGCTCGCAGCATCTTTTATTCATTAATGGAAAAAAGATTTTATTGGAATGCGGTCTTTTCCAGGGACACAGAAAAGACACCTATGAACGAAATAAAAATTTCAAATACAATCCTGCTGAAATCGATTTGATGATTTTATCTCATGCTCACATCGACCACAGCGGAAACATTCCAAACTTAGTTAAAAACGGTTATGATGGACCGATCTACACAACAACAGCAACAGTTGACCTCTGCCAGATTATGCTTCGCGATTCGGCTCATCTACAAGAAAGGGATATCGAGTGGGTAAATAAAAAACGAAAAAAGAAAAAGCAGGAACCGATGGAACCGCTCTATTCTCTTGAGGATGTTGAAAAAGCAATGGAACAATTCATCGGTGTTCAGTACAACAGGAGAATTAATCTTTTACCGGGCGTTACGGTTACATTTCAGGATGCCGGACATATTCTCGGATCGGCAAGCATACTTTTGGAAATTGAAGAAGAAGACGGAAGAAAAATCCGTTTAGGTTTTACCGGAGATATTGGTCGACCGGTAATGCCCGTTATCCGTACACCCGATCAATTGCGCGACCTTGATGCAATAATTATGGAAAGCACTTACGGCAACCGGCTTCACACACCTTCGGAAGAAGTGGAAGAAGAGCTTGCAACAGTAGTAAGAGAAGTTTATGAGAAGAAAGGGAAAATTATCATTCCATCATTTGCCGTTGGAAGAACACAGTTACTCGTTTACATGCTTCATAAACTTTTTGATCAAAACAGGATTCCTGAAATTCCGATTTATGTGGATAGTCCTCTCGCAGTGAATGCGACAAATGTATTCCGCGCTCACCCCGAATGTTTTGATCGTGAGACTTATCGTGTCTTCCTTCAAAACGGAGAAGATCCCTTTGGCTTTAAAAGATTGATCTACATCCATACTGTCGATGAATCCAAAGCACTGAATGGAATGAATGAGCCTATGATTATTATTTCCGCATCGGGAATGGCGGAAGGCGGCAGAATTTTGCATCATCTTGCAAATAATGTCGGAAACCCAAAAAATCTTGTGCTTTTCGTTGGATATTCGGCTGAAAACACCCTGGCACGAAAGATTATGGATGGGGAAAAAGAAGTAAATATTTTTGGCGAAAGTTACGAAATCAATTGCAAAATTAAGAAAATGGATTATTTTAGCGGTCATGCAGATCAGAAGGAATTAATCGATTACCTGCGTCTAAATCCTAAAAACAAGTTGAAAAACATATTTTTAGTACATGGTGAAGAATCGGAAGCATTGCCGCTAAAAGAAAAGCTCCTACAGTCCGGTTACAGCAATGTGATCTTCCCGGCATCGGGGGAAAAATTCGAAATATAATCGTAATGAGGAAGCATTTTTCTCTTACTTGGATCAGATAATTTTGTTATATTTAGCAGTTTGAATCTTGATATTCGGAAAATCTGCTCAAATTATAAGTTCTAAATAAAATATCCATTAACCTTCAAAAAAAGGGAGTGTTTGTTTGAAGATAACAAAGCAATTCACTAACCGTGAATCAAAATCCTTAGATCAGTATTTGCAGGAAATCGGCAAAGTTGATCTGTTAACTCCTGACCAGGAAATCGATCTTGCTATCAAGATAAAGAAGGGTGATGAATTAGCCAAGGAAAAATTAGTAAAGGCAAACCTGAGATTTGTTGTCTCGGTAGCAAAACAATTTCAAAACCAGGGCTTATCACTCGGCGACCTCATTAACGAGGGAAATATCGGCTTGATAAAAGCAGCTCAAAGATTCGATGAAACAAGAGGATTTAAGTTTATCTCCTATGCAGTATGGTGGGTAAGACAGTCCATTATGCAGGCAATTGCAGATCAATCAAGAGTGGTACGTTTACCGCTAAACAGGGTGGGTAATCTCACCAAGATCAGCAAAGCCTACAGGGATCTTGAACAGGAATACGAAAGAAAACCTACTACGGATGAGCTGGCAAAAATCCTGGATATGACATCTGAAGAAGTTGCGTATGCACTTCAGATTTCGGGTCGTCATGTTTCTATGGATGCGCCTTTAAAAGCTGGCGATGAAAATAAGAACAGTCTAATCGATGTATTACCAAACGATCAACAACCGTTACCGGATAGAGAACTCCTGAAAGAATCTCTAAAAAATGAAGTTGCAAATGTCCTTTCATCTCTTACAGAAAGAGAAGCAGAAGTTATAAAACTTTATTTCGGAATAGAAGGCGATCATTCTGCAACGTTAGAAGAGATTGGTGAGAGATTTAATCTTACCAGGGAACGCGTAAGACAAATAAAAGAAAAAGCTTTAAGAAATTTGAGACATTCAAAGAGAAGTTTCAAGCTGAAGTCGTATCTCGGCTAAACTTAAAAGCTTTATAAAAAAATAATTGAAAGCCCGGCATTTACCGGGCTTTCTTATTTTAAACTTCAGATTACTAAAAAAAGACTTCGTTATTCCCAGGATCGTAATCTGGAATTTTATTTGTGATAAGCATTGCTGATAAAATTTTCTTTTGATCATTTACGGGAACAATAAATTCTTTATTTCCATCTCTCCAGATTCCCGGGCTTTCTTTTATAGTTTCACTTGTTCCGTCATCATAAGAAACCACAATCTCAACCGGTGCGGGCTGGTTGCCGATTAATTTTGCTACAAGTTTACCTGCATCATCTTTTTCTAAACCAAGATCGCAATAACTGAAATCATAAAACCAGGAATTCCAGAACCAGCTTAAATCTTCTTTAGCAACATCATTAAAGGTAAAGAAAAAATCATACGGGAGTGGATGTTTTCCATGCCACCGATTTATAAATTCAATCATCGCTTCCTTAAATAACTTATCTCCAAGTAAGCTCTGTAAAGCAACATACGCAAAAAATGCCCTGCCGTAAATTGCTGCAGTTAGAGAATATCCTTTTATAAATTTTGAAGGAACCATCAGGGGTAAATCGTTTTCTTCTCCTATGACTGGTGTATACCATCGGAAAGTTGATTTATAATGGTTGTAGTACGAATCGATTTGCGCCGGAAAATCTTTCGGAAAAAATGTTGCCCATCCTTCATCCATCCATCCGTATTTTGTTTCGTTAATTCCCATATAAAATGGAAAGTATGTGTGTGCAATTTCATGCAAAAGTAATTCATAAGTTCCGGCTTCATCAATGGACGCTCCATCATTTGTCATCATCGGCGATTCCATTCCACCACCTCTTTCACCATTACAAAAAGATGTTATATGTGAATATGGAAAAGGTACACCGGGTAAATGAACAGAAAGCGATTCAACAATCATCTTTGAATATTCCGCACCTTCATAAAAGTAATTATCTCCTTTCTTATAAAGAACATCTGCAAATGTTCTTCTTCCCGTTTCTTTATCTGCAACAACACTAACGCCATCCCATAAATAATCTCTAACACATGCGAATGTAAAATCGGTCACATTTTCTGCTTTGAACTTCCACGTATTCCATCCTTCTTTAGTTATGTTTGATTTATTAAGATCGCTCACCGTTATTATTCTTACAACTTCATCGGAATTGAGCGCGGTTAAATATTTTTTATAAATTTCTTCATTAAGAATTTCATCCGCGTTAAGCACTTCCCCCGTTGAACGGATCAGATAATTTTCCGGTACGGTTACTTCAACTTCATAATTATTAAAATCATTGTAGAACTCTACACTGCCGGTATAGTCGGTACGATCCCATCCATCCAGATCATCATAAACAGAAATTCTTGGATACCAATACGAAACCATACATCCGCCTTCGCGGTACTTACCCATTCTTATCGTCATTGTATCAGGTAGAGTGCAGCTCCACCCGATTTCAATTTCAATGTTCGAATCAGGATTTAATTCTTCCGGGAGTTTTATGATAAGATTCGTATATGTTCTATGACCAATGGTATCGGGATCAAATTCTTCTCCATTTATCTTGAGCTTACTTATTTCAGTTCCATTGTGTAAATCGGTATTGCTCCAGCCCCAATCGCGGGGAGTTCCTTTTTTAAATAGATCCTGTAGCAATTTTATTACAATTGTTCTGAGAACATCGGGACTATTATTATAGTAAACGATTTTTTCTTCCCCTGTAACTTTGTTTTCTTCCGGATCGAACGTTGCTTTTATATTGTAATCGGCGGTGTTTTGCCAGTAGCCCGTTCCCGGCTTTCCATCCCACGAACGTGTTTCACCATTATATAATTTTTGAAATTGTGGAGGGACGTAGATACTACTATTCTGTGCATCTATTTGTATTGCGGTAAAAAAAATAATTAATAGTGGAAGGATTATTCTATAGTACATGATGTAACTCATACAATAATTGAAGAAGTTGACGAGCTTGTCTTCCTGAATTGAAAATTACAGCAATACAAAACTAATTAATGCGATATGCTTATCAAAAGAATCCGGGCAGCAGACTCTTAACAATGTATGGCTTTTATCTAAATACATTCCTGACTATTTCAAAAAAACCAACGTAAGTTCCGAGAACACTTCCAAGACTTGTTAGAATAAAAACAAGAAATACTTTCAGTAAACGGTTCTTCCACCATTTTGTAAAATGATTAAAATCATTCATCACGTTCTGGAATTCTTTTACAACCGGCGGTTTGAAGTATGCCTGAATAAATGCTGCAACATACCCGGCACCAATAAGCGGTGAAAGGCTTGTAATAGGCGCGGCAACAAATGCCGTTATTATTGTAATCGGATGCGCAAGCGCAATGATAGCACCGATAGCACTTGGAATGCCGTTAGCAAGTATCCAGAAGATTGCATTATTACCCGCTTCAGTAAATCCTTTTGCATAACCGATATAAAAAATAGAGGCAACAATTATTGTCGGAATTCCCCAGCCTATAATCTTTGCAATTGGTTTTGATGGCGGAATTTGTTCTATCTCAGTTAGATCGATCGGTTTTTCATTTTTAAGATGGCTAAGTATTCCGTTTACGTGTCCCGCACCAACAACGGAAACGATTTTCTTGCCAGGAGCTCTTTTCATTTTTTCTGCAAGATAGGAATCACGTTCATCGATCAATACTCGTTTGAGAATGGGCATAGCTTTACCAAGCTCATCCATCATTTCGGAAAGAACGTCTTTGCTTCTCAACTCCGCCAGTTTCTCTTCTGTTAATTCCTGCTTCTCGAACAATCCCGCTAATCCGGTAGTTAAGAATTTTATCTTTTGCCAGAAAGTCATCGAATTCCATGAGCGGCGGAGAGTTATCCTTACTTCGCGATCACAGAGTTCTATCGGTAAGTTTAATTCTTTTGCTGTGTTTGCTGCTTCAAGCAATTCCGTACCGGGTGTTACGCCAAGTTTTTCCCCAAGCTTTTTTTGGTAAGATGCAAGAACCAGGTTGATGAGTAATGTACTTAACTGCTTTTCTTTTATGATCGTTTTAATATCTAAATTTTCCCACCTGTTTTTTTCGGAAAGAGCTTTGTAACGTTTTTCATCAAGCTCCACGCAAACGGTATCGGGCTTTTCTTTTGTGATTACTTCTTTTACAAGATCAGCAGATTGGCGGGAAATATGCGCCGTTCCAACAATTATAAATTCACGTTCATTAATATTAATGATATGAACATCTTCGGGGTAGTTTTTTTCGGTTGAAATGTTTTCTTCCACAAATAGTTTTTTCTTTGAGATAAAGAGGTAGCAAATTTAAGGAAATGATTTATCCCCACAAAAACAGAAATCATACACCAAAGAATCCCGGTTGTTTAGAAGTGATTTTACAATTGCAATTTTACAATTCTTGATTTGATTGCTCCTTTTGTTCTGCTAAAATGTTTTGCAAGCTCTTTAATGCTTACCCCTTCGTTATACAAAACAGCTAATTCATCATCAAGCTCTTCATTCCATACTTTATACGCTTCTTTATAAACCGTTCTGATTTTATCGACGTAATAAGCTTTATCTTTATCTGTGCCGGTTATTCCCGTTCTTTGGTTTAATGTTTTTACGGTTTCCTTTCTTTCCTCCTGTGTTTGATCTTTTATTATATGAATCCGTGAAGACGGGGGAAAGTTCTCCGGCATTAACATTTCCGGAATGTAAAGGCGATTTTTTGTTCTTGTTATTGCAACATAAAGAAGGTTTATTTCTTCGTTTAGTTTAGAAATATCCATTTCTTCTTTATGACCGGTTTTTAGCTTTTCTAATTTTTGTTCTGTAATAAAATCATGTGCAATTTGAACGACATCATATTCCATCCCTTTACACCTGTGCACCGTTGAAAAAATCACCTCGGCTTTTTCTTTCTCGCCATCTTCAACATGCATTCTTTTTATTGTTTTAATTATGTCCGGTATGTCGTTCCCGTAGTCCTTAACGATATCTACCATCATTGAAAGCTGAACATCATCCGTCTTTTTAATATACTCTTCCAGTTCATTTAGGTCTTTCATTTCCCGTATAAGTTTATCCTTGATAAGCTTACGTTTTTTGTTATAAAGATTTAAAACATCATAAAGTGAAGCCCCATCATCTGCATAAGTGTATGAGTTTATATTTCCTTCAAAATAGATATGTTTAACTTTCTTTTTCTCAACAACATTATCAATTGCTCTGGCTAAAAGACCAAGATTAGTACGCGCAAGAATAGCTCTGCTTTTGAATTCTTTTTTAGCACCTTTGCCGTTTATTAAAACCGGTTTATGCCCGAACAAATGTTTTTTCCATTTTAAAATTTCAACTGCAAGATTTGCAATATCCTGACTGAAACGGAAACTTGTTGAAAGCCGGTATGTTTTAAAGTTTGCCTTTTCCAATGAATTTACCGCATGCCGCCAGCCGTAAATTTGCTGATAGGTATCCCCGACAATCACTTTGGTTGCTCTTTGCCTGAAGAATATATCAAGCATTACCGGCGAAGCATCCTGCCCTTCGTCAAACAGAATATAATCAAACGGCAATACAGGATTCGATATTTGAAATTTCTTCAAATAAAAATCGTGGGTAATTTCAATTTCCCCTTTGTCCATTTTGCTTAAGAGCAGCCGGGTTTGTTTTTCGATATACTTATAAAAAGTATTTACAAAAGTTTTAGCTTTACTATCGGAAATAACATCGAGATAATTCAGCTCCTGGACTTTTTGCTTGTCACTGTTACAGAAATATGTAACAAATTTATTAATATGATTTGCAACGATGTATTCTGCATGTTTCTCACCCGTCCTTTGCAATCCAAGAAGCCCGGCAATTTCGTGCGTCTTATAACCGTGTGCTTTAACCTTATAATGATTTTTGAAAACGATGTGTTTGTATGCGAGAGAATGTGCCGTTTCAACTTTTACATTGTCTAATCCTGCATCAGCAAATTTTTTAACGGCTTCTAATTTTACAGACTTATTGAAAGCCAGGTAAAGTATTTTACTCTCTTTTGATCTGGCTTTAGCATACTCGATTATTGTAGCTGTTTTTCCCGAACCGGCAACTGCATTAATAATAATATTGCCTGTAGAGTTGATAATATCATGTTGTTCTTTCGTCAGTTCCATTTTCTAACCCCAAAGTTAATTATATATCTAAACTTTCAATACAATATACAGTCTATACGGGTAGATCAAAATACTTAATAGCAATTGAGTTTATATTTTTTGAGATTCTCGCAATTAAAAGTTCATCCATGCGAACGGTTTAAAATAAAAACGCCACCCTGAGCAAACTCAAAGGGTGACGTTAACTTTGTAATCTTGCATTTATATAATTTTGTAATTAATTCAACATCTCCTCAATTTCATATATCGGTTTTATATCGACCGGAAGGTTCGAAAGTTTATCTACTAACGTCTTCATACTGGAAGAGTACACAGCATATTTTTCGATCAATCCTTTTGCTGCATCATAATCACCTCTTGCCTGTATCATCAGTATCAGGTTTGCTAATTCGGTTAAGGTATGATCAATCTTATCAAAGTTTACTTTTACCTGCTGTGTTGTATTATCATATTCATATCCGCCTTTTTCCAGAAGATAATTATAGATGATCGCATTACCGCCACCGTGCGCTTCATTAATCCCGAATCTTATCGAACGGAAAATCCCGGCAAGAAATGTTGCGTAAGTTTCCTTTTCAAATGATTTGGGGAAGACCTCTTTTTCTATCATAAAAACATTATTATACATTCCAAGTATATCGGCTTTGCATTCTTCAAGAGTGGCATAAGTTTCTTTAAGCTCTTTCCTTACCTCGGTTTTTCTTCCATTAACTTCAATAAATCCCGGACCGATACCGTGCGACATCTCGTGCATTAGTGAGTGAGTGAAGAACGAATTGAACGTTACGTATTGTACCTGGTCGGGTTCTAAAACAATTTTTGCAATCGGCAGAAGAAGCTTATCGTATTTTGCCTGCGATACATTTTTCAACATAACT
>Ga0210133_1000775_pt1 | contig 10143 bp, 6 predicted proteins | sample Joice_ThreeSqC_D_2_FD_184874 | JGI IMG/M metagenome (GOLD analysis project Ga0210133, IMG submission 184874) | Wetland microbial communities from San Francisco Bay, California, USA, that impact long-term carbon sequestration - Joice_ThreeSqC_D1... | ecosystem: Environmental > Aquatic > Marine >...
ATTGACCTCCTGACATCCCTCCTTGCAGTACAGGACCTGAAAGAGATCGTAATCGCCGGTGATCCACTTGCCCTTGTACGAGTTGCCGCTGAGCTGCTTTCCCACTCCGACCGCCTTCAGCGGCTTGCGCATCTTCTGGCCCGCCGAGTTCTCGCCGGCCGGGTCACCGACCACGCCGGCATACATGCTTGCCACGGTCGTGTACGCAGCATTGGTTGCCATGGGCACCGCCGCCGCGTTGATTCGGGCCTTGGCGGCGACCGCGGACAACCCCTTCTTCGACAGCTTCGCTTCGAAGTCCTTGAGCCACGCATCCACCTCGGGAACCATGGCGGTCTTGATGGTGTTGCCCTTGAACACCCGGTGCGGCTTGGGCTGATGGTTCGCCGCAATCCACGGGATACACAGCCCGTTGGTCTGCCGGAAGAAGAGGACGACCTGGAGATCCGCGGCGACGGTCTTGATGGCGGAAAAGTGGGGCGGGTACATGCCCGAGTTCTTCTCGGCCACCGACTCGGGCTGGTCCTTCTTCTTTTCGTTCACTTCCTTGCAACTCGGGGACATGGCCGGCGGGACAACCTGCGGCGGTTGCAGCAGGGCCGCGTTGAGCGCGTTGCCAGGGCTTCCACAGTTGGTCTGCATGGGGTCGCTGAGGCGAAAGACCGCCTTGCCGTCCACCTTGACGTCGAAGGACGCGTTCACGGGCACAGCCTTGCCCTTGATCTTGTTCGACACCACGCCCATGGCGCTGCCGGCCTCGTCGCCGCTGCTCATCTGAAAGTTCGATGATTTGAGCATGATGGGATTGCCATCGACCTTCACGGTCGTGGAGCCGTCCGCGGTGTCACTCGATTGCGCGATGTTGGGATAGGGAATGGGGACGGGACCGGCCGGGGTCGGCGTTTTGCAAACATCGGGGAAGGACATGGCCATGCCGCTGCTGCTCGCGTGGACCACGGTGAGCATGTTGCAGTTGACTGTAGCCGGCATGATGGATGTCTCCTCCTTCCGCTCGTTCCCGCCTATTCGCCCACGCGGGCATCGCCCGCCCATTCTCCGTCGAGCACGCCGTCGGGAATCTCGCGCTTCATCCACGCGAGATCGGCGCGCTCGCCTCGCACGTTCGCGCGCCACACCCATGCCATGGGCTCCTCGCGCGGCGGCCCCGTCCAGGGGATACCCCGCCCGTCGAGATAACTTGCAGCGCCGGGGAACTTGGACCTTCGCTCGCTGACCTCGGCTGCCACAGCCGCGGCGTCGGAAGGCGGCGGGACCTCGGCCGCTTCAGCCTCGGCCGACAGAACGAGTGTGTTCAAGGACCCCAGCAGTCGCTCGAGCGCCGCCCGCGCCGCCTGCGCCACCTCTGGCTCGCTGGCGGAAAGCCGCCCGAGCAGCAGGTCCACGCTTTCCAGTCCGCCAAGCTCGCCCAGCGCCCGCGTTGCCGCGGCCAAAACCGGCGCGCTACCTTGGAGCGCGGCCAGCGTGGCAGCATCCTCGCGCTCGCCGAAAATCCCACAGAGCAGCAAACGCGCAGGATCCAACCCGACGCCCGACCCGGCCGCGTGCGCTCTCAGCACGCGCAGGCCCTGCTTGCGATCGATGATTGCAAGAGACCACAAGGCCCCGCGAGCCACGGCCGGCATATCGTCCGCGACCAACTCGCCAGCCAGAGCGCCCCACGTGGGATCCTTCGGCATGGTTCCCAGGTGTCGAGCGATGACGGCCCTGACGCCCGGCGGACCACCACGAGCTTCCGCGATCGCCACTTCTGGCGGCAGGCCAACGTTCCACGCGTAGGCGTCGTCGAGCAACATGCGCAGGGGCATCGGCGACTTGGACACTTCGGCCAGCGGCGCCATCGCCTGCAAACGCGCCAGAGACAGGCGACGGAAGCCCTCGCGCCAGATTCCCCAGGCAGCCTCGGGGACCTCGGCCAGCTTCTCCATCAACCGAGCGCTGTCTGGCTGGCCCAGCTCGATCCAGACACGCACGGCCGCGGCCGCGATCCAGGGGTTGTTGTCCTCGAATCGAGTCTGCGCAACCTCGGCAGATTTCGCCCCCCCCAGCACCAGTCCGTCCCAGTGGGCGGCGATGCGTTCATCCAGCGCGGGGAGACGGCGCAAGGGAATCTCGGTGGAGAAGACTTGCTTGCGTCGCTGCAGGTGAAGATAGCCCAGCTCCTCCAGATGCTCTTCCAGAATGTCGGGGACCGCTGGACCACCCACGGAGTCCGGGACGATCACTGGCAGTGCTGAGGTGGCTGGCGCGGGCGGCATGACACCATCTCAGTTGAGAGAGATCGTGCCCCCGCGGATGCGATTGGCTCCGCGCGAGGACGAGATGACGTTCGTTCCGGTGATCACGACCTTGCCGTCCTTGCGCAGGATGAGGCTCGCGGCACCGCAACGAAGCTCGATGTTCCTGTCGGCGTGGAGTCGCACGGTTTCCCCATCCAGCTCGACCTCGAGCTGACCCGGCCGCGCGTCGCGCGCCTTGGCGGCAACGCGCTCCCGAACCAGGCCCACCAGCACCAGGCGCGGATTTGCATCCGCGGTCCGCACAACAAGCGCCCGCCGCCGTACGCGCGCCGCCTTCACCAGAACCCCGTCGGAGATCTCCATGCCGATGGCAACAGGCACGGGCTCGCCGGTTGAACCTTCCTCCAGAAATAGCAGCCTCCCCTCGTCATCGATACCGGTGAGGTGACCAGAAACCGTCCGGGCCACGCCCGGCTCGGCCTTTGCCCCACCCGCGGCGCGCACGAGCATGGCCTTGAGGATCGCCGAACCGTTCACATCTTCGTGGGACGATGGCTTGCGTCCCGAGGACGAAGTCGCCGCGGGTGCTGCTTTCGCTCGCGCGCTCATGAAGGCATGGATCATGGGATTTCCTCACCGGGCCGTCAAGGGTTCCCGATCAATCGGGCCACGACACCCGCTCTCGACAGTGCGACTGGCCGACCGTCGTGGTAGCTTCACGCCTCCTCATGGAAATCCGCAACCAAGGCCCCCACCCTGCGGGTTTTGCTGTGCTGTTCGACGGAGAAGGGGCCGAGCACCTTTGCGTGGCTTTGCGCACGACCTGGGCCGTCGACGTGAACGGCAGGCTTTCGCCGGTCGAGAAGCACGATCCGATCTCGCCGCTCGACAGTTTCTTGGGCGAGGACTTCAAGAGCAGCATCAAGCACGAAGCGGATCTCGGCTACCCCAAGGTGGCCACGGATGTCGCCCTGGTCGGCAAGGCCCTGGCGCCGCGCGGGCACCCCATCCCGCGCATGGAGGTTTCCCTCCGCGTGGGTAACGTGCAGCAGCGAGCCCTGGTGATGGGCGAGCGCCGGCTTTCGCGCGGGCGTCCGACCGAACCACGCCCCTTCGAGTTCGTGCCCCTGTGCTGGGAGCTGGCGGCCGGTGGCACCGACACGAGCCCCGCGGATCCCAAACACCATTCCATGGACCTGCGCAACCCGCTGGGACGCGGATTTCGCGCGCGCAAGTCCCGGCTGCCCACGGACGGCGTGCCCGCCGCGCAGATCCTGCGCATCGATGGCAACGAAACCGAGCCCGTGGGTTTTGGCTTCATCGGCGAGCACTGGGTGCCACGCCTGCAGTACGCGGGCACCTACGATCAGGATTGGCAACAGAATCGCTGTCCCCTGGTGCCCAAGGACTTCAATCCGCGATTCCACAACAAGGCGGCGCCGGGGCTGACCGCCAAGGGACTGTTCAAGGGTGGCGAGCCCGTCGAGGTCAGGGGCTGCACGGTCGACAAGCCGCTGGTCTTCAACCTGCCAGCCCCCCGAATCGAGATCGTCGCCCACATCGCCAACGCCCGGGAGCAAGTGCCGCTGTCCCTGGCCGGGGTTACCATCGACTGCGAGGCGATGCAGCTTCGCATGCTGTGGCGCGGAGACATCGTGATTCACAGGCGCTTGCCCAAGTTCAGGCGTCTGACCGTCAAGTTGGACGGGGTGCCCGCATGACCGCAATCGCCATTACTGGCATCGGGGCGGTGACTCCGGATGGACTTTCGGCGCCAGCAACGGCGGCGGCCTTGCGCGCGGGGATCGCTCGCATCGGCCCGGTGATGAGCAGCCTGGTCGATGGCGAGGCAGGAACCGTCGGGCCGGCCACGGGTGGCCGCGCGCCGCTGGAATGGCTGGAAGGCGGGCCGACTCTCGAAGAGTGGCCCGGGCACGAGCGATTCGGGATCGAGCCTCCGTCTCCCGAGCACCTGCTCGTAGAGGACGGTCCTGACCGGCTGGCGCGAATGGCGGCGCCTGCGGCGGTCGAAGCCTGGCGCCGCGCCGGTTCTTCCGAGCCCCGGCCCGCAAATTCCGTGGGCCTGTTCGTCGGCTTTGCGGAAGACGAAGATCCGGCGAACCAGCTCGCGGTCATCGAAACCATCGTCCATGCGTTCGGTTCCTGGCAGCCCGGTGTGCGGGAAGCCATCGCGCGCGGGCGAGCCTCCGCGTTGCTCGGGCTCCATCGGGCGGCCGAGGAGATTCGCTCCGGCCGAATCACCGGCGCCCTGGTGGGTGGGGTGGATTCGTTGATCCGGCCATCGGTCCACGCCGCCCTTGCCAAAGCCGGGATGCTCAAGGACCTGGACGAAAATCTCCAGGGAATCCTTCCCGGCGAGGGCTCCGCCTTCATCGTCCTCGACGCCAGTCCGAATCCCGAACGCGTGCTCGCCCGTCTGGCCGGCACTGGCGTCGCCGAAGAGCCGACGCTGCGTACCCAGAAACCCAATCAAGGCGAGGGGCTGAGCACGGCCTTGCGGATGGCAAGAAAGGGCACGCCTGGCCTCACCGCTCGGCCGCTGTCGATCTGCGATCTCAACGGGGATCGATACCGCGCGCACGAGTGGGGCTTCGCCCAGACGAGGGCGCTTGCGGATCTGAGCTGGAAGGACGAAGGCCCGGGCACGGGCGAGACATGGCACCCGGCGGACTGCCTCGGGGACAGCGGTGCGGGAAGCTGCGCGATCTGCGCCGTGTGGGCCATCGAGGCCATACGCTTGGGGTACGCCATCACGCGCGAGGTTCTCCTTTGGGGGGCCTCCGACGGATCTCTTCGCGCCGCCGCGTTCGTCGTGCATGCTTGAACCTCTGCGTTCACCAATCCCTTGGTTGGTGACATGCGACGGAATGCGCCACGCCATCATCTTCTTGGAATCGTGCGATCCGCGGGCTTTGCGCTAAGCTCTCGCCTCGCCCGCCCGCCGCACCCGGCGCCAATCTCGGCTTTTCCCTGAACCTGGCGCTGGATCGTGACAATGTTGGACGCGCTCTCGGCCCGATCCACGCGGCCCAAATCGCACCCACCGTCTGAGGAATTCGATACACTCCCTCCGCTAACCCTAGGACACTGCCATGGCACTACTTGGACGCGACACCCTAGTTACCGGCCCGGTGGACGAGGGCGTGCTCTTGCTCGAGACGTTTCAGGGCAAGGAGATACTGGGAACGCCCTATCGATACGACCTCACCCTGCTATCCGAGGACCCCAACATCCCCGTGGACAAGCTGCTCGGGCAGTCGCTCACGGTACACATCAAGCTCGATACCGGCGACACCCGTTTCTTCAACGGCATCGTCACCTACTTCGCCAAGACCGGACTGGCCATGAAGCACACCCGCTACGTGGCCATCCTGAACCCGAAGCTGACGCTCTTCAACTACACGCGCGACTGCCGCATTTTCTTCGAGCTCGATGCCCCCATGCTGGCCACCGAGGTACTGGCCGAGCGCGGTTTCACCGACGTCCAGTCCGGGCTCGAGGCCAGCTACCGCAAACGCGAGTACACGGTGCAGTACCGTGAGACCGACTTCAACTTCGTCCAGCGCTTGCTCGAAGACGAAGGCATCTACTACTTCTTCAAGCATGAAAAGGACAAGCACACGCTGATCCTGGCCGACTCGGCCGGCGCACACGGACCGGCGGCTGGCTACGAGAAGATTCTGTACCGGCCCAAGCAGCGCAAGCAGGCGCGTGAGGAAGAGCACTTCTGGTCGTTGAGCGCGGCGGGATCCCTTTATCCCGGCAAGTTCAGCGTGCTGCGCGGCTACGACTACACCAAGCCCCGTCCCAAGCAAGCCCTGATCGAGGAGCAGATCTCCCCGCTCGATCAGCCCGGCAAGGTCTTCGAGGACTACGATTACCCTGGGGGCCTCTCCGAGAAGGCCGACGCCGAGGCCCAGGCCCTGGTGCGCATCGAAGGCGATCACGTTGCCAACACCATCATCGAGGTCGAGGGCAATACCATGGGGTTGGGCGTCGGGGATCTGGTCAAGTTGCGCAAGCCTTTGGACCTGACCGGCGAGTTGAATCCGTTCTGGGACGAGGGCGACTTCGACAAGGAATTCCTCATCACGTCTGCGACCTACTCGATCAGCATCAACCAGTACGAGACCGGCGACGTGGCCGATTCCGACGAGCCGTTCAAGGCGACCTACACGCTGCTCGACAGCCAGCATCACTTCCACCCGCCGCGGACCGCGTACAAGCCGCGCATCCAGGGGCCGCAGACCGCCCTGGTGGTCGGCCCGGCGGGCGAGGAGATCTACACCGACAAATACGGCCGCATCAAAGTGCAGTTCGACTGGGATCGCCTGGGTGCCTTCGACGAGAAGTCGTCGATCTGGGTGCGCGTGGCGCAGGTGTGGGCGGGCAAGCAATGGGGCTCGATGCACATTCCCCGCATCGGCCACGAGGTCATGGTCGAGTTTCTCGACGGCGATCCCGATTGCCCCATCATCACCGGACGCATCTACAACCAGGACAACATGCCGCCTTACGCCCTGCCGGACAACCGCACCCAAAGCGGTATCAAGAGCCGCAGCAGCAAGGGCGGGACGGCCGACAACTTCAACGAGATCCGTTTCGAGGATCTGAAGGGCAAGGAGGAGCTGCACATCCAGGCCGAGCTGGACATGTCCACCAACGTGAAGCGCAACCAAACCCTCTACGTCGGCGGCGACCAGAACATCACCATCCACGGCAACCAGACCCTCAGCGTCCACGGCACGGACGAGAAGACGGGAAAGAAGCTGCCCGTGCAGAGCGTAACCAGCGTCACCGGCAAGCACACCTTCGACGCCAGCGACACCATCAAGATCCAGGCGCCCACGTCGATCACGCTCGAATGTGGTGGCAGCACCATCGTGATGACCCCCGGCGCGATCACCATCACCGCCGGCGGCGGGGCCGCGGTCGTACTCGACGCCAACGCCTTGACCCAGGCCAGCGGCGGCGGCAAGACCCTACACGACGCCAACGTCTGTCACGAGGCCAGCGGCGGCGGCAAGATCCTCATCGACCCCAACATCAAGGCCGAGTCGGCCGGGGGCGGCCAGATGCTCATCGACGCCAACGTGAAGGCCGAGTCGGCCGGGGGCAGCAAGGTTCAGCTCGACACCAACGCGGCCATGGAAGGCGCCGTCAACGCCCAGGTCAAAGGGGCGGTGGAAGCCACCCTGGAAGGCGCCGCCGGAAACGTCAAAGCCGACCCGACCGGCGTCGCGGTGTCGGGTCCGAAGATCGACATCAGCGGCCAGGCATTGGTCAACGTCGCCGGCGCCATGGTGAAGATCAACTAACGGCGACGGACTCTCATGCCGGCAGCAGGCAAACCCATCGTCGATCGACTGGACCAGCTCGCGGGCCAGTGGTCGGATTTCGCCGGCCTGGCCGAGGCGCGCGTGCTGTGCTGGCTGTGCGCGCCCGACGAGCTGGGCATGGTCGATGCCTTCGTCGGGATGGAGGACGACGACCGCGTCGGGCAGACCGAGGATCTGTTCGTGCCTCTGCAGGCCCCGTTCGTTGCCGCCCGCTACGGCGAGGGCCTGCTGCGCGAGCTCATCGAGAGGGCCGGCCAGCTCTACGCCGGACTCGAAGACCCGAACACTCCGGCCTGGCAGCCACCGCCGGTGGCGCCCAGGGCGCAAGACCCGCTGCCGCTGCTCCAGGCCTGCCAGTCCTTCATCGACCACTACAAGTTGCCCGGGCGGCTGGTCCTTTACCTGACCCCGAGCGACGTTCCCGACGTCGGCGCTTTCCGGGCCTGGCTGGAGCTGGTCACGCGCAATGCCTTGCCCAAGATGCCCAAGCTGCGCCTCGTCCTGCGCGACGATCGCAAGTCCCCTGCCCTCGCTCCGCTGGTGCAGGCCTTGCCCAACCTCGTGGTTGCGATCCCCGCCGACCTGGACATGGCAGGGGCACGCCTCGACATCAGCGAGAACGCCGGCAACCTGGACAAGCCCGGCGGTCAGTTTCGTCACCAGTTCGTGCAGATGTCCAACGCCATGGGCGAGCCGGATTTGGCCGCGGCCGATCAGCACGGCAAGGCGGCCCTGGAAATCGCCGCCTCCCAGGGCTGGCATGCCCTGGCCATCCCGATCCATCTGGCCATGGGTGCCGCGCTCGCGGGCGCCGGCAAGACCGAGGAGGCCAACCGCCGGTACGTCAACGCCGAGAGCGCTGCCGTGGCCGGCGAGCAGGCTGGTGACCCGGTCTGCGCCAAGCTGCGCGTGCAGGCGCGCATGTGCCGGGGCGGGCTGCTCATCCACGCCGGCGCCTGGCAGTTGGCGGCGACGCTGTACGCGGAGACGTTGCCGCTGGCCAAGGCGGTCAACGATCCGGGCATGATCATCGACTGCCACCGACTGGCGTCCTTCTGCCACGAGCAGGCCAAGCAGCTCCAGCCCGCCTGGCAGCAAGGTGTCGACGGATTGGCCTACGCCCGCACCGTCGAGAAGAAGACGCTGGCGACGACCACGCTGGGGTATCTGGGTGTCGGCTTGGAGCGCCTGTGCAAAGGCAGCCAGTGGGCCGGCTCGTGGCGGCGCATCGAGCAGGAGCTGGCGAGCCTGCTCGGGCCGCAATGGCGGCCGGCCGCTGCCCAGCCCAAGGGAGCGGCGCCGTGACCATCGCCGCCAAGCACATGGATCCCCTGATCGGGATCGACACGCACATCATCATGATCCCGTCGCCCGCGGGACCGATCCCCACGCCGCTGCCCCACCCCTACGTGGGCATGGTCTTCGATCCGATGGACTACGTGCCCATGCTGGGCGCGTCCGTCTACATCAACGGCTTGCCCCGCGGCGTGGCCGGCAGCAACGGCCAGGCCCTGCCGCCGCACATCCCGATGGGCGGGCCGTTCATGAAACCGCCCACCAACGAGAGCGAGATCTTCATGGGTAGCGCCACCGTGGTGGTCGACGGCGACCCGCAGTCATTCCTGGCGCTGCCCGTGCTGTCTTGCCAGGACGTGGGCATCGTCGCGCCGCCGCGGCCGAAGAAGAAGGCCACGGCCAAGTCGATGATGCTGCCGACCACCACGGTGCTGTGCGTGCCCATGGGGCCCATCGTGCTCATCGGCGGACCGCCAACCATCTCGATGATGGGCATGGCCATGAAGGGGGCGATGGCGGGCCTGAAGAAGCTCAAGAAGCTGATGAAGGCCTCGAAGAAGATGAAGAAGCTGGCCAAGAAGATTCACAAGCTGGCCGACAAGCTGGCCGACAAGCTTCATCTGGGCGACGGCGCGCGCAACATGATGCACAAGGCGATCTGCGCGGTCACCGGACACCCGGTGGACATCGCCACGGGCAAGGTCTTCACCGACATGACCGACTTCGAGATCCCCGGCGCCCTGCCGCTCGCGTGGGAGCGGACCTGGTACAGCACCTCGACCTATCGCGGGCCGCTCGGACACGGCTGGCACCACAGCTTCGACGTGGCCCTGCACGTAACCGACGAGGTGCTACTGCTGCGCACGGCCGACGGGCGGCACCTCGCCCTGCCGCCACTCGACGACGGCGAGGAGCACTTCGAGCGCAAGGAGAAGCTGACCGTTCTCCGCACCGGCAACGAGTACCGTATCGAGGACGCCGAGGGGCTCGTGCATGTCTTCACCGGCACCGGCGACGTACGGCGACTGGCGCGACTCGAAGACCTGCTTGGCAATCGCATCATCCTCCACCACGACGCCGCCGGCCGCCTCGTCGCCATCACGGACAGCAGCGGCCGCAACATTAGCCTGCTTTACGACCGGGACGGCTTCCTCCAGCAGATCGAAGGGCCACACCCCGACGACCCGGTCCGCCGTGTGGTGCTCGCGCGCTACGAATACGACCAGCAG
>Ga0210133_1000776_pt1 | contig 10140 bp, 6 predicted proteins | sample Joice_ThreeSqC_D_2_FD_184874 | JGI IMG/M metagenome (GOLD analysis project Ga0210133, IMG submission 184874) | Wetland microbial communities from San Francisco Bay, California, USA, that impact long-term carbon sequestration - Joice_ThreeSqC_D1... | ecosystem: Environmental > Aquatic > Marine >...
GTTTGAATTGCGTGAGGTGGAATTCCCACATCCACTTTATTTGCTCCAACATAAAGTTTATAATTTATATCTTTATCGCTCTGGTTCATCACAACCGTAACAATTTTGCCGTTCGTATTAATAAACGTTGTGCTTAACAACTGGCTCCTGCTGCAAGCCGTGCTTACTCTTTTAGCATTTGGTCTGATAAATTTTGAGAAGTGCCCGATATAGTAATAAGATGGCGTGTAAATAAGTTCGCCGGTTGATGTAATTGCGTGAACAGGAGCAAAACAAAAATTACCAACGTGATTTGGACCGCCTTCTTCATCGAGTAAAATATTCCAATCCGTCCAACCGACAGTTCCATAATTAAAATCATTAATCATCGAACGCCCATAACGTTCAGCATTTTTCCAGGTTTGATATCCATCAGGTCGAAAACTTTCTGCACAACCTTCAGTGAACAATAGATTTTTCTCCGGGTAAGACTCTTGAACCTTTCCCACATTGCTGTACATTTCTTCTCCGCCAGACCATGATTCATACCAGTGAAATCCCAATCCCCATGCATATTTTGAAGCATCAGGATCAGAAAAAATAATATCGGCTCTGCGATTTATTAAATCCCTGTTATGATCCCACACAATAATCTCTTTATCAGCCAGTTCTTCGTTTTCCATTGTTGGACCCAGATAGTTTTTTAGAAAATCTCTTTCCTCTTCTGCTGAGAAAATACAGGACTCCCATGTTTGAGTTGCCATCGGTTCGTTCTGCACAGTGATGCCCCAGATTGGAACTCCTTCTTTTTCGTAGGCTTTGATGAATTTTGTAAAGTACATTGCCCAGGATTGGTAAAATTCAGGAAGAAGCTTTCCGCCGTGTAACATATCATTATTGTCTTTCATAAATGCAGGGGGACTCCACGGACTTGCAAACAATGTTAAATTTCCACCAGCTGTTTCAATAGCTTTTTTAATAAGCGGAATACGGAATTCTTTGTCGTGCTCTATACTGAATGAACTTAAATCTTTGTCGCCTTCGGTTATGTAGGTGTAGCTCGCAGAACTAAAATCGCAGCTGTGAATATTTGTCCGTGCAAGTGTATAACCTATCCCCTTTTCTCTATCGTAGTATGCATTTAGTATTTCCTGTTGTTCATCAGGCGGAAGTTTGGCAAATACTTCAGCCGATGCATCCGTTATCGCCCCGCCTATACCTAAGAATGTTTGAAAGGTTCTGTCAGGATTTACGAACAAACAAACTTCTGTTTCGAGAGGCTGTCTTCCCGGTTGGAAATAAAGTGTATCTGTAAGAGTTAGTCTTAAGTCTGTGCCATCTGCAGTTGTGTAAATTGCAACCTGTTTTTTCTCGATAGAGAAAGGTATTGAGATTTTTAAATTTTCATTTGTTACAGAGCATCCAAAGCTAAATGATAATAAAATTAAAGCAGATATAAATGTTTTCATATTTTACTCTAAGATTGAATAGTTAACAAGAATTAAAGTGAATTTTCTATTTCAAAATTAGCCAAATAACAAAACCGCTCCAAAAGAAATAAATGCTTAAGTACAAAACATTATTACCATCCTAAGATTGAACCTATCTTAAAACATTCTTAAGTTTGAATTGGGCTTATGAAAACTCCCCTATTACACAACTAAATTTCCGGTGGGGAAAATGGGAAAACGTTTGGTGGAAACAAATAAAGAGATATAGAGAAAAAAATGGAAAAAGATTTAATTACTGAAAACAGTGAAGCTGATAAAGAAAGTATACGATTAGCTTTAGATAAGGCTTGGCAAGATCATCATCATACAAGAGATCAAACCTGGAAAACTCTGCAAGCTGAGATCGTTCTTGTTGCAGGGCTTATCGGCGTTGATTTTAAAATTGAAAGCCTAATAGCATCAATAATAGTTGGAATTCTTGTAGTACTTTCTACAATTTTCGGCATCCAAATAACGATTAGACATCGAAATAAAGTTGAAGTAACAAAATTTGATCTTATTTCTAAATTCGAGCATTATTTAAAAATAGATAAAATCATTGGCGAAAAATTTCCCTTACCCAAAGAAATTTCTTTCTGGGATGCTTTTAACTTCAAAAAAAGCAATACATCTATCTTCATTTTACGAGTCCACATAGCAATACTTCTTTTTACAGTAACATATATAGTATTTCGTTGCCTTGTTTCTTTTAAACTAATATAGCTGTGTATGAAACAACCAGCTTTTATGTCGGAAAACATTTTACCCCATATTATTCAAATTATTGATTTGACAAAAAAACAAAATTGCAAAAAAATTTACTTTACTAAATATGATTTTTAAAACAGTATATTATCAGTAATCGAGATTAAGAATGAAACCGAATGTATTTGTTAGTTCAACTTGTTTCGATTTATCTCAAGTAAGAAGAGATATAGAAGAAACAATTGAGAAAATAGGTTTCAATCCTATACTATCCGATAGGAATACATTTCCCATTAATCCAAATGAAGAACTAATTGAAAATTGTATAAATAATATTTCAAAAAATGCTGATATTTTATTATTGATAATCGGTAATAGATATGGAAGTAAATTCGAGTCTGGTAAGTCCATAACTAATATCGAATACGATACAGCGAGGAATATTGGTATTCCAATATTTGTTTTTATTAAAGCTGAAATTCTAAATTATTTAGATGTTTGGAAATCGAACAAAGATGGTGATTTTTCTAATCAAGTTGATTCAATCGATATTTTCAAGTTTGTGTCTAAAATTCGCGAGGATGACAAAGTCTGGTCATTTGATTTTTCAAGTGCTCAAGATATTTCGTCAACTTTTATTTCACAAATGGCATTTAGATTTAAAGAACTATTAGATATTAATAGACAGTTAAATCATAGCGAAACTTCATTAATTTGGGAGCGAATATCAGCAAAAGCCAGAAAAATATTACTATACCAAAATAATTTATATGAAATTGACTTTTTTATACAAGTTCTTTCAGATGAGCTGAATAAGTTGACCGAATTAAGACTAAACTATGATTATAATGTGCTATCATCTTGTTCATTAAGAATTGAGGATAATCTTGAATTACATAGATGGTTTAAAACTCAAATGAAATCGCTTACTAATTATATAAATACATTTGACGTTTTAATTAACAAATTATTTCGAAAATACTACGGTGAACCAGGAGTTCCCTCAGACATAAAAAGTCTATTATTAATTGCACAATCATATCGAAAATTACTAGAAGAAATGCTTCGATGGTCATTAAATGTAAAAAATATTAGCGTAGCTAAAGAATCTGAAGAACTATTATCAACTTTTTCACAATACTTAGATAAGCCAATTAACACATGTTTAGAATTTCCAGATATTCTAAAAGCAAAGATTCAAAATGGCAGAGAAAGGTTAAGTAAAGGTGAAAAAAATATCCATTTGGAAATTATTTTGACAATTGATATTGACGAAAAAGTTTCTCAAAGATTTAATTATTTATTAAATCGCTTATAAGTTAAAAAGTTCAGCATCCGAAGTTAATACAACAGCTTATATTATTTAAGATGAACAGACCACCTCAATCATTACAATCAAGGCGGTCTAATTTATTTGAAGTGTGGTTTGCTTTCTTCTGAATGGTTCATCAAGATAAGCAACTTCATTCGTCAAATAATGGATTTGAGAAGTAATAATAAAAACTATGTTAAATGAAGACATAACAGCAGAAGAAAGAAAAAGAAGTTATCACGAAAGGAAGAAGAAACAATGAGTGAATTAAAAAAATATATCACCAAAAGGAAAAAAGAAGATAGAGAGTTTGCACAAAATTATGATGTAGGTTATCAAAATTTTAAGATAGGTGTTCTGTTAAAAGAGTTAAGGGAAAAATCCGGATTAACACAGGAAGAATTAGCAAAGAAATTAAAAACAAAAAAATCCGTCATCTCAAGAATTGAAAATCATTCCGAAGATATTAAACTTTCAACACTTGGTCGTTACGCCAAATCATTAGGAAGAAGAATTAGAATAGAAGTAGTTTAATACTAATAGAAAAAGTGAAATTAAAAGACCACCTCAATCCTCACAATCAAGGCGGTCTATTTTATTTTAAGTGTGGTTTGCTTGCTTCTGAACTTTCTGAATGATATCTAAGATAGAACTAACCTTGGATACCTGTGGTTCATCGAGATAAGCAATTTCATCCGGGGAGAATGAGTTTGCAAGAAACTCTTCCACAGGAATTTTAGATTGCCAGCATCTTTTCAGAGCAGCACAGGGTAAGTGCTGTTGTTCCTGCCTGCAATAGCTAAACTGCAGATGATGACCGAGCTTCCTGCAGTAAATTTCCCGTTCGTCGTATTCCCGGATATTGTTCTTATCTTCTACCATTTTCCGGTTCTGTTAATTGCAGGCTTCGGCAAATCTTTAATTGCTGCAAGAGATTTTGCCATATCGTCTTCGTGCAGTGCATGATTTGTTAATTCACCTGCAAAGTACTTTGCATAACCTCCAAGATCCATTAAGCCGTGTCCGCTAAGATTGAAAAGAATAACTTTTTCCTTTCCTTCTTCCTTAGCTTTTTTTGCTTCCTGTATTGTGGCAGCAACTGCGTGGCTTGTTTCCGGCGCGATGATGATACCTTCTGTTCTTGCAAAAGTAACTGCGGCTTCATAACATTCAACCTGGGGAATTGCTCTCGGTGTAAGCAAGCCTTCAACAATTGCCTGGCTTACCAACGGAGCCATACCATGATAACGCAGCCCGCCTGCGTGAATAGGTTCAGGAACGAAATCATGACCGAGTGAATGCATTGGTAACAACGGTGTCATCTTTGCCGTATCACCATGATCGTAAGCGAATGGTGCGCGGGTCATTGTCGGGCAGGATGTTGGTTCAACCGGGATGATATCGATCCGGGCACCGTTTATTTTATCTGATACAAACGGAAATGCAAGACCTGCAAAGTTACTTCCGCCGCCAGCACATCCTATTACCACATCTACTTTTTTCTCACCGATTTTCTTTAACTGTTTCTGTGCTTCCAGCCCGATGATAGTTTGATGCAGCATTACATGGTTCAGAACGCTGCCAAGCGAGTAACGTGTTTGTCCGGTTGGATCGGTTACAGCAGCTTCTACTGCTTCACTTATTGCAATGCCGAGACTGCCCGGTGTATCGGGAAACTTTGCAAGTATATCTCTTCCGGCTTGTGTTTCATTGCTCGGCGATGCTATACATTTACCACCCCAGGTTTCCATCATTATTTTTCTAAATGGTTTCTGATCGAAACTGATGCGAACCATAAAGACTTTACACTCTAAACCTAAAAGTGCGCAGGCAAAAGACAGGGCACTTCCCCACTGTCCTGCACCGGTTTCGGTGGTTAACTTTTTAATACCGAACTGTTTGTTGTACCATGCTTGCGGTACGGCAGTGTTCGGCTTATGACTTCCTGCCGGGGAAAGGCTTTCGTTCTTATAATAAATTTTTGCGGGTGTGCCTAAGGCTTTTTCAAGCAATGTTGCACGGTGCAAAGGCGATGGTCTCCATCGATATAAAATTTCCAGAACTTCTTCCGGAATGTCTATCCATCTTTCCTGGCTTACTTCCTGTTCAATCAGGTTCATCGGGAAAACCGGTGCGAGCATTTCCGGCGAAATTGGGTTTCCATCCGGACCAAGCGGTGGAAGCATAGGTGAAGGCAGATCGGCTGCAAGGTTATACCACTGCCGTGGAATTTCATCTTCGTTTAGTACTACGCGTATGGGCATAAATCCTCCATTCGGATTATTAGTTGTTTATTTTATTAATAAAGCGCTTAAGTACAGCGTTTTTCTTTTTCAATTCTTTAGAGCCGCGGGTAATTTTACATAGGCTTAGGTGCAGATCATTAGCGATTCGTCGCTGCGGCTCTCCACGGTCGAGTCGTTTTACAAGCTCCCAGCGGTTACCGATATCGGCAAGTTCTTTTCTTGAAAGGATACTCTCAAAGAAATTCTGTATCTCTTTGGGACTATTTATGAGGGATAATAGTCTGGATAACTCCCTGATATTTTTATCCATAGGCAATGTTTCTATCTATAGTAACATTAAAATAACGTTTGAATCTACCATTTTCAAATAAAAATGATAAATTCATTTTTTGGTTCCGATTAAATCATAATTCCAAAGGTATTTTATCAGTCAAAAAATATGCCCCGACTGACTATCCATTATTTACAATCTGACTATTCAAAGTATAAATAAAAATCAAGGTGTTATATGAATTGAAAAAGATCTATATGATGAAACTGATTAGACAACATTTCCTGAGTCTGCAAAAAAATATAAAACCGGTTAGGTGTTTACAATCTCAATAATATTTTATTAGAAGATTATACTGAATATGTTCCGGCTTTTTTTTCGTCTTCTATTAATTCTTCTGCTTGTTTAAGAAAAATATAACTTTCAATTAGTGCCCGAACCAATTCATCGACTTTAAATGGCTTAACGACATAATCATCCATACCTATTGAAAGATACTTTTCTTTATCCGAACTCATTGCATTAGCAGTTACGGCAACAATTCGCGGCTGGAATATTTTTGAACCCATCTTCCTGATTTCAATTGTACATTGCTCGCCATCCATTTCAGGCATTTGCACATCCATCAGAATCACATCAAATACCTGATGCTTTAAAGCTTCAAGAACTTCCAATCCATTAAAAGCAATACCTGCTTTGTAACCTATCTTTTCAAGATATCTAAGAGCAACTTTTTGATTGACTTTGTTATCTTCAGCAAGTAATATCCGAAGCGGATATTGTTCGGCTATTTCCACATTATATTTTGCCGGCAGTTGGTTTGTCTTTGCCGATTTATTAATTTTTCCTTTAAGAACGGTTATCAATGCATCATGCAGATGAGATAGTTTAACGGGTTTTGTAAGCGTTGCTGCAAATTCAGAAAGACCTACTTTCTTTTCACGGTATCCAAAAGAAGATAATAGAATAAGAGGTAAGGTCTGTTTTAAATGAAGCTTTCGAATCTTTTCTGATAACATCAGTCCATCCATCCCCGGCATATGAAAGTCTAGGACTGCCAGATCAAACCTCTTACACTGTTCCAGTATTTCAAGTGCCTCAAATCCTGAAGCTGCAGTTGTTGGAATCATTTTTAATGATTTAGTTTGTCTTTCCAGAATATTTCTATTTGTCTTATTGTCATCAACTATAAGAATTCTCTTTCCAACTAAAGCTGAAAAATCATCCGGCGCCTGTTTTTCAACGCACAGTTCAGTATCGATTGTAAAATGGAAAGTTGATCCTTCTCCCGGTATACCCGAACTTTCTATCCAAATTGTACCGCCCATAAGCTCACACAATTGTTTACTTATTGCCAGCCCTAAACCGGTTCCACCGAACTTGCGTGTTGTTGAAGCATCCACTTGTGTGAAAGATTGAAATAGTTTATTCCTCATTTCAGCAGGAATACCTAAACCTGTATCTCTCACAGAAAAATGAAGTTGATATTCATAATGATCTCGTAACTGCCCTGATACTGCAACTTCTATTTCTCCTTTTTCAGTGAATTTAATTGCGTTGCTTAGCAGGTTCAACAGAATCTGACGCAGCCGGGTTACATCTCCCATAACATTTGTAGATAGTATATCTTCGATTGAATAAACCAGCTCAAGTTTTTTGTCAGCTGCTTTTGAAGTAACCAGATCGAGTGCTTCTTCAATACAGGTTCTTACATCGAACGGCTGTTTTTCAATTTCTAATTTTTTAGCTTCTATTTTTGAATAATCAAGAATGTCATTAATGAGGGAAAGCAGAATATCGCCACTACTGTAAATTGTTTCGGCAAATTCCCGCTGGTCACTATCCAGTTCAGTATCAAGTAAAAGTCCGGTCATCCCAATAACGGCATTAAGCGGCGTACGAATCTCGTGACTCATGTTCGCAAGAAACTGACCTTTAACTTTGTTTGCATTAATAAGATCGTTGTTTACTTTCTCCAATTCATCGTATGCTCTCTTTAACTTTTCTTCAGCTTTTTTTCTTGTGGTTATGTCGTGTCCAATTCCAATAAGCCCCACAATATTTTTATCAACATCTCTTAAAGGTAATTTTGAAGTAAGAAGCCACCGTTTGTTTCCTTGTGGATCGCTGAATGATTCTTCCCGATTTACTACAGGTTTTCCGGTAGTAATAACCGATTGATCATCTTTGAAGAATTTTTCTGCTTCTTCTTTTGGGAAAAATTCAAAGTCTGTCTTACCTAAAACATCTGCTTCTGATTGTTTACCCATATTTTTTACGTCTGTTAAATTAGCTATCGATTTCCTGCTGAATTTGTCCTTAACATAGATAGCATCCGGCAGGTTATCGATTAGAGTTCTTAGCAGAATCCGTTCTTGCTGAATTGCTTCTTCAGATTTTACCTTTTCCGTAATATCCCTATCAACTCCAAAAGTATAAGTTACACCCTGCATTTTAATCGGAACTGCAGCGTATTCGATGATATTTTCTTTTTGATCGGGACGTTCCCAGGAAAAAATTCCTTTGAATTTGATACCTTGTTCTATGTACTTACTATTGTTTTCAGAAATATTTTTCGTAAGACCGGCTTCTTCAATATTTCCAATCTTTAATAATTCTTCGCGGCTTCTTCCGGCTAACTCAGCATATCGTTCGTTACATTCTATCAATCTCCGCTTACCGGGTTCATAATTTTCTTCAAAAATACTGAATCCATCAAAGGCATTTTCAAATATAAGCTTAAATTTTTCTGCGGATTCGCGTAATGTTTCTTCAGCGAGTTTGTGTTCCGTTATATCTCTTCCAATTCCTATTAGTCCGGTTATATTATTTTTATGGTCCCTTAAAGGAAGCTTTGATGTAAGAAGCCACTTTTTCTTTCCATCGGGTTTAATCAAATATTCTTCCCTGCTCAATACGGCTTCACCTGAATTCATAACCAGCTGGTCATCTGCCCAGAATTTTTCTGCCACTTCTTTTGGGAATAGTTCAAAATCGGTTTTACCCAATACATCGGCTTCGGTATTAAAACCTGCATTCTTTACATTTGCAATATTTGCTAAAGTTTTATGCCCCTCCTTATCCTTTACATAAATAGAATCCGGAAGATTATCAACTAAGGTTTTCAGTAGTATCCGTTCATGCTGCAGCTTTTCATAGGCAAGTTTAATTTCTGTTATATCTTCGTAAGTGCCCAAAATCCCGATTACTTCCCCCTTATCATTACATAACGGAACCTTACTTGTTTTTAACCAGCGCTTTTCCCCATCTCCTCTGACCAATGGCTCTTCAAAATTCAATTTCGGAGTACCGCTTTTAATAACAGACTTATCATCTTCCTGGTATTGCTTAGCGAAATCTTTCCAACCGAGATCAAAATCATTTTTACCAATAATAGCATCAGTAGAATCTAACCCTGCATCCTGAGCAAATGATTTATTACAACCCTGGTAAGTCAGATCATTGCGTTTCCAAAAAACCCGTGCGGGAATTGTATCAAAAATTAGCTGGAGCATTTCCCTGGATTGATTTAATTCGGATTCAGTTTGTTTATGTTTTACCTGATCGGACTCAAGTTCAGCAACGCGCTGTTTTAATACAGCAACCTCCTGCAAAAGCTCGGATGGATTATTGTTTTTGTAAGCCATTGGACAACTCTTCCGGTATTTCGTTTTGTTTTTACTTTTTTCAGCTGCCGATAAAGCTTTACCCATAATCATCCCTGGGGTAATAGCGCATTCTGAAATGCAATTTTAGTGCCATGCTGCGAATCTAAGCTATTTTAGAACTAAGGGATTGTTTTTTCGTATATTTATGGAGTATCAGCAAGCGAGATTTAAGGTATTGAAGTAACATAAAACGGAAAACTAACCGTAATAAAAGTGAATATTACAACCGCTATATAATTGATAAGAACTATAATTTTGTAGATATTTTTTATACTTTAGAACTGTTTTACATTATATTCCAAATCAACAATAAACGCAAATGCATATAGGCTCAGATTACAAGGTTGCCGATAAATATTAAGGTACTTAATAACTCACATTACGCAGAGTCTGTTTTTGACTTGCCACGCCCTTTAGGGCGTGAGTAAATCTAACAACAAAATTTTGGACTTTAGTCCAATTTATTTGG
>Ga0210133_1000778_pt1 | contig 10128 bp, 7 predicted proteins | sample Joice_ThreeSqC_D_2_FD_184874 | JGI IMG/M metagenome (GOLD analysis project Ga0210133, IMG submission 184874) | Wetland microbial communities from San Francisco Bay, California, USA, that impact long-term carbon sequestration - Joice_ThreeSqC_D1... | ecosystem: Environmental > Aquatic > Marine >...
TACCGTCAATCCAAGCAAGCCAACCGCATGCTCACCGTCGCGTTCGCGCAGCGCCTGCTCGCCTACGGCATCACCGTGAACTCCTGCCATCCCGGAGACGCCAATTCGACGCTGTCGAATTCCCTGGGTTACGGCGGCAGCGAATCCCCCGAGCAAGCCGCGGACACGCCCGTGTGGCTGGCCACGGAGCCCTCGCTGGCAGGCGTGACCGGCGCCTACTTCGCCTCCCGCCGCCAGCGTCCCTGCGAATTCGCCAACGACAAGGAGGCCATCGCTCGCCTCGACGAGATCTGCGCTGGGTTCTAGCCTCGCACCGCGCTCCACGCGGACACGATTCCGAATAGGAAGAACAGGCAGGCGGCGGTGATTCGCAGCCAGCGGTCTTGCGCCTTGGTGGCGAACCTCTCGCCGAGGAAGACCGCCAGCCCGTCGGAGGCGAGCATGCCGAGCGTCGATCCCACGGTCACGAACACGGCGCTGCCGAAGCGCGCAGCCAATGCGACCGTCGCGAGCTGGGTCTTGTCGCCCATCTCGGCGAGAAAGAAGAGCACCACGGTGCTGACGAAGGGCCCGAAGCGCCCCGTCTTGCCGCCCTCATCGCTATCGTCGGGACGTAGCGCCCACAGCCCGAATGCGACGAACGTGACGGCCAGGACGCCTGCCATGGTCCTGGCGGGCACATGGTCCGAAATCCACGCCCCGAACGAGGAGGCCAGCGCGTGGTTGGCGGCCGTCGCCACCAGGATGCCCGCCATCACGGGGTAGGGCCGGCGAAACCGGCCGGCGAGGGAAAACGCCAGGAGCTGCGTCTTGTCTCCCATTTCGCTGGCGGCAACCAGCGTGAAGCTGCCGACGATAGTTTCCCAGATCATGGACGTCCAGTGCCTGGCACGGACTTCTTCATACCTGGATAGCTAATAGAAGGCGAGGACGCGCGGGGGCAGCTTCTGGGTGGGATTGGTCGTGACGGACTTGCCGGCGATGAAGGCACCTGCCGCGAGGTCGAAGATGCGCAGGTGGGCAGAGCTGTTCGTGGTTCCGTCTGCGACATACGCGCGTTGTCTTTCCACATCGAAAAGGACCGCGCCGAGGGCGAACCCCTCGGAGGATTCGAAGACCTTCACCGGGGCCGCTCCGGTCAATGGCAGTGACCACAGCGAATCCGGTGGAACACTGGTGAAATCGCCGACTCCCACGGCAAACGCGGTGGTGGCGTCGATGGCGGCCACGGCCAGGTTCGAAAACGGTGCGCTGCCCAACGTCGCCGCGGAGACCTGCAACGCCACAGCCGGCGGCGAGGTCCCGAGATCGATGGACACGATGGCCGAGCCGGCGGCTTGGCCGGCCGGATCGCCATAGGCGCCGCTACAGGCGACGAACAGCCGGTTGGCCGAGGCGAGGTAGGACATGGCCCCGCAATTCTTGGCGCCGGGAAGATCGATGGTCCCTGTGACCAGATCGGTCGCGGGATCGATCATGACGATGCGGCCTTCGCCGTAGCTCGCGTAGTCGGCGCTGATGTTGTTGAAGGAAACGTACACCAACCCGCCCGCCAAGATTGCACGATCAGCGCGGGGCAGGACACCCGCGGGTGCAAAGGGCGCGAGATCGATGCGGCCCACGACCATGGCGCGCGAGGGATCGACGACGAGGATATCGTTACCTTCGTCGAAATCGCCGGCGGCGGGCGTCGGCTTGCCATTCTCCTCGGCGCGCGTGACGTAGGCCTTGCTGGCCGACAGCATGACCACGTCGTGGGGATTGGCGAGAAACCCGGTGCCCACCGACATCTGACCGAGCGGCGCGCAGTTGGTGACGTCGAGCCAGGTGACGACGGCGTTTGTGCGGTCAATGATCGCGACCGGACCACCGGGTGGCACCTGGGTGGGCAGCACGACATCGCTCGATAGGCCGTCACCGGTGGTGAGACATCCGTCGAGGAGAAGATTGCCGTCTCGGTCCAGGAACGAGACTGACGATGAGCTGAAGTAGTCGCTGTTGACCACGACCACCCCGCTCGCGAGGCCCGCGCCCCCTTCCGAAACCGAGCCATCGAGCGAAGGCGGGAGCGGTCCTGCCTCGGGAACGCCGACATCGAGACCGGGCGGCCCCGCGGTGTCGTCGCCACAAGCCGCGAGGCCTGTCAGGACGGCAAAACCTACGAACCAGATGCGAGCGAGAGGATGACGATGCATGCGAGCTACTCCTTTGTTGGGTTGTTTGCCGAGGCCCAGGCGAGCGTCAGGTAGACCTCGCGGCCGGGAAGCGGATAGTTGGTCAGGTCGTAGATGGTCGAATGAGCGAGGTTGAGGCCGCTGGCGCGCAGGCGGAAGTTGCCCGGAAGCTTGGCGTAGAGCCCGGCGCCAAAGATGAGGCGGCTGGGCACGGCGTCGGTATTGGGCAGATCGCGGAAGTTGCCCGCCGTCATGTCGACGTCGGCGTACAGTCCAAGCGACGCGTGTGGACCGAGGCTCACCCCACGCCATTCCGGCCGCGCGTAGAAGCGATAGCGCGGCCGCAGCGGTAACTGCCGGCCATACTGCGCGTCCACCGGCGTGGTGTTTCGGCTGTCGGTGAGGGTCGCGGTGGCCACGAGTCGCGCGTGGCGCCCGAGCTCCACGGTGACGCTGCTCTCGACACCGAGGATGCGCGCGCTGCCCAGGTTCTGCGCCCGGGCGCGCAGGCCGCCGTATTGATAAGTGATCAGATCGCTGACCAGGCTGGCAAAGCCCGCGGTCGACCAGGTCAGAGCGCTCGTCGCTTGCTTCCACGAGAGGTGAGGGCCGAAATCGGCATTGAAGCCCGACTCGGGACGCAGTCCCGCGTTGCCCACCAGGAATCCGTTGTTGCCGTAGAGCTCGATGAGGGAGGGCAGGCGGGCATAGCGGCCGACGTTCGCGCGCAGGCAAAGCCATGGTGCCACTTCCTCGATGAAGGCGATTCGCACGATGGGCAAGACGCGATGGACCGCGGGAGAGGTGGGCAGGAGGTTGTTGAAGTTGTCTCGTCCCGAGCTCTGTTCGCGGGCGGCTTCCAGACGCAGGGAAGCGATGATGTCGAGTCGCAGGGGTTGCGCCCAGAAGTCGCCTTCCAAGCCAGCCGCACCAAAGAGCCTGGTACCCGGGGCGCCGGTGATCGCGGCGTCAGAGGGTGAAAAGCGGTCGTAGCGAGCGTCGAGCACGCCGGCGAGCGTGAGCCAGGGCAGGGCAGGCCGTTTCCAGTGCAGCGTGCCCCCCGCGGTGTGCGTGTGGTCGCGGGCATTGGTCTCCGCCGCGCTGATCTGATGATAGGGGTCGGCGTAGTGGGTGAAGAGGTAGTTGCCATAGACCATGGCCGTCAGGCGACCGCCGGGACCGAGATCCTCGTTCGAATCGAATGACAGGATACCCGTCGCCCGCAAGGTGCCGAGACGTACAACAGGGTTGGCCAGGGTCACCGGACCGGGAACTCCCTGGTCCCGATCGAACACCATGATCGAGGCGCGAAGCCGTCGATCGCCGCCCAAGTCCACCGCCGCGCGTACCATGCCATCGATCTGGTGCAGATCGTTGTTGTGGCGCCGATCCGCCGGATCGTCGTCTGGGTTGAACTTGGTGACCTGGTTGAGGAAGGGAAAGTCCCCATCGCTGGTCAGCGCGTGCGCGCCGGCGTAGATGTGCAGGCGGCCGTGATTCCAGGTGCCCCGCGCTGAACCGTAGTAGGTGCCGAAAGACCCGCCACCGGCCTCGACATCCACGCGGTTGTCCTTGGGCACGACGGTGCTCAGCGAGGCCACGCCACCGATGGCCGAGGCGCCGAAGGCGATGGGGCTCATGCCACGGTAGATCTCGATGCGCTCGACGTCCCCGAGCGGGATGGCGCCGAGATCGACTCCTCCTCCGGTCGCGGTGTTGAGCGGCACACCATCGACGTAAATGAGCACTTGGTTCGGCGTGGACCCGCGCAGGGAGATCGTGGCGGTCGAGCCCATGCCGCCGAGCCGGGTCACGCTCACGCCCGATTGCTCGGACAAGATCTGAGTCACCGATTCGGCCGCGCGCGGGGTCCGGTCAGCCGTGATCACGGCGGCCGACGCGGCGCGATCTTCCCGGGGGTCCTCCGTGCTCGCAGGGGTCGTGGTGACGATGGTCTCGTAGATCGGCGCCTCGTCCGGTTGCCCCCGCACGGCGGCGGGACACAGTTCCGCGCCGCCGCACGCAAGCAGCGCGATCAACGTCTCGAATCGATGGAAGGGCCTCGGGCGAGCGTGCCACGCGCTCGTGCAGGGCCAGGGAATGCGCACGAAAAACCCCTTCTGCCAGCGCACGGAAGAAGGGGGTGGTTCGCACCAGATCCCTCTCCGCGGAAGGTCATTGGAAGCTCGGCAATCGCGAGTGGATATCCTGGCTCGGGAGCGACGCGAACAGGTCGCGTGGCGTTGATTCTCGCCTTCCCAGGGCATTCGCCCCAGTGGCGTCACGAGAACCTTCTTCTCCCTTACAGTGGCGGGACCGCGCCGGAATCGAACCGGCTTCCCCATGTCGCGATGGCTATTCAGTTGTCAGGACGGCCCGCACCCTAGTGAGCAGGCCCGCGGCTGTCAAGTGCCGCTCCCAGCGTTGCTCCTCGCGGGGTCCTTCGTGGCCTGATGACCTGCTGATATCATGACGCCGGGTCATAGATCCTCGATGCAGAGCCCAGCCGCAGTGACCGACATACCGAAAGACGTATCGCAGCTTCGGCATGCCGTCGCTTTTGCGGTCAACCTGGGCTCGTTCCTGACTCCCTTCATGGCCGCTTCGTTGAATCTGGGATTGCCGGCCATGGCGCGCGACCTTCACATGGGCGCCTCGACGCTGACCTGGGTGGCGAGCTCGTACTTGCTCGCCGCCGCGGTCTTCACCGTGCCGTTCGGGCGCATCGCCGACATTCACGGCCGCCGGCGCATCCTGCTCTACGGCAACGCCATGTTCGCCATCTTCTCTCTGCTTTCGGCCGTCGCCTGGTCGCCCGCGGTGCTCATCCTTTCCCGTGTGTTGCAGGGCATTGGCACGGCCATGATCTTCGCCACCGGCATGGCACTTCTGACCTCGGTCTTTCCGCCCGGCGAGCGCGGACGCGTTCTTGGCAACAATGTGACCGCGGTCTACCTCGGGCTCGCGCTCGGGCCCTTTCTCGGGGGCTTCCTCACGCAGCACTTCGGCTGGCGCAGTGTCTTTGGGGTCAACTTCGTCCTGGGCCTGGTGCTGGTCGCGGCCGTGATGTGGAGACTGCACGGCGAGTGGGCCGAGGCGCGGGGCGAATCCTTCGACGGAGTGGGCGCGCTCGGGTACGGCAGCGCACTGGTGCTGCTCATGCTGGGTTTCTCCCGTCTGGCAAGTGGTCTCGGCGTGGGACTGCTGGTGTCGGGTGTGGTGTTGCTCGCCGCTTTCGTGGCCTGGGAGCTGCGCCGCCCGAGCCCCGTGCTCGACCTCTCGCTCTTTCGCGCCAATCACGTGTTCGCCTTTTCCAGCCTGGCCGCACTCATCCACTACAGCGCGACCTTCGCGGTCACCTTCATGCTCAGTCTCTTCCTGCAATCGGTTCAGGGACGCTCGCCCCAGGGCGCGGGTCTCATCCTCGTCGCGCAGCCGGCCATGATGGCGCTCTTTTCGCCGGTGGCGGGGCGGCTCTCCGATCGCATCGAGCCCAGGCTGTTGGCCTCGTTCGGCATGAGTCTGACCGTGGCAGGCGTATTCCTTCTGTCGTTTCTCCGAGTCGGCACGCCGGCCCCGTTCATCGTTGCGGATCTCGTCTTGCTCGGGTTCGGCTTCGCCTTCTTCTCATCGCCCAACACCAACGCGGTGATGAGCTCCCTTCACAAGCGCCACCTGGGCGTGGGTTCTGGGATCCTCGGCACCATGCGCTTGCTGGGACAGAACATGAGCATGGGCATCGTGATGATGGTGCTGGCCCTGTACCTTGGTGGTCGCCAGGTCGGCCCCGGCGCGCACCCGGAATTTCTTCACAGCATGCACGTGATCTTCTGGATCTTCGCCGGCCTCGGCGTGGTCGGAGTATTCGCCTCGCTGGCGCGTGGCAAGCTCCGCTAGCCGCAAGCGGGATCAGCGGAAGTCCCGCAGGTGGCGGCGGCCCCCGCCCTTGGGGCTGCCGTCCTGCGCTTGCTGGCACTCCACGCACAGCTCGACGAACGGCATGACATCGAGGCGCCGGCCGATGGGCTCGCCGCACTCGCTGCACAGGCCGAAGTCGTCGGGGGCTTGCTCCAGGCGACGCAGAGCCCCATCGATGCGGCCGAGATCGCCCGTGCGCACGCGATTGCGTCGCGAGGCGATGACCTGGTTCATCTCGTTCAACGCCTGCTCGTCCTCGTCGCCGCCGACCTCGCCGGGATCTTTGCGTGCGGGCTCGATGGACACGTCCCCCTCGCGCACGATCTCCGCGCGCAGCTCGAGCAAGCGCGTGCGGTGACGTTCCAAGATCGTGGTTCGACGGGTTCGAGTCATCCTCTCCGTCCAGCGTGCCGACGGCGGGCAGCGCCGTCAAGATGTGCTCGGCCTCATGCCGGACATCCGGCGATCACCTGCCCTGGCGCCGGCCGTTCTTCCCCGAGGTCCTGGCACCTGTCCACTTTTCGGGACAAAGTTGGAAGACGCATGACGGGGTTTCGGCGAATGCGACGGAGATTGGCTTGGATCGAAAGCAACGCGTCTACATCTATCTGACCGCGCTGTTCGTCGCTGCCCTGGTCACCGGGGACTTCATCGGCGGCAAGTTCTTCGTGTTCGCCGGCTACAGCTTCTCCGCGGGAATCATCCCGTTTCCGCTGACCTTTGTGCTCACCGATGTCGTCAACGAGTTTTACGGCACGAAGGGGGCACGTCGTCTGACCTATGCCGGCTTGACCGCAGCGGTGTTCGTCTGGTCGGTAATCAACCTCGCGTTGGCCTTGCCCACGCTTGCCGATTCCCCCATCCCGGATGCGGTCTTTCGCGGTGCCTTCGGGACCTCGTCCCGTCTCTACGTCGCCTCGCTGACTGCCTACATGATCGGCCAGTTGCTCGACATCTCGATCTTTCAGCTGCTGCGAGGCCTGACCGGACATCGCTTGCTGTGGTTGCGTTCGACAGGATCGACGGTTGTTTCGCAGGCCATCGATAGTCTTTCGGTGAGCTTCGTCTTCTTGGTCGGCACGCGCCCCATGGGATTCATCGTGGTCAACGCGGCGGACAACTACGTCGGCAAATTGATCATGGCCATCCTGCTCACGCCTCTCATCTATCTCGGGCACGCGGTCTTCCAGCGCCACTTCCGCCTCCATCCATCCGCGGCGCCCGCCGAAGACGCTAACCCTCTTCCTCGTAGCGCTCCTTGATCTGCTCCACCGCCCCGGGGTCGGCCAGGGTGGTGACATCCCCCAGGGTGTGTCCCTCGGCGATGTCGCGCAGCAGGCGACGCATGATCTTGCCCGAGCGGGTCTTGGGCAAGTCGGCGGCGAAGAGCACGCGCTCGGGCCGGGCAAAGGCCCCTATCTTGTGCCCGATCCACTCGCGCAATTCCTCGGCCAGAGCGTCCGATGGAGTGAAACTGTTGCGCAGGGTCACGAAGCCGACCAGCGCCTGTCCCTTGATCTCGTGCTTGACACCGATCACCGCGGCCTCGCTCACCGCCTTGTGCGCCACGAACAGACTCTCCAGCTCGGCGGTGCCGACGCGATGGCCCGAGATGTTCACCACGTCGTCCACGCGGCCGACGATCCAGAAGTAGCCGTCCTCGTCGCGCAAGGCTCCGTCTCCCGCGAAATAGTACATGCCGTCCCAGCGGCTCCAGTAGGTGCTGCGATAGCGTGCTTCGTCGCCCCAGATCCCGCGCATCATCGACGGCCATGGCCGGCGCAGGGCAAGCAAGCCGCCCCCGCTTTGGACCTCGGCGCCTTTGTCGTCGAGAATGGCGGCGTCGATGCCGTAGAAAGGGAAGGTGGCCGAACCGGGCTTGGTGGTGGTGGCCCCGGGCAGGGGTGTGATGGAGATGGCACCCGTCTCGGTTTGCCACCAGGTGTCCACGATCGGACAACGCCCGCCCCCGATGACCTCGTGGTACCACAGCCACGCCTCGGGATTGATGGGTTCGCCGACCGAGCCGAGCAAGCGCAGGGACGACAGATCGTGGCGGCCAGGCCAGGTTTCGCCCCATTTCATGAACGAGCGGATGGCAGTTGGCGCCGTGTAGAAGACGGTCACGCCCTCGCTGTCGACGATTTGCCACAAGCGATCCGGCTCGGGCCAGTTGGGCGCGCCCTCGTAGATCACCTGCGTGGCGCCGAGTTGCATCGGCCCATAAACGACGTAGCTGTGCCCGGTGATCCAGCCGATGTCGGCCGTGCACCAGAAGACATCCTGGGGTCGCAGGTCGAACACCTCGCGCGTCGAGAGCTGCGTCCCGAGGAGGTACCCGGCGTGGCTGTGCCAAATCCCCTTGGGCTTGCCCGTCGTGCCCGAGGTATACAGGATGAACAGCGGATCCTCCGCGTCCATGCTCTCGGGCCGGGTGTCGCCCCCCCGTCCGACGAGGACGTCGTCGTAGTACAGGTCGCGCCCGGGCTTCATGTGATGAGGGAAGTCGCCCCCGCCGCGCCGGACGACGACGACGTTGCGCACGGGGGTCTGTCCCTCGAGCGCCTCGTCTACCGTGCGCTTGAGCAGCAGGTGAGCCCCGCGCCGCCAACCGCCGTCGGCGGTGATGACGGCTACCGCCTCCGAATCGACGATGCGATCGCGCAGGGCCTCCGCGGAGAATCCGCCGAAGACCACGGTGTGAATCGCGCCGATACGCGCGCAGGCCAGGCAGGCCACGGGTAGCTCGGGGATCATGGGCATGTACAGCGCCACGCGATCGCCCTTCTTCACGCCCAGGTTGCGCAAGCCTGCGGCGAGGCGGCAGACCTCGCGGTGGAGCTTCGCGTAGGTGAGCGTCCTGCGGTCACCCGGCTCGCCAATCCAGTGCACGGCGGCCTTGTGCATGACCTCGGTGTTCAGGTGGCGATCCAGGCACTGCACTGAGGCGTTGAGCCGTCCGCCGGTGAACCACTTCGAGAAGGGGCGCTGCCAGTCGAGGACTCTCTCGAAGGGTTTGTCCCACACCAGGGCCCTGGCTTCCTCGGACCAGAAGGCCTCCGGCTCATCGACCGAACGCCGCCAGCGCTCGCGATAGCGTTCCATCGACGGGGTGGCAGTCTGTCCGTGCCACGCCGGGGGCGGGAAGGTGCGGCCTTGTTGTCGAAGGCGCTCCAGGCCGCTTATCAGATCGATTTCACTCATCAACGTCTCCTCGCCGTCGTGTGATCCTCCGGCAACGGTTCCGGGCTCAATGAGGACTGATTCTATCCTCTTTTGGCGCAAACGCCGCCACCGACCGCGTGGCCGAAGCGCGCGGTGGCGCTCGCGCCAAGAGCAGCATTCCCAGGGCGAAGAGCGACTCGAATCCAGAGCGCCTACCGTCGGGTCGCGGCCAATGGACCAATCTCACATTCCGCGTGAAGTGGAAAAGCGGGCATCACGACAATCAATCGGAATCTCTTTATCCAATGATATTGGCGAGTTGCGGCTTCCCCTCCTTTTCGAGGCGGTCCCTCCTTGTTGCCATCCGTTCCCATCGGCTTGGGCACAGGCGCATCTCCTTTTTTTTTGACGATGCAATATCCCACCCGACTCTCACTAGCTCAAAAGGTGCGAAGAAAGTGGCCAGCTTGATTGAGGACGGCGGGCGACTTTCCGGGGCACGCGATTCGTACGGCATCAATCACAAAGTGGGGAGACATCAAATGAGGACACGTCATCTTCTGTCAATCTGCGCTGCGGGCGCACTGGTTGGTTCACTTGGGCTTGTCGGCTGCTCGTCCAGCGGCGGTGGGCTTGGTACGGGCACCGGTGGCGCTAACACCACGGGCGGTAGCACCAGCGTTGTTGGCACCGGCGGCCGAGCGGGCACGGGTGGATCCCTGGGCACCGGGACCGGTGGCTCGACCGTCACGACCACACCCGGTGATGCTGGCCTCATGACCGATGCGACTGCCGCCTGCGGCGCCCTAGGCGAGGCGTGCTGTGCGGGCCGGACCTGCGATACCGGATTGGTCTGTGGTGGTGGCGGGGG
>Ga0210133_1000780_pt1 | contig 10114 bp, 7 predicted proteins | sample Joice_ThreeSqC_D_2_FD_184874 | JGI IMG/M metagenome (GOLD analysis project Ga0210133, IMG submission 184874) | Wetland microbial communities from San Francisco Bay, California, USA, that impact long-term carbon sequestration - Joice_ThreeSqC_D1... | ecosystem: Environmental > Aquatic > Marine >...
CTCGCCGATGTCCCCGCTGCGGCCGGGAGCCAACCACCGAAGCGGTGTGTCCGCATTGTGGCTCCTCCTCCGAGACCGTGCGGCACTCACGTCTCGGCCATCGCTGTGGTGTCTGTGGGCGTGCGCGCAGACCTATGGTTCCAGGCGCGCCGTTGGCAACCGAGGCGGAAGTGTCTGCCCTGTCGCAAGCCACCCAGGCCCATCGCAGCGCTGCGTGGTTCGCAATACTCGCCGTGGTGGGCTACGTGGGCTCGCTGAGTCTATCGCTCGCTGCGGCGTTGCTCCTTTGGGCCTGGGCGCCTTCATCCGACGTGAAGTTCGTCGCGTTCGTGCCCGCTGCGCTCGCACTCGCCTCAGGTCTGTTTGGACAGCGTCTGGCCGCTGGCGCCGCCAAACGACGGAAGGCCGCGATGGACGAAGCATATAAGGAGGCACTCGAATCCTTCTTGCGCAAGTCCGATCATCCCATGACCGGGGCACAGCTGGCGGCCGGTCTGGGCCTCGATCTGGAGATGGTCGAGCAGCAGCTGGTACGAATGAACGTCGGGCAAGACATCGCGAGCTCCATCACGGACGACGGTGAAATCGTGTTTTCGTTGCGCCGGGAACCGCTCCGCGACACGGCTTCGGAGTCGTCCGAAGACGGGCAGTGGCAGGTCGAGCAATCACGGGTGGCGGATCGTTCCGCTCCTCGCTCCTGAACGACGAGCAACCCAATGAAGAGCGCGCTCGAACCCGCCCGCCTAGCTGATATACCCCCAACCCGAAAAGTCGGAACCTACGCGGGTCGTTTCCGCGATTTCTGGATCAGCACGTCCCCCCAAGACTGGCTGGTACTGCTGTATCTGATGGGCTTGAATCTCGCACTCTGGTGTGCTGACCGAGCGCCCGGGTTCGTCGAGAGCGCGCTACGCATGGGTGGACTGCTGGGATTTTTTGCGGCCACGCTGGTATTGGTTCGCGGTCGGTGGCTCGACGATCGATTTTTCGGTCCGCTCTCGTATCGCGTTGCCATCGAGGGGACGGTCGAGACCAGCTATTTCTTCTTCGCCGTCTTTCTGCCCATCGTCAACGCCAACGATCTCGATCTACGCCTATACGACATCGATCTTCGCTTTTTCGGTAGAGAAGCTGCGGTCGATCTAAACCGCTTCGTGGGGCCCCATACCAGCGAGTGGTTCGCCTGCTTCTACTTCTGCTATTTCCTGATCCTGGCGCTGCACAGCGTGCCCATCGTCCTGTTTTCGCGACGCGAACGAGTCCTCGGGGAATTCACGCTCGGAATGCTCCTTCTGTTCTGCATTGGACATACCGTGTACATGCTGGTACCAGGATTTGGGCCGTACCGGGGCATACCTCAATTGCTGCCCTCTCCTCTTCCTCACGGGTTCTGGGTAGACAGCGTCATGGCCACCGTGGCCGGCGGCGGCGCCCAAAAGGATATTTTCCCTTCCCTTCATACCGCCGCTCCCACGTTCATTGCGATGTTTTCCTTTCGCCACCGGAAGAGCTTGCCCTTCAAATACACTTGGGCACCGGTCGCCTTCTTCGCGGCCAATATCATGGTGGCCACCATGTATCTGCGCTGGCACTGGCTGGTGGACGTGGTAGCCGGCTTGGCTCTTTCAGCGCTCGGTTATTGGCTGTCCATCGTAATTACGGATTGGGATCTGCGTCGACGGGCGCGTCTCGATCTCGGTCCGAGCTGGCCCGAGTTCGGGCGAATAAAGGCGGCTTCATCGACCCACGGTTGCTCTCATTCGGCCGCACCGACGCCAGCACAAAAGCCCTCGTAGTCGACATATCGAGTGACGGTCGGAGATGGGCCGCAGACCGGGCAATGCGGGTCGCGTCGCAACTTCAGCGTCCGAAATGACATGTGCAACGAATCATAGGTCAACAGCCGTCCTACCAGCGGATCGCCGATGTGAAGTACGAGCTTGATGGCTTCGGTGGCCTGCACGACTCCGATGATGCCCGGCAAGATACCGAGCACTCCGGCCTCCGCGCACGACGGGGCCAGATGCGCCGGGGGCGGCTCCGGGTAGAGGCAGCGGTAACAAGGGCCCTGCTTGGGCAAAAAGGTGGTGACTTGTCCGTCGAAACGAAAGATCGAGCCATGAATCACGGGGACGTCGTGAAAGATGCTCGCGTCGTTGACCAGGTAACGCGTCGGGAAGTTGTCACATCCGTCGACCACGGCGTCCCAGCCCTGACCGAAAATCCGATCGACGTTGCTGCTGTCGAGTCGTTCTTGGAAACGAACGACGCTGACGTCTGGGTTGAGATCGGTGAGCGCCACCGTAGCGCTTTCCACCTTGGGCATGCCGAGACGTGTCGTCGTGTGCAGAATCTGCCTCTGCAAGTTGGACGCGTCGACCGTATCGGCGTCCACGATTCCGAGCGTGCCTACCCCCGCAGCGGCTAGGTACAGCGCCGCCGGAGATCCGAGCCCCCCGGCGCCCAACAGAAGCACTCGCGACTCCAACAGCCGCTTCTGACCACGCTCCCCAACCTCGGGCAACAGCAAATGCCTGGAGTAGCGAAGGCGCTGGTCGTCCGAAAGCTCAATCGGAAGCTCTACGGGATAGCCGAGATCCTTCCAGCGAACGAACCCTGGATTGGCGCTGAGCACGTGCTGATAGCCGAGATCGATCAAGGTGCGCGCCGCAAGTGCACTACGCACGCCGCCGGCACAGTAAACGATCACCTCTGCGGATTTGTCCGGCAGCTTCTGCTCGACTTGGATCTCCAAGAAGCCGCGAGGCAGATGCAAAGCGCCCGGAATGAACCCTTGCCGAATCTCGTCGCGCTCTCTGACGTCCACCAGCACCGGCCGACTGCCATTGCTCTTCTGGTCCAGCTTGGCCTTGAGTTCCTCCAGAGAGATGGTTCGTACCGACTTTCGGACGTCGGCCATCAGTTCGCTGTAATTTTTTGCCATGATAGAATTTTTATTGTCTCATATTCCCATGTGACAATTGTAAACAGTATTCGGCTCGGATTGGTTCCCGTCAAGCGGGGGCTGCCAGAAGGGGTCTATGGACCCCGAGCAATGGTCTGACACAGCCGGGGATTGCCGCGGGTACCGGCCCAGACCAGGGTGAGCGACCCGAAGACCTCATCCGATGCTTCACTGCGGGCATGCCGCAGTAATAAGCTGTGGATTCGGCTTGCCGTGCCTTGGTGCGACGGCCGTCGTAAGGTGCAACGATGTCGAGTTCCAATCGCCTGGGGGAGCTTCTAGTCCGTGAAAAGCTGATCAGCTTGCAGCAGCTTCGTCAGGCCCAGGACGAGCAGCGACGGTCCGGGCAGAACCTCGGCTATACCCTGTCCAAGCTCGGGTACATCTCAGACGACGACATTACGAATTTCCTCAGCGCTCAGTATCGGCTGCCCGCGGTCGATCTCGAGAGCCACGACGTCGACGCGGAGGTGATTCGCCTGGTCAGCCGTGAGGTGTGTGAAAAGCACAAGCTCCTGCCGGTTTCGCGTTCGGGCTCGTCGCTGATTGTGGCGATGGCCGATCCGACCAACCTGCACGCCATCGACGACATCAAATTCCTCACCGGGTTCAACGTCGAACCGGTGGTGGCCAGTGAGACCGCAATCCAGCAGGCGGTCGAGCGCTACTACAATGTCGGCCCCTCTTACGACGAGGTGATGGCCGAGTTCTCGATCGACGACGAGGACATCGACTTCCAGGCCGAAAGCGACGAATTGAACGTTTTGGAGCTGGAGCGTGCCAGCGCGGATGCCCCCGTGGTTCGTCTGGTAAACGTTCTGTTGCTCAATGCCATTCGCAAGCGAGCTAGCGATATTCACGTCGAACCGTACGAACGCAAGCTACGGGTGCGGTACCGGGTAGATGGGGTGTTGCACGAGGAAATGGCGCCTCCCTTGAAGCTCAAGAATGCGTTGGTGAGCCGTCTGAAGATCATGAGCCAGCTCGACATCGCGGAGCGCCGGCTGCCTCAGGATGGGCGTATCAAGCTGAAGCTCGGGCGTGGGCGCGAGATGGATTTTCGAGTTTCGGTCCTGCCGACCATGTGGGGGGAAAAGGTCGTGTTGCGCTTGCTGGACAAGAGCAACCTGCAGCTCGACATGACCAAGCTCGGCTTCGATACCGCTCCGCTCGTTGACTTCAAGTGGGCCATCGGTCAGCCCTGGGGTATGGTGCTGGTGACTGGCCCGACAGGATCCGGCAAGACGACCACGCTGTACTCGGCGTTGAGCGAGCTCAACCAGTCCGACGTGAACATCAGCACCGCCGAAGATCCAGTCGAATACAATCTCCCTGGCATCAATCAGGTCCAGATGCACGACGAGATCGGTCTGAATTTCGCCATGGCCTTACGCTCGTTCTTGCGACAGGATCCTGACATCATCATGGTGGGAGAGGTTCGCGACTTCGAGACTGCGGAAATCGCGGTCAAGGCTGCTCTTACAGGCCATCTGGTGTTGTCGACCTTACACACCAACGATGCACCATCCACGATCTCGCGCTTGCTCAACATGGGGGTCGAGCCATTTTTGATTACCGCCAGCGTCAATTTGGTTCTGGCCCAGCGATTGGCCCGCCGGGTCTGTACCGACTGTCGCCGCGAGGTGGAGTTCGACCGCGAAGCACTGCTCGACATGGGCTTCGCAGACGAACAGGCCGAGACCACCAAGGTGATGAGAGGCGCTGGATGTCCCAGCTGCAACAACACTGGATATCGCGGCCGCGTCGCCTTGTACGAGGTAATGCGATTTAGCGACGATCTCAAGGAACGCGTGCTTCAGGGGGACTCGACCGCGGAGCTCAAGGCTGCAGCCATCAGGGCAGGGATGAGCACCTTGCGCGTCAGTGGCATCCGGAAGGTAATGGAAGGTGTCACGACACCCGAGGAAGTCTTGCGCGTAACCATGGCAGACTGAGCATCCTATCGAGATCGGCATAACGATGACGCAGGGACCCCCAGAAGGCTTCAAGATCAACCTTCACCAATTGCTACGCGCCATGATCGACAAGGGTGCGAGCGACATGCACATCACCACCGGATCGCCGCCGTTGTTGCGCGTCGATGGTGAAATCGTCCCTCTGAAGCTGTCCCCTCTCGGCGCGGTCGAAACCAAGCAACTGTGTTATTCGGTCTTGACGGAGGAGCAGAAGATCCAGTTTGAGAAGAACAAGGAGCTGGACCTCTCCTTTGGCGTCAAGAATCTGTCCCGATTCCGGGCCAATATCTTCCTGCAGCGGGGGGCGGTATCCGGGGCATTCCGTACCATTCCATTCAAAATCTTGAGCTTCGACGAATTGGGCGTCCCCCCCGTCGTGGCAGAGCTGGCCATCAAGCCACGCGGCTTGATTCTCGTCACTGGCCCGACCGGCTCTGGCAAGAGCACGACGCTTGCGTCGATCATCGACAAGATCAACTCCGAGTCGCGCCAACATATCATGACCATCGAGGATCCGATCGAGTATCTGCATCCTCACAAGCGTTGCATCATCAACCAGCGCGAAGTCGGTACCGATACCGGCTCGTTCAAGCAGGCCCTCAAGTACGTTCTCAGGCAAGATCCCGACGTAGTCCTGGTTGGTGAAATGCGAGATCTCGAAACCATCGAGGCTGCGTTGACCATTGCCGAAACTGGTCACTTGGTGTTTGCCACTCTGCACACCAATTCGGCGGTGCAGAGCATCAACCGCGTGATCGATGTCTTTCCTCCGCATCAGCAACCGCAGGTGCGCGCTCAGCTTTCGTTCGTCATCGAGGGGATTCTGAGCCAGCTGCTATTGCCGAGAGCCGGCGCGCCGGGACGCGCGCTGGCGCTAGAAGTGCTCGTCCCCAATCCGGCAATCCGAAATCTCATCCGCGAGGACAAGGTCCACCAAATTTATTCGCAGATGCAGGTTGGGCAGCTCAAGCATGGCATGCAGACCATGAACCAAAGCCTTTTCGCCTTGTACTCGCGACGGCTCATCTCGCTGGAGGAGGCGATGGGCCATTCGAGCGACCAGGAAGAACTCCGAGGTATGGTAGAGGGCCATGCAGCGCCCGCTGGGATTGGGAACGCGCCGCCTGGACGGCGATAGGCCATTGTGCGGGCCGGACGGACCGGACATTACGGGTCAATCGGACCCGGGCAATTGCCGTTTGCCGCGGTGATTGGGCCGGATTCGGCGTTTGGCCGAAAAATGTCCCTGGGTCAGCGGAGAAACTGACGCGACATCTGCCGGCAATATTCATCCGTCAGAGTCGGGCCTTGAAACGGACCAGCTCGCAGCCGCCCGCACCAAGGACGTGGGCGGACTAGCGGTTGGCCAGTAGCTGCAATACCCACCTCGGAGAGAATCATGCGCACGACCCAACCTCTGTTCTTCTCGATGGCCGCCGGCGTTGTCGCCCTCGCCTTGCCGACCCTGGCCGTAGCGCAGGACGTTGCGCCTACGCCAGCGCCTCCACCGGAACCGGTTGCCGCATCCGCGGAGGTTGGTGGATCCGCGGAAATGGCCGCGGATACTGCTCCACAGGGCACCTCGGAGCCCATGGCGCCACCCATGTCCGAACCGCCGCCCATGATGCCGCCTCCTCCTCCGCCTCCACCCCCGCCAGCCGAGGACGAAGGCTCAGACGCACCTGCTAGTTATTTTAGAATCGATCATGACTACCTGGCCGGACTGCAGCTCTGGGCCGGCGCCACTTACGGAATCAACGACACCGTCGCATTGGCCACCGATGTCTTCATTGGAGAGAATTGGCCGGGCGTCGGCATGGATGCCGACGGCAACCCCACGCTAGTCAACGGCTGGTGGGGTGAATTCGACATGGGGCCGTCATTCACCCTGGGCCCGCTGAGCATCGCGCCGGAGGTCGGTATCGCCTTCGATTGGGCCGCAAAGAAGGCGGTCGCCATCAATGGCCCCCAGCTTTACACCATCCTGAGCCTCGACAAGATCTACTTCGAGTCTTGGGTTTGGACGGTGCTGTATTCGGCCTTCGACAAGAGCGGACCGAACGACTACATCCATACCCGCAACTGGTTGCTGTACCAAGTGACCGATCTCATCGGCATCGGCCCGCAACTCGAGTACACCTACGACCTCGAAGACAAGGTGACGACCGGGTTCCCCGTCGGTGGGCATGTGGAGCTCGGCTACGGCACGGGCAATTCGCTAGGTCTGTTCCTGGGCTACGAAACGAAGAAGGCGGTCCGTCAGGCTGCGGGCGACGCTGGCGCCGAGGGACGCATCACCTTCGTTCACAACTTCTAGTGCTCCCCCCGGCCCCCATCGACTCGCCTCCGGCGAGAGCGGGCCGATGGGTTGCTTCTCTGGCGGTCTCGATTCAGGAGGTCGGCTAGAGGGCCGCCCAATCGCCCTGTCAGAGGGATTGAGGATTCACGGGCGCAAGGCAGCTTTGGAGGTCATTCTTCGCCACGCCGCGATTGCTGCGGCACGGGTTTTATCCGATGTGTGGCGTCTTCGGCATCTTCGGCCATCCAGAGTCGGCCAATATCACCTACCTCGGACTGCATGCGCTGCAGCACCGTGGTCAGGAGAGTGCCGGCATCGCTACTTGCGATGGGCATCAGCTTTATCTGCATCGCGGAATGGGGCACGTCATCGACGTCTTCCCCCCCGAGCAAATCGAGAAGCTACGCGGTGAAATCGCGATTGGGCACGTTCGATACTCGACGTCGGGCGGGTCCATGCTCAAAAACGCGCAGCCGATTGCGGTCGACTACGCGAGAGGCTCGATAGCCGTCGCGCACAACGGCAACCTCACCAACGCCGAGGCGCTACGCGAGCGTCTGGAGGAGCGCGGAAGCATCTTCCAGACCAACAGTGACACCGAGGTAATCATCCACCTGGTTGCCATCAGCACGCAGCGAGCCGTCGAGGATAGGGTTGCCGATGCGTTGGGACAGGTCGAGGGTGCATATTCACTTTTGTGCCTGACCGACCAGGCACTGATCGCGGTACGCGATCCGCTCGGCATTCGTCCTTTGTGCCTAGGCGTGCTGCCGGGTAACCCCACGTGCCACGTGGTGGCCAGCGAATCGAGCTGTTTCGAGCTCATTGGTGCACAATTCGTGCGCGACCTCGATCCGGGCGAGATGATCGTGATCGACCGACGAGGCCTTCGAAGTTCCCGACCGTTCTCGAAGTCGGCACCACGGATGTGCATCTTCGAGTTCGTCTATTTTGCACGCCCGGATTCGACCATCGATGGAGTCAGCGTCTACGAGGCACGCAAGAATCTCGGGCGCCGATTGGCCGTGGAATGTCCGGTCGACGCCGATGTGGTCATCCCGGTACCTGACTCAGGGGTACCCGCGACTATCGGGTATTCGCAGCGTGCGAATATTCCCTTTGAACTCGGCTTGGTGCGGAGCCACTACGTCGGTCGCACCTTCATCGAACCACAACAAAGCATCCGACACTTCGGGGTCAAGTTGAAACTGGCTCCCATCGCGCACGTCCTTCGCGGTCGGCGAGTTGTCATCGTCGACGATAGCATCGTACGGGGCACGACCAGCCGAAAGATCGTCAAGATGGTCAGAGCGGCGGGTGCTACTGAGGTGCATTTGCGGATCTCCAGTCCACCCAACCGTTGGCCCTGTTATTACGGCATCGACACTCCCACGCGCTCGGAGCTCATCGCTTCGACTCATAGTCTCGACGAAATCAATCAATACGTAACCAGCGATAGTATCGGGTATCTTTCGCTGGAAGGAATGGTCGAGGCGGTGGTCGCAGCTCGATCGGATGGCGTCTCTCAACGCTCGCTTCCGGTGATGCAGGGGACCAAGCCTTCAGCGGACCGGGACTTTTGTCATGCTTGCTGGAGCGGACAATATCCCATCGCGTTCGTACCCCATCCACGCCACCGGCAGATGCGACTGCTCGATACCTAGGCTGCTCCCGGCACGGCCCTGGCGACAGACCACGCAGCCGTGCTAAGGACGTCGGCGTGATGACCTGTCGCTGGATGGTGGTGATTGCATCAGCAGCTCTGGTAGCGTGCCAGCGGCCGGACACCTCACGGGCCTCGGAATCGACTCCCCAGATCGAGACAACTACACAGGAAGCGGCAGTGCGAACTGCGGCAGCTCCTCGCTGCATGGTGTCGATGCCAGCTACCCAGCCCTCGCCCGCGGCTTCTGCTGCCAATTGTCCGGTTGCACCCGAAGCGGGGCCATCGTTGCCGCACCGTCAGGTGACCTTTGTCGAGGCACCCGCCGAGCCCACCATCGACGTCGAGATAGCCTCCGATGCCGAATCTCAGAGTCGCGGTTTGATGTACCGAACCGAGTTGGATCAGACTTCGGGAATGCTCTTTTCGTGGCCTGACGAGCGAATCCGTACGTTTTGGATGCACAATACCTGTCTTCCCCTAGATATGCTCTTCCTCGCCGCAGATCAGGTAATTGTCGGCGTTCTGGAGCAGGTGCCGGTATTGAACGATGATGCACGGAGCATTCCCTGCCCCGCTGCATACGTCTTGGAAGTCAACGCGGGTTACTGTCGTTCTCACGGTGTCCAACCGGGTCAGCATGTCGAAATATCGAGCCGATGAATGCCTGGCACGTTCGAGGGTCGCGACCTATTCGGGTCGCACCGTGCTCCTTTTGCTGTTGCTGGCACCCCAGCTGGGTTGTCGAAAGAGGCCCCCTCCTCCTTCGCCGGAGGAGACCCAAGCCCCAAGTGCGGCGAAGGAGCCTGCCCGTTCCGTCCCAAGCCACGACCTCGTCAATTCGGGTCCCGCCTCCAGCCCGTCTACTGAATCTGGCGCGACGCAGTCGAAAACCACTCAAAAATCCGACACTGACCCTCTGGGGGGCCAATTTACCCTCGCTCAGGCCACCAAGGGGCTTGGCACCAAAGGGCGGCTGGTTGCCGATCTGGTGACCGACTCGGGCACCTTGTCGTGCGAATTGTACGAAGATAGAGCCCCGGTGACCGTGGCCAATTTCGTCGGATTAGCCAGGGGAATCAGACCCTTCAAGGATCCGACGACGGGACGCTGGATTACCCGCCACGCCTACGACGGGACTGGATTTCATCGCATCATCAAGGGATACATGATCCAAGGAGGCGATCCGACCGGAACCGGAACCGGTGAGC
>Ga0210133_1000781_pt1 | contig 10111 bp, 7 predicted proteins | sample Joice_ThreeSqC_D_2_FD_184874 | JGI IMG/M metagenome (GOLD analysis project Ga0210133, IMG submission 184874) | Wetland microbial communities from San Francisco Bay, California, USA, that impact long-term carbon sequestration - Joice_ThreeSqC_D1... | ecosystem: Environmental > Aquatic > Marine >...
AGATTTCTGTTGGGGAAACAAGATTTTATAAGGGTGCTTACTATTTAGCCGCAGAAATCTTTGACAGCCTTGTCAGGGAAAAAGAATTTACAGAATTCTTAACTCTGAGAGCTTATGAATTTATTTAGAGTTGATAACCTTCGCTCTTAATCCATATTGTAACTGTTGCGGATTAAGAGCACGATTTGAAAAGTACCGGGTATAAAAGCAGTGAGAGGGCAATGCCTGTTTTAAAAGATAGCTCGTCTATCGCCCGGTACATTATTTTGCCTACCTGTCATTCTGAACCCGTTTCAGAATCTTCTCAGTTGTAGTCAAGTTTTTTTATAATAGCCCCGACATTTTATGTCGGGGATTAAGATAAGAAGAGGATTATAGGCTTTAGCCCAATTATCTAAATAGTTTTATAGAAGAGTATTTGCAGATCCTCTAAAAGTTTCCGGGCTGTTGCCCGGAAACCGTAAAAGCCAGTAACAACCATCCTATGAAGATGGTAGTTATTTTTAAATCCCCCATCCTTACTTGATTAAAATTGCTTTTTTATATGAAATAAAATTATCCTTTTTGTTAAAACCAATTGCTTCTATCTTATAGAAATAAACTCCCGAAGATAAGTTTTGAGCATTCCAGGCAATCGAATGATTACCCGCTCCTTGTTTCCCATCTAACAAAACAGCAACTCTTTGTCCTATGCTATTAAAGACAGAAATAGTAACACTACTTTCTACAGGGAGAGCATATTCTATAACAGTAGAAGGATTAAAAGGATTTGGATAATTCTGTAGAAGTTTATATTCCCTTACAACACTTCTTGGTTCATTAACATCGACAACACCTCCACTAATAACAAAGGTATTATCGCTCAAATCGAAGAGGCCTTCATCATCAATATTGGTTACCTTAATCTTGTAGGTCGAGTCTTTTTCCTGAGAAGAAGAAATATTCCACAGATATGCATTTGTTGCAGATTCCAATGAATCTACAATATTGTTAACTACAACATCATTCTTTGTTAAATCAATTCTTACCATACCCGATAGATTATCATCCCAGCGAATTATATAAGTTGAATCAGCATAAAGACTGTCATTACCATTCGGATATGTTACGGTAACGTAAGGAGAAGAAGTTATAAAACTATTTGCAGCAGACCATTCACTTTCTCCGGATGAATTAGTAGTACTAACTCTCCAGAAGTATTGAACGTTATTATCTAAATTACCAATTTCATACGAAGCAGAAGAAAGAGTTTCATCTACAATCAGGTTAGTAAATAGAGAATCTGTAGCAACCTGGAGAGAATAATCTGAAACGATTCCTCGTGTTCCCCACATTAATTTTACTGTGTCTTCAAAATTTACCATCTCTTCATCAGGTGGCTCAATCGGGATTGGAGAATAAGCAGAATCGACACTAAGTGGCTTACAGAAAATATAATCACCAAAATCTGTTGCGGTAAAAGTAATTTCATTTTTAGCTGAATCATAACTGGTTGGCAACGGTTCAAAATTGTTACTGCTATTAGTTCTCGAGTATATAATTCTATCAGAAGGATTTGCTACCAAAGGAAAGTACTCCATTTTTAAAGTTACCGTTCCTGAGAATGAATTAATTGCAGCCCCGGCTAAATTAAAATATTGCTTTGCTACTTTTGGTGCATCTTCGCTAAACCCGGCGTCTATAGGAGCATAGTTGTAAACAGTGGCAGTAACACTGTTGTATATAAAGCCATCAAGCTGGTTAAATTTAATAGTTATGCTTGTCGTATCATCTGGTTCGTTAAAAGTATAAGTGTTTCCTTGCAGAACTTCGTATTGAGTAACAGATTTCTCAGGCTGCTGGCTTAACCATGGAAAACGAAATGATCTGTATGAAGTCTCTCCAGCAGGAAGAGATAATTCAAAAGCTACCGAATTATCTGGATGAACCTCGGTTAAAGCAGGTGCACCATTGCTTCCCCAGCCAATAAGGGTATTGCCATTTGGTAATCTTTGAACAGTTCCCATTGCAAAAGCATTGATATCAGGAGAATGCCTGTATTCCCAAACCATCTCTGCTGTTTTGCTTTCTTCATCAAGATGATACTCTACTCCTCTTGAGTATGATGGTGAATGCTGAGTCCCGTTATCAAACAAAGTTATATTACCATTGGGTAAAACAGTTACGTTATGTTGAAAAGAAAAATAAGTTGGAGCATTCGCTTCAGTCTCGTTTATGAAAGTAAAATCATTACTCTTTCCACCTAATTTCCAGATAACATCTCCCGTTGCTCGATCAATCTTTATTATCTGAGACAAAGTTCTTGCACACAACAGATAGTTTCCATCCAGGTCCACATCTGCAGCGTTTGCATGCATGTAATCTATTGTTGCAGCAGTAAGGTTTGCATAAGATTCTGTTATTGGAATATAATCCCAGCTTCTCCATTGAAAGATTACATTATTGTCCGTATCAACTTCCTGTAATATTGTTCCAATTACTGTAGCATTTGGATCACCACCTTCAACGATAAGGCTCATATCTACTGGCTCAGCATCATAGGCGAACATAAGACCGTGTCCATTAGGTAATAACCTGAATTCATGAATATCGGCTTCGTATCCGTTACCGCACTGGAAAGTATCAACAGGAGCAAAAGTTGTATCCATAACTATCCATCTTGCAGTACCGGCTCCTCCATTCATTTCAATTACATCTGCATAAGATAAATATCCGTTTGGTTGTACTCTAAAGTCAAAACTTGGGAAATCCAAACGTTTATATTTTACAACAGTGCCATCATCATTTAAAATCATTAAAAAGCGTCCTAAAGAATCAGGGGGTCCTATTAAAAAATTTGCCATAAATATTTTTCCGGGTGCCGGGTTGTTTACCGTGTCAATAGTAATTTCCGGAAAATCAGAGGGTACAGAAACTGTCGCTAAATTACTTCCTGTTTTCTTTATAGAATTACTGGAGTTTTTATTCATTAAATCGGTCGCTTGTAGTTTATCACTAATAGTTGAGAGTGGATTTAAAACTATAGGCTTACTTAAGGGAGTAGTTGTGAATTGATATGATACAGGATCAAGGTTTTCCCCATAGATAGTTTTGATTCCTGAAAGAATATTTACACTTACTGTTTCCCGGGGTTCAAATTGTTTAGCAGGGATGAATATTAACGTTTTCTTATCATCGGATAACTTTACTTTTCCTTTGTGTATTCCGCTTTTAATTCCGGTGACAATTATTTTGCCTGCATCAACAGTCGAAAAATCAATTTTATCTTTTCCACCAAGAATAATAGTTGAGTTTAATGAAACTAAACTGGAGTTTTTTACTGGTGATATATATTGAAATTTTTCCTGTGAGAATAAATTTACATTTAATAAAAAGATTGTGATTAAGAAAGGGATAAGTAGTTTCATATATAGTCCTGATTATTTGCAAAAAAAACAATATCAAGATAATGAAATAAGGAAATAAAATCCCTGTATTATTTTGTCAGTTTATTAAAAATCATTTTGAGAAACGGCTTTCCATGGTTATATCATAATAGCTATATTTGAATGTTATTTTCATATCATTCATAAGGGAAACGATGCAGGAAATATTAGCCAAACAGGAACCGGAAGTAACCTTACAGTTAGTTTTTGACCACGGGTTGACGGAAGATGAATTTGAAAAAATAAAGAAAATACTTGGAAGAATTCCGACTTTTACCGAGCTGGGAATTTTCAGTGTAATGTGGAGCGAACATTGCAGCTACAAAAACTCTATTGCTTTACTTAAAACTTTGCCGAGAAGCGGCGGGAAACTTTTAGTCGGCGCTGGAGAAGAAAACGCGGGACTTATAGATATTGGAGACGGGCTTGCAGTTGCATTCAAAATAGAGAGTCACAATCATCCTTCTGCTGTCGAGCCTTACCAGGGTGCTGCTACAGGAGTTGGCGGAATTATGCGCGATGTTTTTACAATGGGTGCACGCCCAATTGCTTCTTTAAATTCACTTCGCTTTGGTTCTCTTAAAAATGCAAGAACAAGATTTTTATTTGAAGGTGTTGTAAAAGGAATCGGTGATTACGGAAATAGCTTTGGAGTTCCTACAGTTGCCGGTGAAGTTTACTTTGATGAATCTTACCAGGATAATCCTCTTGTAAATGCAATGGCTGTTGGAATAGTTAAGAAAGAGCATGTAGCAAGTGCAGTTGCCAAAGGAAATAAAAACAAAGTTATGATTGTTGGTTCCTCGACAGGAAGAGATGGAATTCATGGTGCCACTTTTGCTTCAGAGGAGATTTCAGAAAAGTCTGAGTCGAAACGTCCCTCCGTTCAGGTTGGAGATCCTTTTACAGAAAAACTTTTACTTGAAGCTTCTCTTGAAATAATTAGAAACGGCTGGCTGATTGGAATTCAGGATATGGGTGCGGCAGGCATTGCTTGTTCTACAAGTGAAATGAGTGCAAAAGGAAAATCAGGAATGGTTGTTGACTTAGATAAGGTTCCTTTGAGAGAAGATGAAATGACAGCGTATGAAATTATGCTTTCCGAAAGCCAGGAAAGAATGCTTTGCGTTGTGAAGAAAGGTTACGAAGAAAAAGTAAAAGCAGTTTTTGAAAAATGGGATCTTCATTGTGAGATTATCGGCGAGGTTACAAATGACGGACTTCTTCACATTGATTATGAAGGCGAGCGTAAAGCAACAATACCAGCTTACGAGTTAGTGCTTGGCGGCGGAGCGCCGGTTTACATCCGTGAAAAGAAAGAACCGGAATATTTAAAGCAAACCCGCGCATTCGATTTTAAATCTTTACCTGAACCAAAAGATCTTAAAGAAACATTTTTAAAAGTTTTTTCTTCTCCGAATATAGTTTCAAAGCAATGGGTATACCGGCAATATGATTCGATGGTTAGAACAAATACAATTGTCGGTCCGGGCTGCGATGCCGCGGTAATTTATATTAAAGGAACGAGGAAAGCGCTCGCAATGAAAACCGACTGCAACTCGCGTTATGTTTATTTAAATCCGAAAGAAGGAACGAAGATTGCCGTTGCAGAATCCGCAAGAAATATTGTTTGTTCAGGCGGAATTCCGTTAGCAATTACAAATTGTCTTAACTTCGGAAATCCATATAAACACGATAACTACTGGCAGTTTGCTGAAGCGATTGCAGGGATGGGAGAGGCGTGCAGATATTTTGATACACCGGTTACAGGAGGCAATGTTAGCTTTTATAATGAATCGCCGCAGACTGCTGTTTATCCTACGCCAGTAATTGGAATGGTTGGATTAGTTGAAGATTTAAATCATATCACAACTTCATATTTTAAAAACGATGGAGATTTGATTTATCTTCTCGGTGATGATAATGAAGAACTCGGCGGCAGCGAGTATCTGAAAGTTATTCATAATAAAGTTGCCGGAGATTCTCCAAAAATTAATCTTGATGCTGAAAAAAAACTTCACGATTCTCTTCTTCAATTAATAAAAAAAGGATTTATCAACTCAGCACACGATATTTCTGAAGGCGGAATTATTTCTGCTTTGGCAGAATGCTGTATTATTGATGAAGAAAACATGCTCGGCTGTGAAGTTGAAATTCCGGTTGGATCAAGAAAAGATTTTACACTTTTTTCTGAAAGCCAGTCGAGAGTAATAATTTCCGTTTCAACCGGGAAACAAAATGAAATTGAAAACGTATTGAACTCCTGCCGTCAATCATTTAAGATGATCGGGAAAGTAAGAGGTCAAAAGCTTATATTTAAAAGTATGTTTGAAATAGAATTGAAAGAGCTTAGCGATATATATTACAAAACAATTCCCCGAATAATGGGCAGTGAAGAAAAAGCTTCTTGAAAAAATACATTCGTTAAAAATCTATTATTACTACAGGAAAGTTCTTGAAACACTTCATCTCTATCCTTCGTGGCATAAGTTTGTAAACTTCTCCAAACATTATTTCGGCGGATTGTATGACAGGCTCGACCGCCATCATGTTTTTCTTTTATCCGGTGGTTTAGCTTTTTCACTTTTTGTTTGTATCGTTCCTCTTACACTGATCATTTTCTGGCTGCTTGGTAAATTCCTGAATTCAGCCGAAGTCGAATCACAAATTATAACATTGATTGACACAATTATTCCTTACGATACTTACGCACAGTTCGTAAAAGAAATTATTTTTGACCGCGTTCACGAAGTAATTGAGTACAGGAATATTGCCGGGTTTGTCGGTATTATCGGTTTGTTTTTTGCAGCGAGCGGATTTGCAAGCAGTCTTAGAACTGTTCTAAATAAAGTATTCGGAACAGATCTCGACATAAATATTTTTCTCGGCAAGCTACGTGACTTTTTTGTAATCATTCTCGTTGTGCTTTCTTTTCTTTTTATGATGCTAGCTCTTCCTCTACTTGATTTTCTCAGGACTCTTGCAGAATCAACAGAGTACTTACAAATATTCAACCAGCCTATTTTCCAGAGGGCATTTACTGCTTTGTTTTCATTATTTATAATGTTTCTCATCTTTTCGGTTACATATAAATTTATGCCGATTATAAAGATCAGGAAAAGGTCTGTTTTGATCGGTGCATTATGGGCATCGCTGCTTTGGGTAACAGCAAAAATTTTATTCGGGTTGTACCTTACAAGCTTTACAACTTTCAGCAGGATATACGGCGCTTATGCTTTTGTTATTGTTGTGGCATTCTGGATTTATTATACTTCGGCTGTGTTTATCGTAGGAGCTGAAATAGGCAAGCTCTTCGATGAAAGAGTTGATGAAAGACAAAAACAAAAAGAAGAAGAACAACAGCAAATCCCTGAACCGCCTGTAGATTCAGAGGTTTAATTTGTTAACCTGAACCTGCCTGCGCGTAACCGCTTCGGCAAGGGCAGGCTTGTTTCAGGTTCTGGATTAATAAAAAATCAGAATGATCCCGAAATAATCCACCAGTGACGGACGGAATGACAATCTTCCTATTTATATAATAAAGGATTTTAAAAATGAATACGCACAAAATTCAATCAACCATAGTATTACTGTTATTAACTACATTAATTATTTCCTGTTCTGAAAAAAAAGAAACCGAGACAATTAATTACGGCAGCGATGAATGCAGCTATTGCACAATGCGGATATCTGATAATAAATATGCGGCAGAAATAATTACAAGCGACGGCAAAGTTTATAAGTTTGATTCGATTGAATGTTTAACTGGTTTTGCAATTGTAAAAAATTATATTGAAGATGAATCACAAAAATTTTATGTAAATGATTTTAAGAATCCCGGTAATTTTATCGATGCCAGGAAATCCTTCTTTGTCCATAATAAAAATTTCAGTAGCCCGATGGGATTGAATGTTCAGGCTTTCTCAACTGAAAATGAAAGAGATATGTTCGAAAAGAAAAACGGGGGAGATAAAATCAGTTGGGAAGATGTAATGAAACTTGCCCAGGAAATTAATGAGTGATAATTAAACCCTCACTTTTCATATGTTCAAAATGACCTTCTATAGTGAATTTCTAACCTTTTAATCTTATAAAAAATAATTTGACAAATAATAAAATTCTTAATATGTTTAATCAGATAAAAAAATCTGATTATAAAAATGACAGTAATTTTCTCTAAAAAGTGCGAATACGGGATGCAGGCGGTACTTTATTTAGCCTCACAGGAAAAGGGAGCATTAATTTCCGCAGATGTGTTTTCAAAAGTGCTGAAAATCCCCCGTGAGTTTATTTCAAAGATTTTACAAAACCTTAGAGAAAGCGGATTGATTTTTTCAACAAAAGGTAAAGCAGGAGGTTTCGGTTTGGCAAAAGAACCTTCAAGAATAAAATTAATTGATGTAGTCGCTGCAATAGATGGGCTCGACATTTTTAATAGCTGTGTGCTTGGTTTTCCGGAATGCTCGCCTGATCATCCTTGTCCTGTTCATATTACCTGGGGAATTTTGAGAACACAAACTTATGACATGCTTAACTCGGAAACAGTTGATAAGCTGAAAGCTGAAACTTTAAATAAGATAAGCAGCTTATAAAATTTTTTAATATTAAATCAGATAAGAAAGTCCGATATGAATGAAATAGAAAATATAATTGAAGAAGAAAAACAAGACGTTATGCTGAATCAGCCTGTCCGGCAGGCAGGTTGCCCGGAATCTGAAGGTACAGATTATGGAGTCACTTCGCTTCCCAGAATGACAAATGACCGGCAGAAAAAGAAAAAAATTATTCGTAACAAAGAAAAGGGAATTCAGAAAATTAGATTTTTTGTTCAGCTTCTTTTTACTTTGTTGTGCATCTGGATTGGAATTGAGTTTTACCAGTTCACACAATACTTAGAAACAAACGGTGCCGCAGCTTTTTCATCACGCCCTCCGGGAGTAGATGGATTTCTGCCAATCAGTTCATTGATGAGTTTCTGTTTGTTTTTTGTTACCGGAAATGTTCACGCTGCACATCCTGCAGGATTTTTCATCTTCTTTGCAATCGTTTTAGTCTCGCTGGTTTTCGGTAAAGCATTCTGCAGCTGGCTTTGCCCGGTTGGATTTTTATCCGAGCTGATCGGCGACTTCGGTAAAAAGTTTTTTAAGAAAAATATCAAGCTTCCGAAATTCCTCGATTATCCTTTACGCAGTCTTAAATATTTAATGCTTGGATTTTTATTCTATTCAGTTTTCTTTTTGATGAGCACCACTGCATTACAGGCTTTCCTCGACAGCCCGTATAATCTTGTTGCCGATGTAAAGATGTATTACTTCTTTGCTGACATCTCGAGATTCTCATTAATTGTTATCGGAATATTATTTCTTCTTTCAATTGTGCTTCGTGGATTCTGGTGCAGGTATCTTTGTCCTTACGGTGCGCTGCTTGGAATTTCTTCGCTGCTTAGTCCGAACAAAATAAAACGTAACCCTGTTAGCTGTATTGATTGCGGACTTTGCAATAAAGCATGTCCTTCATTTATAAAAGTTGATAAAGTAAAAACTGTTATCTCTGATGAATGCACAACCTGTCTTAGCTGTGTTGATGCCTGTCCGGTTGCAGATACTTTGCAGTTAGAGATAATCGGAACAAAGAAAAAAATAAATAAAAAGTTTGTTGCAATCGGGGTTGTTTCAATATTTATGCTTGTAACGGGCTATGGAATAATCACAGGCAACTGGCAGAATAAAATAACAAAAGAACAATACTTAATGATGTATGAAAATATGGATTCGTTCGGTCATCCTACAGGAACAGAAGCAATGAAAGATTTTAATGAGAAGGCATTGAAAAATGCTGATAAGAAAAAAGAAATTAATCAAAACAATCAATAAAAATTAAAGGAGTATGAAATGAAAAACGAAGTTGTTGCAGATTTAGCAAACCAGACATTAGCAGAAATAGTAACAGAAAATATCCGCTCGGCAATTGTGTTTGAAGAGTTCGGACTTGATTTCTGCTGTAAAGGTAAGAGACTGCTTTCAAAAGCTTGCGCAGATAAAAATGTTGAAGTTGAAAAAGTTGTGAATAGTCTTAATGAACTAAATACTAATAATGATTCAGTAAATGTTAATGATTGGGAATTAGATTTTCTTGCCGATTATATAATTAACAATCATCATCAGTATGTAAGAAGAATGATACCGGTGATTTCTTTGCACGCAGATAAAGTTGCAGCAGTACACGGACAAAATCATCCTGAAATGATTGAAATATCTGACTTGTTTTTGGCAGTTCGTGAAGAACTTGAGGGTCATATGATGAAAGAGGAGAGAATTCTTTTTCCATACATCAAGCAGCTTTATAATGCAAAGAAAAATAATGAGCAAATTGCCCCACCGCCGTTCGGTACAATTCAAAATCCAATCACTTTGATGGAAGCTGAGCACGAGAGTGCAGGCAATGCAATGTACAGCATAAGAGGGTTGAGCGAAAACTTTAAAGCACCTGCAGATGCGTGCAATACATTCAAAGCTCTTTATTCTGAATTAAAAGAATTTGAAGAAGATCTTCATAAACACATTCATCTAGAAAACAACATTCTTTTTCCTAAATCAATTGAATTAGAAACAGAGATGTTCTAATTTATTAATAATTGATAAAACAAAACGAAAATTAATGGAGAGAATACAATGAATTACAAAAAA
>Ga0210133_1000782_pt1 | contig 10095 bp, 10 predicted proteins | sample Joice_ThreeSqC_D_2_FD_184874 | JGI IMG/M metagenome (GOLD analysis project Ga0210133, IMG submission 184874) | Wetland microbial communities from San Francisco Bay, California, USA, that impact long-term carbon sequestration - Joice_ThreeSqC_D1... | ecosystem: Environmental > Aquatic > Marine >...
CGGACGTTCGTTCGAATGAACATGGGGGGCCTCCTTCGGGTGGTACCTGGGAGGTTCCCCGCTTTTCTTCCCTGACACACGACCTGTTACATCACCGGTCGCATCAAGAACTGTCGCTGGGTGCAGCGGCGGGTGATCATATGGGTGCGACCTGGGAGGGGGACCTCGGAGCGGGAGACATCATGCTTCCTCCCAATCTAGCGGTAGGCCAACGTAGTTCTCGGCGAGTGACTTCGCTGCGGCTGGCGAATGCGCGACGTACTCGAGCTGCGAGAGCTGAAGACGCTCACGGAAGGGATCCGTCCCGGGAAACCGATGCAGCATCGACGTCATCCACCAGGAGAAGTGTTCGGCGCGCCACACGCGTCTGAGGCATCTGCGCGAATAGCGTTCGAGCTCTGTACCGCTACCGTTCCGATAGTGGGCGTTGAGGGCCCGGGCCAGAACGAAGGCATCAGCGACCGCGAGGTTGAGCCCCTTGGCGCCAGTTGGGGGCACGATGTGCGCGGAATCGCCCAGTAGGTAGAGGCGCTGGTATTGCATCGGCTCGACGACAAAGCTGCGCATCCCCGTGATCGACTTTTCGAGGACCGAGCCGTCGTTGATGCGCCAACCATCGCCGCCATCGAGTCTCGTATGCAGTTCGCTCCAGATTCGGTCATCCGACCAGCTCGAGATGCTCTCGTCCGGGGTCACCTGGAGGTAGAGCCGGGTCACCTCCGGTGAGCGCATACTGAAGAGGGCAAAGCCGCGCTCGTGGTAGGCGTAGACGAGCTCGTCCTGCACCGGCGGCGCCTTGGCCAGGATACCGAGCCAAGCAAAGGGATAGCTGTGCTCGATGACCGAGAGCACGCCATTGGGGATCGCCTGTCTGGAAACGCCATGAAAGCCGTCGCAGCCTGCTACGAAATCGCACGTGAGCTCGTGTTCCGTGCCGTCTGCAAGGAACCGAATGCGCGGGCTTTCGCTGTCGAGGGCCCACAGTCCGATGGCTTCCACCAAGAAATGGATAGCGCCGCCTGTCGCAAGCCGCGCCTTGACCAGGTCTTTGACGACCTCCTGTTGTCCATACACGGTGATGGCTCTGCCGGTGAGCTCGCTGAATTCAATGTGATGCCTGCCGCTGCCGAAGCTCAGCTGAATCCCATGATGGAGCATACCCTCCCGTAGCATCCGTTCGCCGAGCCCGATTTCGTTGAGCAGATCCACAGTGCTTTGTTCGAGCACGCCGGCGCGAACACGCCGCTCGATGTGCTCGCGGGGGTGCTTTTCGAGAATCACCGATTCGATCCCCTCGCGTTGAAGCAGGTGCGCGAGCATGAGCCCGGCGGGACCGGCACCGATGATTCCCACTTGGGTTCGCATGGTCAGCCTCCGCCCTTTGCCGGTTGCTGGTCAATCTCCCTGAAGACGTCCGCTGCTGCGTGGAAGGCGCTATTCGCGGCAGGCACACCGCAATACACGGCGGTTTGTAACAGCACCTCCTTGATCTCTTCGCGGGTGACCCCGTTGTTGAGCGCCGAGCGCACGTGCAAACGGAATTCTTCGCCACGGTTCAGCGCGACCATCATGGCAAGGCACAAGAGACTTCGGGTTCTTCGGTCGAGCCCTGGCCGGCTCCAGATCTCGCCCCAGGCATAACGGGTCAGCAAGTCTTGGAACTCGCCGTTAAAGGCGGTGCGGTCCTGGATACTCTTCTCGACGAAGTCCTCGCCGTGAACCGCACGGCGCACCTTCATCCCCTGAGCCAGGCGTTCATGCTCGTCCATGTCGTTTCTCCTGGGCCGAAAGGAAGTCGACCACGCTGTGATTGAAGGCAGACTCCGCTTCGACGTTGCCCAGATGCGCGGTTCGGAGCTCGACGTGATTAGCGCCCGCGATCCGCTCCGCGAGCCAACGACCGTCCGACGGCGGCGTGGCCGAGTCGTGGGCGCCGGTGATCACCAAGGTCGGCACGCGAACGCTGGCCACGCTGTCGCGTAGATCGGCGTCACGGACCGCCGCACACCCGGCGACGTATCCTGCACAATCCATCGCCAGCAACATACTCCGCAACGGATCTACCCTCTCGGGCGCCTGCTCGCGAAAGCGAGCGGTGAACCAACGTGCGAGCACGGTCTCGACGACGGGCTCCATCCCGCTCCTTTCGACGGCCGCGATGCGCGCGTTCCAGCTATCAGTGGTGCCAATGCGGGCGGCCGTGTTGGACAGGACCAGCGACTTCATTCGCGCGGGCGCGTTGACACCCAGCCAAAGTCCGACCATGCCCCCGAGCGATAGGCCAACGAAATGCGCGTTCGTGGCCTCGATGGCATCAAACAACGAAAGCACATCGCGACCGAGGCACGCGATGTCTACGGGCGGCGTTGAAACCGAGGATGCTCCGTGCCCGCGCATATCGTAGCGAAGCACGCGGAAGGCGCGCGTGAGCGCTGCCATCTGGCCGCCCCACATCGCAAGCGAGGTGCCGAGCGAGTTTGCCAACACGAGCACAGGCGCTCGATCGGGACCGTCCAAACGAAAGTGAAGCGTGGCCCCCGGGACCTCGATGGTCTGGACGGCCTTCTTGCTGGCGTGTCGCGGCCGACACGAGGCCAACACACGGTCGACCCACTCGTCGGCGAGACCGAGGTACGTCGACGGATCGCAGAGCTGGTCGAGCTCCTCGGGCGACAATCGGCTCGTGACCTCGAGGTCATCGTCGAGCGCCCTTCGCAAGGGCTTCTTCTCTGCGCTCGCGCGCCGGCAGGCCTTCTCGACCGAGCTGTGCGCCGCGATCCTATCCATATGCCGGGCGAGCGCCAGCGCCACCGGCTCGGCCCAAACGATGCCACCTGTGGCATCCAGGTTGGCGCGCATGCGCTCGGCATCGACCTCGAGCCCTTCGCACACATCCACGGCGTGTTTGAGCGCGCCCGCGGTGAGCCGACAGATTTCGGGCAGGGTCTCCCATTCCGCATGCCAACCTCCGAGGCCGCGCTCGTGCTCCTGAGGCATGGCGGAAAGCAGCGTCGAGACCAAACTTGGAACTCGTGCGGCGGCGGACAAGATGGCAGCTGCGCCCACTGGGTTCTGCTTGTGGGGCATGGTGGAGGAGCCGCCACGACCTCGGGCACGGGGTTCGAAAGCCTCGGCGAGCTCGGCCTGCATGAGCAGCGAAACGTCGCGAGCTATCTTGCCCAGGCTGCCGGTGAGAAGCCCGAGCGCTGCGCCGGCTTCGGCGATGCAATCACGGTGCGCGTGCCAGGGCAGGTGCGGAACCGCTAGCCCCAGCTCAAGGCCGAGACCTGTCGCAACGGCAAGCCCTTGCGTTCCGAGCGCGGCCAGCGTGCCGACGGCGCCGCCGAATTGGATGACCAGAACCCGTGCACGCAGGGCGGTCATGCGCTCGCGCTGCCGTTCGACCGCGCTGAGCCACCCCACGGCCTTCAGTCCAAACGTGATCGGCGGGCCGGGTTGCAGCCACGTGCGGCCGAGCTGAACGGTATGTCGATGTCGTTCGGCGAGGTTCGCGAGCGCCGCGGACAATCGCTCAAGATCCGCATCGAGGAGGTCGAGCGCCGCGCGAAGCTGTAGAACCAACCCGGTGTCGATGGCGTCCTGGCTGGTGGCGCCCCAATGCACCCATCGGGCAGCCTCGGAATCTCGCTTGCCGACCAAATCTATCAGCATCCGGACAACTGGGATGGCCAAGTTGCCGGCGACCGCGGCGTCCTGCGAGAGAGCATCCATGTCGAAGAGATCCGCGCGGCACTCGGACGCGATGAGCTCCGCGGCTGTGCGAGGGATGATACCCAACACCGCCTCGGCGCGCGCGAGTGCTGCCTCGAAGTCGAGCAGCCTCTGAATACAGCCGCGATCGGAGAACACCAAGGCCATCGCGGGCGTGGTGAAGAGTCCGTCCAGCAAGCGGGTCCTTCCTTCAGTAGTCGAAGAAGGCGGTTTCATGAGGTCCTTGCAGGACAATGTCCCAGTGGAAGACATCGGGCTGGCCAGTCCGGCGTTTTGCAATCAAGGTGCTGCGCCTTGGCGCAGGAACGCGCCCAAGCACCAGATCCTCCTCGTTCGAGGGCTCGTCGGAAAAATAGAGGCGAGTCACCGCGTGGCGTAGGAGCCCACGCATGAATACGGAAACGAGAATGTGGGGCGCTTGCTTCGTTCCGTCCGGCGCGGGCACGCGACCCGGCTTCACTGTGGTGAAGCGGAAGACGCCGTCGTCGTCGCTGGGCACGCGGGCGAAGCCACGAAAGGCCGGCGCCCGGGACTTGTCCGTGAGGTCGTCCGGATGCGCGTACTTGCCGTTTGGGTCTGCCTGCCAAATCTCGATCAGAGCGTCGGTCACGGGCACACCGTCGCCGTCCAGTACGTGGCCCTCGACGACGATGGGGCGGCCAGCTGCATCCACATCGGTGACCTGATCGGTGAACAGCCGGCGTAGGCCGATGTGAAAGTAGGGACCAGCGGTTTGCGAGACCGTCGCCTGATGGGATGCGGCTGTGTCTTCATTCGCCATGGCTAAGGTTCTCCATGGGTGTCCAATTCCGCCCGCGTAGCACGATGTCGAAACGAAAGCCGAGGGCCCACTCCGGTCGGGTGGCCTCCCAGTCGAATCCGGCAATCAATCGATCCCGGGCGCGCTCGTCCGACACGCAATTGAAGATCGGATCGGTGGCGAGCAATGGATCGCCTGGAAAATACATCTGGGTGATGAGACGGGTGAGAAACGATGGACCGAAGAGCGAGAAGTGAATGTGCGAGGGCCGCCAGGCATTCGGGTGATTGCGCCATGGGTAGGCACCGGGCCGGATGGTGACGAAACGGTAGCGGCCCTCGTCGTCGGTCAAGGTGTGGCCGCAGCCGGTGAAATTGGGATCGAGTGGGGCGTCGTGGTTGTCATTGCCATGCAGATAGCGTCCGGCGGCGTTGGCCTGCCAGATCTCCACCAGCGTGCGACGCAACGGTCGGCCGTTCTCGTCAAGCACCCGGCCGACTACGACGATACGCTCGCCGATGGGCGCGCCGCCATGCTGGCGGGTAAGATCCTCGGCTCCCGGAACCACCCAGTCGGCGCCCGGCGAAAAGCCCGTGGTCTCCGAGAGCGTGTGCGGCAATTTGACGAGCGGTTGGGTTGGTGCCCGCTTCAGAGTCGCCTTGTAGGGCAGGTGCAGGTAGCCAGGCTGGGTGCCGGGCCCAGGGCGTCGATAGATTTCCTCATCCGTCACGATCACACCCTTTCCAAGACCACCGCGATACCTTGTCCGACGCCAATGCACATGGTGCACAAGGCGTAGCGTGCGCCGCTGCGTTGCAGCTCGCAGGTGGCGGTGGTGGCCAGTCGTGCACCGCTGGCGCCGAGAGGATGGCCGAGCGCGATGGCACCGCCGTTCGGATTCACGTGCGAGGCATCGTCGGGGATGCCGAGCTCGCGCAACACCGCGAGGGCCTGGGCAGCAAAAGCCTCGTTCAGCTCGATGATGTCGATTTGGGCGAGCGAAAGACCCGCCAACGCGAGCACTTTGCGGGTTGCCGGCACCGGGCCGATACCCATGATTCGCGGCGGGACGCCGGCCACCGCGCTGGCGACCACCCGAGCACGCGGCACGAGCCCGAAATGTTTGGCCGCAGGCTCGGATGCCAGCACCAGCGCCGAGGCGCCGTCGTTGAGCCCCGATGCATTGCCGGCCGTGACCGTACCGTTCTGGCTGACGATGGGCCGAAGCTTGGCGAGGGCGTCGAGGTTGGTGTCGGGGCGTGGATGCTCGTCCCGGTCGACCAGCACGCTGCCGCTTTTGTGGGGCACGCTGACCGGCACAATCTCATCGGCCAGCCGCCGCTCTAAGGTGGCGGCGGCCGCGCGACGCTGGCTTCGGCAGGCAAAGGCGTCCTGATCGGCGCGGGAAATCTTGCGCTCACGGGCCAGATTCTCGGCGGTGTCGGCCATGGCATCGACGCCGAATTGCGCCTGGATGCGGGGGTTGACGAAGCGCCAACCCAAGGTCGTGTCCGCGAGTTCCAGGGTGCGCGAGAACGCAGCATCGGGCTTGGGCATGACGTAAGGGGCCCGCGACATGCTCTCTACCCCGCCCGCCAGCACGAGCGACGCCTCGCCCGCCCTGATGGCTCGGGACGCCAGGCTCACCGCTTCGAGGCTCGATCCGCATAACCGGTTCACCGTGACACCTGGAACCGATTCGGGAAGGCCGGCCAAGAGCGCAGCCATGCGCCCCACGTTGCGGTTGTCCTCGCCGGCCTGATTGGCGCAACCGTAGATCACGTCGTCGAGCGCGGACCAATCCACCTTGACGTTGCGCTCGATGAGCGCGCGGATGGGAAGGGCGGCGAGGTCGTCCGTGCGAACGGTGGACAGCGATTCCCCGTAGCGCCCGAAAGGCGTTCGAACGGCGTCGCAGATGAAGGCGTGCTGCATGTTCAAGCCGTGGCAAGATGAAGTGGCGCGGCGGTTAGCTGCGAAAGCGTTTCCAAAGAAAGGCCTTCCACCATTTCGATGACCGAGAGCCCCCGGGGGGTGACATCGATAATTGCGATATCCGTGTAGATTCGCTTCACACAGGCGATCCCCGTGAGCGGATACGTGCAGCGCTGGACGATCTTGCTCTCTCCCGTCTTGGTGGTGTGCTCCATCATGACGTAGATGTGGCGCGCGCCAATAGCCAGATCCATCGCCCCGCCTACCGCGGGCACCGCATCGGGAGCCCCGGTATGCCAATTCGCCAAGTCGCCTTGTGCGGACACTTGAAAAGCGCCCAGCACGCATACGTCGAGTCGACCACCGCGCATCATGGCGAAGGAGTCTCCGTGGTGGAAGAACGCTCCGCCGGTCCGCATGGTGACCGGCTGCTTCCCCGCGTTGATGAGCTCTGGATCTTCCTCCCCGGGGGCCGGGGCAGGACCCATGCCAAGGATGCCATTCTCACTGTGCAGGATGATCTCGCGGTCCAGCGGCAAGAAGTTGGCCACTAGGGTCGGCAAGCCGATGCCAAGATTCACGTACATCCCTTCCCGGATGTCCGCGGCCACGCGCGCGGCCATCTGTTCACGGGTGCGACGCCTGAAACGCATGGCTCAGGCGGCGGTGGCCGCTCCTCCGACTTGCACCAGGCGATGCACGAAGATACCGGGCGTGATCACCACTTCCGGATCGAGCGCACCGAGCTCGACGATCTCTCCGACCTGCGCGATGGTGCGGCTCGCGGCCGTGGCCATGATGGGTCCGAAGTTCCGTGCCGCCTTTCGGTAGATCAGATTTCCCCAGCGGTCGCCTCGGTGAGCCTTGATGAGGGCGACGTCGGCATGGAGTGGAAACTCGAGCACGTAGTTGCGCCCGTCGATGTTGCGGGTTTCTTTCCTCTCGGCAAGCAGCGTGCCGTAGCCGGTGGGCGTGTAGAACGCCCCGAAACCCGCGCCGGCCGCCTCGATCCTCGCCGCCAAATTCCCCTGTGGCACGAGCTCGAGCTCGACCTTGCCGGCCCGGTAGAGTCCGTCGAACACGTAGGAATCAGACTGGCGTGGAAACGAGCAGACCATCTTGCGCACCCGCCCCGCCTTCAGCAGCGCGGCCAGGCCGGTTTCGCCGTTACCAGCGTTATTGCTCACCACCGTGAGATCCCGAGCTCCCTGCGCGATCAGGGCATCGATGAGCTCACACGGGAGGCCGGCCGTTCCGAAACCGCCGATCATGACCGTCGCGCCGTCGCTGATGTCCGAGACGGCCGCTTCGACCGATGAAACAGTCTTGTCGATCACGATTTCTCCATGCCCGTGACCTGCGCGATCAGGAGCCCCTCTGGGCTGTTCTGGTCCGCGCGCCCACCATCGTCAAGGGCGATTATCATAATCCTTGTTCGATTATCGCCCAATGGTAAAATGGCCGAGATGACGACGGCCAAGAGGGCGACCAAGAGAACGAAAGCCTCAGTGGAAGCGCGCACGCGACCGGTGGCGGACCAAGTGCCCGAACCTTTGGCGGGACCTGGGCGCACGGGCGACGTCAACTTCATGACCTCGCTTGCCCGAGGGCTGGCGGTGATACGCGCGTTCTCGGAGCGAGGGCGACGATACACGATCGCCGACGTGAGCCGCACTGTGGCCTTCCCGCGCGCCGCCGTAAGACGGTGCCTGTACACCCTCGAACAGCTTGGTTATGTGGGCTCCGACGAGCAGGGCTTCTTCCTGCGACCGAAAATCCTAGCCCTGGGCTACGCCTACCTTTCATCGGACCGTCTCGCGTCGTCGGCCCAGCCGCTGCTCGAACGGGTCTGTGCGCTCGTCCAAGAAGCCTGTTCCCTGGCCACGCTGGATGGCGACGAGATCGTGTACGTTGCCCGGGCGACCACGGGCAAGCGAATCATGTCCATCGACATTTCGGTGGGAACGCGCCTTCCGGCGTACTGCACGTCCATGGGGCGCGTGCTGTTGGCCCATCTTCCGCCCGTCGAGCTCGAGGCCTTCTTGGGGCGAGCCGAGCTACGCACACTTACCGATCGCACGGTTAACTCCCGGGAAAAGCTTGAACAGATCCTGACTGGCGTCCGCAGCAGCAACCACTGCATCGTCGACCAGGAGCTCGAGATCGGCCTGCGCTCGATCGCCGTGCCTGTGCGTGACTCTACTGGCAGGGTCCTTGCGGCCATGAACGTCGGCACACAAGCCGCTCGTTTCGGCCTTCGCGAGATGGAGTCCAAGCTCTTGCCACCGCTGCGTTCGGCGGCCCAGGAACTCGCCGTCATGCTGCCATGACACGCTAGCCGGCGAATGAACCTGCCCCATCAAGAGCGAAACGCCGACGGTGACGATTGCGGCCAGCGCGAACAGGACGTAGAGCTCGAGGGAGCTATCGTCCAACAGCGCCACCATGCCCATCGCAACCACGAAGAATGCTGGCAGGGTGTAGCGTTTGGCCTGCATTTATCGCGTCGCGCTCGGGCTGAGCGAAGTCGCCAGCGCCGAGTTCGAAAACACCGGCCCAATGATCGCGACGACGTTCGCGGCATTGAGGTCGTTGATTGCCAGCTCCACCGCCTTCTTGTCCTCGCTTCCTAGCGCCGAGAACTTTCGCGTGAGCGAGGCAATGAGTCCCACCTGAATCGTCTCACCCTAGCTGCCGTGCGCACCCGCTGCCGGTCGAGTCCCTCCATTGGGGGACTTCCGGCAATCGACCAAAGATGAGCCCAGAAGGGCGCATACAACGAAGCACCCGATTCTTTTCAAAGCAATCATCACGGCTTCTCCCCTCAGAATGGGTACGCTTGCCCCGGCTCCTCGATCGTAATCCATCGCAGCTCGGTGAACTCATCAATCGCCGCGCGGCCGCCGAAACGCCCGTAGCCGCTTCCCTTGGTCCCGCCAAAGGGCATCTGCGCCTCGTCGTGTACGGTCGGTCCGTTGATGTGACAGATTCCCGACTGCACCCGCTTGGCGACCTCCAACGCGCGCAGCACGTTTCCGCCGAACACGGACGCCGACAATCCGTACTCGGAGGCGTTCGCGACGCGCACGGCTTCGTCGACGCCTTTGACGCGAACGACGCACAACACGGGACCGAACGACTCTTCACCGTAGAGCCGCATCTCGGGCGTCACATTGTCGAGCACGGTCGCGGTCATCACGGTGCCCGTCCGGGCGCCGCCGGCCACGAGCGTTGCGCCCGCGCCAACCGCCTGCTTGATCATCCCTTCGACACGCTCGGCAGCCTCGACGCCGACCATCGACCCCAGCACGACGTGCCCGCTCGGATCCCCGGCGGGCAACGACGATGCCTTGGCGGCCAGCTTCCTGACGAAGGCGTCGGCGACCGTCTCGTCGACGATCGCGAGCTCTGTCGACATGCAGATCTGTCCCTGGTTGGCGTAGGCGCCGAACGCGGCCGCGTTGACCGCGCCGTCCAGGTCGGCGTCGTCGAGCACGATGAGCGGCGCCTTGCCGCCCAGCTCGAGCAAGACGGGTTTCAGGTATTGCGCGGCCTTCTGCGCGATGAGCTTGCCGACCTTGGTCGAGCCCGTGAAGTTCACCCGTCTCACCGCGGGGTGCGCGATCAACGCCTCCACGATTGCGGCAGCGTCGGCGGGCGCGTTGGTA
>Ga0210133_1000783_pt1 | contig 10060 bp, 11 predicted proteins | sample Joice_ThreeSqC_D_2_FD_184874 | JGI IMG/M metagenome (GOLD analysis project Ga0210133, IMG submission 184874) | Wetland microbial communities from San Francisco Bay, California, USA, that impact long-term carbon sequestration - Joice_ThreeSqC_D1... | ecosystem: Environmental > Aquatic > Marine >...
TGAAGATTTTGAAACGATCCATCTGAAATTGGATGCTATTAAAGGATTAGCCTGGTCCTGGGATAACAAATCTCTGGCATTTGTAGGACAAACAGGGCGCCAATCCGATATTTATATTTATGATATAGAATCCGGAGAGTTAACAAATATTACTAACGATATTTTCAGCGATTCAGATCCGATATGGACTCATAACAACAAGAGAATTTATTTCGCTTCGGACCGGGGCGACTATTTAAATAAAGATTCGGTACCTGATGATTTTAAAATTTATAACTTTGATTATAAACAAAGTGATATTTACTCATTTGATATTACTTCTAAGGAAATAAAAAAAATAACCGATTTGCCAAACAGCACTCAATCGAATCCTTTAGTAAATGAAGACGACTCGGAGATTTTGTTCATCTCGGATATAAACGGGATAAAAAATATATATAAAAAAAGAGTTGTTTTTGCTGCGGATGATATGAACATAAGTGATGTTAAAAGCATTGAAGCCATCCCTGTTACTAATTCACAAAGCGGGATTTCTCAAATTTCCGTCACACAGGACGGTAAAAAAATGGCATTCAGTACCTTGTACAAATCGTCATTCAATATTTTTCTTTTAAATAATCCTTTTGAATCTGAGCTAAAAAACAAAACACTACCGCTCACAAAGTACCAGCAGAAAAAATTTAATATATCCGGTGAAGATGAAATATCAACTAATGAAAACGGGAATCAGGAATCAGATCAGGATTCTTCTTACATTAACACTTCACCGTTCTTTACCGGCAATATTCTTGATTCAACAAGTGTGTACGGAGACTCTATCCATGTTGATTACGGTAATTACATTTTTGGTGGTGGTGATGAAATCAAAAAACAGAAAAAAGATACCACTGATTTAGTTTTCGACCTCAAAGATAATCTTGACAATGAGGGAAACTATGTTGTAAATAAATATAAGGTAAACTTTGGCTCCGATATCATATATGCTAATGCCGGCTACAGTACGTTATATGGCTTTATTGGAACTACCATAATAAGTTATAGCGATGTTCTTGGTAATCACAGGTTGATAGGGCTATTGGGATTACAAATCGATCTTAAAAACAGTGATTATGGGTTAGCCTATTACTACCTAGCAAAAAGAATTAATTGGGGAATACAAGGATTTCACACAGCAAGGTTTCTTAGATTATTGAGAGGTAATTTTGCAAATTTATACAGGTTCAGGAATTTTGGATTAATTGGCTCTGCCAGTTATCCCCTCGATAAGTTTAATAGACTCGATATGGGTTTGAGCTGGCTTTATGTTAAGAACGAAAATCTTGATGATATTAGTGAGCCTACCGATGATGTGGATTTTGTTGTTCCATCGGTTAGTTATATTCATGATAACGTTTTATGGGGTTACACCGCACCGATAGAAGGTACACGTTACAGGTTCGATGTTTTGGGAAATGTAGGTATTGATGATCCCGGTGGCAGGTTTATTTCTGTTCTCGCAGACTATAGAACTTATTTGAGATTCTTTTACGATCATTCACTTGCTATAAGATTTTCAGGTGGGGTCTCCTACGGCGGAAGACCACAAAGATTTTTTATAGGTGGAGTTGATAACTGGATAAACCGGTCTTATTCAACAACCGAAGTGCCTATTGAATCGGCTGCCGATTTCGTTTTCCTTACGGCAGCTTTGCCTCTAAGAGGTTTTGATTATGCCGAACAGATAGGAACCAAATTCGCACTTGTAAATTTAGAACTAAGATTTCCTTTGATTCGTTATCTGGTAACCGGGGGAATTCCACTTTTGTTTAGCAACATACAAGGCGCGTTATTCCTGGATGCCGGAACTGCCTGGAATAAGAATTCAGAATTAAGATTCTTTAACAAAAATGAATCGAATCATCTCATAACTGATGATTTACTAATTGGTACGGGCGTTGGTGCAAGGGTCTTTTTTCTTTACTTTTTGCTGAAGTTTGATGTTGCGTGGGCTTACGATATCGAGGGTTTTACACGACCTAAATTCTATTTCTCTCTTGGTGCGGATTTTTAATCTGAATTATCAAATTCATAACAAAGCCCGTTATATCCTTATATGACGGGCTTTTAATTAAACCAAAAATTCAGAACTTCACTCGGTGGGTTTTTTTGTAACTTCCTTTTTTTCTGCAGCAGGTTTTTTTTCAGCGGGGGTATCATTCGTTTTCGATTTGCCGGGCGATACGGATGAATTTTTATAGTCTGTCTGATAAAATCCTTTCCCTTTGAAAATAGGGCCGGAACCTGTTCCGATTAACCTTTCTACACTGCCGCCGCATTTTGGACAAACTAAAACCGGGTCGGCATTCATAGAATGGAAGACTTCAAACCCGTGCTTACAGCTTTTACATCTATAATCATATGTTGGCATAATTACCTTTTAATTAATAACGAGCTAAAAACTAATGAAATAATCTCAATATTTCCATAAATTTGATTCGGCGTATTTAATTTGGATTCAGACTTAGTGAAATATTAATCTCCTTAAAAATTTAATGAAATAATCATTGAGAACAGCATTTAAAATCTTTATCTGTACGGGGATAATATTTCTGAACGGTTGTTTAGAATATATTCAGCAGGCTACTCTTTATCCCGACGGATCGGGGAAAATGCATATCGATTACTGGATGAAGCTGCCCGATGAAGAAAGCAGAAACGTCGCAAATAAAATTGGTATTTTTAACCCGGATTCTATTCTCAGTGAATTTAGTTCAGACTATAGCATGGTTGAAAATGTAGAGGTTTATACGGATTCGACCGATAGTACGACTCATGGAATTGTTGATTTTACATTTGAAAGAATAGATTCGCTCAATAATACAAAAGCATTTTCAGATGCAAATTTTTCTTTTAGGAAGAGTTCATCCGGTGAGGTGGAGTTTAGCCAGTTTATTCCACCGTTGGCAACTGGTTTTGGTATTGATGCTACAAAATATCATGTTGTGTACAAATATCTTTTCTCCGGTTCAGTGGTTAACCATAATGCAAACCAGGAGAAAGATAAAACACTAATCTGGAATTATACGCTTGCAGAAATCGGTGGCGGAAAAACAATCTCCGTAACTTTTAGACCTTACAAGCTTAAGGAAACTCCGGATTGGATTTATATGCTTACAGGTACTGTTCTGGCTATTGTAATATTCTTTCTGTTAAGGAAAAAGAAAGATTAAAAAAGCGAATATTCAAGGACAATGTGAACCTTAATTAAGCTGGAATAATTGACTAATCACAATGTTTTGTCTATATTTCACGATTATTTTTTAATGAAATTGAGCCGGATTTAAGGCTGTATGGCTGATAATGATTATATGATTTTCTCAGGAAGTGCCAATTTTCCTCTCGCAAAGAAAATTGCCGCCGGAGTTGGTAAGAATTTAGGATCAGTTGAGTTGAAAAGGTTCAGCGACGGGGAGATATGGGCAAAGTATACCGAAAATATACGCGGACATGAAGTATTTATTATTCAGTCAACTAATCCTCCCGCTGAAAATATTATGGAATTGCTGATATTAATTGATGCAGCAAAAAGAGCATCTGCTAAAAGGATAACAGCGGTAATTCCATATTTTGGCTATGCACGGCAAGATAGAAAAGATCAGCCGCGTGTATCTATAACAGCAAAATTATTGGCAAACTTAATTACTGTTGCAGGTGCCGACCGCGTAATGACTATGGATTTGCACACTCCGCAGATTCAAGGTTTTTTTGATATTCCGTTCGATCACCTTTACGGATCGTCTATTTTTCGTGATCAATTTGATCATTTTAAAAATGATCTCGTTATTGTCTCTCCAGATGTCGGTGGAATCAGAATGGCGAGATCTTACGCCAAACTGTTGAATTGCAGTCTTGTTGTAATAGATAAAAGACGTCCTAAACAAAATTTTTCTGAAGTTGTGAATATTATCGGTGATGTAAACGATAAAGATGTTTTACTTGTTGATGATTTAATTGATACCGCCGGTACTTTTTCTGGGGCTATCAAAGCCTTGAAAGAAAAGGGTGCGAAAGATATCTACGGTGCTGTTACACATGGAATACTTTCCGGCAAAGCAATAAGCAGGTTAGAGAATTCTGAATTAACAAGATTATTTATTACAGACTCGATCGATAGTAAAGAAAAAATTAGTACAGATAAAATAAAAATTATTTCAGCTGCGGAACTTTTTGCCGAAGCAATTCAAAGAACTTATAATAACGAATCAATTAGTTCACTTTTTAACATAGACAAAGGATAACATACACGTGGAGATGAAATGGAAAAATTAGTATTAGAAGCAAACGAAAGAAAAGAAATAACAAAACAATACACTAAAACTCTAAGAAGACAAAAAAGAATTCCCGGAGTCTTTTACTTAAAACAAAATAATCCTATTGCTATTGATGTTTTGGGTCGTGCAATTCAACCCTTGGTTTTTACGTCAAAAACTCATCTTATTTCTCTAAAAATTGATGGACGTGAGGATCAGGAATGTATAATGAAAGACGTACAATTTGATCCCGTAACCGATGAAATAATTCATTTTGATTTAATCGGTATTACCCGCGGAGAAAAAATTGAAATTGAAGTTCCTGTACAGTTGATAGGAAGTGCTGCCGGTATAAAAGAAGGTGGTCTGCTTCAGCACAGTCTGCATAAATTAGACATCGAATGTTTCCCCAAAGATATGCCCGAGCGGTTAGAAATTAACATAACCGACTTGAAAATCGGGGACGCAATTCACGTTAAAGATTTGAATTTTGAAAACATCACCATATTAAATCTTGAAGATGCAATAGTTGTATCTGTTGTTCATCCTAAGGTTGAAAAAGAACCGGTTACGGCTGAAGAGGGCATTCTGGAAGGTGAAGAGGAAATTAAAGAACCCGAAGTAATAGGTAAAGGAAAAGCCGCTGCTGAAGACGAGGATAAAGACTAACACATATATAGCGTGCGTGCAATATTTAGTTTTGGAAATCCCGGTGTTCGTTACCAGCATACAAGGCACAACGCCGGATTTTTAATGCTGGATTCATTTGCTGAAAAAAAATCAATTGGATTCAAACCTGCAAAGGGTGATTACTTTTATGCAAAGGGAGAAGTAAACCAAATACCATATTATCTAATAAAACCTACTACATTTGTGAATAAATCCGGATTAGCAGCCATACAATTTTTGGAAGAATTTAAAATCGATTTAAATGATTTTCTCGTTCTTTGCGATGATGTTAATATCCGGAACGGAGAATTAAGAATTAGAAAATATGGTGGAGATGGCGGACACAATGGACTTGCTTCACTTATTTATCATTTAAACTCGGACCAATTCCCAAGGATCAGAATTGGTGTCGGTTACAATAATAGCGATGAAGATTTAGCTGATTATGTTTTAAGCGACTTTTCGAAAGAGCAATTCGAGACTCTTTCACAAACATTTAAGACGTCTGATTTTTTATTGAACGAATTTCTTACCGGAGGTTTAAAAGCAATGCTGAATGCTAATAGTAAAATTTCTAATGATAGTTCAGCTTCTAACAACAATTAAATATTTATAAGAAGATAACAGGAGTTCAAATGAATTCACTTTTATACGTTGTATTATTTTTAGGTGTGCTGGGATTAATATACACATACTGGAAATCCGCCTGGATACAAAAACAAGATGCAGGCACTGATAAAATGAAAAAAATTGCGGGGCATATATCAGAAGGCGCTATGGCGTTTCTTAAATCCGAGTACAGAATATTAGCTGTTTTTGTTCTGTGTGTAGCAATTCTTCTCGGCGTCTCTGCAAATAGTGAAGACTCATCGCCTATGATAGCTGTTTCATTTATTGTGGGTGCTCTTTGTTCCGCACTTGCAGGCTTCATAGGGATGAGAGTAGCTACCAAAGCAAATGTAAGAACAACTAATGCCGCACGAGCCAGTCTGGGCAGAGCGTTAGAAATTGCGTTTGCCGGTGGTTCTGTAATGGGTATGGGCGTAGTTGGTTTAGGTGTTATTGGATTAGCAGGTTTGTTTCTTCTTTATGCTGATATTTTTGGTGTTAGCCAGGTAACCGATTTGAACAGGGTAATAACAATAATAACAGGTTTTTCATTCGGCGCTTCTTCAATAGCATTATTTGCACGTGTTGGCGGTGGCATCTATACCAAAGCTGCTGACGTTGGAGCCGATTTAGTTGGAAAAGTTGAAGCCGGAATCCCGGAAGATCATCCATTAAACCCTGCAACTATTGCCGATAATGTAGGCGATAATGTTGGTGATGTTGCCGGTATGGGTGCCGATCTTTTTGAGTCGTACGTTGGTTCGATTGTAGGAACAATGGTTCTTGGAGCATCATTTTTCGGCATTGCAGAATTTGCAGATAAATTTAATGGATTAGGTGCGGTGCTTCTTCCTTTGATGATCGCCGGTACGGGAATTTTTATGTCGATACTTGGGACATTTTTCGTTAAGGTAAAAGAAGGCGGCAATCCTCAAAAGGCATTGAATACCGGTGAATTTATTTCTTCTCTTTTAACTATTGTCGCAATTTATTTTATCATAAATTACTTGCTTCCAGCGGAGTGGATTTATAAAGATATGCTCTATGGAGAAACGTATACTATTACTTCGTTGAATATTTTCTTTGCTACGGTAATTGGTCTTATCGCCGGCGTTCTAATCGGACTAATAACAGAATACTTCACCGGAACAGATAAACGACCGGTTCTATCCATAGCAAAACAATCGGTAACAGGTGCAGCAACCAATATTATTGCCGGATTAGGAACAGGTATGATTTCAACTGCACTTCCGATATTAGTTTTAGCCATAACGATTATTCTTGCATTTCATCTTGGCGGATTATACGGAATTGCAATTGCAGCAGTCGGTATGCTTTCCAATACCGGTATTCAATTAGCTGTAGATGCTTACGGACCAATTTCCGATAATGCCGGAGGCATTGCTGAAATGTCCGATCTTCCGAAGGATGTTCGTAGTAAAACCGATAAGCTCGATGCGGTAGGAAATACTACTGCAGCAATCGGAAAGGGATTTGCAATCGGATCAGCCGCTTTAACGGCATTAGCTTTATTCGGTGCATTTATGACAGCAGCTAATATTACATCCATCGATATTTCCAAAGCCACAGTTATGGCGGGACTTTTCATTGGAGCGATGCTTCCTTACTTATTTTCTGCAATGGCGATGAGTGCTGTTGGAAAAGCAGCAATGTCTATGATCCAGGAAGTAAGAAGACAATTTGAATCTATTCCTGCATTAAAATCTGCACTAAATGTGATGAAAAAAAATGGGAATAAGGATAGATCAGAATGGTCAGATGATGACAAGAAAACTTTTGATGCGGCTGATGGTACAGCTGAATATGGTAAATGTGTCGAGATTTCTACAAAAGCTGCAATTCGCAAAATGGTAGTGCCCGGGTTACTTGCCGTTCTCTCACCCGTAGTAATGGGCTATTTAGGAGGTGCGGAAATGCTTGGGGGTTTACTCGCGGGTGTAACAGCTTCCGGTGTTTTGATGGCAATATTCCAGTCCAATGCCGGTGGCGCCTGGGATAATGCAAAAAAGATGATTGAAGAAGGAATTGTAATTGATAACATAAAATATGGTAAAGGTTCTGAACCTCACAAAGCTGCCGTTGTCGGCGATACTGTCGGCGATCCGTTTAAGGATACATCCGGTCCATCGCTGAATATTTTAATAAAATTAATGTCTGTTGTTTCACTTGTAATTGCGCCATTAATTAAATAATTTTGACATCTAATTTTATAAATATTATAACCCTGCTCATATTTTTAGATATGGGCTATAAAGCCATAGGGAGGTGTTAAACACCAAATGACAGATCGAACTTACGAGAGCGCAGTTCTCTTAAATGCTGCATTAGAGGATGAACAAATTCAATCCCTTATTTCCAGAATAAAAGAATTAATTACAACCAACGGCGGTGAAATAGACGAGGTTGAAGATTGGGGAAGAAAGAGACTGGCGTATATGGTAAACAAGAATAAAATTGGTTACTACGCCATTTTCAGATTCAATGCCCCGCCTGATTTAATATCCAAACTCGAAAGATTTTATAAGCTGGATGAAAGTGTTCTGAGGTATCTTACCATAAAGCTTTCAAAAGGTGCGTTGGAACAGATGGAAATAAATAAAGTAAATTCTTCAGCCGAAGCCGTTGAACCGGAAGTGGAACCCACACTTGCTAAAGCCGAAGTTAAAGAAGATAAAGAGATCGAAACCGAGCAAAATTCTTAAATTATGATTGTTATGGAGGTATAAACTATGGCTGAACTGAAAATGCCGGAAATTAATTTTGTTGTTGTTGCAGGAAATCTTACAAAGGATCCAGTTTTCAGACAAACTACAAACCAGACTCCGGTTGTGAATTTCTCATTAGCGTCAAACAGAAGATACAAGGATAGCTCGAACCAGTGGCAGGAAGATGTATGTTACGTTGGAATTGTTGCATGGAACAAGCTTGCAGAAAGTTGCAGGGATAGATTGAGAAAAGGTTCTGCTGTTTTGGTTGATGGAGAACTTCAAAGCCGAAGCTGGAAAACAGATGATGGTCATAACAGAAGCATCGTAGAAATTAAAGCCCGGAGAATCCAGTTTTTAAATAGGCGGGCATTAAATAACGGTAATGATAACGATATTGTTGAAGATACAGATGATGTTTCCGAAAAAGAATTTGATCACAAAAATGGTAACGATACTACAGAAAATAATAACACTGTAGATTACACAGAGGATTCATTCGATAAGTTTTTATCGAGCGAAGAATCCGATTTAATTAAGGATTAATTTGAGAGTCTGATTATGATGAATAATAAAGTAAAAAAAGTTTGCAGGTTTACACAGGATAAAGTTAAGTACATAGACTATAAAGATGTAAAAATGCTGCAAAGATATATTACCGAACAAGGGAAGATAATTCCCAAAAGAATAACAGGTACGAGTTCGAGGTACCAAAGGGAACTGGCTATCGCTATTAAGCGTGCCAGACATTTGGCTCTTCTACCCTACGTTTCCGATACAGTTAGATAAAAGGAGATTATTAAAATAAAATGAAAGTAATCTTAAGAAAAAATTTTGAAGCACTTGGACAAATAGGCGATGTTGTTGATGTTAAAAAAGGCTATGCCTTAAATTATTTGATTCCGCGTAAAATCGTTTATTCTGCACAAACCGGTAACTTAAAAGCATTAGAAGAAGAAAAGAAAAACATTTCAAGAAAATCAGAGCAGGAATTACATGCCGCTGAAGGAGTTTCTGTAGAACTTGAAAAGGTTTCCGTAACAATTCCCGTACAGGTTGGTGAAGAAGATAAGATATTCGGTTCAGTAACAACACAGATGATTGCCGATGCTTTGAAAGAAAAAGGTTTTGAAGTCGATAAAAGAAAAATCGAAATCGAAGAGCAAATTAAAACACTTGGTATTTATTCTGTAAGTGTAAAACTTCATACAAGTGTTAGCGCTAAGATTAAAGTTTGGGTTGTACGCGAGTAGAGCTGTTAAATATTTGATATAAAAAAGGGAAGCAATTTTGTTGCTTCCCTTTTTTATTGAAATTAAAAAACTTTAATGTACCCTGATCTCTCCGTTATTTACCATTTTAGCAATATGAGAAGTTCCGTTTTTAGCAATATTTCTTATTTCGCTTGTAGAGAGCTTTAGCGTAACAAACTTGTTTAGTTCCTGGATCCAAATTCTCTTCTTTTGAAGATTTGGCAGGAACCTTCTTTTTGATTTATTATGTGCATGGGAGATGCTGCTCCCACTAATTGGACCTATACCCGTTACCTGACATCTTCTGGACATTAAAAACTCCTGAAAATCGCTTCATATTAAATTATTGAGCCACAAATATAAGCAATAATCAATTTAAAAATCCAAAATTAATGCCTCTTACTTCAATAATAATTTTTTAGGTTTGAACACCGTAATTTCTGAAATGATTAAAAAAAATAGGTGGTTTTCTAACCTTGGAGCGAGATTATTTAAGATTTCCAAATTATATGAA
>Ga0210133_1000785_pt1 | contig 10045 bp, 7 predicted proteins | sample Joice_ThreeSqC_D_2_FD_184874 | JGI IMG/M metagenome (GOLD analysis project Ga0210133, IMG submission 184874) | Wetland microbial communities from San Francisco Bay, California, USA, that impact long-term carbon sequestration - Joice_ThreeSqC_D1... | ecosystem: Environmental > Aquatic > Marine >...
GCACCCTGGTAATTTCCCGCTTTAAGAAGGCTGTTGCCTTCGTTGTATAATTTACCTGCATCCGGATTCATATCCTGAGCTACAACACAGCTAAATGATATTAACATAAACAATATCATTAAGCCCGGTTTGAGTTTGGTCATAAGTATCTTCCTCTTTTAGTGTAATGAAAATTGCCGAGTGCGGAAGACGGGACTTGAACCCGTACGCCAATTAAGGCACTACCCCCTCAAGATAGCGTGTATACCAAATTTCACCACTTCCGCAAATACAGGGCACAAAATATTCAAGCAATGGCTTAAAATCAACACTTTACAGGGGGTATTTTAAATCATTTAAAATAAAATTGGCAATTAGTCCTGTTTTTTGTGCATCCGGTCTTTCATCAGGCTTTTGGCAAGTTCTTCTCTGAATCGTTTTTCGAACACAACAAATTTTGCAATTTGTTTTGTAGTAAGAATATCAGTTAAAGATTTCACAAAATCTACACGTTTCTGTTCTATTTTCAAACGAATTTCAATTACCTCTTTAATAAGCGGTTTCAGCTCTTCATTCTTAGGATTTTTGTCATCTGAAATCATGTTGTCAATCTTATCAAGTAATTCATCCACATTTTTCATCAAACCATCAATTGAAGATTCAGTTTCAGCTCGTCTGGCAAAAAATCGAAGCGTTGTTTCTTCATCCATTTGAAGAGTTTCAATAAGTTTTATTTTTTCCAATTGGAATATTTTTTCTCTCATTTTATGAGGCGGTGGTCCATCCTCAAATTGAGCAAATGATTGTATAGGCAAAAACGCAAGAAAGAAAAGTATGTAAATAAAATTTTTCATCTTCTACCTCTTATAAAATACTTTTAGTCAAAAGTTCTTCGTAAGCCTGTTGAAGTTCTTCTTCTCCGGCAAATGATTCAATATTATTAATCTGATAGTCTGATAAAATATTAATCTCCTCTTCTGATGGGACGCTTTGCAAAATTCCTTCAAGATCGAAATCGTCTTCATTCACAAACTGGTAAACTAAATCTTCAGACGGTGTAACTAATGTATTATCAGTTAAATAATTTCTTGCTTCATTAAATTGTTCATCGGACAGACCGGCAGTAATTGATTCAAAAGAATTAATGTCAGGATTCGTAATAACACCGGTATTATTAAAAATATAAAATGTACATATGAACATTATAAATGTAACGAAACCATAGCTAACTTTTTTAATTGGTGATGTTTTTATGTTATTGTTTAAAGATTGCCGGAATCTTGGTACAATATTGATAAAATAATCCTTATCCCCCCCCGGTGTTTTTGCTTCCGAGATTAATTCATTAACCTGTTGAAAATCTGCATAAGCTTTTTTTAATGCTTCATCAAACCGGAGTTTTTTCTCAAACTCGATTCTTTCTTCTTCGGAAAGCTGCCCGTCTAAATACCTGACAATTTGTTCTTTAATATTATTCATCTTACATCATCTCTTTTAATTTATTAAATGCATGAAAATAATTCGCTTTTAATGCACCAACGCTTCTACCTGTTATCTCCGATATTTCTTCGTAACTCAATTCATCAAAATTTCTTAACACGAATACCTCTCTTTGTTTAGGAGGAATTTTTAATAAATACCGCTGAATTTTTTCTATCTTTTCCCGTTTTTCAAGATCAGAAATTATGTCGCTATCGGATTTTATAGTTTCCTTTTCTTTATCTTCAATTGCAAACAAAGAAGTCAATTTATTTTTCCGAATTAAATTTAAGCTTCTTGTTGAAGTTATTCTGTAAACCCATGTATAAACCGACGATTGAAAATTAAAGGTTTTAAGTTTGTTGTACATTACGAGCAATACCTGCTGAACTATTTCATCTGCATCAAGATGATTACCCATCATCCTTCTTGCATGCCAATAAATTTTTTGCTGATAACGTTTTGCTAATATATTAAAAGCATTATCACTGCCGGAAATAAATTCTTGAATTAGCTGAGAATCACTTTTGGTTTCAGTCATTTTTTCCCGGAACATGCAAGTATTTGACAATATGAAGTCATTTCAGGTTTAAAAATATACATCTTTAAACCATCTTAAAAATCTCGATGTCTAATCTTCACAACTTAAAAACAAAGGAGTAAAAAATGAAAAAGATTCAAATAATAGCAATCGCTTTCAGCTTTATAGTGATGCTGTTTGTATCGCCTTCAATTTATGGGCAAATGGGAATGCAGAATCCTGGTCAGAAAATGCACAAAAGTGATTTCCATAAAGGCGATTTTAAGAAAATGATGTTTGAAAAGCTGAATCTAACCGATGAGCAAAAAGATGCAGTTGAGAAATTAAAACTAAAACATCAAAGTGAAATGATTGACCTGAAAGCAGATCTGGAGAAAAAAGAACTTGCGATGAAAGAGTTAAAAAACAGCGGGAACTATTCACGCGAAGAATTTGTGAGTACCGTAAAATCTATCAGCACTGCAAAGAATAATATTGCAATTTCAATGGCGAATCACAGGATGGATGTTTATGAACTACTGACACCTGAGCAAAAGAAAACCTTTGATAATATGAACCCTATGTTTGAAGGACGCATGCCGATGATGAAACATATGAAAGAAAAGTTCGATAAGTAATTTTCAATAAATTATGGAGCCGGTTTTGATGACCGGCTTTTTTAATTTTGTTTTATGGATCTATCTCACTATCGCGAGTTTCTGTATAACATCCTCAGTTTTTTCACCTGCCGTCAGAATCATTTTGTATAAATAAACACCATTTGCCGGAACATCCCCATCCTCATCTCTGCCGTTCCAATAGATTTTATTGAAGTCATATTTAAGATTGGTTGACGGCACTTTGATTTCACGAATCAGTCTGCCGGCAATAGTGTAAATCTTAATTTTAATTTCATCAGGAATCTGAGTTAACTTAAATGTAAAGTATGTTTCACCACTTGTAGGGTTAGGATAATTATAAACGTTCAACAATTGAACTTCATTCGAAACCTGGAAACGTTTTTCATATCCTGCAGAATCCACAAGAGTTCCAAGTGAATTTTTCCCAAATACTTTTAAGTTATAATCTCCATCTTCAAGCGTTGGGGTATAGTTTACAACTACTTTGGGATTTTCATTTCCGAATTCATACGATAAAACAGTCTGATTATTTGCATAATAAACCTGTTTATCATTTAGAAAAACCATAACTGAAGAAGTATCGGTTATGGGAAGAAGAGTCTCATCATAAAGTTCGATCTTAATATTTGGAGTTGCAGAAATATAGTCGCCGTCAAGAATATCGCCATCGTTAAAAGTAACAGTTAAAGTTGGCTTCGAAGTATCCTGTTTAATATAAAATGGAACTGTGTAGAAATTATTATCTTCATACAATTCTTTGATCTCGTTATCTGAATCGATGTTGATCTGGAACGATCTTGCCCCGTTGCCGGAGGAAGTATTGTAAGCTATATCAAATAATTTTCTGCTGTCCGGTTGTAGAGAATCCACAGTCGATTCAAAAATTGTGCTGCGCGAATTATTTGCATTCACAACATCTACCTTTACCTTGAAGCTATCAGCCGTGCTCTCTCCTACGTTGTAAACATAAAATTTCAAATCCACATCATCACCGATTAAGACAGTATCGGCAGTCGTTGAAACTACCTGGTAGTTGGTGCCGAGTTCAGGGACTGATACAAACTTAACTCCAAGAGATTTAAATACCGGGGATTCTAGTAAATCATTAGCATAATATTTTAATAAGAATTTTAATTTGGGATAAATCGATGCATTAATAAAAGAAAGATCGGCGGACTTATCTATAAAGTTTACCTCGTCAATAGTATCTACCTGGCTATTATTTCGTATTCCAAGTAAAAAATATTGCAGATTTGAGCCAGGAGGAATAGAATCACTTTTCATAGCATACAACCATTTAGCCGATTCACTAATCTCAGGTAAAATCATTTCCCCATTTGATGCTATTACTGTTTTTGAAGTATCGATAGTAGCAGGACCTTCAAATAATTTCATATATGATTCTTTAACTGAGCCCTGAGGTGCCCCTTTAATGCCTATCATAGACCAGGATTCTCTATATCTGACACTGTCTATATATAAACTACCAAGTTTTTCAATTGCTCTTCGAACGGGGGTTCCGCCACTAAAACCGAGGACAGTTTGAGCCGCATCATCACTTATAGCTAAAAGAACAACAGTACCATTTTTTAAAGAATCTATATAACTAATAAGTGCAGAGGAGCTTTCTTCAACAGTATTTGGAAAAGCATAATACTGAATATTTTGGGGTTGTAGTGTGAGGGTATCTATCTCTGCCGACACTATTCCCCAAAAGAATGTATTAGGCAGCATCTCCTCCTGATTAAATCTAAATGATGCATACTTACCCTCATTTCCACCCGCCGAAATGATTTCCAAAGTATTATTCTTATTTGTAAGTCTCCATGTTTGATTCGTAGAATCAAAAATCACTTTATTCTTTTCAACATCATTAGCTCTAAAAGAGCTATTGAACAACCAATTCAACCCTGTCTGCTCGTTGTACAATGAAAATGGTTCCGACCAATTCGATTGTGATGAACTTAATTTGGCTCTCCACCAATATCTTTTGTTCTCCTTGTTTAAATGAAGGGGAATCGTTGTGTAAAGCGTATCAAGATTTACATTAAGTTGCATCGCACTTGTAAATTGATCGTTGTCTGCTAACTCAATGTTAATCTCCGAAGTTGGATTATTTGAGAAGAATATCGGATTTAAAAATCTTAAAGTATCAATTGCAGAATTGTAAAATTGTTCAGTCTCTAAAGAACGAACCGACGTTGAATAAACAACATAAGTAAATTCGGCGCTATTATCATCCTCATAAATCTCATCAAAAAAATTGTCTTTATCCATCTGAATTGTTAAGCGATGCTCACTAACTAATCCTTTAACAGGGATAGAAATAGATAATTGTTTCTTAAATAATGGAGAGGGAATCTTAAACTCGTTTGAATAATTCTCCGATCCTAAGCGGGTATCAGTTATGGAAATCAATAAAGAATCAGCAGGTACGCTACCTAGGTTAGTAATATTCACAAGGATTGTTACAGAATCATCAATATCTACAGGATTAGGACCGAGAATTGTGAATGAATTATTATTGATCACAAAATTGGGTTTGATAGGTAAAGCGAATGATATTAACGGATCACCAAAATAAACATTACAATAATTGAAAACTCTGTTAGCATCAGAGAAGCCAAACTGATTTAATAATGCTATTTTCGCTTCCAGATGCGCCTGAGAAGATACAATCGTTGAATCGATTAATAATTTTTCGTAGAAAATTTTAGGGAAACTGAACGAAGTAGATGTATAACCCCAACTTGAGTTTCCAAGATAAGTTATTGCCTGTCCATCTTCAGATCCTGAAACAAATAATTCGCCAAACGAATCAACATCCGGCTCAGCAAACTTTCCTGTAGAGCAGCCATAATCTGAGATTAGTGGAAATCTGTCTTCAAAAATATTTCTTAGATGAGATGTTTCTGTAATACCATTATCCCATGTTTCCGTTCCGCTGTGTCCAAGATATGAAATAATTAAACCACTGCTATCGATAACATTTTGGAATTGTTCTCTGGTATAGGGGCCAAAGTTTGATGACGGACTTAGTGTCTTATAAAAATGTGTTCCCATACCACCTACTGGAGCAGGAGCCACAAGATTATTATTAACAAAATCATTTGTACTTTTCAACTGTGCAAGTTGATTCGGGTCTCCGATATCACCTCCACTAAAAAATATGTACCGCTTATTAAATTCATCGTATCTTCTATTTAAATATGTTTGATGTTTTTGTAAGTATCTAAATACTTCGTCATCATTCTCAGCAGGGATGCGTCCAACAAACATTTGTGGTATGTTTATGCTTGTAGTATCCCACATCGTAAACCAGGCATCGCTTACAGGATCTCCATAAGATGGGACAAGATTTTTCCGGTCGATAATTGGAGCGGGCGTAAGTTTTTTCTTATAATCATAATTTGCATCACCCAGCAGCAGCAAATAAGCAGGAGCCGGTGCTATCCAGTTTGATGATGCGTATTTCAAAAAATCTCTGATACCTTCGGGTTTATTGTAGCCGTAGGTAAATTCATCGAATATATCATCGACAAAAATCAACTCGGCTCTTAAGTTATAATTACCTTTAATAAAATCGAGATATACATTAGCAGAATTTTGCAGAATTTTATTACTGATGATAATGTCATCTGCTCCTTTCGAAACATCCCGAAGATTTACAAACTCTTTTTTCTTAATAAAAACTGGTTTGGAAAATGCATTTTCCCCTACGATATAATATTCATCGCCTGTTGTAACCGTATCTGTAAACACTAGTACAGAATCGTTTAGTTTAACCGAGGTAATTTTTTTGAAGTTTGGTTTTGTTTTATATACAAGAATTTGATTAGCCGGAAGAGTTATATTCCCGACTTTGATTATTCTAATACCATTCTGGTATCCTTCGGCAACCCGGATCGTTAACGAATCATCTTCAGCTACATTATTTCTTTCGAATTCAACATCAACCCAGTCAATAAGGACTTGATGAAAAACTGAAAAATCATTTGCTAACCCATAAATAGTTATGGAATTATTCCCAGATAAAAGCTGATTGGAATTATAATTTGAATTGAAGTTAACTGTCTGCTTAAAATCGAATACAATTGTATCCTGTGAAGACAATGAATTAAGACCCATCCCTAAACGGTGAGCGTTTGCGGATACATTATCAGCAGCATTGCTTATAACTCTTGCTGTAATCTTAACCGGCGAATCCGGTACAAAATTATTTGCAGTAAAAGAAACGGTGCTCGAACCAGATTGCCCCACAAAGTCTCCTGTCCAGACTTTATTTTCCTGCCAGAAGGGAAGCTGAACCCTTGGTAAAACAGAATCATAATACCACAAACGTAAATCCTTTTCAAAATGCTTAAATGCGATATGCGATTGAAGAGTATCAGCTACACCCGATAGAATTATATTCTGAATAGTTATTCTTTTACCATTATTTCCACTCCAGTTTAACCAAACAGTTGTGGTATCGGAATATCGATCGAGATAATTTTTATAGTCCTCCCCCGTTTGAACGACCTTTTTATAATTTTCTCCACTATAATTTTTTTCACAATAAAATTCAATATAATCGCCGGAATCGAAGGAGAGATCAGTTTCACCAAAAACAAAAAGAGGTATTTCAATTCCTTTATTATAAATTTTTATTTTTAACGGATCGATTGACGATGGGTTTATACCGTAACTAAGTAAATCGTTATATGTTATCCTATAAATACCATCTTCAGGAATATTCAACTTTACATACTCAGCATTATAATCGATCCAGTTACCCGTAGAATCATCATTTGCATAATTGCTAGTGCCGCGATATTTATTTGCCTGGGAATAATTAACAATTACATCTTGTAATACTTTGTCGAAGAAATGCGATTCATTCCAGGCGGGTGTAAAAGGCTTGATATCTTTCAGGTTCAATTCAATATCAATATTTTTTAATTCAGAAAGATTTCTGTTTAGCCAGTCGTAACGATATTGATTTATCCTGATCGCCGCACAGTAATAATCCCTCAACCAAACATAGTCCAGCACTTCGCATTCTGGCGTCGGATATAGACCGGAAGAATAGTACTTTTTATCTATTTCGGTTTTAACATAATTTATAACCGAATCTTTTAAATATACCTTCGGGTTACTTTCTGGCTGAACATCTTTATAAAGCTTTGTTTGTTCATTTAGAATTTTAATTTCCACTTTACTTTGCGGCGGAATGGCTATATAGAAAATTTTTGATGGAAGATTTGGCGAACCCGGCGAACTTTCATCCCGATGATTTACGAATTCGACCGTTTTTATACCGGTTCCATTTAATACAAAAGGCCGGGACTTCAAATCGAAATTCAGTATTATTTTATCATTGCTATCATTCACAGTTACCTGATCTTGCTGAGAATAAGCGATAAAAAATAACTGCAGTAATAAAAGATTATAAAAAAAGTATAATTTAGTTTTCATTAAAAAGCTGTGACTCATTTTATTCAAAGTTCTTAATAAATTTAGCTCTAAAACTATTTATAATAAATACAGGAATTCCAATAAGATATCTTTTCCATAATCTTTTGGGTTCGCTAATCAACCTGAACATCCATTCAAGACCTATCTTCCGTACAAAAACCGGTGCCCTTTTCTTCGTTTTAAAATAAAACTCTAAAAAATTACCGACACATATTATCACTTTTGATTCTAAAGTTTCTGATAATCTTTCAGCAAAAAATTCCTGTTTCGGCACTCCCATCCCGACTATAAAAACTTTGGTCTCTGTACCTTTGAGATATTCGATTACACTTTCCATTTCAGCTTCCGGGAATTGACCATTATGATAAGCGACAAAATTTATTCCATTATTTAGTGCTGCTTTACGAATAAAATTCACATCAAAATTGCCCCCGACAATCGTTAAAGGAACTTTCTGCTTAATTAGTTCCAAAACTATATGGTGATTTAGATTCGTAGCATCTATTCTGTTTAAATTTCTCCCCTTCAAATATTTAAGGAATAAGAATACCCCAAGATCAGCCTGGTAAATTTCAAATTTTGTATTCAGTAGTTTTTTATAAACATTATCCTTGAAATAAATATTTAAACAATTTTGGTTGAAATATGTCAGTAATAACGACTTCCCCATTTCAATTGAATTGAAGACTTTTTGCTGAATATCTTTTGGATCAGTTAAAAGTTTTTCAAATATCATTGTTCAGCAAAGATTGAATTATAAATTTTTTCTAACTCGACAAAATAATTATTAAAGTCACATAGTCTATTTACTTTTTCATGCAGATTTTGCCCGAGCCGTTGTCCAATTTCAGGATTATTCAAAAGATACATTATCTTGTCAGCAAGCTGCTGTGGATTTTCAGGATCGATCAGCAAACCATTTTTACCATCTTCAATAAACTCAGCAATTCCACCAGTGTTTCCACCAATGAATGGTTTTTGCATATATCCTGCTTCCAGCATAACATAAGGAAATGGATCTATCCTTGAGGGCAAGACCACCAAATCAGCTATTGCATAATAAGGATATGGATTCTTAACTACATCTAACAATTTAATTTCGGCTGGTAAGTTTCTTAAAATTTCAGTTAAGCTGTTATCATAAAGCTGTCCTATAATTAGCGTAAATATATTTTTATTATTTTGTCTAATCTTTTCTGATGCTTCGATTAATACATCGACACCCTTAATTTTTGTTATTCGTCCAAGGAATAGGATAATTTTATTATCTGATGGTATTCCAAGTTTATATTTAAGTTCGATTTCGATATTCTGTCTTGTCAAATAGGGCGGTTCTAAAAAATTATAAAGCATTGTTATTTTTTCATTTGGCACTTTATAGGTGTCCGTTAACATATTCTTTATGGAATCGCTTACTGCAATAATCCTATCGGATTTAAAACTAAATCTGGTTTTACCTTTTACTAAGCTATGAGCAGTAGTTACTGTTTTAATGTTAGTTCCTCTTGAAATTAGGTAAGCTAAAAATTCGGGATATCTATGGTGCGTATGGATTAATTTTATTTCGTTTTTAATAATATAATTTTTGAGTTTCTTGTAAAATTTCCTGCTTTGATAAATATTTTTAAACTCGGTTGTGAAATTAAATATCTCATAATTCAGAGTTGGTATACTTTTTAGTCTACCTAATGAATCACCGCTGTTAGTTATGAAATGTGTTTCATAGTTTTTGCTATTCCCAAAGTATTTCAGAAAAAGAAAAACCAATTTGCTTCTGCCACAACTATAATTAAAATCTGGAGTGATATGAAGAATTTTTTTCAAATCAGATTATCGTTAATACCAATTAACTTTATAAATTGGTGTGGTTGTTAATTGTTCTTTCCCAACTACTATATCGCGTGGTAAAAAAGAGTGCACCTCTGTAAACTCCCTGATCTTTTCTACTCTAGCAAATTTACTAAGCTTT
>Ga0210133_1000786_pt1 | contig 10043 bp, 8 predicted proteins | sample Joice_ThreeSqC_D_2_FD_184874 | JGI IMG/M metagenome (GOLD analysis project Ga0210133, IMG submission 184874) | Wetland microbial communities from San Francisco Bay, California, USA, that impact long-term carbon sequestration - Joice_ThreeSqC_D1... | ecosystem: Environmental > Aquatic > Marine >...
GCTGGCGCATGAAGAGCAGGAAGACCACGGCCACCACCAGAATCGGCAGCCACGTGATGAGGATCTGCTGCCAGAAGCCTCCCTCGTTCTCGCGCGAGATCTTGTAGGAGATTCCGGCCTTGTTGAGCTTCTCCAGGATCTGCTCCCCGATGAAGCCGGTGGTCACGAAGGGTTCGTCGGTCTTCTTCAAGCTCCCGCGAAATTCCGCATTGTTGCCGTTCATGCGGATATCGAGGGGCGGCGCGGTCTTGAAGTCTCCCGGCGACTTCTCGACCTTCTGGATGAATTCCGAGAACGTCAGTTGCTGTTCGACTTGCCCTGGGTTGATGAGCTGCCAAACGATGATGAACGCGAAGATCATCATCACCCAGACGAGCACGGTCTTGTGGCTGTTGCGCACCCGGTATCCTTAGGTTGTGGTTGTACCCCAGATATTGACACCAAAAGGTTGGTCGTCAACGCGTCACGCGCACCCCGAACCATTCGCGCGTTGCCGCGTCCGGGCGCCCGATTTCCGAGGGACGCAATCCCGGCACGAAGAGAATCGCATCCGAGTCGTCGCACAGCACAGGAAGCCCCGCCCGCGACTCGCGGGGAATCTTGGCGTCGATCATGAGATCGGAGAGCTTGCGCGAGCCACGACCACCTCGTGGAGCCATGCGATCGCCTGGCCGCAATGGGCGCAGCGCCAGGGGCCATTGCACCTTGGATGCATCGAAGCAGGCGGCGTTTCCACGCGGAATGTGGCCCGTTGCAAGGGGTGTGATCTCGACCGCAGGCGCCTGCCCATCCGAAATCCGGTACACCCCTGGTCCCGTGACTCGCCTTGCGCTGGGCGAAGAAACCTCGGGGCCGGAGGGTGCTCCAGCCCCGCGAGCCACCCACGTCACCTTGCCGTAACTGACCACGATGGAGCCGCTCTTCACCGCCACTCTTTGCGTGCCCTCGCCTTTCCGTACCAGGCGATCGACCACCTCGACGGCGCGCCTGGGCACGTACAAGTCCCCCGGTAGCGAGCGCTGCCAAGGCCTCGATGATTGTCCCCGGGCTTCGCGCGCCAGCGCCAGAAGAGACTCGACCACGCGCGGGTTCTCCTGCGCCAGTAGCGGCAAGATATCGTGTCGGATGCGCGATCGGGCGTAGCGGCGGTTGGCGTTGGACGGATCGGAGAAGAAATCGACCTTCCGTCGCGCCAGGTAAGCCAGCAATTCGGCGCGCCTCACGTCGAGCAGCGGCCGGACGAAGCGCCCGCGCTGATAGGGGATGCCGGCCAGCCCCGCGATTCCGGTCCCGCGCAGGATGCGGAAGAGCACGGTCTCGGCCTGATCGTCGGCGGTGTGACCGAGCGCGATCTTGGCGCATATGAGGCGCGTGGCGGCCGCTTCGAGAGCGGCCAGCCGCGCGTCGCGTGCTGCCTCTTGCAGGGATACATGCGGCCGACGGGCCTTGCGCAAGTCGACCTCGACCACCTCGCAACCCACGCCCAAGCGCTGGCATCGCCGCTTCACCTCCCTCGCCTCCCCAGCCGATTCGGGTCGCAAACCATGGTCCACCGAGGCCGCGATGAGCGTGATTCCGAGGCGTGGCGCCACCTTGACCAAGGCATGGAGCAGCGCCGTCGAGTCCGGACCGCCCGACACGGCGACAAGAACGCGGTCACCCCGGCCGACGAGCCCGTGCTCGCGAATGGTGCCGAGGATCCGGGAAAGCACGGCTCGATCCTACCCGGAAAGGCTAAGCCCCGAGACCACGAGCGATGTAATAGGTAATCGCAGCGATGGCGGCCGAGGCTGGAATGGTGAAGATCCACGCCCACACGATTCGCCCGGCCACGCCCCAGCGGACCTTGCCGGGACTGGAGGTGGACCCCACGCCGACGATGGCGCCGGTGATGGTGTGTGTAGTCGAAACGGGAATCCCAAACATGGTGGCGATGAAGATGGCAACCGAGCCGCCGGTCTCGGCGCAGAAGCCGCCGAACGGGCGAAGCTTGGTCAGGCGCATGCCCATCGTCTTCACGATTCGCCAGCCACCCGACATGGTGCCAAGGCCCATGGCCAGGTAACAGCCGACGACGATCCATTTGGGGATCTGGTGGCCGGCCGGAAACTGGTCGCCGAGGTAGCCCTGGGAATAGAGCAGCACGACGATGATGCCCATGGTCTTTTGGGCATCGTTACCGCCGTGGTTCAGGCTGAAGGCGGCAGCCGAGAGCAGCTGCAACCTGCGGAACCAGCGATCGACCTTTCCTGGGTTCGCCCGGCGCAAGATCCACGAACAGCCCACGGTCATGAGCGCCGAGCCGATATATCCCACCACCGGAGAAACGATGATGAAGATCGCGGTCATGCTGATATTGCCCCACCCCAGGATGCCTATCCCCGCCTTCGCCACCCCGGCGCCGATCAGCCCGCCCACGAGCGCGTGCGAAGAGCTCGAAGGTAAGCCCCACCACCATGTCAGAAGATTCCATACGATGGCCCCGCCCAATGCGCCGATGATCACGGACATATCGACGATATTGGGATCGATGATGCCCTTGCCGATGGTGCCGGCCACGTGGAGCTCGAAGACCGCGAACGCGATGAAGTTGAAGAACGCGGCCCAAAGCACTGCCTGAAACGGCGTGAGCACCCGGGTGGAGACCACGGTGGCGATGGAGTTCGCCGCGTCGTGGAACCCGTTGATGTAGTCGAAGATGAACGCGACGGCGACGACCGCGACGACGAGTAGGAGCTTGTGATCCACGGCTCCTCTACGAGTTCTCGAGGACCACGCCCTCGATGATGTTGGCAACGTCCTCGCAGCGATCGGTGGCTGCCTCGAGCAACTCGAAAATCTCCTTCCACTTGATGATCTGGATGGGATCCTTCTCTTCCTTGAAGAGCTTCGCGATGGCGGAACGAAGCTGCACGTCGGCCTCGTTCTCCAGGCGGTTGATCTCCACACACTTCTCCAGGATCAGCTCCGGGTGCTTGAGATTGCGCATCCCGGACACGGCCTCGCTGATGCGCTCCGAGCCGGCAAGCAGCACGCGTGCCAGATCCCACATTTCCTTGTTGTTACCGTCCACGCCGTACAGGGCCACCCGCTGCGCGGCCGCCTCGACGAAGTCCATGACGTCGTCCATCTTGGAAATCAGCCGGAAGATGTCGTTGCGGTCGATTGGGGTGATGAAGACCTTGTGCAGGCGCTCGACCACGTGATGGGTGATGTGGTCGCACTCGCTTTCGATGGCCTTGATACGCGGGCAGGCCTCGGTGGCCGTGACCTTGCCCTGGGCCATCTCGACGAAGGCGCGGCAACCCTCGACGGTCTTCTGTGCGTGTTTCTCGAACTCGTCGAAGAAGGATTCTTCCCTGGGCAGAAGTCGCATGGTGGTTGGCTGTATCGCCGAACTGATTTGCCCTGTCAATGCCGAGGCGCCATTCACGCAAGCGATGCGGCCCGGGCGTGTCATAGTGCGCCCGTGACCGCGCCAAAAATCAGGCAGCCCAGGCTGCCCAAGCAGACCAAGCACCCCAAGCACTCGGCCCCACAGGACAACGTCATCGCCATATCCCGCTACCGCGACCGGCTCGTACGTGGGCAACGCTCCCGCCGTAGCGACGCGCTCTTCGCCTCCTCGGACCCGGTGGCCGCCATCCGCGCCCTCCCTGCCGACGAATTCTTCTACGTCATCCACGAGCTCGGCTTTCCCGAAGCCATGGATGTGTTCGTCCACGGTACGGCCGAGCAGGTGCAGACCGTGCTCGACTTCTCGATCTGGGAGCGCGACCGGGTGGCCATGGACAAGGCCGACGACTGGCTGGCCGCCCTGGTCGAGGCGCCCCCGGAGACCCTCGGGAAGTGGGCGCAAGGCCTCGACGTCGAGCTTCTGGCCCTGCTCGTGCGCCACAGGGTACACATCCACGATCTCTCGCTGGAGGAGGAACCCGACGAGCCGCTGGGCGTGCTGTGGCACACCCCGGACCGACTCTTCGCCATCGACGTGCTCGGCGAGCCGGACCAGGCGCGGGTCACGCAAAGGCTCCTCGACAGCCTGTACCGGTATTCGCCGGTCATGATGCGCCGCCTGTTGGTGGGAATGCGCGCCGAAAGCGACGCCGAGATGGAAGAAGCCGCGTACCGCTGGCGCTCTGGACGCATGGCCGACCTTGGCTTCGCGGACTTCCACGAGGCCCTGGCGGTCTATCAGGAGCTGAACCCATCCTCCGTGCGCATCGACGCGGCTCCCACGACCAGCCCCAGGCCGCGCGGCGAACCGCTCGAAGATGCCCGCTCGAGGCTGCCGCTGGTGATGGCGGAGCGTCTGGAGTCAAAAACCCCCTTTGCCCGCGCGGTGGCGGGGCTCGACAGCCCCGAGGAGATAGCGGACGCGCACTTCGCACTGGTCGCCCTGGCCAACCGGGCGCTCTCCGCCGATCGCGTCACGCCCGGCGACGACGAAGCCGTGCGCAAGGTGCTCGAACGCGTGTCCGCAACCCTGGATCTGGCGGTCGAGTTCCTGGCCCGCGGCAAGGCGGAGCGTGAGGTAGCCGCGGTTCGAGGCGTGCCACTGCAAACCCTCCATCGCCTGGGCTTCAGCTTGACCGGCAAGGTGCGCCGCCTGGCCCTGGCCCTGATCAGAAAGAACCCCTTTGCCGTGCTCCGCCCGAGCATCGACGTCTTCGAAAGCGAAGACGCAGACATCCTGGCCAGCCTGTCCCGGGCACGCCCGCTCTTCCCCCGCATCCTGGAGGATCCGCCGGCTCCCGGCGAGCGACCGTTCGCGACCCTGGCTGACCTTTCGGCCGCCACGAGCGCGGTTGGGCGTGCCGCGGCAGCGATCGAGCTCATCACCGGACTGGGAATCCGCCCGTCACACCTCTTGCCCGATGCCATCGAGGCCATGGCGAGCAAGGCCAGCCAACAGGGAGCCAAGTCGAGAATCAACGTCGAAGCCATCGACACCGGTGTCCTCGCGCGCACGGTACTGGTCTCGCGCCTTCTCGGCCACCCACCGGCGCCCCTTTCGGCGCTAACCTCCGAGACCATCGCAGCCTTCAAGCGTAACTTCAACTCCGGCTCTCAACTACCGATGGATACGTCAGTTCAGGCACTTTCCATCCTTACCGAATCGAACCACGATTCCCCCCTCGCCGGGGCCCACCGCGAAGTTGCCCTGCGCTGGGTGGCAAGCCTTTTCCCCCTCGGAGCGGTGCTCGGGCCGAGCGAGCCAACGACACCTTGACATTGTCCCGGTTCTCGCAGTACGTGAGAGCCCCCCAGCAAACCGCAACCCTTCGGGAATAAGCCGGCAAGGACATGGGTTCAAGCGCCGGCTAATCGAGCGAGGTAGCAATGGCAGATGTGATGATAGAGGTCGACAACCTGACCAAAGAATACGGCACCAATCGCGCCGTGGACGAGGTCTCCTTCAACGTCCACAAGGGAGAGGTTTTGGGCTTCCTCGGACCGAACGGTGCCGGCAAGTCCACCACGATGAAGATCCTGACCTGCTTCCTGGCCCCTACCGCGGGGAGCGCCAAGGTCGCCGGGTTCGACGTCTTCGACCAATCCCTGGAAGTCCGGCAGCACGTCGGATACCTGCCGGAAGACACGCCGCTGTACAAGGACATGACGGTGCTCGAACACCTGGACTTCGCCGCCAACATGCACGGCATGAAAGGCGACCGGGTGCAGGCGCGCATCAAGGAGATAGGCGGCCGCTGCGGCCTCTCCGAGGTGGCGGGCAAGCTGGTCGGCGAGCTGTCCAAGGGGTACCGGCAGCGCGTGGGCCTGGCGCAAGCTATGTTGCACGACCCCGACATCCTCATCCTGGACGAGCCAACCAGCGGCCTCGACCCCAACCAGATCGCCGAGATCCGAGCCCTCATCAAGGAGGTGGGCAAGGAGAAGACGGTCATCCTGTCCACCCACATCCTGCCCGAGGTGCAGGCCACCTGCAGCAGGATGCTGATCATCAGCGGTGGCAAGCTGGTCGCGGACGGCACGCCCGATGAGCTGCGCGCCCGCGAGAAAGCCACCCGCTACCGCATGGTGCTCGAAGCAGGCAGCACCGCGGCCGACGCGGCCAAGGACAAGCTCGCCGCGCTTGCAGGGGTCGTCGATTGCAAGGCGGTCGCCGGAGAAGAAGGCGCACACACCTTCTCCATCGATGGAGCCGCCGCCAACGACCTGCGCAAGTCGCTCTACCGGGTCGCGGTGGACAGCAAGTGGACCCTGCTCGAATTGACCCGTGAGGCCGCCAGCCTCGAAGACGTCTTCCGCAACCTCACCACCGGGGAGGAGCACAAGTCATGAGCGCCACCACCACCGTCGCCAAACGCGAGATCAAGACCTATTTCAATTCTCCCGTGGCCTACATCGTGGTCACGGTCTTCATGCTGCTCGCGGGCTACCTCTTCTGGAGCCAGCTCTTCCTCGAGAAGCAGGCCGAGCTCCGCTACTACTTCACGCTCACCCCGCTCCTCTTCACCTTCATCATCCCGGCCATCACCATGCGTCTCATCGCCGAGGAGAAGGGCAGCGGCACCCTGGAAATGCTCATCACCATGCCGGTTCGCGACTGGGAGTTCGTTCTCGGCAAGTTCCTGGCAGGCATGGCCATGCTGGGAGGCATCGTGGGTATGACCATGTTCTACGCCGTCACGCTGACCCTGCTCAGCCCGGTGGACAAGGGACCGCTCATCACCGGCTACCTGGGACTGCTTCTCATGGGCGGCGCCTACGTCTCCATCGGGGTCATGGCCTCCTCGCTCACGCGCAACCAGATCGTGGCCTTCATCGCCGCCTTCGCCATCTCCTTCGCGCTGTTCATCTTCGGCCAGATCGTGCAGTACGCGCCCGACTGGCTGGCGCCCGTGCTCTCGTTCCTCAGCATGGGCAATCACTTCGAATCCATGAGCCGCGGGGTGGTCGATTCCCGCGACGTCATCTACTACGTATCCGTGATGGTGGTCGCGCTGGTCATCGCCACGGCCTCCCTCGAATCGCGCAAGTGGAAGTAAGGGAAGGGAGCCCCGACATGTCGATTTCCAAGAAGAAAAAGAGCTACGCTTCCAACGTCATCCTCTACGCCATCTTCGTCGCGGGCGCGGTGGTGCTGGTCAATCTCCTCGGCACGCGTCTGTTCCGCCGCCTCGACCTGACCGAGAAGAACATCTACACCCTATCGCAGCCCTCGAAGGACCTGGTCAAGCGCTTGCCCGACTACCTCTCGGTCAAGGCCTTCATCTCGAAGGATCTTCCCCCGGAGATCAAGCGACTGTCACGCGACGTGCGCGACAAGCTCGACGACTACAAGAACAGCTCAAGCGGCCGCTTCCGCTGGGAAGCGGTGGACCCCTCGACCGACAAGAAGTACGAGGAGGAGGCCAGCCGCTGCAAGGTCAACAAGGTCCAGATCCAGAAGATGAGCAACTCGAAGTTCGAGCTGGGCGCCTACTACCTCGGGTTGTGCTTGCAGTACGGCGACAAGACCGAGGCGATCCCCCAGATCGTCAGTGATGCCGGCCTCGAGTATCAGCTTTCGTCGCTCATCAAGAAGATGACGGTCAAGAAGAAGAAGATCGCGTTCGCCACGGGGCACGGAGAGAGCGACCTCAGCCAAGGATTGCAGGCGATCAAGAAGGACATCGAGCAGGAATACGATGTCACCACCATCAACGTCAGCTCGGCCGAGATCGGCGCCGACGTGGACGCGCTGATCGTGGCCGGGCCGCACCAAGCCATCGACGACAAGGGCCAGCGCGAGATCGATCGCTTCCTCATGACCGGCAGGGGCGCGGTGATTCTCGCCCCAGGCATGGCGGCGCAGGGCGCGGGCGCCCGAGGCATGGAGAGTATCAAGATGCTCCAGGGCAACGACACCGGCCTGGAAAAGATCCTCGAGGCCTACGGCTTCAAGATCGGCAAGGAGATTGTCATCGACCCGCAAGCGGCGGCGCCCGGCGTGATGGATGTCGGCAACGGCAGGCGAGCGCTGCTCACCCTGCCCGCCTTTGTCGCGGCAGCCACGGAGAAGACGGCCAGTCTCTCGGTTCTCGAGGGCGTTCGTGGCCTCATCTTCCCCTACGCCAGCCCCGTCGATCTGACGGGACCGCTCGCCGGCGGCAACGTGCCCGCGGGCGGCAAGCTGTGGAAGCTGGCCTCCTCATCTCCTTCCAGCTACAAGCACTCCTCCTTCGCCCTCATCAGCCCCGAGATGAAGTTCGAACCGGGCAAGGAATTCGGCTCCTATGCATTCGGCTACGCCTACCAGGGCCCGCTCAAGAGCGCCTTCGTCACCGCTCCCGTGGAGTCCGTGTCGGAGAAGGACAAGCCCCTGTCCGAATCGCAGAAGCCGGTCCGCCTGGTCGTGATCGGCGACGCGGCCTTCGCCAGCGACGACTGGACGCAACTCGCGCGCTTCATGCCCGTGTACGCAGCCGGCGCGCAATTGCTCTACAACGCCATCGGCTGGACCGTGGAGGACGAGGCCCTCATTCCGCTACGTTCCAAGACCATGGACAGCCGACAGCTCCCAGCGATATCGGACAACAAGGCCGCCATGATCCAGTGGGGCAACATCCTCGGTCTGCCGCTCGCCTTCTGCCTGTTCGGCATCGTACGCTGGCGTCTGCGCAAATCGAATCGAGCCAACCAAAGATTCTAGTTCCTCGAGGTAGACGATGAATCGAAAAACCCTGATCGCCGGCCTGGTCTTCGCAGGCCTCATTCTCGCCACCGTCCTTTTGATGCGCTCGCCCGAAAAAGGCAGCGCGCCCGTGGGAGGCAGTCCCCGGCCCATCGCCAAGATCGACACCAATGGATTCGACACCCTGGAAGTGACCAAGGGCAAGGCCACCACCGTCATCAAGAAGGAAGGCGACGCGTACAAGATCGTGAAGCCCATCTCCTACGCGGCGGACAAGGACGCGGCCAAGCTGGCTTTCGAGGCCATCACCAAGATGGACTTCGGCAACATCGTGTCGGATCAGAAGAGCCGCCAGGCCGAGTTCGAGCTGGGGGACGACGGCCTGCGTGTGACCGTCAAGCAGGGGGCGAAGACGGTGGCCGACTTGCGCGTCGGCAAGACCACCAACCAGATGACCATGGTCCGCGTCGAGGGCAAGAACGACGTGTGGGCGGTCACGGGCCTGTTCAAGTACCAGTTCGACAAAGACACGGCCGCCTGGCGCGACAAGACCATCACCCACTTCGAGGAGAAGGAAGTCGAGAAGCTGCAGGTGTCGACCAAGAACGGGGCGAGAATCGTGCTTTCCAAGCCCGCCCCGCTTGACGCCGGTACGGCCCCCGAGTGGCAGCTGGTGGAATCGACGGTGAAGGTCGAGCCGTTCGACAAGACGGTGGCAACCGGCGTGGTGTCCCAGCTCGCAACCTGGAAGGCCAACGAGTTCGCCGACGAGGCCAAGCCGGAAGAGACCGGACTCGATTCCCCCGAGCTCACCGTCACGGTGACCCTGCGCAACGGCACGCAGCAGACCGTTGTCGTGGGCAACAAGAAGGGCGAAGAGGACTGGTACGTCAAGCTGGCGGACAACCCGCAGGTCTTCCTGGTCAAGAAGTACAACCTCGAGCGCATGAACAAGCGGCCCATCGATTACCGCGACAAGACCCTGTGCAACCTCAAGAGCGATGAGCTCACCGAAGTCGCCGTCACGCACGACAAGGACTCGTTCACCCTGGTCAAGCAAGGCGGCAAGTGGAAGGTGACCAAGCCCGCGAGTTTCACCGCAGACGACTCCAAGATCTCCAACATCACCAACGCCTTCGCCGATTGGAAGGGCCAGGGCTTTGCCGTGGACAGCTCGCCCAAGGCCACCGGGCTGGCCAAGCCCAAGGCGACCGTTGTCGCGAAGTCGAGCGTGAAGGGCCACGGCTGCCAGTTCAAGGTCGGCGGCGAGACCAGCGACAAAGCCAACTACAACGTCGAAGCCGCCGGCCAGCCCGATGTGTTGCTCGTGCCCAAGTGGTCGGTGGACCGCGTCCTGGTCAAGCTCGACGAAATCAAGAAGAAGTAGCCGGCCTCACCCGCC